>Ga0307380_10003797_pt1 | contig 20654 bp, 17 predicted proteins | sample UN3MG_FD_202239 | JGI IMG/M metagenome (GOLD analysis project Ga0307380, IMG submission 202239) | Soil microbial communities from Risofladan, Vaasa, Finland - UN-3 | ecosystem: Environmental > Terrestrial > Soil > Coastal area > Acid sulfate soil | place: Finland: Risofladan, Vaasa | collected... | reverse complement strand
GACCCTCGAGTCCTCTTCACTTGCCTCAACCTGCTCGGTGACGACGCCAAGGAGGATACCAAAGCTCTGCTCAAACAGAGTCGGCACCCTGGGGTCCTTTGCACTTGCCTCAACCTGCTCGGTGACGATGCCAAGGAGGAGGCCAAAGCTCTGCTCAAACGGAGTCGGCACCCTCAGGTCCTCTGCACTTGCCTCAACCTGCTCGGTGACGACGCGAAGGAGGACGCCAAAGCTCTGCTCAAACAGAGTAATGACCCTCAACTGCTCTGCAGTTGCCTCAGAGTGCTCGGTGACGACGCCAAGGAGGACGCCAGAGCTCTGCTCAAACAGAGTACTGACCCTCAAGTCCTCTGCAGTTGCCTCAGAGCGCTCGGTGACGAGGCTAGGCCCCTGGCCGTCGAGACTATCCGGCACTGGAGGAACACAAACCCAGCGCTCATAGTGCGTTCCTTTCAAGTCGCAGGCGCCTCTCCGGAGGCGCGAGAAGCGTCACAAGAAATCCTTAGCGCTTGGGACGCCGGTGTCCCAGCCATGTTGCGAGCTGCTGCACTGAGGGCACCATTCGACACACCGCTTAGAATGTTGCATGCTGAACAGGTTCTCGAAGGCTGGCGCGGCCATTACAGGCCCCTGGTCGCAGCGGCCTTGGGAGCATTCTGGGATGATCCACATTCCGTCGCAGTGTACTGCGAGGACATATTGGGCAGGTGGTTGCCAGAAATCCTCTACCGTCACAAGAAGCGTCTCCGTGAGTACGACGGCCACATCATCAAGGCCCTCTCCCATCCTTCCCTGAGACGCGAAGCTAATCAAGTGGCTCACGACATGCTGAGCTTCGAGTCCCGCAGCCCCGGATTCCTGAGCGTCCATCTGCGTGAGCAAGCTGAGCGCATCTCACGTGGCGAATGGCCACCATGGAGTGGCGCGGAAGACATCGTCACCTCTGGTCCTGGAGGTCCGCCGTCTCCCTGATTTGCGGCGCGGAGCTCGCCGGTTCCTCCCCCGGGCCTTCCTGAGCAGCGTTTTCCTGATCCCCATCCTGGGCATTCCTCAGACCTGTTACGCGGTGGCTATGCTGGCCCTCACGGGCCTCGTCCTACTGCTACTTTAGAGGCGCGAAGGTGTTGGAGGTAGTAGAGAATGTCGAACGCGAACGCGGCCGGACATCACGCCTCCAAATGGTTCCTTCTGCCTGGCACAGGGGAGCACATGGGTTGCGCGCCTACGCAACCTCAGCGAAACCGATTGCTGGCCCCCTTCGTCTGCAATATAATGACCTTCGTGCAGGCTGGAGCGATTCGCCATAAGGGAGCACTCGGGTAGCCGGGGAACCCTACTGCAACGAAGCCAACACCTGATCCAGAGGAGAAGTGTTCAGAAAGGTCCTGGTAGCCAATCGAGGGGAGATCGCGGTGCGCGTGCTGCGCGCGTGCCGGGAGTTGGGCCTCGCCACTGTGGCCGTATACTCCGACGCAGATAGGACGGCTCTGCACGTCCGCTACGCCGACGAGGCCTACCACATTGGGCCGCCCCCTGCAACGCAGAGCTATCTCTGCATCGACAAGATCATCGACGTGGCCAAGAAGGCCGGCGTGGATGCCGTCCACCCAGGCTATGGTTTCCTGGCGGAGAACCCCGCCTTTGCCCGCGCGTGTCGGGATGCAGGTCTGGCCTTCGTGGGGCCAAGCCCAGAGTCCATGGAGTTGATGGGCGACAAGGCGGCTGCCCGTCGTACGTCCGCGGAAGTGGGCATTCCCATCCTGCCTGGAACGGACCACGAGATCGAGGACGAGGAAGAGGCCAAAGCGGTGGCCAAGCAGATTGGCTTTCCGCTGCTGGTCAAGGCCGCGGTGGGCGGTGGTGGAAAAGGCATGCGCACCGTCCACTCTCCAGACGAACTGCCCTTCGCGGTCATGGCCGCTCGAAGAGAGGCGCAGTCCACCTTTGGGGACGGGGCGATCTATCTTGAGCGCCTGGTCGAAGGGGCCCGGCACATAGAGGTCCAGATTCTGGGCGACCAGCACGGCAACATCGTCAGTCTAGGGGAGCGCGAGTGCTCCCTTCAACGCCGGCATCAAAAACTTCTGGAGGAAGCGCCATCCATGGCGCTGGACGCGGACCTCCGCGACCTTCTGGGGGAGGCTGCCATCGCGCTGGCCCGGTCCGTGGATTACACCAACGTGGGCACTGTCGAATTCCTCCTGGACAAGGACAAGAACTACTACTTCCTGGAAATGAATACCCGCCTGCAGGTGGAACACCCGGTTACGGAACTGGTCAGCGGGGTCGACATAGTGAAGGAACAACTGCGCATCGCTTCTGGTCGCGTGCTCAGATACTCGCAGGACGACGTGAAGACCAAGGGCTGGGCCATGGAGTGCCGCGTGTGCGCCGAGGACCCCTACGACAACTTCCTGCCCTCGACAGGACGTATCACTGGGCTCCACGAGCCTACGGGTCCTGGGGTGCGCGTGGACAGCGGCATCTACGAAGGGTTCGACGTGTCGTTATACTACGACCCTCTGATCAGCAAGCTGAGTGTGTGGGGCGAGACGCGGGGCGAGGCCATACTGCGCATGCGGCGCGCGCTGGATGAGTACCGCATCATCGGCGTGAAGACCAATATCCCCTTCCACCAACAGATCGTAAACCACACGGAGTTCATCTACGGGCAGTTCGACACCACCTTTGTTGAGCAGCGGTTCGCCATGCAGCAAGCGAACGGCACCGACCTTCTCAGGGCCGCGGCCATCGCCGCAGCCATGGTGGCCCATGAGCGACGCCAGCATACAATGGCCACGCTGGCGCAACGAGAAGGGTCCCCAACAGGCGGTAGCTGGAAGATGGCCGGACGCCGGGAGGCTATGGGAACGTGACCTACGTGGCCAGTGTTGGTGGAGAATCCTTCCACATCAAGATGGACGAACCCGAGGCGCTCGTCGTCAATGAAGAGCACCACGCGGCGAGTTTGGAGAGCGCTGGCGGGCCATCCCTCTATTCGCTGATCGTAGACCACTCATCCTATGAGGTTCACGTGGAAGAGCGCGAGGGCAACTATCGCGTGCTGCTTCTGGGACAGGTCTACGACGTCCACGTGGAGGACGAGGGCACACGACGCGTGGCCAGAGCTCGGAGGGCGCGCCAGGCAGATGAAGGGGGAGACATCATCATCAGATCCCCCATACCGGGGCTCATCTTCGACGTGCCGGCGATGGAGGGCCAGGAGATCAAGAAGGGTGAGATCCTGGTCATCGTCGAGGCCATGAAGATGGAGAACGAGCTCCGCGCACCAAGAGATGGTGTGATCCAGGTAACCCACGTGGCACCCGGCGACAGTGTAGACAAGGGGACACCCCTGCTCACCCTGTCCTGATGGACTTCGTTATGCCCGCGGCGACAGACGCCGCCAGGCTCGCTGCCTCTCTCAGATTACTTCTGAACTCGGCGATGCTGTCCTCTTCCGCCGAATCGGATATTGCCCGCACGATCACCCACGGCAGCCCGTTCATCTGGCAGACCTGCGCCACCGCCGCACTCTCCATGTCCACGCAGTCAGCGTGGAAGGTCTCCCACAGCCACTGGCGCTTGTCTTGACTGACGATGGCCTGGTCTCCAGTCAGCACCTTGCCGGGCCGACAACGGTCAGCCAGAATCATCTCCTTCGCCGCGTCCAGAGCGAGCTTCGCCAGCCCTGCGTCTGCCTCTAGCCAGCGCCTTCTGAACTTCTTCAAGAGCTCGGGGTCGCCCGGGTCGAAGTCGTGCTGCAAGGCCTTCTCGGAGATCACAATGTCACCGGTGTGGAGCCGTGGGTTGACGGCTCCCGCGACACCAGTGCAGATGAGGGCTTGAATGGAGAATTGGTGTATGAGATACTGCGTGCAGGCCGCCGCCTTGACCTTCCCCACGCCACCGGCCATGGCCACCACCTGGCAGTCGCCTATCTTTCCCTGATGAATAATGCGCCTGCCCCACTTGGAGGTCTCCACGTCCTCCATGGACCGAACCAGAGGGTCGATCTCCTCTTTGAGCGCGGCAAAAATGCCCACACGCATCAGCCAGTCTACCTCGCCGCTACTTTGGGCTCGCTGCCAGGCGCAGTCTGCTTCCCACCCAGTCGATGGCCGGGTGCCCCATCTCGGTCAATTTGTCGATGACGCCATCGACGTCGTACTCCACGCGATGCAGACCAACCTCGCACTCTCCACCTTCCAGATCAAGGGTGCCGTACGCGGCGCGCCTGTCGCCGTCCAGGGGGAGTCCCACGCTCCCCACATTGATCACTCTCGCCTGGTTCAGGGAGCGGTCCAATGGGCGATGGGTGTGACCACACACCAGGAGCCTGCACTCCATGCCAGAGAGCATCTCCCGCAAATCGCTGTCGGTGGTCTCTGCCCAGATCCCAACCTCATCGCTGACGGGCGACCCGTGAACGCCCACGATCGCACCATAGCTGGGCACGTCGAGCCTTTGCTCGAATGGCAGTTCGCTCAGGAAGGAGTACCACTTGTAGTCCAGTAGTCCTACGGTCCAGCGGAAGTTGGCGTCCCGCTCTTCCAGCAGTGAGATCATCCTGCTCCACTGGGACTCGTCCTCCACCAGCGGCTGGGGCGGGCGCCGCCCTGTTGCGAGATAGCGGTCCGTGTTACCCTGCACAAAGCGCTTGTTGGGCAGGGCCGCCAATCGCTCCAGAACCTGCCGGGGATAGGGTCCGAAGACGGCCAGGTCCCCCAGCACCCAGGTCTGGTCACAGCCGCCCTGCTTTTCCAGATGCGATAGCACTGCCTCCAGAGCAGGCAGATTCCCATGAACGTCAGCCAGGACCGCGATACGCATGGTCCTCCCCTTCCAAGGCAGCAGACTGCGTTAACCTATGCTAGACCACCTCGATGCCCGCCGGCCCCTCGATGGCTTCACCTACGACCCAGTACTGCTGGCCCGCCTCGGAAAAGAGATCGGCCAGCCTCTCCGCGTCATGAGGAGCCACGCAGATGAGCAGGCCACCCGAGGTCTCAGGCGTGTACAGCAGCATCTGCATCTCGTCCCCTGCTCCAGTGGCAAAAGTGACGTGGCGGTGGTAGGCGTCCCTGTTGCACGACGCCCCTCCTGGGAACAGCCACTCATCGGCATACTGCTTTGCGCCATCAAGGAAAGGTAGTCGGTCGAGGTGAAACCTCAGGGTAACCGCACTCAGTTGCGCCACTTCATAGGAGTGACCGACGAGCGCAAAGCCGGTGATATCCGTGACAGCGTGGACCTCCACCTGCTTCATCAGTTGGGCAGCTTTGCGGTTGAGCACCAGCATCTGCTCCACCGCGCCTCGCAGGTGAGCCTCCTCCGCCACCCCGCCCTTGGCCGCCGTGGTGGTGATTCCCACACCGAGACGTTTGGTCAGGAACAACACGTCGCCCGGTTGTGCTCCCTCCTTGGTGGCGATCTCGTCCGGATGAACAAAGCCCATCACCGCCAAGCCGTACTTCGGCTCCTCGTCATCCAAGGTGTGCCCGCCGGCAATCACCCCACCCGCTTCAGCCACCTTCTCGGCGCCCCCCCGCAGGATCTCGGATACGATCTCCACAGGCATAGCCGGGGGAAACCCGCAGATATTAAGGGCCAGGACTACCTCTCCACCCATGGCGTAGACGTCACTCATGGCATTCACCGCGGAGATGGCGCCGAACTCGTAAGCGTCGTCCACGATGGGCGGAAAGAAATCCGTGGTGAGGATGATAGCCAGCTCGTCATTGACCCTGTAGACGGCGGCGTCGTCGCCGGTCGCCAGACCGACCAAAAGGTCCGGATAGTCCTGCGGGTGGAAGATCTCTGCTAAGGGGCGCACGACCTGCGCCAGGGCCTCAGGGCCCCTCTTGGCCGCTCAACCCGCGGCCTTGGTCAGGCTGGTCAGACGAGTCCAATCCCTGTCAGCGCTCATCCCGTGCCTCCAGATCCTTCCACTCGACGACCATTAGCCAGTCCAGGAAGCTGGCTACGCATGGGCGTCCCATACCAGTCCCTCTTGCCGCAGCCAGTTCACGGTTCTCTCCAGGCCTGCACGCAACGGAGTCCACTCCAGACCCAGTTCCTGCTGGGCCTTACTCGTGTCGAAGATGAAACTATGCGACGCCGTCCTGGCCTCGTCCACGGAGACCCACGGTCGTCTACGCGAGACACACGACACCACATCCAGAACCCGAGCCGAGGCCCTGACCAACACTGCCGGGACGATGCGAGGCCTCCTGTACAGCCCAGCAATCTCTGCCCCCAGGCTGAGAAACTCCGCGAGGGAAGCATTCTCGCCGCCGAGGATGTACCTCCGCCCGACCTCTCCCCTCTCCATGGCAGAAAGGTGTCCGTCGACCACGTCGTCGACGTAGACGAAGTTCAGCCTCGTGTCCACCACCGCGGGTAGTCGCCCTCTCAGGAAACGGGCCAGTGCTCCCGTCATGTGAGCGGTCTGTCCAGGACCGTAGACGCTCGTTGGATTGACGACCACCACGGGCAATCCGCGGTCGCATATCTCAAAGGCCAACTGCTCAGCGAGGCACTTGGACCTTTCGTATTCCGAGAGGAAGTACCCCCTGTGCACTGTGCCCTCACAGCCCAGCTGGCCTTGTCCCTCGCCAATGGTGACAGCGGAACTGGTATGCACGAGCCTCCGCACTCCCACCTCCAGAGCAGCCTCCATCACGTTCCTGGTGCCGTCCACATTGACCCTGCGGTAACCCGTCCTGTCAGGCAGCCACATCCGGAACAGGGCGGCTACGTGAAACACGCGCTCGCATCCGTGCAGAGCTTCTCGCAACTCGTGTGTACTCAGGATGTCACCAGCGATGAGCTCTGCGCCCATGTCGGCGAGATGGGCAGCGTCGTTAGCCCTCAGGTCGAATATCCTGACCTTCTCTCCCCTGGCCAACAGGGCCTCGACCAGCCTCGTACCCAGGAAACCGGCGCCCCCAGTGACAAGAACGGTCATTCCACGACCTTGTATGAGCCACCGGCTGCGGTGAGCCCGTGCTTCAAGGCCGTCGCTATCTGAGGCAATTCGTAAGGATTGCTGCCCAGCCGGTTGTCGGCCTCATAGGACTGAAGCACCTTCAGACCCTCCACGTCTATGGCCACCATGTCGCCGGAAGCCAAAATGATGCCTGGCTCCACCAACTCGCCCTTCTCTGGGCCGCCGCTGACGAAGGCCTTGCGTCCATCCATGATGACTAGATCTGGTTGCCAGACCAGGTTGATCTCCGCCACCTTCTGCTCCAGATTGCTCATGTGGTACGCCAGGCGCTCCGCGGGGTGCACGAAGCCCATGGACAGCTTGAGGGACAGGGTAAAGCGAGCGAAGTTGTGCGTCTTCATGCCGGGCAGGTAGACCAGTCTATCGGCCTCGTACATGACCTTGGGGACAGTCACTCTCTGGAGAAACTCACCCTCAATGGGCACCTCCACCCAATCGGTCTCCCCCGCGTCGAAGGCTATGAACTCCATGCCCATCTCGTCCAGCAAGTCGAGCGCGCCCAGCTTGTCAACGGTGTTGCGGGTGGGCCTCCACAGACCGCCGGCGCTCTCGCCCACGACGATCTCTGCGCCGGTATCCTTGAGCAGTTCCAGCACGGCTCGTAGAAAGCCAAGGTCTGTGGAGCCAGGATAGGGGTCTGGGCTGTTAAAGTTGGGTTTGACCAGCACCCTCTCGCCTCGATGGATGGCTCTGTCCAAGCCACCCAGCAGGTCGAGGCATCGCCCCACAGCCGGTTTCACGCCATCGGAGACGAGTACCTTGGCGACTACCGGCTGCCCGTCCTCAAGCCACACGGCTCTCTTCCTGGGCTTAGGGGCCCTGGTCTCAAGATCGCCCGGCTTCCTATCTGCAAAAAGATGGTATAACCCCCTCACAGTATCAGGAATGGCCATTCCTGCCACCTCCGTCAGGCCAAAGTGCGAAGACTCAGATACGATCTTCGCCGAGCTGTTGCTCGGTTGAGCCAGCTGGTTGTCGTTGCTGCGACGCGGCGTGCCCGCGCAGCGAAACAGCAAACGCGCTCTCGTGAAGCGACTGCCCTCTTGATTATAACGAACGATCTCGGGGCGTTCAAACGCAACCGCGCCACGCCGCAGCGGCCTTGCCGATTATGCGGGCACCCGTCCCTCCAGGACTTATGTCTAGAACCTGTGGTGTATACATTCCAGCGTTCGAACCATGTCCACCGGAGTATCGATCCGTGAAAGCTCTTGGACTGTCCCTCCACAGCTTCTATCTGGATTCTGTGAACCCCGCTACTGGAGTTTGCGCTTGTCCCACTGCTGGCATAGACTAACCCCACGTGCTGGCAGAGGGCTCGCTGCCAGCGAGAGCCTGACGAAGTGGACACTGAAAAGAGACGCTATCCCTTCCTGTCACTCAGCGGCCTGGCCTTGTCCCAGATCGAGGTCATGGTGCGCGCCAGTCGCGCTCCGATGAGTCCCGTGGTGCCGAAGGCCAGGGGAAACCAGATGGGCACCCCAAGTAGGGTGGGATTGGCGTACTCCCACCCTCCGAAGTGCACAAACACGATTTCGGCCAACGAGCCGAGCACGCCAATGATGAGAAAGAAACAGATGTCGAAACGGGAGTGCCAGCGAGCCAGAGCAACTGCACACATCGCGGCCGCAATCACCAACAGCAGTACGTTGTACCTCCACAGCAGTGCAACACTGGCCTCTAACACGACAAAGAACGACATCTCTGTGCCAAGCTCGGTCCACAGAGATCTCCATTCTCTCATCTCTTCACCAACTCCCTCGCGCTCCGTGACCTCGTCCTCTGCTCGACACCAGGGATTCTATCAGCGAGCAAAGCTGTCGGCAATGGACCAGGGCACAGCAGACCGACTCGTTGCTGGCTGCGCCATTCGGTGAGCAGGTCAGATAGCATGGTGCAGAAGATACGTGCCTGGTTTGCCCTCTCCCGTCCACCATTCCACACCGTGGGTGTTCTGCCCTTCATTCTGGGCGCGGTGCTGGCCCGGCACGACGCAGACGTCTTCAGCTGGACCGTCTTCGCCTGGGGCATGGTGGGCGTGGTGCTGGTCATGCTGGCTACCTACTACGCTGGCGAGTACTGGGACCATGCAGAGGACTCCATCTCCGCCTCCGGGGCCCCCAACCGCTTTGCCGGGGGTTCGGGTGTGACACAGCGTAACCTGCTGCCACGGCGCGCTGCCGCATGGGCCTCGGTGGTCAGTCTGCTGCTCGCATTAGCGGTGGCACTGACTCTCTGGTTAGTCTACAAAACGGGCCCCTGGACTGTCCCCTTCTGCGCACTCGGCCTGCTGGGCGGTTTCTTCTACTCTACTCCACCCATCCGCTGGGTGACTACAGGAATCGGCGAGATGTGGATCGCCTTTTGCTACGGCTGGCTGCCCATAGCCGTAGGATACTACCTGCAAGTGGGTGAGATAGCACCCATCGTACACTGGCTGGCCATACCCGTGGGCCTCACCATCCTCAACGTGATCCTGCTCAACGAGTTCCCCGACTACCGGGCAGACTCGAAAAGCGGGAAGACCAATCTGGTTGTCCGCTTGGGTCGTCATAACGCCTCTCTACTCTACGGCCTCCTCAGCGCTGGCAGCTGGATGGCGACCTTCTTCTCTGTGCGTCGTGGCGCGCCCCCCCGGGCTATATGGTTCTACCTGCCTGTCCTCTCCCTCTCACTGATCCTGGTCGTTCTGGTAGTGCGAGAGCGATGGAGAGACCGACAGACTCTGGAGAAACTGTGTGGCGCCAACATCCTGGTGAACCTGGGCACGACAGCGGTCTACGTCCTGGCCTTTGTGAGCATGTAATATGGAACATTGGCTGCCCGAATGGGGCGAAAAACCGCGACGTAGAGTGACCCCGTACTGGTGGCCCCCAACGCTCATCCTCAGGCAGATCGTGAGTGCCCTGTATGTGGGGGGGCTGGCACGATGGCGACGGCTGCCCAGCTGGATCCGCAGCTACGGGTTCAAGTGCCTGCCCGGCGCCGCAGGATCCTGGGGTATGGGTTGCATTGGTTTCCCAGCACACCCCGTGTGGGAGATGACCACGGCCTGCAATTTGCGGTGTATCCACTGTCACGCCTCAGGGGGAACGCGCGCCCCTGATGAACTCACCACTGACGAGGCCAAGCGTCTCATCGATCAACTGTCTCAGGTCAGCGAATTCCGCATGATGGCCTTTACCGGCGGTGAACCTTTGATCCGCCCTGACCTCTTCGAACTCCTGGCCCATTCCCAGGCCCTGGGCTTCACCAATACCATGGCCACTAACGCCACCCTGATAGATGACGAGGTAGCCCGCCGGCTGCGTCGGTACGGTCTGGTCATCGCCGCGGTGAGTCTGGACGGCTTTGATGCAGCAACCCACGACTATGTGCGCGGGCAGCCAGGAACCTTCGACGCCACTCTCAAAGGGATCCGCGCCCTGCGACAGGCGGGCATCCTGCTCCACGTCAACATCACCGCCATGGAGTACAACCTGGACCAACTCGAGCCATTGATGGCCCTGGTGGACGAGTTGGGCACCGGCATCCTGCTGATGTATCAACTCGTGCCTATTGGGCGAGGCCGGGGCATCGAGGAGGCGGCCCTCGACCTGGGTGCCAACGAGCGCCTGATTCGGTTCATGGCGGAAGCCCAGCGTGTCACCCACGCCATCATGGAGCCCGTGGCGGGGCCGCAGTACTGGCCCTTTCTCCTCCAGCGTGCTGGTGTGGAGGGCGGGCCCCTCTTGCGGTTGGGAGAATCGGTCTTCCATGGGTGCTCCGCCGGACGCGGCTTCGTCTACATCAAACCCAACGGGGACGTCTGGCCATGCCCCTTCATCGAGGTGAGCTGCGGCAACGTCCGAGAAACGCCCTTCGCCAGCATCTGGGCGACCTCGCCCGTGTTCCAGGATCTGCGGCACCGCGAGGAACTCCTCAAGGGCCAGTGCGGCGAGTGCCAGTACAGGCGGCTCTGCGGTGGCTGCCGGGGACGCGCCTGGGCCACCACCGGCGACTACCTGGCGGAAGACCCGTCTTGCTTCATTCATCCCCCTGACGACGCGCAGGACCAGACAGACTCACCAGGGGGGCACCTCCGCACGGCTCTTCGTGACGATCAGTCGGAACTCGTCGCCCTTCCCTTTGGTCTCCACCATGCATCTCAAACTCTCGAGGGCACGTCTGACGTTGTCGCGTGAGGTCACGGTGTAGACGATCGCAACGAGGGTGCCACTGACTCCATGACAACAGGGACCAGCGAGACCTTTTTCGCCTTTCTTCACAAGCCAGCGATTTGCTCGTACTCGACATTCGCGCTCTCAAGCAGAGAGCGCACCACCTGCACATCCGTCGATTCGCATCTCAGGCAGACCCCGCAGTCCGAACTGAGCTGCCGCGGCACGGGGATGAGCTTGACCATGAAGCCAGCTTCCTTGGCCAGCTTCTCAGCTCGTATGGCCCCGCTGGTCGAGGGGAAGAGGACCACGCTGTAATCAGGTTCCGTCACATCGTGTATCCTAGAGGGCGACCACGTTGCCGGCTGCCAGCAACGTCTCCGCAATCGAGTACATGTTCGAGACCTCACCGACAGCAAGCCTGTCCTTCAAACCAAAATGGCCGAGACAAGTGCCGCAGGCCAGTATCCCAACGCCCCTCTTACCCAGGACTTCCAGATCCTCCAACACTGGGGACCCCTCCACCGTCAACTTGACCCCAGCATTGAGAAAGATGATGGTGTCAGGCAAGGGCTCCACCTCGTTGAGCGTGTGCAGGAACGAGCGTATGAGGATGCCTCCAAGTTCCTCATCCCCTCGTCCGATACCTTCGCTGGGGATGATTACGACCGTAGGCCCCACGGGGCTGTCCGTCGCTGTCCCTGGGGCAGAGACTGTCTTCCCCGTTCGAGCGGCCTTGCTCAAGGAAAGGTAGATGCCATCCTCCTTCTTCTCGACTTCCACGGCATATCCTTCCTTCTCTGCCATACTCGAAACGTTGGTCACGGCAGTCTCGTTGTCCACTATGGTCGTCACCTGCTCTGACTCTGACAAGGCCTTCTTGGTCCGGATCACCGGCTGAGGACAGGCCAGTCCCCTACAATCAACTACCTTAGCCATTCACCTGCCTCCGTCGAAAACGAACACTGCTCGGCAGCAGCGGGGTTTCTATAGTCCTAGCTCTGCTATCTCCCGTATCGCATCGATAGCGGTCTCCAACTCCTCCGCCGTGTTGAAGTAACTGAGTGAGAATCGCACCGTGCCCACGGGGAAGGTGCCAATAGTACGGTGAGCCGCCGGGGCGCAGTGCAGGCCGACCCGACTCATGATCCCGTACCTCTCGTCGAGCAGAAGACCAACGTCGGACGGCGCCAAACCCTGAATGTTGAAGGACACCGTTGCGGTCTGCATTTCAGCGTCGTGTCCACCGTAGACGCTCACCCCAGGTATTTGCGCCAAGCCGGATATCAAGCGTCGAGTCAAGTCGACCTCACGCGCCCGTATCTGATTCACACCCTTATCCATAACGTATCGAACTCCCGCCCCCAGCCCTGCTAGGCCTACGCCGTTGGGTGTCCCGCTTTCGCACAAATCGGGCAAGAACGACGGCTGTTCTTCCCTCTCTGAGCGGCTTCCCGTGCCACCTTGCTTCAAAGGACGAATCTGCGACTCCGCTACGCGCTCGCCGATGCAGAGTCCGCCCGTACCTTGAGGCCCGAACAGCGCCTTGTGGCCGGTGAAAGCGAGCAGGTCGATCTGCATGACTTCCATGTCCAACGGATAGGCTCCCGCGGTCTGAGCGGCATCAACCAGGAGCAACAGGTCATGGTCTCTCGCGATGTGCCCTGCGTCAGCCACCGGAAGCACGCTCCCCACTACGTTGGAGGCGTGATTGAGGACTATCATTCTGGTGTCCGACCTGATGGCCGACTCGAGATCAGCCGGGTCCAGGAATCCCTCGGAAGAGCAGCGGACGACGTCAACGCTCACGGAGCGCTCCTTCTCCAGCGCGCGTAATGGCCGCATCACCGAGTTATGCTCCATGCTGCTCGTAAGGACACGATCCCCGGGTCGCAGTATGCCCCACAGGGCCAGGTTCAGAGCCTCGGTAGCATTCAGGCCAAAGACCACGCGCAACGGGTCCGACAGGTTGAAAAGCCGCGCCAAGAGCTCCCGGGTCTCGTATAGCATGCGCCCCGCCTCGATGGACAGAAGATGGGCTGAGCGTCCAGGACTAGCGCCCACCTCCGCCATAAAACGAGAGATGGCGTCGACAACGGCCGCAGGCTTCGGCCACGAAGTAGCCGCGTTGTCAAAGTAGATCACTTGTCACACCTCAAGGGGCACAAACGAGGGGATTGGACCCTCCGTCTCCCATAGTTGCTGTCTGGCCTTGCCAGCCAGAACCTCCAACTCAAAGAGAGGAGGAGCCCGGAGCAGAAGTCAGAGGACTGTCGTCGCGGATCGACCTCGCATTGAGGGAGCAGGTTCCAGCCAGCTGGCAACCATACTACCAAGAGCATGATGCAGCCCGTGCATCGCGCCAGGGGCTTGGCTTCAGCCCATTCAGGTAAATGGCATGCGGCGATACATCGTCCAGCGCGTCAACCCTGCTCACCTCCTTTTCATGCCCGAGCGAGATTTCCCGCATCGGGTGACGACTGACGCTCATTATACAGGGCCTTCGGGAGTCTGTCAATCTGTCCGCAGGCCTCGGGCATAGTTCTCCCTCAGCCTTATTGGCAAGCTCGGATCTCCAAGTTTGCCGGTGCGCCAGCCGATCCGCCCCGCTCACGCTTCCACCAGCGCCACCGTGCTGGCGGCGCTATAGATGAAGCGCGAGCTTTCAACAGTACCTCGCTTGCCTTCGACCTTGGGCTTCCGGGGGCGAGACCCGTTAGGTCTCCAGTGGCGTCCTTACTGACCATACTTCGACTGCCCTTGTGTGGAGATACCCACTGTGATACCATGTCTGCGTGTCCGAAGCGATCGCCATGCGAGGGAGGAGATTCAGGTGGCGAAGATAACAAGGAAGCCGTCTACGTACCTCTATCCTGTGCCAGTGGTCCTGGTGACCTGCGGCATCGAGAAACCCAACATCGTCACCCTGGCCTGGGTGGGTACAGTGTGCTCCGATCCGCCTATGGTGGGCATCGCCGTCCGACCTGACCGGCATTCTCACCATCTGATAGAGGAGACCGGAGAATTTGTGGTTAACATACCGGGAGAGGAACTCCTCGAGGCTACAGACAGGTGCGGTCACTCCTCTGGCCGTGAGATAGACAAATTCGCGGCCACGGGTCTCACGCCAGAGCCGGCATCCGAGGTAAGGACCCCGCTCATCGCCGAATGCCACGTGAATATGGAATGCAAGGTGAGGCAGAAGCTGGAGCTGGGTGCCCACGATCTCTTCTTGGGGGAAGTGGTCGCGGTACACATCGATGAGGAGGTCCTCGACGAGGCTGGCCGCCGGATAGACTATGGCAGCGCCAGACCGTTCGTCCTCACCTTCGCCGAGTACAGAGGCCTCGGAGAGCCGCTGGGCGCATACGGCTGCTCCGTCAAGCGCTAGGGGAGCCTTGCTCCTCGGCTCGCTCGGGCTTCAAAGAAAGGGCCTCGTACACATCGGCCTCTTCAGCTCGCCTCCTAACGCGCATCCGACCCAATGATCTGGCCTCCACGGCGTTCTTGACCCGGTCATAGGTGGCGCGGCTCATGAGGATCTGCTGTGGCTTAGCTTGCTCCTGGAGACGAAAAGCCAGGTTCACAGCATCGCCGATGGCCGTGTAGTTCATCAGGGCCTCGCTCCCCACATTACCTACCACGGCATCGCCCGTGTTGACGCCAAACCCAAAATGAAGCACCGGCTCCATCCGCCCATGCTGAAGGCTGTCCCTCAGGGCGAAGGCCGTCTTTACCGCTCTCAGTGCGTGGTCGGGCTGGTCAAGAGGGGCGTTGTAGAGTGCCATGACAGCGTCGCCCATGAACTTGTCCAGCATACCGCCGTGGGCGAGGATTATTCCGGTGGCGAGAGCCAGATAGCCATTAACTACCTCTATCAGGCGCTCCGGTGGCATTCCCTCCGCTAGCGCGGTGAATCCGCGCAGGTCGGCGAAAAGCACGGTCACTTCCCGTCTATCGCCCCCCAGGTTGGTGCGAGCCGGATCGTCAATGAGGTACTGGGCCACCTGGGATGGGAGGTATCGCTCGAGCAAGTCCCGTGTCTGCTCTTCGAGCTCCCTGATGCGGCCATAGCTCGCCTCCAGTTCCCCGTACCGGGATTGTAGCTCTCCGTGCGCCGCTTCCAACTCCTCTTGCAGTCGCTCTCTCTCGCGTCGCAGCTGGCAGCGTTCGACGACCCTCTCCAGTCTGATGAAGGCTTCCTGATAGTCCAGAGGCTTGATCAGGTAGTCGTCTGCTCCAGCGGTGAGCGCCTTCACCGCGACCTCCTCCGAACCAAAGGCGGTCACCATGACGATACCTACCAATGGATCCTGATCCCTGACCTGATTCACGACATCAATGCCGCTCATGCCCGGCATCATAATGTCTAGCATTAGTAGGTCGGGCTCGTGTTCCCTCAGAGCCTGGAGGGCATGGCGACCATCTCGGGCGGTGATCACGACGTAGCCCGCCCTTTCCAAGAGCTGTGCGGTGACCTCGCGAAAGGCCTCGTTGTCGTCTGCCAGCACGATGCGGGTGGTCATCAGTTGCCTCTGATCCCGGGTCAGCCGAGTTATGGGAGCAACCAACAGAAGAGATCGGTCACGGGGCGCTACAGATAGCCCAGAGCTTTCAGCCTCTCCTCGAGTATCTGCTCTTCCTCTGCAGTGTAGGAGCCGGCTTCGCCTGCCAGGGCCGGTGGCACGTAGTTCAACTGCTCCAGTTTGGAGACGATCTTGGCTAGACTCTGCTCAGGGGATTCCGTGCCAGTGTTCACCACAACCTCAGGATGGAGAGGCTCCTCATACGGATCGGAGACTCCGGTGAAGTTCTCGATCTCTCCAGCGAGTGCCTTCTGATACAACCCCTTCACGTCCCGCTCGACGAGGACCTCCATGGGGCACTGGCAGTAGACCTCCACAAAGCGTCCGATGTCCTGACGTATGAAATCCCGCACCTCACGGTAGGGCGAGATGGCGGAGCCGATGGCTACCACGCCGTTTCGAGTCAGAAGCTTGCACACGAAGCCGATGCGTTTGATGTTCGTGTCTCGGTCTTCCTTGCTGAAACCCAGCCCTTTGCTGAGATTGGTGCGCACCACGTCTCCGTCCAGCACCTCGACCTTCAACCCTCTCTCTCGTAGGACACCTTCCACGGCACGGGCTAAAGTCGTCTTGCCTGAACCAGATAACCCTGTGAACCAGAGGGTGAAACCTTGTCCTTCCATGAGATAATGTTCTATCCCTTTCTATCTGCTACTCTGCTACCCTGCATGTCAGGAGGGACCGACAGCCCGAACAGTTCGAGCACGGTGGGGGCCACATCCATCAGTTGCAGGCCCGTTACCCGTCCCTGGCCTTGGTGGAGGGGATCATACATGATGAAGATGCCTCTCTGGGCGTGATTTGCATCGTCCGGCCCGATGTCGTTCTCCCGCGTGTGTATCCTGCCGTGCCCCATGCTTCCCACGGAGCGCCATCCGAGATTGCCGAAATACACCATCAGATCCGGTGGCACGTTCCGGCACTCTCGATAGACATCCTGCGGCTTGTATGTCACCGTGCCGATGTTCACACCGTTCTCATCAGCTATCTCTGACAGCTTGTGTACGATCTCATCGCGGACACGCTCGTACTCCTCGGCTGGGACGATACCCTGTGGTTCCCTCCCCTGCACATTAAGGAACAAGCGGCCGTAATACCCGCCCGCTCCCCAGGCCTTGGTGCGCGCCCAATCGATCTCCACCTTCTCCAGAGGGACGATGCCCGCTGGCTCCTCTCTCAGCGTGAGGTAGCCCTCCTGAGATAGCCACTCATTGATGCAGATTCCTCCCTCCATGTGCCTCGCGCCGTGGTCGGACACGACGAGGACTACTGTGTCCTCATCGAGCATGGCCAGGATCTCTCCCATCTCCCCATCCAGGTACTTGTAGTACTCTTCGACTACGGTCTCGTACGGGGACCCTGCCTCATACTTGGGGTGCTGTGGGTCGAAGTATTTCCAGAAGGCATGATGGATACGATCCACTCCCATCTCCACCAGCATGAAGAAATCCCACTCCTTCTCTCGCATCAGGTGCCTGACCACCTTGAAACGCTTCTCGGTCATCTCGTAGATCTGGCGCAGTAGATCGTCCTTCTCCTCGGTCCGGAAGTTCTCCACATCCAGCATGTATTCACCCACCAACGCCTCTATCTCTCCCCTGAGGTCGGCAGGATAGGTATACTGGCTCTGGGTGCTTGGCGTGAGAAAGGAAGTGATGATGTATCCGTTCGTGGGCTTCACAGGATAGGTCTGAGGGACTCCAACGAGTATCACCCGTTTTCCTGTCCGAGATAGGATGTCCCATACCGTGTCCTCCGTCACCGCCTTGGAGTTGGCGATCCGCATCCTGTCGTAGGAGTAGTCGGCGCGATTGCGAAAGCCATAGAAACCCAACCTGCCGGGGTCCTTGCCGGTCATCATCGACATCCACGCGGGTACAGTTATGGGTGGAATGGTGCTCTCCAGCTCCCCGTAGGTCCCACCCTCCATCAGCTTCCGCAGATTGGGCAGTCTGTCGCGCCACTGGTCGAAGACCAGCTGCGGTGTCGCGCAGTCCAGGCCGATGACCACCACCTTGCGTTGTCCCTCGCGGCGCCTCTGTGCTGCCTCTACCTGCTCTCTTCGCTGTCGCATTCCGTCGATCAGAATCTTGCTCACTTCGGGGCGTGTGAACTCCTCTGGGAGCATCTCGCCGCGACTCACCCTCTCCCTGACCTCGGTCCCGCTCATCACCACATGATCCTCGGGGGCGTGAGGACAGGTCTTCAGAGACACCAATCCACCGCACTTACGGCAGTAGAACATGTGCTCAAAGAACAGGGGGGTGATGCCTATTTCCTCAGGAGCGAAGTCGTCGAAGATCAGTTGAGCATCGTAGGTTCCGTAGTAGCCGCCAACACCCGCATGATCGCGCCCTACGATGAAGTGAGTGCACCCATAGTTCTTCCGAGCCAACGCGTGAAGGATCGCCTCACGCGGTCCGGCGTAGCGCATAGCTGCTGGAAACACACCGAGCACCACTCTGTCTGGCGGATAGTAGTCGCGCAACAGAGCCTGGTAGCTCGTCATCCTCACGTCCGCGGGGATATCGTCAGATTTCGTCTCACCCACGAGAGGGTGAAGCAGGAGCCCGTCGCAGATCTCCAGCGCGGTCTTCTGTATGGCTTCATGAGCCCGGTGGATTGGGTTCCGCGTCTGGAAAGCAACGATCCGACGCCAGCCCCTTTGGGCAAACATACGGCGCGTCTGAGCTGGATCGTGCCTGAACTCCGCGAACTGCTGGTCCACTGGGCGATTCAGAAGATGAACGCCACCTCCGAGGAGCACGTCTCCCTGCTGGTACAATCGGGCTACGCCGGGATGCGCATCCTCTGTGGTCCGGTAGACAAGTTCTGCTTCCCTTTTCTTGTCGTACTCGAACCTCTCGGCCACTTCCATGATGCCGAGAATACGGTCTCCCTCCATAAGAGCGATCTCCTCGCCCTCCTGTAGTTCATCAGCCACCTTGTGAGACACAGGCAGAGTAATGGGGATGCTCCACACCACCCCATTACTCAGACGCATGTGCTCCACCACGTTCTCGTAATCGACCTTGGTCATGAAGCCCGTCAAGGGGCTGAACGCTCCTGTCGCGATCAGTTCGAGATCGGACACCGAGGTAGGGCTGAGACCGACCTTCTGTAGACTGGTCGCGCGCTCCTTTGCCGCTTCTCTCAATACCCCACGCACTACGCGATCGACGAGCATGCCACCATGGGGAGCAGCTGTCGCCCCGTTCCTCATCATACCACAACAACCTCTCTTCTTGGCAATGGCTACAGGCCAACCTTTATTTATACTTCAGTGATGCCCCAGCCGCAAGTCGGGCGCTCTGCTGGCCCTACTAGCCGAGAATCACCAACTCCCCGCGCACACTGTCCAGCAGATACACCCTCTCCCCGCTCGGGTCCACAGCGAGCCCGGAGCTGTAGGTCACAGCATCCACGCGAGTGGCGCTGACCACGCTCCAGCCTTCAGTGTCTACAATGAGCAAGTCCTGCCCACTGGCAACGTAGAGTCTGCCGCCCCCCTCGCCGGCAGCGACGGCGTACAAGTCGCTCAGGTGATGTTCCCTGTCTCCCACCAAGGAGACCATGACTTCCCCAGTGCGGCCATCGACGACAGAGATCTGCCGTCTCGGCGCCGGCCCAAGATGTACAACATAGGCGCTACCAGCGGTTCCATCAACGGCCAAGCCAAACAGAGGTCCCTGGGCGACGTCGATGCTGGACACAACCTGCAGGGTATCCAATTCAAACACCGACAGGGTGCCGTCTCCCGCGTTGGCCACATAGACAAGGCCCGACGTAGGGTCCACCGCCAGAGCGTCTGGGAACGAGCCGACGGATATCCTGCCCACAACCTGGTGCCGTTCTACATCCAGAATCACCACCTGGCCTGCCGCGGAGTCGCTGACGAAGACGCGGTTGGCCAGGTTGTCGACGACGATGGCACTGGGATGCATCAGCCCGACCACCGTGGTCACCTCACCACACCCTGCATCTTGCACCACCGACACCGTGCCATCGCCGCGATTGGCGACATAGACTGCCCCGCTTGATGGGTGCACTGAGACGCCCTGTGGGTCACGGCCGACGGAGGTCCGACAGAGCACCCTTTCACTGCCAGTATCCAAGGTGACTAAGACACCCTCCTCCAGTGTCACATATGCCCTATCTCCCGAAGGATCCAAAGCCATCGCCTGAGGGCCGCGCCCTACCTGGATCCTTGACAGGATCTTCATCTCCCCCTCCGGTGACTGTGGGCTGCCCAGATAGTGAACAGTCATGGGCTCAGCCGGCTCGGGCTCGAGGGCCCAAGATTCGATTCCGCCGAGCAGACTGTCCGTCGCAGGGGCCGGCTCCATCTCCAGGCCGGCCTGCGGGAGGTGCACATCACTCCCACCAAGAGGGAAGTACCGCTTGTAAAGCTCATCCACCACCATCACCGGCGCAGTCCCCTCGAGCGGAGGAACCACCCCGTTGTCCAAAGTCGCCGTGACGTCGCTCAAGTATGTGCCTGGGACATCGGTAACTCGGGCGGCGAAGGTAATGAGCATCTCCGAGGGGTAGACTCTGATGGGTGACGGTTTTGTCAGCGCCTTGACTACCGTGTACTGCTTATGAGGAAGATCCGAGCCGGGATAGAGCCAATCCCACCCGCTCCACGAACCGTACGGATCGACGAGCTGAAAAGGCGTGGCACCCACCACCTCCGGCCACCTAGCCCAGAAGTCACGGAAAGCTCTCTCCATGTAGTATGCGCGATTGTCCTCGGTGATAGCAGGATAGCCCTCGAAGTGAAATGTGCGGTCGTACAGCTGGTATCCGGTCTCTGTCAAGATCACCTTGACCCCAGGTCTTCCTCCGTATGTGTACAGGGCACTCAACTCCAGCAGGTAGCAGTCGATGGCGTAC
>Ga0307380_10003794_pt1 | contig 20662 bp, 4 predicted proteins | sample UN3MG_FD_202239 | JGI IMG/M metagenome (GOLD analysis project Ga0307380, IMG submission 202239) | Soil microbial communities from Risofladan, Vaasa, Finland - UN-3 | ecosystem: Environmental > Terrestrial > Soil > Coastal area > Acid sulfate soil | place: Finland: Risofladan, Vaasa | collected... | reverse complement strand
CACCGTGACAAGCTCGTCACTCGAGAAACCCGACGACACGTCAAAGATGACAGTCCTGTCATCGGTGGCAATCCTGGTCTGGCCTGTGTGAGTTCCACTGGCGCTTCCTGTTACATTAATGAACGTCGGCAAGTTTGTGATATCGTAGGGTGAAACAGCCTCAAAACGCACCAGAAAGAACTTTGTCTGCGGCGACACATACTCAGCCCCGGGTATGGGCGACAAATACAGGTAGCCCTTCTCGCGATGTTCAGATGCCAATGTATGGCCGCAGAATATCAGGACAACAGCAATAAAGATGGCTCTGTTTCTTCCTGCATCCTGACTGATTTTTGGATACAGTTTCATCAGCGTATACTCCTTTTCAAAAAAACCTTGTAAATATAGACATCAATAGAGCTTAAAATCCGGCATGTAATTCCGCCGAAATCAGAAAATCAGTGCTGCTAATACTACGATTCAGGCCATGAATCGCTAAAATATTATCTCCCAATTGCAAAGCATTGAAGACATCCGGCTTATCAACCCTATTTACTCTGAAGGGTTGTAATAGCAGAGCTTCGTCATCGTCATGCGTTCTATCAGCATTGTCATTCCATGCCGGCACCGGGGCGTCGAATTTGTCGCGGGCGAGTTCTTGGCCATTAATATAAGTGACGAATCCATCGTCATACCGGATTTTCAGCGTTATGGAGTTCAGTTCATTCGGTTCGATATCCAGGGCAAAGGGGATTCGGATATAACAGGAATTCATAATTCCAAACATCTGGGCTCCGACATCGTGCCCGATGAGGTCCGTATAGTTTACGGGATCGCCCGGACTGTTTTCATAGCCGACGCCGGAAGGACAATCCGAGGCGGCAATCTGAACCCAGGCGGTATCGTTATAAGGCTCGGCGTTGCCGATCCAGTTGTAGCCAATATTACTTGTGGGGACCAATACGCGTTTGGCGTCTTTCTCCGTGACCGGAGTAGTGCTGCACGGGTACTCGAAGCTGTCGGCAAAAATCGCAAAGTCATTGAAGTCAACCTTGCCGTTGTCCTGCAGGTCCGCTATGAGCCCGCTCCCTTCGTCGAGCCACTCGCCCGTCAATACAGCTAAATCATCGAACCGGACACAGCCGTCATAGTCGAAGTCACCCGGTAATACGGCGAACAGAGAGACATTATCAATGTAGACGTCAATATCGGATGTCCCCGCGTTAAACACCACACGGGCGTTGTAATCCGACGGATCCTGCATGGTAAAGGGGTAGCTAAAATGTTTCGGGTTCGGCGTGATTTCAGAATATCCGATTTTGCTGTAATTAGTCCATGGAGACTCGTCCTGCCCCACTTTGGCTTCGATCAATCGAGGCTGAGTAGCAGACCAGGCATCAAATTCGAAGAGGTATTCTTTTCCCCGGACCAGTCTGATTCCGGCCTGCCTCAACTGAACATTCGATATTTGAGTACCACCGGCAGCTATATCGAAATGGCTTACACCGCCTTCAATGTTCCATTGCGCAGACGCAGAACCGCTAACATCCCATATCCACGAATCCTTTCCCCAGCAGAAATCCCCATTCAAAACCACATTCTGACCTGGTTCAGTAAAACTAACAACGGCGCTTTCTTCGTTGGAGTAATCGCTTTCCGTGCCGTGAATATCAACAGCAGTAACGCGGAAGTAGTATCGAAGTCCATTCTCTAAGCCCTCGCTGATTTGCTTCAGCGTGGATGTAGAGGTATCGAGCATGTTTGTTGGCTGAGGCGTGGTTCCGCCGTAGATGCGATAATAGGCCACGTTGGGATCGCCGAACTTATTGAAAATCAGCGTCAAGTTGTCAGGAGGAGACTCGACAACCAGATAAGGCACTTCGACCATCCCATCCCAGGGGAAACGAAACGCCCGGTACAGATCCGAGCCTGGAAGCAGATTCATCTCGAACCGCTTCACACCGTTTGGGTCCACCTCAATGGCTTTCGGATATCCCGCCATAACGAAGTTGATGAGCGTGTTGCCGTTGGGCAGACGCTGGGCATTGCCCATGTAGTGCGAGTATTTGTCCGGCGTGTCGCGGAATTCCCAGACCAGCGTGGCCGTCATCGCATTCAGATCCAGCTCGTATTCGACCGCACGGGATACGCGAGGACTGTGTCCGTTGCCGTTGTCGAAAAGCATATAGCGTCCGTTGCCCAACACGCTGATATCATGCTGGCTGCTAAATCCATTCAGGGGGTCATTGACAAAGGTAAAATCGCTGCGTACCGGATCTGAGCCGCACAACCTCCAGATCATCTCACCCGAATCACGGTTGATTTTGGTAATCTCGCTGATATGGCGGCTCGAAATGAGCAGGTGCCCGTCATCATCGACATCGATTGCGTTTATGTGGGGGAAGCGTATGTTGCCGCCCAGCGGATTCTCGACGAGCGCCTCGACGTCCCTGATGTCGAAGTTGTCCCAGGAACGGAACTGGAAGATGAGTTCTCCCGCCGCCGTGTATTCCTGAAGGATCGTCTCGTGCACGTTCGCATTGGGGTTGGCGCCGGGGACGTACCGAGTCATATCGACGGTATTGTTCCGACCCGCAATGATCAGGTAGCCGTCGTCCTCGAGCACCTCCAAATCATGGTGATTGGTAACATATCCGTTCCCCGCATCGTAGTTCCTGATCCAGTTGAAGTTCCTGTCGTAGCCGATGAACATACCCATCGTGATCATCCCGTTCTTCTGAACTTTAAATTCATTCCATAATGTACTATCTCCCGGTCCTACACGCCGGTACCAGACGGGGTATCCGCTGTTGTCCAGCATCAACACGTACCTGTTGGCGCCACCATGCGGATATGCGAGGAAAATGTACCCGGTGGATGGATTGTTATTGACGGTAATCACGACCTCAGGGAAGTCGCTGGGTACGGACACTCCGTTTGGCATAATCATAGGCCCGTCGGCCGCAGCCACGGAAACCGTGTCTTCGGCCATCATGGCCATGTCCGCTATGGGCAACGTCTTACATTCCGTGTCAGGCGTCGCCTGCGTATTTACGACCTGCTCGCGTGCTGCCGATCCACTGCTTGCCGGAGGCGGAGGTGGTGGTGGGGGGGGCGGCATGGGCCCGGTAACCATAAACTGATATTGATACGGCTCGACGACACCAGGAGCACCAGGATCTACTGTTGGTATCAACGTCACCGTAACAAGCTCGTCATTAGAGAAACCCGACGACACCTCAAAGATGACAGTGTTATTATCAGTGGCAATCCTGGTCTGGCCTGGGTGGGCTCCGCTGACCTCTCCTGCCACCGTAATGAATGTCGATAAGTTGGTGAGGTCGTAAGGTGAAATAGCCATAAAACGCACGAGAAAATACCTTGTCTGTGGCGATACATACTCAGCGCCGGGTACAGGCGACAGATACAGGTAGCCCTTCTCGCGATATCCAGTAGGCCAGACAATAACGTTTACCACATCGATGGCATTCTTCTCACCATCGTCGGCACTGAAATTGAATACATACAGACCCGGTACATCGAAGGTTGCATTCGGATCGCACGTAAAGACCGTTCCAGGAGGACTCGGCGAACCCTCGTATGTGAACGCCTCGCCGCTATTGGGACTGCCCGACCATACTATACCGTTGCTGTCCGGAGGCACGGAAACCACCGACCAGTTCCAACGCAGCTTGTTAGGATCGTTCGTATCCGGTGCTGCCGGATTTTCCGGTAGCGGCAGACCGTCATCCTTCACCGTACCATTCAGGGTAACCGAATTCGTAGGATACGTGAGCGTTATATCGGGTCCGGCGTTTATTTGTGGACGCACATTTTCACCGGAACCCGTGTAATTAACATTATCGAACTTTACGGTGGTCGTCGTACCGTCTTCATGGGAGGTCACCGCCAAACCGAGCAGGACATCGGCTGCCATAGATACGTTCGTCGTACCGTGAGTCACCCAGGTAACACCATTCTCGAACGAATATTCACCTTTGAACGTGTTGCCTGCACGGGTTAGGCGTACCCAGACGGGATAGGGCTGCGTCGAGCCGCTGTGGGTTGAGAAGGATTCGTCACCGGTATTCGGTCTTCCTTGTAAAGCCATGAAGTGGCTCGCACCGGTGTTCCGATTGACTGCCATGTACACATGTTTGGAGTTTGCTTCCGTGGATTCGCGGATCATCACGCCAGCTTTACTCCATTCGTCGCTGCCGCCAGTAAATCCCGGCTCCAGGACGCGGGCCTCAATGAAACCGTCGCCACTCAACGGGAAATACGCGTAATGAAACTCGTCACTCGTATACCAGATGTCGGCCCCATCGCCTACGATGGTCCAGGTGCCATTCGATTCATTGGCACTGCCGCCGCTGGTGTCGATATCCATATTCGACCAGCCCGGTGGCAGTTGGCCCCATACTGTTCCGCCACAGAAGGCCATCATGAATACACAACTAATAAAAACAGTTCCTTTTATCTTTCAATCCCTCGAATATTGAACTTACACAAATTGAAAACGTCTAATGTTAGCGGGTATCAACTTCCTTTTTCACGCCTGACTGATTGTTGGATACAGTTTCATCAACGTAAACTCCTTTTCGAAGAAACGTTATCAATGTAGACGTCAATATAGGAAGTCCCCGGATTAAACACCACACGGGGGTCGAAATCCGTCAAATCCTGCATTACCATACCGAAAACGCTTCGGCGCTGGTGTGATATAGGAGAATCCAATCCGGTTACATAAATAGCTCCCTGTCAGGGGCATGACGCTCCTGTCCGGTTTTCAGCAAAAATCGCAAAGTCATTGAAGTCAACCTTGCCGTTGCCGTCCAGATCGGCTTTGAGCCCGCTGTGCTCTTTGGGCCACTCGCCGACCAATACAGCGAAATCATCGAGCCGGACACAGCCGTCACAGTCGAAGTCACATGTTGGAACATCGATGCTGAAGGCGTCGTCATTCATATCGAATAGGGACTCATTGGCCGGGCTTTTGACCTTGATTGAATAATCGCAGCCCGGTTCGAGTTCCATAACGACTTCGCCGATGTTTATTTACGCTTGTCGTGCGGAACCGTAACGGTCGCACTGCGAACAGTAACATTTCCGCAGTCATCAACCGCCTTATAGGTTATGGTGTAAATCCTGCCGCTTCCGGTCCCACTGCGTTCAGCTCTTAGATAGATAGAGCCATCCTCGCCTATTTGAATATCACCGCTGGTGTGTCCGTCGCCGATGGTGTCATCACCTTCGTTCGCCACGATACTGACTAATGACACCTCTGGAGTCGCATCAGTTTCGTCGCTCACCGTCCAGCTCGGTGCAATCTCGACCATCTTATGATTCGACGGCCACAAAACGGTTGGTGTAACGGAAAACTCGAATTCAGGCGGGGTTGTGTCTGACGCATCAATGCCGAAGGGGTGGTCACTCATATCAAACAGGTCCTCATCGGCCGAGCTCCTGACCTTGATGGAATAACCGCAGCCCGGTTCGAGGTCCAGAAAGACTTCCCATTCATGCGCTCTATCACTGGGGACCGTCCCAATAGTCCGGACCAGCGTGTCGTCCTTATAGAGTTCGATCACCACGTCTTCGGCAATATTGTCATTCCACTGGATAAAGAAATCCAAGCCGCGATTCCATTGCTCACCACCATTAGGAGCGGTCACCTCGATCATTGGCGGGACCGTCCGGAATGAGCCGGTAGACCAATCACTGGTGCCGCCATAATTCGTGGTATTCACGCGATAGTAGTAGGTCGTGTTGTGCTCGGCCGTCTCCAAGATATAACGTGCCTCCTTCAGATATGGCTCATCGACGACAACGTAGTTGAAGTTCTCATCCGTCGCCACCTGGAGCTTATACGACCGAGCAAAACCCCTCGGCGTCCAGGATAGAAAAATGGGACGTTCCTGATTGACTTGGTACACAACGCCCGTCTCAGCCTTGTAAGGATAAATAAGCCTTTCGCCTTGGATACCACGATAGTTCTCGACTTGGTTCAAGATGGGTGGATAGTCAGCCACATCGGCAAGGTCGGCATAGCAGAAAATGAACTCGCCGGAGTTAGTAGTCGTAGCGATCAACTGCTTCGTGCCCGCATCATAACCTGTCGTCAGAGCGCTAAACTCGCCTGATCCGGGAGTTTCGCGGTGATACAGGGTGAGTACAGAAGGATTGTCGAAGTAAATACTATCGATCAAATCAAAGCTCTCGGCGTCAAAGGAGATATCAGCGGAAATCTCGGTGATTCCGGTCGCTTCCATCTTTACGCGAATGGGTAGCGCGAGCGGCGATTTGCCAGGAAATTCGGGATAGATCGGTGCGTATGCCTCGCGCGTCACTGTCACCTGGTTGGATACGTCCCCGGTCAGACTGTCCACGTCGATGGTTACGCCCGTGATTTGATCGCCATCGGTGAACACGTAGGTATTGCTGGCGGCCAGGTCATTCTGAGTAACCACAATGGCTTGAGAGGGCGGCCAGATATTCCGGAAGGACCGATAACTGACTACCACCGGAACGTCGATGTTCAAATCAAATACTACCTGTCCGTCGCGCGTAACTTCCGTTGCATCAGGGATTTGGTTAAGCCCACCCCAACCGATGAAGGTGTTGCCATTGGGTAAACGCTGCGCATTGCCGCGTTGGTTGCCCTTGATAGTTACAGAAGGAATGTAACTCCAGATGTAGGTGGCTACCTTGTTGGTCTCGTCGAGTGAAAACTCAAATACCCGAGATGTTCGGGTTTTACCGTTGTCATAGATCAGGACGTTTCCATTCGGGAGCCGATGGAAAGCATGGCCGGCGAGGGCCTGAAGAGCTTCTTCCTCGCTGATCCCAACAAAAGTAAACTCGTTTTCCGTTCCGGCGAGGTGCCACATGGTTTCCCCCGTCTGCCGGTTGATCTTCTTGATCCATCCTGAGGTGTCCGACAGATTAGACCCGGGTTTGGGCGTGCCGATAAGGATGTGACCGTCATAGTCCAGACTCATGGCATTCACATGAAACGCGTTGATGACAGGCTTAATAGCCTTCGGATCATCCTGGAGCGTAAGAAAATACTCCTCAGGAGTCTGGTGGTCCCACGTGCGCCACTGAAAGACTACGTTGCGCTTTGTATCCAACTCCTGGATTGCGGTACCGGCAACGATCGCGTGCGGTTTACCTCCCGGAACGACTTTGCTCATGTCCACTTCGATTAAGTAATACCCGAATAGCAGAATGTGCCCATTGGGGAGCATCTGGAAATCATGCGCTTCGGCGATAAAACCATTTCCAGCCTGAATGGTTTCACGGTGGTTATAATCCGGATCGAGGATTTCATGAGTCACGGTACCCCCGCCGGCAAATGAGAGTGACTCAATAAACGGTGCATAATGCAGGAACCCGTTCGGCAGCATTTTGAAATCATAAATCCGGGAATCCACCTTGCGATACCAATAGGGCGCGCCGTCGTTTTCCAGGATCATCAGATACTTCCCGATCCCCTCTATATCTTCGGAAACCGCCAGAAAGACTCTCCCGTCCGCCACCGCATTGGCATCGTATGTCGTCACAGTAATGTCGGGGAAATCCTCCGGCAGTGTCCCGTGCGCGTTGCCATGTGCGAATCCCAGAAATGACACAATGGCCGCACAAATCATAATAATCTTCTTCATGTTCATTTTCACGCCTCTCTTTCTTTTTCTTTACAGGTTTTCATAATCTCTACTACATTGACTTGCAAAATTAGTTATACAAGTCCAGGAAACGACACAATGACCGAACAAATCATGATAATCTTCTTTATGTTCATCACACCTCTCTTTCTCAAGTTATTTAACAAATAAGACATTTTGATTTCTGAACAAACGGTTTGAATCTCCAAAGAACAAGCTTTCATTTTGCATAAATAGCTCCCTGTCAGGGGCATGATGTTCCTGTCCAGTAGTTTTCAGCAAAAATCGCAAAGTCATTAAAGTCAACCTTATCGTTATCGTACAGGTCCGCTATGAGGCCGGTCTGCTCTTTAAGCCACTCGCCAGCCAATACAGCTAAATCATCGAGCTGGACACAGCCGTCACAGTCGAAGTCACCGGTTGGTACATCGATGCTGAAGGCGTCGTTACTCATATCGAACAAGGCACCATTGGTCGAGCTTTTGACCTTGATGGAATAATCGCAGCCCGGTTCGAGGGCAAGACCGACTTCCCATTCATAAGCTCTATCACTGGGGACTGTCCCAATAGTCTCAACCAGCATGTCGTCCTTATAGAGTTCGATCACCACGTCTTCAGCAAGATTGTCATTCCACTTGATGAAATAATCCAAGCCGCGCCGCCAATTTTCACCGCCGTTGGGGACGGTGACCTCGAGCATTGGCGGGACCGTCGCAAATGAACCGGTGGACCACTCGCTATCGCCGCCGTAATTCGTAATTTTCGCGCGATAGTAGTAAGTCGTATTGGGCCCGGCCGATGACCAGGTATAGCGGGACTCGGTCATCCAGGACGAATCCACCACCAGTGTCGTGAAGCCCGCATCCGTCGCCACCTGGAGATGATGCCAATGGGCAAAGCCCTTCGGTGTCCAGGAAAGCGAGATGGGCAGCTCCTGATTGACCGAATACACCTTATTCGGCTCGGCCAGCGGGGGAGCGATAACCATATACTCCTGAATCCCTCGGTAGCTCTCGGGTTCGAGCAACATAGGTGCGTACGGCACATCTTCTATGTCGGAATAGCAGAAGATAAACTCGCCGAACTGCGTCATTGTAGCTCTCAACTGCTTCGTGACCCAGTTGTAATTGGTCGACAGCGGGACGAACAGGCCATAACCGGGGGTTTGACGGTGATAAACGGTGAGGTCACAGGGATCGTTAAAGCAGAAGCTATCGACAAAGCCAAAGCTCTCGGCGTCAAAAGAGAGCTGAGCCGTCATGCTCGGGATTTCACTCTCCGTCATTTTCACGCGTACGGGAAGGACTCGCGGGGCCTTTGCGGAAAACACCGGATTAACCGGGGCGTATGGCTCGCGCGTCACCGTCACTTCGTTGTAGCCCCCACCGCCGCTAATAACCTTGATGGTGACGCCCGTATCACCAAAAACGTAAGTATTCCCGGTGGCCAGTTCGCCCACGGTGTATTCGATGGCCTGCGACTGAGGCGGGTAGGGAAAACGGAAGGCGCGATAGCTCCCGACCGCCGTATTGTTGAAGTACAACTCCCAGGCCTTCCTGCCGTCAGGCGTCACTTCCGTGGCAACGGGTCTGAGTGTTCCGACTACAGTGCCCCAGCCGATCATCGTGTTTCCGTTGGGCAGACGCTGGCCATTGCCGCGACCGGTGCCGTAAATCATATTATTCGGTTCATACGTCCAAACGTGCTCGGCAATCTTGTTCGGCTCGGCCAAATTGTATTCGTGCACCCGCGACGATCTTATATCCCTTTTGCCATTGTCGTAGATCATAACGTTGCCGTTCTCCAGGCGATGGAAGGCATGGCCGGTGAACGCCTCGATGCCCTCATCCTGGTTGACGTCGACGAACGTGAACTCGTTGTCATCGCCGCCCAGGGTCCACATGATATCGCCCGTTTGACGGTTTATCTTCTTGACCCATCCTGAACGTGGAAGCCTAGCCGCCGGCTGGGGTGTCGCCACGAAGATGTGACCGTCGCTGTCCTGGTTGAGCGTATTGAAGTGGAACGTATTGATCACGGCGTCCTTGGCTCTGGGATCGTCTGTTAACGTACTGAAGAAATCTTCAAAGGTGTAGTAATCCCAGCTCCGCCACTGGAAGATAGCGTTCCGCTGGGAATCCAGTTCCTGGACGGTTGTGCCGGAGACCAGTGCCCCGGGATGACCGCCCTCCACGATCCGGCTCATGTCCACCTCGCTCATGTAATAACCGAAGAGCAGGACATTTCCGTTGGGCAGAAGCTGGAAATCGTGGGCTTCGGCCACATAGCCATTGCCCGCTTGAATCGTCTCGACTTCGTTGAAGTTCTCATCCAGAATCACGTGGACGACGTCGCCGCCCCCCGCATAGGTGTGATGATGAATGAATTGGGCATAATGGAGATAGCCGTTCGGCAGTACCCTGAAGTCGTAGGAGTAGTCGTCCGGCAGCTCCTTGTACCAAACAACAGTCCCATCGTTCTCCAAGATCATCACATAGTAGCCCACACCATCGACCACAGTGGACACAGTAAGAAAAACATAGCCGTCTGCGATGACGTTGGCATCGTAGATGTGCGTGGTGATGCTCGGAAAATCATCGGGCAAATTAGCGTCAGCGCCGTGCGTATTGCCGTGTACAAATCCAAGAAATGACACAATGACCGCACAAATCATAATAACCTTCTTCATGTTCATTTTGACACCTCTCTTTCTCAAGTTACTGAACAAATAAGACATTATAGTTTCTGAACAAACGATTAAAATTTCCAAAAAACGATCTTTCATTTTGCATAAATAGCTCAGTTGGCGGCAAGTAATTCGTCCGAAATCAGAAAATCACTACTGCCGGTACTAACATTCATCCCGTGAATCGCTAAAATATTGTCTCCCGGTTGTAAGGCATTGAAAACATCCGGATTATCAACCCTGTTTACTCTGAAGGGCTGCAATAGCCTGGCGTCATTATCACCATGCGAATAATCGGCATTGTCGTTCCAGTCAGGTATCGTGGCATTAAAATTGTCGCGGGTAAGCTCCTTCCCATTAATATAGGCAACAAATCCGTCATCATACCGGATTTTCAGCGTAATGGAGCTCAGCTCATTCGGATCGATATTCAGGGCAAAGGGGATTCGGATATAACAGGAATTCATAATTCCAAACATCTGGGCTCCGACATCGTGTGCGATGAGGTCCGTATAGTTTACGGGATCGCCCGGACTGTTTTCATAGCCGACGCCGGAAGGACAATCCGAGGCGGCAATCTGAACCCAGGCGGTATCGTTATAAGGCTCGGCGTTGCCGATCCAGTTGTAGCCAATATTACTTGTGGGGACCAATACGCGTTTGGCGTCTTTCTCCGTGACCGGAGTAGTGCTGCACGGGTACTCGAAGCTGTCGGCAAAAATCGCAAAGTCATTGAAGTCAACCTTGCCGTTGTCCTGCAGGTCCGCTATGAGCCCGCTCCCTTCGTCGAGCCACTCGCCCGTCAATACAGCTAAATCATCGAACCGGACACAGCCGTCATAGTCGAAGTCACCCGGTAATACGGCGAACAGAGAGACATTATCAATGTAGACGTCAATATCGGATGTCCCCGCGTTAAACACCACACGGGCGTTGTAATCCGACGGATCCTGCATGGTAAAGGGGTAGCTAAAATGTTTCGGGTTCGGCGTGATTTCAGAATATCCGATTTTGCTGTAATTAGTCCATGGAGACTCGTCCTGCCCCACTTTGGCTTCGATCAATCGAGGCTGAGTAGCAGACCAGGCATCAAATTCGAAGAGGTATTCTTTTCCCCGGACCAGTCTGATTCCGGCCTGCCTCAACTGAACATTCGATATTTGAGTACCACCGGCAGCTATATCGAAATGGCTTACACCGCCTTCAATGTTCCATTGCGCAGACGCAGAACCGCTAACATCCCATATCCACGAATCCTTTCCCCAGCAGAAATCCCCATTCAAAACCACATTCTGACCTGGTTCAGTAAAACTAACAACGGCGCTTTCTTCGTTGGAGTAATCGCTTTCCGTGCCGTGAATATCAACAGCAGTAACGCGGAAGTAGTATCGAAGTCCATTCTCTAAGCCCTCGCTGATTTGCTTCAGCGTGGATGTAGAGGTATCGAGCATGTTTGTTGGCTGAGGCGTGGTTCCGCCGTAGATGCGATAATAGGCCACGTTGGGATCGCCGAACTTATTGAAAATCAGCGTCAAGTTGTCAGGAGGAGACTCGACAACCAGATAAGGCACTTCGACCATCCCATCCCAGGGGAAACGAAACGCCCGGTACAGATCCGAGCCTGGAAGCAGATTCATCTCGAACCGCTTCACACCGTTTGGGTCCACCTCAATGGCTTTCGGATATCCCGCCATAACGAAGTTGATGAGCGTGTTGCCGTTGGGCAGACGCTGGGCATTGCCCATGTAGTGCGAGTATTTGTCCGGCGTGTCGCGGAATTCCCAGACCAGCGTGGCCGTCATCGCATTCAGATCCAGCTCGTATTCGACCGCACGGGATACGCGAGGACTGTGTCCGTTGCCGTTGTCGAAAAGCATATAGCGTCCGTTGCCCAACACGCTGATATCATGCTGGCTGCTAAATCCATTCAGGGGGTCATTGACAAAGGTAAAATCGCTGCGTACCGGATCTGAGCCGCACAACCTCCAGATCATCTCACCCGAATCACGGTTGATTTTGGTAATCTCGCTGATATGGCGGCTCGAAATGAGCAGGTGCCCGTCATCATCGACATCGATTGCGTTTATGTGGGGGAAGCGTATGTTGCCGCCCAGCGGATTCTCGACGAGCGCCTCGACGTCCCTGATGTCGAAGTTGTCCCAGGAACGGAACTGGAAGATGAGTTCTCCCGCCGCCGTGTATTCCTGAAGGATCGTCTCGTGCACGTTCGCATTGGGGTTGGCGCCGGGGACGTACCGAGTCATATCGACGGTATTGTTCCGACCCGCAATGATCAGGTAGCCGTCGTCCTCGAGCACCTCCAAATCATGGTGATTGGTAACATATCCGTTCCCCGCATCGTAGTTCCTGATCCAGTTGAAGTTCCTGTCGTAGCCGATGAACATACCCATCGTGATCATCCCGTTCTTCTGAACTTTAAATTCATTCCATAATGTACTATCTCCCGGTCCTACACGCCGGTACCAGACGGGGTATCCGCTGTTGTCCAGCATCAACACGTACCTGTTGGCGCCACCATGCGGATATGCGAGGAAAATGTACCCGGTGGATGGATTGTTATTGACGGTAATCACGACCTCAGGGAAGTCGCTGGGTACGGACACTCCGTTTGGCATAATCATAGGCCCGTCGGCCGCAGCCACGGAAACCGTGTCTTCGGCCATCATGGCCATGTCCGCTATGGGCAACGTCTTACATTCCGTGTCAGGCGTCGCCTGCGTATTTACGACCTGCTCGCGTGCTGCCGATCCACTGCTTGCCGGAGGCGGAGGTGGTGGTGGGGGGGGCGGCATGGGCCCGGTAACCATAAACTGATATTGATACGGCTCGACGACACCAGGAGCACCAGGATCTACTGTTGGTATCAACGTCACCGTAACAAGCTCGTCATTAGAGAAACCCGACGACACCTCAAAGATGACAGTGTTATTATCAGTGGCAATCCTGGTCTGGCCTGGGTGGGCTCCGCTGACCTCTCCTGCCACCGTAATGAATGTCGATAAGTTGGTGAGGTCGTAAGGTGAAATAGCCATAAAACGCACGAGAAAATACCTTGTCTGTGGCGATACATACTCAGCGCCGGGTACAGGCGACAGATACAGGTAGCCCTTCTCGCGATATCCAGTAGGCCAGACAATAACGTTTACCACATCGATGGCATTCTTCTCACCATCGTCGGCACTGAAATTGAATACATACAGACCCGGTACATCGAAGGTTGCATTCGGATCGCACGTAAAGACCGTTCCAGGAGGACTCGGCGAACCCTCGTATGTGAACGCCTCGCCGCTATTGGGACTGCCCGACCATACTATACCGTTGCTGTCCGGAGGCACGGAAACCACCGACCAGTTCCAACGCAGCTTGTTAGGATCGTTCGTATCCGGTGCTGCCGGATTTTCCGGTAGCGGCAGACCGTCATCCTTCACCGTACCATTCAGGGTAACCGAATTCGTAGGATACGTGAGCGTTATATCGGGTCCGGCGTTTATTTGTGGACGCACATTTTCACCGGAACCCGTGTAATTAACATTATCGAACTTTACGGTGGTCGTCGTACCGTCTTCATGGGAGGTCACCGCCAAACCGAGCAGGACATCGGCTGCCATAGATACGTTCGTCGTACCGTGAGTCACCCAGGTAACACCATTCTCGAACGAATATTCACCTTTGAACGTGTTGCCTGCACGGGTTAGGCGTACCCAGACGGGATAGGGCTGCGTCGAGCCGCTGTGGGTTGAGAAGGATTCGTCACCGGTATTCGGTCTTCCTTGTAAAGCCATGAAGTGGCTCGCACCGGTGTTCCGATTGACTGCCATGTACACATGTTTGGAGTTTGCTTCCGTGGATTCGCGGATCATCACGCCAGCTTTACTCCATTCGTCGCTGCCGCCAGTAAATCCCGGCTCCAGGACGCGGGCCTCAATGAAACCGTCGCCACTCAACGGGAAATACGCGTAATGAAACTCGTCACTCGTATACCAGATGTCGGCCCCATCGCCTACGATGGTCCAGGTGCCATTCGATTCATTGGCACTGCCGCCGCTGGTGTCGATATCCATATTCGACCAGCCCGGTGGCAGTTGGCCCCATACTGTTCCGCCACAGAAGGCCATCATGAATACACAACTAATAAAAACAGTTCCTTTTATCTTTCAATCCCTCGAATATTGAACTTACACAAATTGAAAACGTCTAATGTTAGCGGGTATCAACTTCCTTTTTCACGCCTGACTGATTGTTGGATACAGTTTCATCAACGTAAACTCCTTTTCGAAGAAACGTTATCAATGTAGACGTCAATATAGGAAGTCCCCGGATTAAACACCACACGGGGGTCGAAATCCGTCAAATCCTGCATTACCATACCGAAAACGCTTCGGCGCTGGTGTGATATAGGAGAATCCAATCCGGTTACATAAATAGCTCCCTGTCAGGGGCATGACGCTCCTGTCCGGTTTTCAGCAAAAATCGCAAAGTCATTGAAGTCAACCTTGCCGTTGCCGTCCAGATCGGCTTTGAGCCCGCTGTGCTCTTTGGGCCACTCGCCGACCAATACAGCGAAATCATCGAGCCGGACACAGCCGTCACAGTCGAAGTCACATGTTGGAACATCGATGCTGAAGGCGTCGTCATTCATATCGAATAGGGACTCATTGGCCGGGCTTTTGACCTTGATTGAATAATCGCAGCCCGGTTCGAGTTCCATAACGACTTCGCCGATGTTTATTTACGCTTGTCGTGCGGAACCGTAACGGTCGCACTGCGAACAGTAACATTTCCGCAGTCATCAACCGCCTTATAGGTTATGGTGTAAATCCTGCCGCTTCCGGTCCCACTGCGTTCAGCTCTTAGATAGATAGAGCCATCCTCGCCTATTTGAATATCACCGCTGGTGTGTCCGTCGCCGATGGTGTCATCACCTTCGTTCGCCACGATACTGACTAATGACACCTCTGGAGTCGCATCAGTTTCGTCGCTCACCGTCCAGCTCGGTGCAATCTCGACCATCTTATGATTCGACGGCCACAAAACGGTTGGTGTAACGGAAAACTCGAATTCAGGCGGGGTTGTGTCTGACGCATCAATGCCGAAGGGGTGGTCACTCATATCAAACAGGTCCTCATCGGCCGAGCTCCTGACCTTGATGGAATAACCGCAGCCCGGTTCGAGGTCCAGAAAGACTTCCCATTCATGCGCTCTATCACTGGGGACCGTCCCAATAGTCCGGACCAGCGTGTCGTCCTTATAGAGTTCGATCACCACGTCTTCGGCAATATTGTCATTCCACTGGATAAAGAAATCCAAGCCGCGATTCCATTGCTCACCACCATTAGGAGCGGTCACCTCGATCATTGGCGGGACCGTCCGGAATGAGCCGGTAGACCAATCACTGGTGCCGCCATAATTCGTGGTATTCACGCGATAGTAGTAGGTCGTGTTGTGCTCGGCCGTCTCCAAGATATAACGTGCCTCCTTCAGATATGGCTCATCGACGACAACGTAGTTGAAGTTCTCATCCGTCGCCACCTGGAGCTTATACGACCGAGCAAAACCCCTCGGCGTCCAGGATAGAAAAATGGGACGTTCCTGATTGACTTGGTACACAACGCCCGTCTCAGCCTTGTAAGGATAAATAAGCCTTTCGCCTTGGATACCACGATAGTTCTCGACTTGGTTCAAGATGGGTGGATAGTCAGCCACATCGGCAAGGTCGGCATAGCAGAAAATGAACTCGCCGGAGTTAGTAGTCGTAGCGATCAACTGCTTCGTGCCCGCATCATAACCTGTCGTCAGAGCGCTAAACTCGCCTGATCCGGGAGTTTCGCGGTGATACAGGGTGAGTACAGAAGGATTGTCGAAGTAAATACTATCGATCAAATCAAAGCTCTCGGCGTCAAAGGAGATATCAGCGGAAATCTCGGTGATTCCGGTCGCTTCCATCTTTACGCGAATGGGTAGCGCGAGCGGCGATTTGCCAGGAAATTCGGGATAGATCGGTGCGTATGCCTCGCGCGTCACTGTCACCTGGTTGGATACGTCCCCGGTCAGACTGTCCACGTCGATGGTTACGCCCGTGATTTGATCGCCATCGGTGAACACGTAGGTATTGCTGGCGGCCAGGTCATTCTGAGTAACCACAATGGCTTGAGAGGGCGGCCAGATATTCCGGAAGGACCGATAACTGACTACCACCGGAACGTCGATGTTCAAATCAAATACTACCTGTCCGTCGCGCGTAACTTCCGTTGCATCAGGGATTTGGTTAAGCCCACCCCAACCGATGAAGGTGTTGCCATTGGGTAAACGCTGCGCATTGCCGCGTTGGTTGCCCTTGATAGTTACAGAAGGAATGTAACTCCAGATGTAGGTGGCTACCTTGTTGGTCTCGTCGAGTGAAAACTCAAATACCCGAGATGTTCGGGTTTTACCGTTGTCATAGATCAGGACGTTTCCATTCGGGAGCCGATGGAAAGCATGGCCGGCGAGGGCCTGAAGAGCTTCTTCCTCGCTGATCCCAACAAAAGTAAACTCGTTTTCCGTTCCGGCGAGGTGCCACATGGTTTCCCCCGTCTGCCGGTTGATCTTCTTGATCCATCCTGAGGTGTCCGACAGATTAGACCCGGGTTTGGGCGTGCCGATAAGGATGTGACCGTCATAGTCCAGACTCATGGCATTCACATGAAACGCGTTGATGACAGGCTTAATAGCCTTCGGATCATCCTGGAGCGTAAGAAAATACTCCTCAGGAGTCTGGTGGTCCCACGTGCGCCACTGAAAGACTACGTTGCGCTTTGTATCCAACTCCTGGATTGCGGTACCGGCAACGATCGCGTGCGGTTTACCTCCCGGAACGACTTTGCTCATGTCCACTTCGATTAAGTAATACCCGAATAGCAGAATGTGCCCATTGGGGAGCATCTGGAAATCATGCGCTTCGGCGATAAAACCATTTCCAGCCTGAATGGTTTCACGGTGGTTATAATCCGGATCGAGGATTTCATGAGTCACGGTACCCCCGCCGGCAAATGAGAGTGACTCAATAAACGGTGCATAATGCAGGAACCCGTTCGGCAGCATTTTGAAATCATAAATCCGGGAATCCACCTTGCGATACCAATAGGGCGCGCCGTCGTTTTCCAGGATCATCAGATACTTCCCGATCCCCTCTATATCTTCGGAAACCGCCAGAAAGACTCTCCCGTCCGCCACCGCATTGGCATCGTATGTCGTCACAGTAATGTCGGGGAAATCCTCCGGCAGTGTCCCGTGCGCGTTGCCATGTGCGAATCCCAGAAATGACACAATGGCCGCACAAATCATAATAATCTTCTTCATGTTCATTTTCACGCCTCTCTTTCTTTTTCTTTACAGGTTTTCATAATCTCTACTACATTGACTTGCAAAATTAGTTATACAAGTCCAGGAAACGACACAATGACCGAACAAATCATGATAATCTTCTTTATGTTCATCACACCTCTCTTTCTCAAGTTATTTAACAAATAAGACATTTTGATTTCTGAACAAACGGTTTGAATCTCCAAAGAACAAGCTTTCATTTTGCATAAATAGCTCCCTGTCAGGGGCATGATGTTCCTGTCCAGTAGTTTTCAGCAAAAATCGCAAAGTCATTAAAGTCAACCTTATCGTTATCGTACAGGTCCGCTATGAGGCCGGTCTGCTCTTTAAGCCACTCGCCAGCCAATACAGCTAAATCATCGAGCTGGACACAGCCGTCACAGTCGAAGTCACCGGTTGGTACATCGATGCTGAAGGCGTCGTTACTCATATCGAACAAGGCACCATTGGTCGAGCTTTTGACCTTGATGGAATAATCGCAGCCCGGTTCGAGGGCAAGACCGACTTCCCATTCATAAGCTCTATCACTGGGGACTGTCCCAATAGTCTCAACCAGCATGTCGTCCTTATAGAGTTCGATCACCACGTCTTCAGCAAGATTGTCATTCCACTTGATGAAATAATCCAAGCCGCGCCGCCAATTTTCACCGCCGTTGGGGACGGTGACCTCGAGCATTGGCGGGACCGTCGCAAATGAACCGGTGGACCACTCGCTATCGCCGCCGTAATTCGTAATTTTCGCGCGATAGTAGTAAGTCGTATTGGGCCCGGCCGATGACCAGGTATAGCGGGACTCGGTCATCCAGGACGAATCCACCACCAGTGTCGTGAAGCCCGCATCCGTCGCCACCTGGAGATGATGCCAATGGGCAAAGCCCTTCGGTGTCCAGGAAAGCGAGATGGGCAGCTCCTGATTGACCGAATACACCTTATTCGGCTCGGCCAGCGGGGGAGCGATAACCATATACTCCTGAATCCCTCGGTAGCTCTCGGGTTCGAGCAACATAGGTGCGTACGGCACATCTTCTATGTCGGAATAGCAGAAGATAAACTCGCCGAACTGCGTCATTGTAGCTCTCAACTGCTTCGTGACCCAGTTGTAATTGGTCGACAGCGGGACGAACAGGCCATAACCGGGGGTTTGACGGTGATAAACGGTGAGGTCACAGGGATCGTTAAAGCAGAAGCTATCGACAAAGCCAAAGCTCTCGGCGTCAAAAGAGAGCTGAGCCGTCATGCTCGGGATTTCACTCTCCGTCATTTTCACGCGTACGGGAAGAGCTCTCGGGGCCTTTGCGGAAAACACCGGATTAACCGGGGCGTATGGCTCGCGCGTCACCGTCACTTCGTTGTAGCCCCCGCCGCCGCTAATAACCTTGATGGTGACGCCCGTATCACCAAAAACGTAAGTATTCCCGGTGGCAAGTTCGTACTCGGTGTGTTCGATGGCCTGCGACTGAGGCGGGTAGGGAAAACGGAAGGCGCGATAGCTCCCGACCGCCGTATTGTTGAAGTACAACTCCCAGACCTTCCTGCCGTCAGGCGTGACTTCCGTGGCAACGGGTCTGAGTGTTCCGACTACAGTGCCCCAGCCGATCATCGTGTTTCCGTTGGGCAGACGCTGGGCATTGCCGCGACCGGTGCCGTAAATCATATTATCGGGGTCATACGTCCAAACGTGCTCGGCAATCTTGTTCTGCTCGTCCAGCCTGTATTCGTGCACTCGCGACGATCTTATATCCCTTTTGCCATTGTCGTAGATCAGGACGTTGCCGTTGTCCAGGCGATGGAAGGCATGGCCGGTAAACGCCTCCATCCCCTCCTCCTCGGTGACGCCGACGAACGTGAACTCGTTGTCATCGCCGCCCAGGGTCCACATGATCTCGCCCGTCTGAAGGTTGATATTCTTGACCCATCCTGAACGTGGCAGCCTGGCCGCCGGCTGGGGTGTCGCCACGAAGATGTGACCGTCGCTGTCCTGGTTGAGCGTATTGAGGTGGAACGTATTGATCACGGCGTCCTTGGCTCTGGGATCGTCTGTTAACGTACTGAAGAAATCTTCAAAGGTGTAGTAATCCCAAGTCCGCCACTGGAATATAACGTTCCGCTGGGCATCCAGTTCCTGGACGGTTGTGCCGGAGACCAGTGCCCCGGGATGACCGCCCTCCACGATCTGGCTCATGTCCACCTCGTTCAAGTAATAACCGAAGAGCAGGACGTTTCCGTTGGGCAGCATCTGGAAATCGTGGGCTTCGGCCACGTAGCCATTGCCCATTTGAATCGTCTCGACTTCGTTGAAGTTCTCATCCAGTATCACGTGGACGACGTCGCCGCCCCCCGCGTAGGTGTGATGATGAAACAATTGGGCATAATGGAGATAGCCATTCGGCAGTACCCTGAAGTCGTAGGAGTAGTCGTCCGGCAGTTCCTTGTACCAAACAACAGTCCCGTCGTTCTCCAAGATCATCACGTAGTAGCCCACTCCTTCGACCACAGTGGACACAGTAAGAAAAACATAGCCGTCTGCGATGACGTTGGCATCGTAGATGTGCGTGGTAATGCCTGGGAAATTCGCCGGCAGTGCCCCGTGCGCAGTGCCGTGTGCGAGTCCAAGAAATGACACAATGACCGCACAAATCATAATAACCTTCTTCATGTTCATTTTCACACCTCTCTTTCTCAAGTTACAGAACAAATAAGACATTATACTTTCTGAACAACGGTTGAAATCTCCAAAGAACGAGCTTTCATTTTGCATAAATAGCTCAGTTGCCGGCATGTAATTCGGCCGAAATCAGAAAATCAGTGCTGCCGGTACTAACATTCATCCCATGAATCGCCAAAATATTGTCTCCCAGTTGCAGAGCATTGAAGACATCCGGCTTATCAACCCTATTTACTCTGAAGGGCTGCAATAGCCTGGCGTCATTATCACCATGCGAATAAT
>Ga0307380_10003793_pt1 | contig 20669 bp, 28 predicted proteins | sample UN3MG_FD_202239 | JGI IMG/M metagenome (GOLD analysis project Ga0307380, IMG submission 202239) | Soil microbial communities from Risofladan, Vaasa, Finland - UN-3 | ecosystem: Environmental > Terrestrial > Soil > Coastal area > Acid sulfate soil | place: Finland: Risofladan, Vaasa | collected... | reverse complement strand
TGGGTATGATTCTCAACAAGCCCATCTATGAAGTGCCGGTGGCCGACGATGTGGTCTACTTCGGAGATCCGATGTGGTACGCGCTCGGCAACCGTGCCGGAATCCGGGTGGATGCCGATCGGGCCGTCACCACCGGGCTTACGACGTGGGTGGTCGACGAGCGCATCGACGGCCGGCTGATACCGACCTCGGCAATCAACGTCAACAACTCTTGGCGCAAGACCGTCTACTAGACGAGAGAGGGCGACGCATGGACGCTTCGAGCTACGAGCGGAAGCTGCAAACGATTATCGGCGACGAGACCACGCCGAGCCGTGCGTGGGCTCGCTTGGCGCCGATGCTCGAGAAGTGCAAGGCCGCCGGCGGTAAGGTGCCGCCGGCTGTATCGGCATGGCTCGAGAAGTACGCCGCCCTCGCAACCCCAGCCCAACCCGAGCCCAAGGCCGAGGCAATGCCCGAGCCGAGGGCGAAGGGAAAAGGCAAGGCCTAGGCGGTGGCCGACTTCACCACCTCGGCGCTCGTCAAAGAGTATGCCGGCATTACGAGCGGCGCCGACGATGCTTCAATCGCAAGCATTATCGGCGCCGTTTCGGCCATGCTCTCGACGCTCGTGGGCCACGACTTCGACGGCGCCGTCATTACTGGCGAGCTCCACTCGTGGCCGCCAAGCTCGGCGCTTGTTCTACGCAAACCGGCGGCCTCGATTGAAGCGGTGCGCGAGGCCGGCACCACGCTGGCGCCAACCGATTACCAACTCGTCGACGAGCGGATTCTCTACCGGCTGGCCGGCGGGGTCTCGGCCGAGTGGCTACTCGGGCGCCGGAATATCGCAATCGACTACACCACGACCGGCGAGGTGCCCTCAGACCTCGAGCTAGCCTCAACCGAGGTGTGCGCCTTCATGGTCAAGCAGAGCGCTCTCGGGGTCGGCTCGGCGCGGCTCGGGCTCTCAGGCCAGGCCAACGGCGACACCGGCTCGGCCGAATACTTCGCACAGACCGTGCGTCAACTTCCCTTTGCGACCATGGTGCTTTCGAAATATCAGAGCTTCGCGTAGTGGCCATCCAAGGTGTGCAATTCAACGTGGCCGACTCGAAGGAGATCCGCCGGTTTCTCGAGGGCCTCGATCCCAGAACCCAGGCGAGCGTTTCGGCCGTCGTACTCGAGAAAATAGCCAACGCGACGGCCGCCGACGCCAAGCTAAATCGCATCGTTCGAGGCCGGCCACTCACCGCCAAGGCGCTCCCGAATAAGCTCACATGGCGCTCGGGCGACTTGACTAATTCCATTGCCGTAGACCCGAGCGGTGGGCCGACTCGCCAGATCGTAGGCTCTCGCATGGAATATGCCGCCGTACACGAGCAAGGCATCCGGCCGTTTAAGCGCCGCCCCTACTTCGAGCCGGCCGCCGTCTTCGTGGTGAAAACGAAGGCGCCGAAGTACTTTCGCCGGGCTCTCGAGCGGCTTCGAGCAGGTCAGAAACCGTGAGCCTACAATCCGGCATCGAGCAAGCGCTCGCCGACATGCTCTCGAAGGCGATTCTCGGCCTCGAGGCCACCATTGGCCCGAAACCGGTGCCGGTGCTCGAGGGCTCTACCCGCTTCGCCTCGGTGCGCCAAACCGACGCCTCGGCCACTCGCATCGAGTTCGGACAAAGCGAGATCGCCGAAAACTACCGGCTCACGGTCTATTGGTCGAAGCTCATCGCCCGAGGCGACGTATTCACCGAGTGGGCCACGTTCCGCGCCGCGCTCATTGCCGACCCTCAGCTCGGCGACACGCACACCGGCGTAACAGACGCCTACGTTTCGACGACGGCATGGGGCGAGGCTCACGACGCGCCACATCGGACCATGCAAGCAGACGTAACGATCGAGAGGGTCGAGTAGGATGGCCACCGCCGAAGACCTCGCCGACCAGGTGCGAGCCGCGCTCGGTGGCGCCGCCGAGGCCTCATGGTCAAAGCCCTCGGTACTTGTGGGCACGAGTCTCGCCGGCCGGGTACGAGTGGCCGACACGGTCATAACGAACCCGAGTTCCAATGCCACGATGCGCTTCGCGACGGCCGAGCTCCAACTCACTCAAAGAGCCGCCGACGCCTCGGCCGCGAGCTTCGTAGCCCTCGAGACGGCCGTCAATGCTAACCTCGAGACCTATACGGCGCCGGGATGGTGGTCGGCACTCGCGGCCGTGAGGGCCTCGCCGACGCCGGAGATCGAGATTACAGGCGACCCCGAGCGGGTGGGGCTTTGCATTACATTTACAGTGAGCGCCAACATGGCGCTCGAGGAGTAGAACCATGGCCACAACCGAAGTGCCGTTCTTGCTTGGCGCCGCGTTTATCAATCAAGCGGTGCGAGGCACCATCGAGCCCGGCGTAGCAATCGGCGCCGGCTCGGGCACCGGCGGTGCAATCAACAATATCGCCGACGGCGCCGTGCTCGGCGACCCCGACGCCGGTGTCGGGTCGAGCGGTATTTCGTTCGGCTTCGCCAAAAATTCGAGTGAGAAGGCGCCGGCCACCGGGAGCTTTACAAGAAATTTCGCCAACTTCGTGTCCTATGCAATCGACTCGGCCTCCATCACAATCCCGCTCAAAGGGAACGGCTTTACAACATCTACCCCGTTAGCGGTCGAGTTCCGCCCCGATCTTGGCGTGGCGGCCTTGCTACGCTCGATCGGGCTCACCGGAGCTGCTAACGGTGCGACGTGGCGATATAAACCGGCCTCGGTGGGCCTCATCACGGCCGACTTCTATTTCGGCAACGCATCCAATAACGGCGGCCGAATCCGAGCTATGGACCTCGAGGCCGCTTCGGGAACCTTCAACTTCACGCCCGGCGAGCCGGCCTCGCTCGAGGTCGCGCTCGGTGGTGTCTTTGAGTCGTACGACGAGGCGGGCTCATGGCCGGCGGAACCGTTCCAATACGGAAACCAATCGACCCTCTCGGCGCCGGCCGTGGTCAACGTCGCTTTCACGTGGGGCCCGAGTGCGCCGACGACGCGGGCGCTCGGCTTCTCGGAGCTCAGCATTACGATCGACAACGCACAAGACAACGTGCCGAGCTCCAATTCTCTCACCGGCTTTGCACCACGCCAAACCGATCGCACCATCGTAGCCACCGGTGTGATTGACTCGGCGGCCGCCGAGGTGCTCTACGAGCTCGACCAGCTCGGCGAGGATCTAATAGCCAACGCCGACCCGTTGACGTTCACGGTAGGCACCCCAGCCGGGGCAGCCCAGACGGCCAACGCCTACCGGATAACGATGCCAACCCCGGAGCTAACCAAGCTCGAGAAGGCCGACCCGCTCGGGAGCTCCGACGCTTGGAACGTCGAGCTAACGGCTCGAGGCGCCACCGCCAACAGTGAATTCGAGCTCGTCTACCTATAGAGGAGCGCTACGCGATGGCGTTGGCCGACTACGTTCAGAGGGTCATATTCAGGGTCAAGGATGAAGCCTCTGATAAGACCGACAAGATCGAAGGGAAGTTCGCGAGCCTCAAGAAGAGCGCCCTCGCGATAGGGGCTGCATTCGTAGGCGTCGGGCTCGTGGTGCGGAAGTTCGTGCGGATTCTCAACGACGCCGCCGTGGCCGCCGGGGTCCAAGAGAAGGCCGTCACCAAGCTCAACATCGCCCTCGGCCGTACCGGGTCGGTCGAGGCGTATTCGAAAGCGCTACAGGCTCAAGCGGCCGAGCTTCAGAAGCTCGGCCAAGCCGGCGACGAAGTTATCATATCAACACAAGCCCTCCTGGCCGAAATGGGTGTCGCTCCCGAGCGCCTCGCCGTAGCCACCGAGGCCGCCGTCAACCTCTCGGCCGCTTTCGGTATCACACTCGAGAACGCCGCCCGGAACGTAGGAAAGACGATCGGCGGCCTATCGGGCGAGCTCGGTGAGCTGATACCCGAGCTTCGCGGTATGCAAGAGGCCGGCACACTCGCCGGCCAAGGGATCGAGTTTATCAATCAGAAGTTCACCGGCGCGGCCGCCGGCCAGATCGACACATACACGGCCGCAATCACCCGCAACGCGAGCGCGATGGGCGACCTAAACGAAGCGCTCGGCGAGGGCCAAACCGACGCCGGCGTGGTGGCGTCACTCAATCGGTGGACGGCCTCGATTCAAGAGGCAGCGGCCGCGACGAGCGGCTCGAACCTCGTAGCTTTCTTTAGTGAGCTGAAAGAGGTCGCGATAGTCAACACCGCTCAGCTCATCGACAACACCGTGGCGCTCGGGCAATTCCTTCACCTATTGAAATCAGAAAAGGACATTCTCGCCGACACCGCAGCGGCCACCAAGATCCTTAACGCACAACGCGACGAATCGGCCGCCAAGGCCAAGCTCGTGGCCGACGGTGAGGCCTTCATAGCTCAGGCCATCAAGGCTACGGTGGCCTCTTTAAACGAGCAGGTGGCGGCATTCTCGGGTGTGCAAGAGGCCGAGAACGCATTTCTAGAATCGGTCAAGCTGCTCGGCGTCGTACTCGAGGACGAGGTCAACGCCGCGATCGAGAAGAACAACGCGCTTCTCGACGAATCAAACGACCGACTCCGCGAGGGCCTCATCACGCGAAACGACTTCGAGGCCATCACGCGGGCTGTTATGGTCGCAGATCAAGAGCTGGCGGCCGGCTTTAGGGACGGCACCGAAGCGCTCGGCGAGCTCGGCTCGGGCTTCGATGAGGCCGCAACGCAGGCCACCAACTACGCCGGCGCAATCGACTCGGCTACCGTAGCCACCTCTCGGCTCACCACGGCCAACAACGCCTCGCCACTCCGCTCGAGCTCGAGCTCGACGGCCTCGAGATCCTTCGGAAACAAGCTAGACAAGCGCCAAACGGTACTCGGTGGAACGAGGGTCAACGGGCGACTCGAGAGGATTGGCTAGTCATGGCCTATACGCAACCGGCCTTCATGGTCGCCCATCCGTTGAGCGAGCTCGCGCTCTCGGCCTTCTCGCTCGTGGCCGCAACCGGCCTATCAGACGATTCGAAACGAGCGCTCGGCGATTCGAGGCAGGGCGAGCTCGCGCAATACACCGCAAGCGGTCCCGACGCAGGGTTTATCGTCGACTTCTCGGCGGTGTTTACGACGTTCATCGTCAACCGGTGTGTGATACCGGCCGGCCATACATACGACACCTACCGGCTACAGCTATTTTCAGACGACAACATCGGTTTCGCGTCGGCCATCACGCAATTCGACATAAACCCAATCACCGGCGCCGGTGTGATTGACCAGGCGATGGCCACCCCGACAACGACCGAGCTATTCTGGCTGCTACGCGCTCCGGGGTCGATCGCCGCCGACGTTTTCAGTCTAGGCGAGCTCTGGCTCGGCGAGCGGGTGGCGCTCTCGGCCGCCGACGTGCAACCGTTATTCAAGCAGGATTACACACGGAACGTGGCCACCGACGTTATCGGCGGCCGCGACGTAGCCCTCGAGCTCACGCCACCCCGGAAGCAATTCACGCTCGGGATTCGCTACGTCGAGCCGGGCTCGGCCGATTGGGACATTCTCGAAGAGGTGCTACGGCTCGGCCGTACCACGCCGTTTTGGTATTGGCCGCCGGACTCCACCGACCCCGGGCCCTACTTGGTCAAGCTCGACGCCGAGGGTAGTAGAGCGCAAGAGAACGTGGTGCCGCGCTCGGGCATCCATTACTCGGTGCGGCTCTCGATGACCGAGCAGACGAGCTAGAGGGTGCTTTCCCTCACCGATGCCCAGAAGAAAAAGGCCTATTCGGCCACGCCTCAAAGCGTAACGCTCGTGCGAATCGAGACCTATACCGACCACGCGGCAAAGACGGTCGACGAGGTGCTTTACTTCGCCACGCTCCCGCTCCTCTATCGGTGGGACGGGGCCACCGTCAACCATTGGCGAGGCTTCGTCGAAAGCGTGGGGCCGCTCGCTCGCGGCTTCTCGCATATTCCAACCGACGCCGAGCTCTCGACCCGTGACGGCCTTCGCGTCAACTTCGCCGCCGACGAGTGGGGAACGCTAAATATATGGTGGCTACTCACCGAGGCCAATCTAGTAGGCGCGAAGATCGAGGTCGCCACACTCTTGCTCGATTGGCAAGACTCGAGCGACGGGTCTTGGATCGACCAGAGCGCCACCACGGCCGACCACATCGTGAGGTTTCGGGGCGAGGTAACGCAGATCCCAGAATACGCCGCCGAGGCTACGACGTTCCAGCTCGTGGCCGACTCGGTGGAGCCGCCGATTAACTTCGGCCAAGCCCTCGCGGCTACCGAGGTGAGCGAGAAGGACCTCGGAAAGCTCTACCCGCTACCGATCGGGAGCGCAAAGCGCGTGCCGCTCGTACAGCGCCAGGTCGGTTGGGTGACGACCTTGATTACAGACCTCGCCCCGGCGCAGCTCGGATACGTGCTCGTATCGGATGCGTCCGGCTTCGCGGCCGATCCGGCGGTGCTTAATTTATGGATCGGCACCGAGAAGCTAACCGCAACCAAGGTGAGCCAGAACGTGCTCGACATAATCGGGCGCGGCCAATCATCGGGAACCACCCTAACAACCTCGGTGGCGCACAAATCCGGCCAGGTGCTCATCGAGGAGATAGAATCGGCTCGGTTTGTGACCTCGGGAGTGCCGACTATCGGATTAGACCGGCTCTACGCGAAGAGCCCATCGAGCGGGGAGCTCTTGTTTATTCCGAACGGGTGGTACGGCTTTCAGCAATCCGACCCCGTGCTCGATCCAGGCTACGAGCTCGGCGTGGTTTCGTTTACGGCGCAGCTTTGGGCCAACGTGATACGGCTTCTCAACAACGAGGCCAAGGTCACTCAGCAACCGGCGTACGCAGGTGGGCCGCCGACGGTGCTCAGCGACACCCCGACGCGCAATACGACGTGGATCGAGCCGGTCATATCCATCGACACCGACATGTTTCTCAGCGGAAGTTTATACAAAGCGATTCGAAATACTACGGTCGATGAACGGGGCTTCATATTCTGGCTCGACGGGGATCTAGCGTCGATTGGCTCAACGGTGACGAGATACCGGGCCGTCTTTAACTACGTGATACACACGAACAGCATAAACACGACCGTCGGAAAGTTCATGTTTACCGACGATTTCCTTAATGCAGACTCCAGCCATAGCTTCCAGCTTAGCCCGATATTCGTTTCTGATACCGTGGTTGGCGCCGCAACCGCTTGGACGAATTGTCCCGTCGGTACGGTGGTCGGCGATGCTTCGAACGGGGTAGCCGGATTCTCTGAGTTTCAGCCACATATTGAAATCGGGCTAGGGATCGGCACCGGCGGGTCGAATCCCAATACTTGGTTCGAGGTTGACATATCGTCGATCGTGCTCGAGATGGAGACACCGGCGGCGGTGATCGTGCAGACATTCGCCGCAATAACAACGGGCGCCCAGGAAATCGGTTTTAACGTCGACCTATACGCCGACCTAATCGGGGTCGCCACGCTCGGAACGGAAACACCGAGGACCGAGTTTGACGACGCAACAGGATGGACACCGGATAGTTGTACTATCACAAGCATAGCACCAGGTCCGGCCGACGGTTTCCAGATCAACGGAAACGGCACCGGGTTCATACGGAGTGGGTTTAAGGCTGTTGTCGCTGATGTGAGCGGGTCACGAATGAAGTTCGAGTATAAAATCTTTCCCGGCATGTATGCAATCGCCTCTCAGGCGGTCGACTTCTTTCTCATCGCGCTATCTGACTCGGGTGGAAATAATATCTTTTGGCAATGGCCTCGATCGTGTTTCCACGACGATGCTCAGTGGCATGAGTTCGTGTTTGATTCATCGGGAACCGGTACGCAAATCCGCTCGGCGGTGGGATCGCTCGACGTAACAGACATCGTCCAAGTTAATCTTGCTTGGACGGCTGAACAGGCTATCTACGGCGGTCAGATGGGCTTTCGAAATCTTTCGTTCGAAGCGAGGACGCATCCGACCAACCCGATCGACGTGGCCAAATGGGTGATAGAGGAAAACGCGGGTCTATCCGCCGACGTGGCTACCTTCGCGACGGCCAGAACGAACCTACCCGCTGTTAACTTCGCCGGCGACCTACGCAACGCGGGCGCCACACTCGGCGACGTGCTGGCCAGAATCGGCCTCGAGAGCCGGACCAACTTCATAATGGGCGAGGGCGCCTCGGGCTCGGTGGTCAAGGCCTACAACGCCCTCACGACCTTCGCATTCACGGCGGCCGCCCGGAGTCTCGGCACTAACTACCGTGGCCTCATCACACGTAGCCGCCAGCTCGACGAACGAACAACCGACTTCATGGCGGTATACGACTTTCGAAACGACCTTTCCGACACCGACCTCGAGGGCTATCGGGCGCTCATCCAAGCCAACGCAACGACCAACGACATATCGGCGAGGGTCGCCACCGCCACCATCACCGCGCAGCAAGCGCTCGTGGGTGTGCGCCCAACCGACCCGATGCCGTTCCTGCTTGTGCCCGACCTCGCGAGCGCGATCGAGGTGTGGTCGTATTACGTGGCCGAAACCCTTCGCGGCACGGCCAAGCGCTTCACACTCAGAACCGACTACCGTTTCGGCTATGATCTAGAGGCCGGCGACATTCTCGACTTCGTGCCGCCGTGGCAAGCCGGGGTTATCAAGTGCCGCGTGCTCGAGGTGCTGTTTCCGTTCGATGCGCCCGCGATCGAGCTCGTGCTTGAAGAGGTGGTGTAGTTGTGGCCGAGCAAGAGGCAGGTGGATGGATGATAGAGATTCACACCGCGGTGGGATTGGTTAGCAGCGCTCTTGCCGGGTGGGCCCTCAAGACGAGCAACCGCCAGGGCCGCATCGAGCAAGAGCTCACCGACTTCAGAGCAGACACCGAAGTTAGAATGAGGCGGCTCGAGGTCGGTATCGGGAAGATCGGCAAGCATATCACCGGCGCAGACCTATGGTAAACGACCGACGCCGGCCGCTCTCGCCGGCCGAATACGACGCCGCCAAGCGCGAGCTCGAGACCAGACATCCAGGCTGTTGGCACACCTCGGGCTACCGCTCGCCGACACACAATATCGCGGTGGGTGGCGATGCCCGAAGCAAACACGCAATTCTCCCGTGCATGGCCGACGACTACGCCGCACCGACGCACCATGAGCTCCAGGCGATGGCCACAACCGCTTTCGAGCTCGGGCTTTGGTACGTCGTCCACACGGTCGACAAGGGCGGCGGCATTCATTTACACATTCAAGGGCTCGCGCCGGGGCCAATTCCGGCCGATTGGAGCGAGCTTCATCAAGGGGGGGGTTTGACATGAAGGATTGGTATAAATCAAAGACGATGTGGCTCGGGATTAGCGTCGGCTTACTCGGAACGATCCAGACGGCGCTCGCGACCTCACCGCTTCCGGCCGAGTGGATCGGGCCAATCGGAATGGGCCTCGGTGCGCTAATCGCGTTTCTAAGGAAGCTCACCGCAGAGCCTATCGCTTGACCTTGGCCCTCGTGGCGCTCTTCCCGGTGGGCCTCGCGATAGGCTACGCCGTCGGCTACGGTCGAGCCAATGCAGCCAACGCGCAAGACCTTGGCGCCCTCGGCGCGGTGGTCGAAGAGCTACGCCGAGAAGCGCTCGAGCTCGAGGGCGAGATTGTGGCTCTGCTTAGCCCTATCCCTGACGAGTCTGACGCCGTTCGGGTGTTGCACCGCCGAAGCCACCCTACCGACGCAACATAGCTGCCCCGAGCCCTCAAAGGGGGACGCCGCCCGGCTCGAGGCCGCGCAATCCGCCGGCCACGACCTCCCGCACTACCGCCGGCTGATTGGCTACTGTTGGCCGGCCGCCGTCAACGATGCCGATTGACTTCGCGGCGCTCTTCGCGACCCTTCCCGAGTGCCCAGCGCCGGCGCCGGTGCCGCTCGCTACCGTTTGCGGCCTCGAGCTCGGTTGGGAGGTCCACCTCAGACCTACGAGCTTCGAGCCGGTCAACGTGCGGCTCGGGCCGTGCGGGACCTACCTCACCGCCGACCAGGTGCTCACGCCGTGCGTTTTCGTAGCGCTCCGGCACTACACCGAGGCCGGGGTATCGAGCGAGGTGGTGGAGGGCTCATCTAACCCAGAATGCCAACCCGTACCCGAGCCGGCCCTACCCATAGCGCTCGCCCTCGGCGGCCTCGTGCTGGCCCTCACGCCCCGACTCAGACGATCGAGTAGAGGTAGCCAAGCGCGAGCCAGACCGTGACGGCAAAGCCAAACGGCAACCAAGGGAACCGCATTACCGGTTTACTCATGGTCGGCCCTCTATCGGTCTTGTGGATATTGACACGTCATGTGTCCCGTAAGTTCGCCGGTCTCGCCACAATCGGCGCAAGCTGTAAACGCGGCGGGATTGGACGCTCGTAGAGCGGCCTCGGCCACCGCGAGCTTGGCTCGGAGCCGCCGATTCTCGCCGTGGAGTCTTCGGCACTGTTCGTCTAACCGCTCGCGCTCGGCCTCGAGCTTCTCGGCATGGTCGAGAATCCGCTCTCGGGTCTTGTTCTGGTGTCGCATAGTCACCTCAAGAATGACGAGCAGGCGACCCCGGCACCGTGCCGAGGCCACCTACCCATCGGCCCTATTCGCGAGTCTGCTCGCGCCGGTGGTAGCCACCGGCCACCGATTGGAGCTCCTCGACGGCTTGTTTCAAAGAGAGCACCTCGCTCGTGAGCCGCTCTACCTCGAGCAAGGCCTCGGCGAGTGACTCCTCGAGCTCGCTAATCTCGGAGGCGAGGCCGGCCACTATCGAACCTCCATCGGGCCGGGGTCGTCGTCGGGGAACCTATCCGCCGGCTCGATCGGCTCGTGAGACCTCACAGGGTCGCCCCACTCGGTCGCGCTCTCAGGGGGTGAGCCGTTGAGGGCCTCGGGTGCGATGGTCTCGCTACGGGGCCCACGCGGCGCCTCACGGTACGCCGGCCGCCGGGGCTGTTCGCCACGCTCTCGCATGGTCGCCTCGATCTTCGCCCGAGCGGCCGCCGACTCGGCTTGCGCGGTGTCGGCCACCGGGTCGAGTTTGAGCCCGACCTTGCCGTTATTGGTCATGTGAGCCGAGATCGTGAGCCGAAGCCCAGCGAGCCACGCCGAATCCCACTCGGCATCGCTGCCAAGCATTTGCTCGAGCACACACCGGTTGGTGTAGTTGACGCCCATCGGCTTTGCGATGCCGGCCAGCTCGATGAAAAAGGCCGGCTCCTCGGGGCCATTCGACGACGCAGCGTAGGCGCCCTCGTAGGCTCTCGTAATAGTCACATTGATTCGAGCCGTTTGCCAAGGCCTCCCGGTGAGCTCCTCGAGGTCGGGAGTTTTGAAATACTTCCCGGTCTTTTTGTTTATCTCAGACATTCTTCGGGCCATATTGTCGCGCTCTCTTTCGTTTTAATGGTGGGTCCTATAGCGTAGCCCCGACGCAGGGCCCTATCTAATTGGCACAGACGCTATAACGCCGCAAGGGGGAAACGACTTGATCGAATTAAAACGACGCCGGCTCGAGCTCGGCTACAGCCAGGAAGCGCTCGCGGCTCGGTCCGGCATGAGCTTTACAACCATTTGCGCGATCGAGCTCCAAAAGCGGCCGCCTCAAGACTTCACGCTCGTGAAGCTCGCCAAGGCGCTTGGCGTGAGGCAGCGGCACCGATGGCGGCTCATGGAAACCGTAACGGAAGCGCAAGCGGCCGGCGCCGAGGCGGTTTCATAGCTCTGTTTATCGCCCATTTGCTCCATAATGCTCTGTCTCTCGCAAACCCTATTGACGCCGAGCCCTCTTGCTCATTATAGCTTCGTACAGTGAGCCGGAGCAGAGCGTAGGCGGTCTCTCTTCCCTTTCCGGTTGGCTCGATGAGTGGGCCCACTTCAAGGGCCCGACGACTCGAGACTGAGGCGCGCAGCGACTCACCAACCGACACGGGACCAGAACCAGAAGGAAAAGAGCATGGAAAAGAAGCAGGAAACCGGAACCACGGGCGCCTCGGGAGGTTTCAGCCATAAAGAGCGGTGGGCCATCGAGCAGACTCGCGCCAATCAGCTCGAGCGAGAGGTCGCCAAGTTACGCGACACGGTGGCTCGCCAGGCCGAGACGATTCGAAAGCTCGAGGGCGATGTGGGGCGGGTGTGGGGTCGATGAGCCTGCTTGCGCCGTACTACGAAGACGATGCGGTCACGATATACCATGGCGACTGTCGCGATATATTGCCGACGCTGTCGAAGGTCGATGCCGTGGTGACAGATCCGCCGTTCGGAATCGGCATGCCGTACTTATCATTCGACGACACTCCCGAGAATGTCGGGCAGCTCATCGCCGAGATCATGCCGATGCTCATGGATGCGGCCCATTGTGTGATTCTTTCTCCAGGTATAGCCTCAACTGGATTCTATCCAGCGCCGACGTGGGTTCTCGCGTCGATCAAACCAGCCGGAGAGGGACGAAGTTCGTGGGGATTCTGTACGTGGACGATGCTTTTCGCCTACGGAAAAGACCCTTATCTTTCGCGTGGTAGAGGTTGCCGCCCAGATTCGTGGACAATCAAACGGCGCTCATACAAGGCGGAACGCGGCCACCCATGCCCAAAGAACGAGGACGAATGGTCCCGTGTTGTGGCTCGTGTGTCGCCCGATTCGACAGACGTAATCCTTGACCCATTCATGGGCAGCGGTACTACGCTCAGAGCCGCAAAGGATCTTGGCCGCAAAGCCATCGGTATCGAAATCGAAGAGAAGTATTGCGAGATCGCCGCGAAACGGATGCAACAAGAGGTGTTGGCATTCGGCCGTTTAAGCGCTCATGGGGAGCGGTGAGGTGGCCGCCAGGTGGGCTAAGCAGCGAGACCGTAGCGAGCCCTCCATCGTAGCGGCCCTACGTCGCATCGGCGCCACGGTGGTATTATCCGACCACCCCGACCTCATCGTCGGCTACCGGGGCCGAACCTTTCTCATCGAGTGCAAGAGCAAGGGCGGCTCATTACGCGACTCACAAAGAGAGCTCCTCGCCGAGTGGCGCGGTGGGCCGCTCGAGGTGGTCTACACGGTCGAGCGAGCCCTCGCTCTTGTGTCAGATACGGTCACAAGCACCGGGCAAAGCACCGGATAAACATCATGCCCAACCCAACGCCAAAGCCACACCCCGAGAACCTCCACCCCCCATGGAAACCAGGCGAGACGGGCAACCCCGGCGGCTACTCAAACGGCCGCCGGGTGGCCACCAAGCTACGCACCGCCCTCGATGTGATACTCGAGAACGAAGTACCCGAGACGCTTCTACTCGAGCTCCCCCCCGACATGGCCGACCTATTGCCGCCGGGCATCACATTCGCCGAGCTAATCGCGCTCAGGGTGGTGATTCTCGCCGCCCGAGCTCCGAAGCTCGAGCAGATTATCGCTTCGGCCGCCCTCATTCTCAGCGCCCAAGCTCGCCCCGATATGATGGCGCCGCCCGATGAGAGAACGCCGCCGATGCTTCCGACCACCGAAGCTCGCCGGCTGGCCATCGCCGAGCAGCTCGGGCTCGTCAAGCGCCGCAAGCCAACCAAGAAGAAGGCCGCCAAGAAGAGGCCACGCAAGAAGAGGGCCAAGAAGTGAGTGCCGCCCCGGCATGGCGCCTCGGCGATATTGTGTGGCCGACCTCCATCAAGCTACCGGTGGAGCCGACGCACCGGCAAGCGCTCGCGCTCTCGATGGATTGGAAGCGAGAAGCCCTATTCGGTGGCGCCGCCGGCGGTGGGAAGAGCGTATACCTCTTGCTTGCGGCGCTTCAGCTCGTCGACTTCAAAGAATACCGGGCCCTCATTCTACGCCGCACGTTTCCACAGCTCAAAATAGCGCTCGGGCTCCTCGAGCTCGCCAATGAGTGGCTCTCAGGCCAGGCCATCGGCGCCGAGAGCCGCGACGGCTATCCGACTCGGTGGGTGTTTCCGAGTGGCGCTCAGCTCAACTTCGGCCATTGCCAACACCTCAAAGACCGAGAGAGCTATCAAGGCGGCGGCTGGCATTACACGGGCTTTGACGAGCTCACGCAATTTCTCGAGGCGCAGTACGTCTACATCGCGTTTTCAAGGCAGCGGCGCACCGTGGTTTCGAAGCTCCCGATTCGAGTGCGAGCGACTTCGAACCCCGGCGGCTCGGGCCATGAGTGGGTTAGGCAACGATTCAAGGTCAACGCCGACGAGATCGGGCCCGAGGATACGGCCGCTTTCGTCACTCCGGGCCGGGCTTTTGTGCCGTCAAAGATCCGAGACAACCCGCACCTCGACGCCGACGACTACGAAAAGAGCCTGATGCAGCTTCACCCCTACGAGCGGGCCATGCTCATGGAGGGTAATTGGGACGTGAGGCCGCCGGGTGCGCTATTCCGCCGTGAGTGGTTTCAGCTCTTCGACTTCATTCCCGGCAAGGTGCGGCGCCGGGTGCGGTATTGGGACCTCGCGGCCACCGAGGCCAAGCCAGGCCGAGACCCCGATTGGACCGTAGGGACGCTCATGGCCAAGCTCACCGACGCCCCGGTCGACTATCTGGTAGAGGACGTTGAGCGCTTCCAACTCGAGCCGGGGCCGCTCGAGCTCCGGCTGCGAGCGGTGGTCGAGAGCGATCCGCCGGGCACACTCCAGGTGATAGAACACGAGCCAGGCAGCGCCGGCAAGATCGCAGCGCGGGCTCTCGGTCGCGCACTCGAGGGCTATCGGGTACGATTCGAGCGGCCTACGGGCTCGAAGCCAGTACGAGCCGGGCCCTATGCTTCGGCCGCTTCTCAGGGCCGGGTCGGGTGTTTGCGTGGTGTTTGGCTCACCGACCATCTTCGCGAGCTCGAGCAATTCTCGGGAGTGGACGATGCTCACGACGACCAGGTCGACTCCGCCGATGGCGCATACGCCGAGCTCGCACTAGCGCCGGGGGTATCATGGGACGACCTCTACCCGCAAAGCGGCGCCGATAGTGAACCCGAGAATCAAGCCGGTAACGATCGGTGAGCTGACGATAATCGACGCTTCGGCCGCCACTCGAGCGCAATCAAACCAGGCCGACATCAACTACGGTCGAGGATTGGCGCGGTGGATCGAGGCGGTCGACAAACCTCTCGCCTTCAACTCCGACACGTTCTGCGGGCCTATTCCGATCGACAAGCCAGGCACCGTGGACCCTCTCAAGCCACTAATGCTCATGTGTGTGATTCGTAACGGCGTCGGGTGGGGTCGCTTCACAATTTCTAACATGGTCTTTGAGACGGAAACACCGCGACGGATCGAGGCTACGGGCTTCGGCCTCTATGCTTCTCGCTCCCGAAACCCGCGAGACATGCTCGCCGAAAGCGCCCTCGTCTGCTCGTATTTCCTCGACAACGACCTCAGGCTAGAAACCGGCCGCGTCCTAGACATCGTGGAGTGGGAGCTCGCTTTCGATTCGAATCTACGCAGCGGGAGGGTGGTCGATCTTGGGCCGTGGTTCGAGACATCCAAGCGAATCGGCCTCAGCCATGCACCGCTCGAGCTCGGCGAGATAATCCCGAGCCGGATTAGACGCCTCGACGCTCCAAGACAAAGAGAAACCGACACGAAGCTAGAGCGGGACTCTTCGCTACCACCTCGTGAGGTCTTGGAGTGACGCTCTCGACATTCCAGCTATCAGACGACCAGCTAGACACGGAAATCGAAGAGCAGAAGATCGGAAACACCAATTTCGAGATCGGACTCGCCGAGATCATGGGATCGACCGACGCCGGGGCCAAGCGCAACGATACCTATTGGGCCACGTTCCACGTCTTTCCTCTGACGGGGATACCGGCCGGGGCGACCATCAACGGCGTTATGCTCGAGTTCACTCACTACCGATCACGCCCGGCGCAAACGGGCTTCGGTATGCAGATCGGGAACCTTGCCGACGACGGGATATGGTCGGACGGCGGCGGGTTTGGTAATGCCAACTATCCAACCGACGCGACGATGCCGTTTGCAGAATGGGCCGGCGGCGCATCGTCTAACCTCGCGGTGTGGATTGACGGCCTCGGGCCGGCCGGGACCCTCGCCAACATGCCCGCGATGACGATCGACACGACGCATTCGTTCGGCGACGGAACAGGTGTTGCACCGGATACGACGATCGCCGGAATGACGGCCCATTTCCAACTAGCCTTCGACGAATCCGGTCTATCCGACCCCCCGGTCGCTTTCCATCTATTCCGAACGTGGGCCGGCATCAACAACGTGGCTTACCTATATCTCAAGATGAACGGCAATTCGACTCCGGCGCATCGGCCGAAGCTCTATGTGGATTGGACCGGGATAATTACCGACTCAGGGCCACCGCGAGGGGTGCCGCGCTCGAGGCCGGCCGTATCGTCGAGGCCATCGACCGGGGCCGCCGTGTTGGGTGTCTCGCGCTCGAGGCCGGCCGTATCGTCGAGGCCATCTACGGTGGCCGCCGTATCGGCTACCCTTCGCACGCGAGCGGCCGTAACGGGCCGGCCTCGCTCGGGTGGGAACCAATGAAGTATAAGACCGATTGGCTCGTCGAAGAGCTCGCGACCATCAACGACAGTACCCAAGCAGCAATCACAACCGGAACGTGTGTGGCGCTCCTATTCGACGATCGAAAAGACACGCGGCTTAGCGCCACCCCAGCCGCCGCTCAAACGATTCTCTCGGTCGAGCATACGCAGGGAAAGAACCACGCTTTCGTGGTAGGCGATGCGCTCTACATCGAGCTCGACGATGGGACATATCACACCTCGGACATCGTTTCGATCGACCACGCCGCCGGAACCATCACCATTACGGCCGGCCTCACCTCTCCGACGACGCTCGGCGCCTCGGTGCATGTTCTACTCGGCGCACCGATTACCATGGCGGCTTTCGGAACCCCAGAGAGTCCGCCCTCGCCGACTTCGACGTTCTGGGGATGGCGTGGGACGATACCCGACACACAGGCCGACATCGAGATCGGCCAAAACATCCGAATCCAGATCGAGCTCGACGGTGGCGCCGGGCTCAAACTACGAGACCGAGTTTTCGAAACGGTCGAGGGGTGGTCGTAAATGGGGTGGCTAGACCGATTCAAGCGAGCGCCCGAGGTCTCAGACGAAACCGACCACGGCCGGGCCATGACACCGCCAGTCTACAAGTTCGGCCAATTTCGGACCGGAATCTCGAGCAGCGAGCAGCAACCCAGCGCCGCGCAGCTCGTGACCGACGGCTTTACAGGCATCCAAGCGACGGCCGCCCGAGCCATCGCCAACCGAGTAGGGGACCTAGAGTTTAAGGTACAAGAGAGAACGCGGGCCATAGCAGGCACAACCGAGTGGGAAGATAACGATGAGCACCCCCTACTCGCACCGCTCGAGCGACCCAACCCGCTGCTCTCGAGGCGCCAGCTCCTCAAGCTGACGAGCTACTGGCTCACGCAAAGCGGTGAGGCCTTTTGGCTCATCATCACCAACGGCGCCGGCGCGGCTCGCGAGCTCTGGCCGATGAGCCCGAGATTCATAGAGAAGCTCGCGAGCGATGCGCTCCCGGTGTCCGGCTATATCTTCCATGGCCAGGGCGGTGAGGTGCTCTACAGCCCGAGCGAGGTGGTTTGGATTTACGACCCAGATCCCGCAGACCCGTTCGCCGGCGTGGGCATCGTGGGCCCTCAAGCTCGCGACTTTGACTCGAGCACATTCGCCTCGGATACGGTGCGGCAACACTACAAGAACGACGCCACGCCCAAGATCGTACTCAAGGCCACCGGGGACGCGATGGCGCCCGACGCCAAGCAGAAGGACGCATTCTACGCCGACTGGATAAACCGCTTCAATCGACGCAGCGGCCAAGACCAGGGCTTGCCGGCTTTCACGCCTACGGGCTTCGACGTGCAAGAGCTCGCCGGCGCAAGCAACGTCGAAGAGGCGCGGGCTATGATGGAGTTTCTACGCAATAACCTCCTCATGGCCAACGGTGTGCCGCGCTCGATTCTCGGCGATGTGGTCGACGCCAACCGAGCGGCCGCCGATACCAACCGGCTCGTATTCGATAGGCACACCATCAAACCTCAGGCCGGGCTCATTGCCGACGCCCTCACGCACCAACTAGCGGTGCCGCTCTTCGGCACCGATACACGCATCGCGTTTACCGAGTTTATCTCAGAGGACGAGGATCTACGGCTACGCGAAGAGGCACAGGACCTCTCGCTCAAGGTCCGTAGCGTAAACCAGGTGCGAGCCGATCGGGGCATCGACGATGTGGAGTGGGGCGAGCTTCCGGTTGGTTCATTCGCAGACACGCCCTATGATGGCGCCCAAGACGACGACCCCGAGCCAAACCCATTCGACTCGACCTCAGACCCCGGCGCTAATCCCTTCGAGACCGGCGACGACCCCGACGAACCCGAACCCGACGACGAACCCGACGACGACTCAGAAGAGCTCGAGCCCGAAGAGGGCCGCGCCCTTATCGTGGCTCGAGCTCACAAGCGCATTACGGCTAACTTCACGCCGGCGCGGGCATGGGGCCGAGCTCTACAGCTCGAGTCTCAGAACGTGCCGCGCATGGTCTCAGGGCTTCGCAAGGTATTCGCCGGGCAACGCGCCCTCACGCTCGACGCTCTCGCCAAAGAGCCGGACCTCGCCCGAGCTTGGGCCGTTGAGGGCTTCGGCCGGGCCGACTTCGTCGATGCGCTCTTCGAGGGTGTCGAGTTTACGAAGCTCTTCGACTTTCTCGTCACTCCGATCAGAGAAGAGGTCTACAAGAGAGCCGGCGAGAACGTGTTGCTCGGCCTCGAGCATAAACCGATTCTCTCGTTCGATGAGGCGGCTATCAAGACGATGCGAGCTCAGGGCGCCGAGCTCGTCACACTCGCCAACGCGACGACGAAGAGGTCTATTCGCACCACGCTCGCCAAGGGTATCGCCCTCGGTGAGAACGCCGAGAAGATGGCGGCTCGAGTTCGCAAGGTCTATTCGGTCGCGAGCAAGAGCCGATCCCGAACGATCGCACGCACCGAGGTCGGCCACGCCATATCAAGCGGCCAGCTCGCCGGCTACGAAGCGTCGGGCGTGGTCGCTCGGAAGCAATGGAATACCGCGCTTGACGATCGGGTGCGTGATACCCACGGCGGGCCGGGCCACCTACTCGACGGCGTCCAGGTCGACGTAGCAAGCGCCTTCACGCTCCTAGACGGCGAAAAGGCCATGGCGCCAAAAGTAGCGGTGGGCGGTGGTCGCCTCTCGGCTCACAACGGAATTAATTGCCGGTGTTTCTCGACGCCGGTGGTGGAGGAGTAGACGATGCAAACCCGATACGGCCGTAGCGCAGAGATCGACCAGGCCATCGACACCGATACCGGCGAGTTTGATATGGTAATGGCCACCGACGGCGAGGCCACCGACGGTCATATCATCAACATCGACGGCCTACGCTTTCCAGAGAAGCTCCCGCTACAGCTCGACCACGGCAAGACGGCTATTTCGAATCTCGGCTCGGTGACCAATATCCGCCGGGGTACACATGGCGGCTCCAAGGTCTACCGAGGCACCGGCCGAATCAGATTGACGGGCGACGGTGAGCCATTGGCCGCTCGGCGAGACCTCGTCGACGCCATCGCCGTCGGCGATATTGTGGGTACTTCCCTATGGTGGGAGTCTGAGAAGCACCAAGAGCGCCGAGCTCTCCCGGCTGGCCATCGAGCTCACGTCGAGCGCTCTGAAAAGAACCCACGCAAACGCTTCGGGCTCTACTTCGAATCCGCCGAGGCCATCGAGCACAGCATCGTCGGCATCCACGCAGACAAAAAGGCCGTGATTGGCCGCTCGGAAGCGGCCTCGGATGACCTCACGCGATGGATGTGGCATTCTATCGCCCGGAACCTCGACGAAGCTCCAATGAGCCGAGAGGTCGAGATTATCGACGCCCTAGAGCTCGAGGTAACAGAGCTCGAGGAGCGACTACGGGAAGCAGAGCCCGACCAAGGCCCTAGCGACACCACCCCGGCGCCAACGCTACCAACGATCGAAATGCTTATGGAGGCATTCGCGACCCAAATCGGGGCGTGGAACCTCAAGCAGAACGAAGAGCTAACCGAGGCGCTCGAGGGTATTCGTAGACGCCTCACGGGGTAACATATGACCATCAAAGACGAAGCCACGCCGGCCGCCGATCCGCTCGAGGCAATGCAGGCCACGCTCGGCCGCGCTCTCAACTCACTCCAAGACCAGACCAACGGCCGAGCGCTTGCCGTCGTCGAGCAATTCGCCGAGCAGGTCGAGGGCGCTCGCTCTCGCACCGCCCCGGTACAAGCTCGCGAAGAGCGCAAAGCAGCGCCCACGCCGGACACCACCGAGAAGGGCCGGAGCTTCGGTAGCCTCGCCTATGCTCGCGAGTTCCGGGTGGTCGGCGATGCTCGGGCGCCACTCTACCGGCGCATGGAACGGGGCCGCTCGTGGGAGGACATCGAGGACCTTCGGGCCTCTCGTAACCCCGGAATGGACGACCTCGCCAAAGAGTGGGCAAGGGCGGTCGCTTCAAAGAACGTGCATGGTCAGCACCTCTTGTGCGAGCGCATGAACGACGAGTATTGCGCGGCCATGGGATACGGCCGTGCGCCACTCCTCGAGGGTGCGCCCGATGCGAGCTCCGGTTTCGCGGTGGGATCGGGTGCCGACTTGCTCCCGCTCCCATTGGCGAACCAGCTCATCGTCGAGCGCGACAAAGC
>Ga0307380_10003792_pt1 | contig 20673 bp, 18 predicted proteins | sample UN3MG_FD_202239 | JGI IMG/M metagenome (GOLD analysis project Ga0307380, IMG submission 202239) | Soil microbial communities from Risofladan, Vaasa, Finland - UN-3 | ecosystem: Environmental > Terrestrial > Soil > Coastal area > Acid sulfate soil | place: Finland: Risofladan, Vaasa | collected... | reverse complement strand
TATCGAATAGACAAATTTTTAATATTTTTGTTTTTTTAAATTGGATTTAATAAAAAGTAAATATGAATGTAAATAATTTTGACGTAGTTGGGTTTGGTAGTGCAACTATTGACTATATATGCCTAATGGACTTATTAAAAAGATATTAATGAGTATGAAGGGATGATTTGAGGAATGAGCAAAGCAACTCTTGAAGAAATAAGTGGAAGTACAAGTAAAAAAAATATTGATAAGTTAAGAAAGGCAATAGCGATATACAATAGAGAATTAGCAATAAAATCTGTTAAAAAATTGATTTTAGAAAAAGTTGATCCTCTGAAAATTATAGAATCAATGACGGAAGTAATAAAGCTAGTTGGCGATTCTTACAGTGAAGATAAACTTTTTCTTCCAGATTTAGTAGGAGCATCAGATGCGATGTCAGCTGCTATGCCAATAGTAGAGGAAGTAATAAAAAAGACTGGGGCAAAGATAAAAAGTATGGGTAATATTGTATTAGGCACAGTTTTTGGAGACATTCATTCAATTGGTAAGATAATGGTAGGCACAATGTTAATTGCTGAAGGGTTTACTGTTTATGATATTGGAATTAATGTATCAGCTGAAAAATTTATAGAGGCAGTAAAGAAATTTAAACCTGATATTCTTGCTATGTCTGCTCTTCTTACAACAACTGCCAATGAGCAAAAAAGGGTAATATCTACTTTGGATAAAGAAGGATTAAGAAAAAAAGTTAAAGTAATGGTTGGAGGAGGTGCTGTAACAAAGGAATTTGCAGAAAATATTGGAGCAGATGGATATGACCCTACTGCACCAGGAGCAGCAAAATTGGCTAGAAGATTAATTGGAAAGTAATACCTAAACAAATTTAATTATATTGTGCTTAAAAATTTTTGAGGATGAAAAGATATTAAAGATAACAAGATTATTTTAAATACATATTAAAATGTAAAATAATATGTTCTTTAAAAAATAAAATTATAAATTTGTATTTCTTTTAAAAAGGTAGAAGGTAAGTTATATGGCAATAAAGGGTTTTAAACGAAAAATTAAACTTCTGGAAATGATGACTGAAGATGAAGTTGAATCTATACATGTTGCAACCTTAGATGTTCTTAAAGAGACAGGAGTGAAGTTTGAAAGTAAATGGGCACTTGATTTTTTGAAGAAGAATGATTGTATTGTTGATTATGATGATATGAGAGTAAGATTTCCCGAAAGTCTGGTAGAGGAGAATATACGTAAGGCTCCGAGTAGCTTTAGAGTTAAAGCGAGAGAAGAAAAAAATGACCAGATCTTAGGTGGGAATACTGTATATTTCCAAAATTGTCCAGGGATGAAAACAATTGATCTAGACACGTTTGAACCTCGGCCTCCGACAAAATCTGAATATTGTGATTATATAAGAGTCTTAGATGCATTACCTAATGTCCATGGGCTTTCGTGTTACCCATACTTTGGTTACGAAGGTGTGCATCCAGTAATGGCAATACCAGAGAGTTTAGCTATTAAAATAATAAATTCTAGCAAATTTATAGAATCTTGCTATGCTTCTAATTGTGAGATATTTAATATCAAAATGGCAAAGGTATCTGGTATTGAGATATTGAGTGGATCTCATGCATCATCTCCTTTAACAATAGGTAAACCTGCGATTATGAATGTTCGAAGAATGATCGAAGCGGGATTTCCTATTTTTGTTTCAAATGGTTGTGTTTATGGAGGAACAGGACCAGCTACAGCAGCTGGAGCGCTAACTGTTGGTAATGCGGAAATTTTGTCACAGGTATTACTAGCACAACTTATAAAACCTAGAACAAGAATTCTTGTTTTTGAGGTTACCTTCCCAATGAATATGAAAACAGGTTCTCCTTATTTTGGTCAGATAGCAGATTCTATAGAAAATGTTATGTTTAACCAAATATGGAGAAAATATAAACTGCCAATAGCAAATGGTTCTGTTGGGCTTGGTGGTGCAAAAAATATAGGGTTTCAATCAGGATATGAAAGAGGAATCTCATGTATTTTATCAGCACTATCTGGTGCAAATTTAATACAATTCCATGGGCATGTTTTTGGTGAGCTTTCAGCTCATCCTATCCAGGCTGTATTAGATGATGATATAGCTGGTATGGTGGGGCGCTTTATAGAAGGAGAATTGGTAAATAGTGAAACTATTGCACTGGACCTTATAAAAAAGGTGGGTCCGATACCTGGTTGTTATTTAAACACAGACCATACCAGAAAATGGTGGAAAAGGGAGCAGTACATAACAAAAGTAGCTGACAATCTATCTTATGATGAATGGATTGATGGTGGTAAGAAGAATGACATTGATTACGCAAAAGAAATAATGGATGATATTATAGCTAAACACAAGTCATTACCATTAGATTATGAAAAAATTGAGGAAATAGGGGAGATACTAAAAGAAGCTAGGGAGTACTATAAAGAAAAGGGCGTGTTGTAATAAAAGTTTATATAAAGATTCAGTAATTTTTAATTGAGAATTTGAAATATATTATATAATAGCGAAATTGTTCAGTTAATTATGGGTACAGAATTTGCAACAAAATAATAAATAATATGAAGAAATATTGAACTAAAAAATGACAATTATACATTATACTTTACTAAGACCTTATCAACTACATATGAACTTTTTTGTAAATTGATAAAGTTCTTTGACATAATATATCTATAGTTATTTAAAATATATAAGCAAATTGTTTAAAAATTTAACACAAATGAGTAATAATAGACAAAAATTATGATGTAACTTTAAATAAGATATTCTATAATCACTTTTAGCAAAATGGAGTTTACTAAAAAGCTATAGTAGGACCTTTGAAATTATAATTTTAAAGAATAGATTTAAAATATATAGATCCAAGAATAATAAACAAAAAGCTTAAGGTAAAGCCATAGAAATTTTTACAACATAAGAACCTTAAAGTCCGGAATGTAAAGACTAAAACTATTTATAAATCAGAGCAAAGATAGCAAATTATGCTAAAAGCCTATTAGAAATATCTATATAAATAAGTAAGTAGAGATATTATTATCTTATTACACAAAGGGAGAGCAATGAATTCAAAAGAAAGAGTACTAACAGCAATTAATCATGAAGAGCCTGATAAGGTTCCAATAGATATCATGATAGCACCCGAAGTGGCAAATCTGTTGATAGATGCTTTATGTTTGGATTTAGAAAGCGATCCGTTTGCTTTATCAAAAGCTTTAGGAAATGATATTTTATATGGATTTTTAGGGTTTTGTGATGGTTTTAGCTCAATATATAAGGAAGAGAGAAGAATTGGAGAAAATTTGTATGAGGATCAATTTGGAATAAAGTGGCGGAGAAAATCGCATAAATATGGTAGCTATTGTGAGTTTGCTGAACACCCATTAGCAGATATAAAGAAGTATGGTAGTTATAAATGGCCTGATCCCTTAGTAGCAGAAAGGGAAGGCATAGATATGTATAAAAAACTTATAGATGATTGTGGAAGTGAATATGCAATTATTGGTGGAGTTGGTTGTAGCATATTAGAGGGTTCTTGGTATCTTAGGGGGCTTGAAAACCTATTAATGGATTTATATTTAAATAGAGATTTTGTTAATGAACTTTTTAATAAAACTATGAACTATACACTAAAACTATCAAAGAAACTTGTTGAAATGGGGATTGATATAATTTGGTGGGGAGATGATATTGGAATGGAAAAAGGGCCATTGGTAGATCCTAAATTGTATAGAGAATTAATAAAGCCGCGATATGCATATATGATTCAGGAAGTAAAAAAAATAAATAAAAATATAAAAATAGCCTATCATACAGATGGAAATATAGGCTGGGCTTTAGATGATATTGTAGAAATAGGTATTGATATATTAAATCCACTGCAGCCAGATGCAAATGATGTTGAAGCTATCAAAAAAAAATATGGAAAGAAGCTAACATTTTGGGGAAATGTTGATACAAGAAACATAATGACTAATGGGAATTTCCTTGATGTAGTAAATGAGGTAAAGAGAATAATATCAATACTATCACCTGGTGGTGGTCACATTCTTTGTTCGAATCATACAGTTCAGGCTAGTCCTAGATCAATAGATAATACAATTGCTTACTATTGGTCAGCAAACAAGTTTAGGAGTTATCCAATAAATATTAGGAAAAGAGAAGATACAAAAAAAGGAAGAGTATATGTATTTTAAAACCATGGTTCAATAGCTTAATTAGGAATAAATATGAATTAACTTATATATTGGAAGGATAATTACTTATGATAAAACCTAAAGATCGCTTTTTAACTGCACTAAATTGTGAAACGCCTGATAGAGTTCCCTTGTATGAGCATCTGTTTAGCCCTAAATTACAGGAGGAAATTATTGGTTATAAAACTGAGCTTTATGATGGTAAAGCTATAGTGGAACTTGCTTCTAAATTAGGTATTGACGGAGTACCAATTCCGATAGGTGGCTTTTGCGGTATAGAAGATTTTCATACAGAGGGAGATGAATATACCGATGAATGGGGAGTAATTTATATAAAAAAAGGTTGGCCAGTTATGATCCAAACTAAAAATCCTATAAAAAGCAGAAAGGATTGGGAAAGATATTCTATGCCGGATCCCAAGGCTGCTCATCGTACTACTAAGATTAAAGACGCAGTTTCTGCAAACAAGAATGATATTGCAATTATAGCGGATTTTCTTGGCCCTGTTACTATGATGTATTGGTATTTTATGGATATTCAGACCTTTTCTTTTGTATTATTTGAAGATCCAAGCTTGGTTATAGAGATTTGTAATACTTTTGTAGAATGGTTAATTGAATCAGCCAAAGAAGTAATTAAGGTTGGTGGTATTGATGCTTTTATCATTGCGGATGATTGGGGTGCATCTAAGAGCCTTTTAATATCTCCAAAACATTTACGAAAATATTTTATAAAACCTTTTGGGGATATAGTTAGAGGAATTAAAGAGATGGGTTATCCTGTGATCATGCATAATGATGGGAATCTATGGGAAGTTCTAGACGAACTTGTTGATACTGGAATAAATGGTTACAATCCTGTTGAAAAGGCTGCAACGATGGATCTAGAAATAATAAAAAAAAGATATAATGGTAGGCTTTGCCCTATTGGAAATGTAGACAATAAAAAAATAATGGTTTTTGGGACGCTGAAAGAAGTGGAGGCTGAAACATTAGAATGCTTAAAAATTGGAGCTCCTGGTGGAGGTTATATTATTTCTACTGATCATAGTTTTCATGATGACATTCCTGAGGAAAATGTATGGGCTTATATCAATACCGCTAAGAAATATGGAAAGTATCCGCTGAAATTTAATTAAATGATATATATTAGAAAAAAATTATATTAAGTAATAAAGAATTGTTTATTTAAAATAAATTCAGTTTTTAATAAAAAATTATATAGTTTACGAGGTGGACTTCATGAATAGTAAACAAAGGGCAATTTCAGTCTTAGAAGGCAAGGTACCAGATAGAGTTCCCTTATTTGAGCTACTGGTAGACAAGAGAGTAATAAAAAAAATAAAACCTAATGGAGATTATGCAGACTTAGCGGAAGATACTCTAGATTTGGTTTTAACAAATACCCCTTCACTTCTTTATAGAAAAAAGGATATTGATAAATCTAAGGGAATATTTGTTAATGAATGGGGGATAATAAGACAAGATTCAGGGCAGTCTGTATCAATGCCGTTAGAAGGTCCAATAAAAAGCAAAGAGGATCTTGAAGGTTATAAAGTACCTGACCCTAATGATGAATACAGATATATTGAATTAAATTATTTACTCCAAAGGTTTAGAGGTAAAAAAGCTGTAGGTATGCATCTTCATGATGTCTTTAATTACCCGTGCTATCTGAGAGGAATGGAAAATTTTCTTATGGATATGGCCACTGACAAATATATGGTAGAAAAATTAGTAGAAATGTCTTTGGAGCATAATCTTGTTATAGCTAAAAATGCAATAAAGATGGGAGCAGATTTTATTGTTTTTGGAGATGATTATGGGGCTACTTCGGGACCTATGTTTTCTCCTAAGAGCTTCGAAGAACTACTATTACCAGGATTTAAAGAAATTGTAAGTGAAGTTAAAAAAGCAGGTGGCTTTGTTATTAAACATTGCTGTGGGAATATTTATGACCTTCTTGATATGGTAATAGATGCCGGTATTGATGCAATGCATCCATTAGATCAAGCAGCTGGGATGGATATAGCAAAAGTGCAGGCGAAATATAAGGGTAGAGTTGCTGTAATAGGGGGGGTTGACTGCGGTGAGTTATTAACTAATAAGTTTCCGGAGGATGTAATAGCTGAAACTAAAAAATTGTTAAAAAACGTTTCATCAAAAGGTGGTCATATAATGGGATCAAGTAATACTATACATCCGAAGGTTAAACCTGAAAGTTATCTTGCAATGGTGGACACGGTCAAGAAATTTGGAAATTATCCAATAAATATTAACTAATATGAAAGTAAAAAATTTTGATGCAATTGGTTTTGGAAGTGCAACGCTTGATTATATATGCTTAGTTAACAGTATTGCAAATTACCATCAATCAATATTTATTTCAGATGTTAAGTTTTTTGGAGGAGGCTGCGTCCCTACGGCACTTGTAGCTTTGCAAAGGCTTGGTGGAAAATCTGCTTTTATTAGTCTTCTTGGAGATGACTGGATAGGTAAGGAAATAATTAAGGGACTAAAAAAAGAAAATATTTATTGTGGTGGAATAGAATTAACTGAATGTGTTTTATCCCCATTTAGCTTCATACAAGTAAATGAAAGATTTGGAAAGAGATCAATAGCCTATTATCCTGGGTCTAATAAACTATTAAAATTTGATAAGAAAGCAGAAGAATTAGTAAGTAAAGGGAAAATTCTCATTATAGATGGATTCATACCGCAGGAAGACCTAAAAGCAGCAAAGTATGCTCATGACAATGGAGTAAAAGTTATGCTTGATGCTAACATAATCCTCGATGGAACAAAAGATCTACTTCCTTATATTGATTATTTAATCACCTCAGAAGCCTTTTTATTTGAGTATTCGGAAAAGAAAGGCATAGAATTTTCACTTAAAAAAATTTATAGAGATGCCAAACCTGAAATATTAGTAACCACTTTTGGCAGTAAAAATTCAGTTGCATTTATAGATAGTAAAATTGTTTACGTAGATAGCTTTAGTGTTGATGTGTTGGATACAACGGGTGCAGGTGATGTTTACCATGGTGCTTTTTTATACGGGATCATAAAAGGATGGGGTGTTAAAGATATTATGATTTTTTCATCAGCTGTTTCAGCAATAAAATGTAAAAGCTATGGAGGAAGACAGGGAATACCTGACTATAAATCTACTGTAGATTTTCTAAAAGAAAGGGGAATTAGTATTGAAAGATTCAGAACTTAAATATGAATATGCAAATCAATCTAAAAAAATTAAGGATATGGTTAGCAATTTATTAGAAGATGGTAATGGAATTCTAAGAATTAAGCCAAGCCTGGTTGCCAGAAGTGGGTTTAAGTCGGGAAAAAACTTAGGATTAAAGGAAAATGAATATGATAAAGGGAAAAGAGGAGAAATTACCGAGCGTTGGATATGTTCAACAACAAAGGCTGATAATATAATTGGACCAGAAGATGAAGGACTTTCGTGTATCCATTCGGATAGTGGTTTATCTATTACTTTAAAGGAAGCAATAGATTATGCAAAAGAATTAATAATTGGTAGAGATTACTCTCTTAAACATGCTAATCTTGGGATGTTAGTAAAGATTTTAGATTATTCAGATAGAATTACTTATCACTATCACCAGATGGAGAAAGACGCGTCTCTTGTAGGCAAAAATTCTAAGGAGGAAGCATATTATTTTCCTGAAGATGCATTTCTAGGAAAACATCCTGAGACTTTTTTTGGTGTTCATCCTTACATAGCTGAAAAAGACAATCATGGTATTATATTACAACATCTAATAGACTGGAATAGTGATCTTATACTAAAGCATTCAAGAGCTTATATACAAGCAAGAGATGATGGATTTCATCTACCAGCTGGTATTCCCCATGCTCCTGGGTCTGCGCTTACTATTGAAATTCAGGAATGTTCTGACATTTATGGGAACCTGCAAGCATTATATATGGGTAAAGTTATGCCAAAGGAAACACTGTTTTGCAACATAAGGAAAGAAGATAGGGAAATATTGGGAGAAAAAGCAATAATAAACCAAATAGATTGGGTAAAAAGTGGTGATCCCTTTTTTTATGAAAATAGACACACTCCTCCGATTTTAATAGAGGAATCGAAACAAGTTGAAGGAGAAGAGTATTGGATTTTTTATAATACAAAAAAATTTAGTGGAAAAAAGTTAGTCATTCATCCTAACAGTAGTTATATTAGTAAAGATAAAGGAGTATATTCTATTTTGGTTTGGAAAGGAAAAGGTAAATTTGATAGTCTTGCTATTGAGGCAAGAAATTTTAATTATGATGAGTTGCTTGTTTCGTATGATAAAGCAATTAAACCTATAAAAATTGAAAATAGTAGTAATAGTGATTTACAAATTTTCAAATTTTATGGTCCTGACATTAATGCAGACGTACCTATGCTACCAGTGTATGGAATGTAAAATTTTATATTATGTTTGGTTGAACAAGTCATGAAGCTTTTTGGAAAAGAATTAAAGAAGAATGAAATTTTAAAAAGGATTGGCGATATCTCTCAACTTGGTGGTCTGAAATGCTATGAGTTCACAGATGGATTAAGTAAAGGAGTTAGAGCAGTAGATATGAAAAGTCCTTGTGGAATTGATATGACAGTATTACCTGATAGGGGAATGGATATATCGTATCTTTCATATAAATCTATTCCTATTAGTTGGAGATCTGTAACAAAAGAGACTTCTCCAATATATTTTGAAAGCAGGGGAGATGAGATGGCCAGGACTTTTTATGGTGGTCTGCTCACAACTTGTGGGCTGACTTATATGGGGGCACCCTGTATAGATGATGGAGAAGAGCTTGGCATCCATGGTAGAATATCTAATCTAGGTGCTGAGAATGTATGTGTTAACGGAGAGTGGGAAAATGATGACTATATAATGTGGGTTGAGGGAAAAGTAAGAGAAGTAAAGATACTAGGAAATAAGTTAGAGCTAAAAAGAAAAATTACTACTTGTATGGGTATTCCCAGAGTAATAGTAGAAGACACTGTGGAAAATATAGGATATAAAAAATCTCCAATTATGATTTTATATCATGTAAATATTGGGTACCCAGTTCTTGATAGTACATCTAAATTATTAGAAGCAAAAGCTAAGGTAATACCAAGGGATGAAGAAGCGAAAAAAGGATTAAGAAAGATTTCTGAGTTTTCTGAACCTATAGAAGATTTTAATCAACAAGTCTATTTTCATTATATAGAATCAGACGATGAAGGAAACTCAAATATTGCTTTAGTAAATCCTGATTTTAATAATAAGCAAGGCATAGGGATATGGTTAAAATTTAATAAAGAAAATCTTCCTTATCTAATACAGTGTAAACAGATGGGAGGAGGAGAATATTTTTGTGAAATTGGTCCGGCTAATAGCTTTGTAAGAGGTCGGAAGATAGAAAGGGAAAAAGGAAATCTTAGATTTATAGAATCAGGTGAAAAGATAAGCTATAGATTGGAATTTAATATACTAACCTCAAATAAAGATATAGAAGAATTTAAGAGTAAATATTGCTAATAAAATTGATAAATTAAGTTATTTAGATATCAAAACATATATGAAATATATAGAAATTAATGACGCTAATAAGAATAGTAAAGTTGTAAAGTGATTTATAGCACGTTTTACAAAGTATAGGCATTATATCCTATCCAAATGTATTTCAGAAATGGAAATTGATATTTTTAATATATTTAAGGCTATACTATATACAGTTAGTATGAGGATTTCTTAATAATAGATAATAATTAATTGATGGATTTTAAAAGGGGTGTTAACAAATATGAGTAACAAGATCAGTAGTTTTGATCGTGTAAAAAAGGCAATTAATTTTAAATATCCTGATAGAGTTCCAATAATGCATGCTATACTTCCAGGAGCATGGTACAAGCATGGCGATGATTTATATAAAATTGTAAAAAGATATCCTAGCGATATTTCTACTAATAATTTAAGACTTTCTTCAAAAAGAACTGCTGCTGGTGGCTACAGTATAAGTGATGAAATAGCTAGAAGGTATATATATGAAGATGACTTTGGCTATATTGAGCCTAGAAATTTTATGTATGGCCCCGATGGAGTTAAAGGGAGAAAGCAGGATGAATGGGACTGTGTTTGGAAAAAGTCTGATCCTGGGATAGTAGGTCAAATTGTTGTGCACCCATTAGCTGATTGGGAAAATTGGAAAAGTTATAGGTTTCCAGATCCTTTAGCTTATTGGAGATGGGATAAGGAAGAATTTATGGGTCAGATTGAAGAGTCAAAAAAGCTAGAAAAATATATTATTGGATATGCAGGTAATCTTTTTGAAAAGATGCAATGGCTGAGAGGTTATGAGCAATTAATGGTTGATATTGCAGCTAATCAGAATAGGGTAGAAATGCTGGCTGATAAAATAACAGAATACATTATTTGCACTATAGATAAACTTGCTGAGTTTGGAATTGATGGAGTTATGCTTACAGATGATTGGGGGACGCAGAGTAGTCTTATGATAGCACCAAATGTATGGCAAAAATTATTTAAGCCTTATTATAAAAAAATATTTAAAGAAATACATAAGTTTGGTATGGATGTTCACTTTCATACAGATGGGAATACAATAGATATTATAAGCGATCTTATAGAAGTGGGAGCTGATGTGATCAATCCTCAGTTTTCGGCTATGAATCTTAAGGAACTTGGGGAGATTGTAAAAGATAATGTTTGTATAAGGACTGATATTGACAGGCAGTATATGCTTGTGAAAGCAACTCCAAAAGAGATGTATGAGTATGTAAAGGTTGCTTTTGATATTTTAGGATCAGAAAAAGGTGGAATAATAGCTTGTGGTGAATTAAATTCAGATTGTTCTCTTAATGTGGTTGAAGCTATGTATAAGTCCTTTGAAAAATATGGTAGATATTATTAATTTTTTATTTATACCGTGTAAATTATTTTATTGTAGGCTGGACTTATGTCCTTACCCCAATCTTGGCTGCCCCAGGTATTACAATTTCGAACCGAATTATTAGTGAAATAATTAAAATTGATAAATTTTATAATTAATTTTAATTGGGAATATTAAACAAACTCTAAACTAAAATTATTAGTTCACTTATTTTCTTTCTTCTCTTATAACTCGAAGTAATTTCTTCAAATCTTCTATCCCATTATTTAATTCTTCCTCGTTTATATCTGCCGTTTCTTCTTTAGGGTGCCCTATCTTATGTCTTAGTTTAGAAACTTTTGGGTTACTTTTTTTCTCATCCTCAAATTCTATTTTTACTTTTCCTTTTGAGTCTTGTATTTTAATCCATTTATTTAATATATTATATTCAGTCGGTTTTTCATGTTCTTTATCATCTTTTTCTTCATAATCTTTAGTGGAACCACTATCTTTAATAAATTCATTAACTTCATAATTAAGAGTTTCGTATAATTCTAAAAAATAGGTTCTACTTGGTATTCCAAAAATTAAATAATTAATTTCGGAGTAAGACTTGTAGCCTAATAAGCCATCTTTCTCCATTAACTCTACTGTTGTCGCATCCTTTTTATTAGGATCGCGAAATACTCTGTAAATATTCTGATTCCTTCCAAGCTCTATAAAATATGGGTCATGTGTAGTTATCAATACCATAGTATTTTCTCTTTCGGAAAGCTTGAACAATGATTCGTATAAACCGTTTTTTAATTTTGGATGTAAATACAACTCTGGTTCTTCACAAAATATCCCCACCTTTTTTTCATTACTAATTTGTTGCTCCTCATAATAAATTATAAGAGCAGCAACAATTAATCTTTGTGTTCCCATACCAACTTTTTCAAGATCCACATCGTTTATCTCTGTTTTATATAAATCCCTAACAATACCTTTTGTTTTTTTAATAATTATACTTTCTTCAATTTTTTCTTTTGCTATTTTTACATCAAATTCATGATTCCTTAATCCAAATTTTTCTAATTTATCATTTATAGCATTAATGAATTCTTTCTTCTTTGCTGAATTATTAAACCTTTCTATTAGATTATTTAACATATCATCTTTATCAAATATTGGTTCCATAATAAGTTTTAAAAGTTTATAAAATTCTGTATTTGTTGCTGTGGTTTTCGCTTCTTCTTCTTGTGGTTGAATATTTTCGGCAGGAATAATTATTTTATTATAAGATTGAAAGTCGTTGTGTTTCATAATTGCTTTAATTAAATTAGATTTACCACTATTGTTTTCTCCTGCAAAAATTGTATACTTAGCTAATTCCAGAGATATATCTTCTGTGATACTGCTATTTTTATCTTTTAGTATTTTTATTTCCATAATTTTTTAATATTTTTTACTTCTATCCTTTTCTGACAACTCCAATATTTTAATATAGAAGCTTTAAGTATTGTAATCTTGGTTCCGAGAAAATTCATAAAGAATGCTATTTGTATCTTTCCTGCCTTTCTGCAGTTTCACTTATCTTAATAAGTCGGTCTGTTAAATATTTTTCATTATTCATTTGGATTTTCTCTGACAAATTTGATTAGTTAAATTATTATACTCCTTTTAATATTTAATTAAAATTCCTTTTTTTCATACAAGATTTTAGAAAATATTATGTTGAAGTTATCTTTAAAAACCCTCAATTCCTAAAGATATTTCTATAGAATCAATATTGTATTAACAAGTAACTCTTTTCTTATTAAACTCATAATAACTAACTTGACCATTTTCTTTACTAAAAAATTTATTTCTAAAAATCAAATGATCTCCGTCTAAATTATACTTTTTAAAACATTCCCATAAATTTAAAATTTCATATATAAAATTAGGACGTTTTAAATTCTTAGATGTGAAATACGACTTTTTCCCCATAAGTCTTTCATCTATGAAATCTTTACTCATATATTTGACCATGTACGCCCCCACATTATCAACAGGTTTTCCCTTATTTGATTTAAGTAAATCATTAATCCATACAAACCCATTACCCCATATTTTTTCCAAATATTACATATCTTTAACGAAGAAGGAGATGAACTAGAATTATTAGTTAATGAAATAGGTTTGGTAAATGGTAAGAAAGCTATGTATTTACCAAGCGGAAAATATTTCATAAATATTGAACACGGAGCTAATTGGACATTTAATATAACACAACCTCGTTCTTTTGATGTTAAAACAATTTCTTATGCATTTAATGGAATTTCACCTGATATTTCGGATTTAATTCTTATAGATGGACTTGTTGAAATTAATTATAATTATTCTGGTTCAGGTAACTTTGTAGTTTATCTTTTAAATGAATATGGAGATCAATTGGAACTACTGGTTAATGAAATTGATACAACAAGTGGCTCTACCACCTTCAAAGGTGATGGTAGTAAATACTTTGTAAGTGTTGAATTAGCAGACGGCAATTATAATTTTGGTATAGATTATAAATAAGATTTATGTTGAATTTAATTATTAGATTTATAGTGGGTATAAGATCGCATAAATAATTGCAATTGTGTTAAATTTTAAAATTATGGACAAAAGCGTCTACATTTATTAATATGTGTATACGTTTTTGTCCAAGATACTTTATATTATGAAATCCTTAATCTGTTTTATTCCAGGCGTTCCGAGTTTGACTGCGTATGGCTATTTTATTCGGAATGTTTTCTTAAATCCAATCTTTTATTATATTTTATATGAAATTTATTGAACATTAATCAATATTAAATCATTTGAATGAATTCTTGATAACAAATATAATAACGTTATGGAGAAAAACGAAATAATAGAGTACTGGATTAAATTATCAGAGGAAGATTATTCCGCTATGGTAAATCTTTTTAAAAGCGGTAACTACTCATGGTCATTATTTATAGGCCATTTGGTAGTTGAGAAATTATTAAAGGCATATTATGTAAAAAATTGTGATATGAATCCACCTCATACTCATAATCTTACGCAGATTGCAAAAAAACAAAACTAAGATTAACTGAAAAGCAAAAAGATTTTTTTGATTTATTAAATACGTTTAATATACTTGCTAGATATCCTGATTACAAACTGGATTTTTATAAAAAATGTACCAGGGAATATGCTATAAAACAAAAGAATGAAATTGAGGAACTTAGACTATGGCTGTTGAAACAGATAGAAAAATAATTGAAAAAAAGGCCAGATAATATCTGAACATCCTTAAAAAAAGCAATATAGGAGTAAAAGAGTTATATTTATTTGGTTCAACAAATAAGGGTATTATAGGCTCAGATAGTGATATCGATATTGCTGTAGTTGTCGATAGTTATAAAGGTGATATTGTAGATATTTTTTTTCTACTATTAAAGCTTAGAAGGAATATTGATATCAGAATCGAACCACATCCTTTCGAATTGAAAGACTTCAATGATTCTAATCCTTTTGCCAGCGAAATTATAAGGATTGGTAAAAAAATTTCATAGTGTTTGTTAAATTACTGTTGAATTTGAAGATAAAAAAGCTAAAATGAAAACTCACCAGTAGCATAAAAACCAGCATTTGACTGATTCGGGGCGGATGGCGGAGGCGATAAGCCTAGCGCATACCTTAAAAATCTGGAAGATATAGAACCAGATTTAACAGACAATGAGGAAAATTCAATTAATGTAGATCTTACCTTCAGAAAGAAAATCAAAGTTATTTGAATATAAAAGCTCGGTATAATACCGGGCTTCTGTTATTTAGCAAGGACTTAAAGAGATGGTCTTATAATGAGCAGGGACAACTTAAGAGATGGCCGAGTAAAGAATTGGTTTTATCTGGAAAATGATCTGCTGGATCGTCAAGACTTAACTATTTATGAAAAAATGATCTATATTGTTATTGCCAGATATGTAGATAAAGAAGATAAAGCATTTCCTAGTGTTCCAACTATTGCAAAAAAAGGTTCTATGTCTGAAAGACAAGTTCAAACGATTATAAGCTCTTTAGTAAAAAAGGGTCTAATAAAAAGAGAACCAAGAATAAATAAATACAATAAATCAAAAACTTCTAATTTATATACTCTACTATCTGTTAAGAGAAATAAGTCTGATAAAGATAAAAAGGTAGGGGTGGTGAATGATATGCACCACTCTGGTGAACATGGTACACCACTCCTGGTGAATGAGGTTCACCCTAACAATACCAATATTAAAAAGACCAGTCTAAATAACGTTAATAGAGCCAGTAGAGAAGAGATTGTGGAAAACTCTGTAGGTGAGATAAAGAAAAAGACAAAAGAAAATGAAGAAGATATTAACGATATTAGAAAAAAAATAAAAGAATCCCTTAAAGAAAAGGAAAGATGTAACTTTATAGAGCTAAAAGACTCTGGAACAGAAAAGCAACTATTAGAAAAAAATGCTGATCCAGAAAGTAATTATTCTAAAAACAGCAAGATAGAGGAATATCCTGAACCAAGGAGATATAGGCTTAGGGAAAAAGAGCAACTGGCCAAAGAAATAGCGGAAGAGCTGGAAGATAATCATAGTCTAGGAGCATTCCGGGCTGTAGTTGATAAAATATCTGAGCAGCAAATAAGAATATTTTTAAGTATAATCAAGGATACACATCTTACCGGGAAAATTAAAAAGAATAGAGGTGCGATGTTTATATCACTTGCTAAAGCCTATGCTGGAAAAAATAATATAAATCTCAATTTCAGGTAATTCTTTTTGAGGAAATAAAAAAAGGTTATGATTAAACTATTGAGAATTAATGCTTTTACGACCTTAATATTTAAATTACAAGAAATAGAAATAAAAATAGAAATAATACTTCACAAAATATAGCTTATATGCTATATTGTACTTAATATGTGGAAAGTTATATTTTATACCAACAATAAACTCGAGAGTCCGTTGGAAAATTTTATTGAAAGTCTGCCTGAGAAACAAGGTGCTAAGGTATTACGGGAAATTAGTTTATTTGAAAAAGTTGGTATAAATTCTGTTTACCCGCAAACATCAAAGATTGCAGGCAGTGAATATGAAGGTTTATGGGAGCTCAGGGTAAGATTTAGCACAAACAGTATAAGGATTATTTATTTTCTGTATATTAAAGATACCTTTGTTCTTTTACACGGATTTAAAAAGAAAACAAATAAAATTCCCAAAAAGGAACTGGAAATAGCAAAAAATAGAATGATAGAATATAAAAATAGAAGGAGTTAAATAGATATCATGGAATTTAAAGAAGTAAAAAAGAAAATGTTTGAGAAGAATCCTAAACTAAAAGAAGAATATGACAATCTTGAACCAGAATACAAAATTATTGAGCAAATAATAAAGCTGAGAAGGGATTTGAACCTGACACAAACAGAGCTGGGGAAGCTACTTAAAGTTAAGCAACCGGTTATTGCAAGATTAGAAAGTGGAGAATATAATCCTTCATTGAGCTATTTAAAGAAAGTAGCTGATGTTTTAGGTGCAAAATTGGATATAAAGTTTATCCCCAAAGCAAGTTAAAGGTATAAATTTTCCAATACTCTACAAGGAAATAAAATTCTATTTATCATACATATAGTCTACATACGCTATTAAACTTAAACCTGATGATAGAAATAATAAAGAAAAAGATGGGTGGTATCTCACAGATACCAAGGTGGCATACTCTAGATTCTCCTTTCTGAAATAACTGGATAATATTGTATTATGCCTATTAAAATATCCAAAGAAGATATCTACTGTAACTTTACATAGTCTATAATTTATATATTTAACAAATAAAAAGTAACAGACAATAAGAAAAAGTGAGGTAAATATTATTAGCAATGTTAACAAATTTGTGAATAAAATAATATTTTAAATATTGCAAAGAAGTAATGGATAAACAAGATGTACTCCAAATCATATCAGTACCGGATTATATAAACCTGGTAATAGAAAGTTTGTTTGAGTAAACTGATAACATATAATCAATTTAACATTATTGAAAATTTTTAATGAAAAGATATTTAAAATAAGCTTTGTGTAAAAAAGGGTTATTACTATGAAACACTCCTATTTTGCTGATGAAAACCAAATTGAGAAATGGGTATCGGCAGCAGAAAATATTAAAGATGAATATGGGCTGAAAAAAGCGCTTGGTTATATTATAGGGGAGAAATTCTATAATCTTTCCAGAACTTATAAATATAATCAGGAAAGAATGATGAGGATTGAAAAAGAAAGAAAAAGGCCTGGTTATAGTCCAAAAAGAATAGTATCAGGGGGTAAATTTAATATAGATTTAGATAAAGAGTATGAAAAAGCAGAGAAAGAAGTTATCGCCCTGAAAGAAATATTGACTGAAAGAAAAGAACACGTGGGGGTATTAAATATTTATTTAAAATCTGTATGTGAGGTTATAACAATTACAGGTGATGATTCTAAATCTTTAAGAAAAATAAAGATGAAGCAAATAGAATCTGGTAATTTTCAGGTATTAATTACCACAGGTCAGTTACTGGGAGAAGGATTGGATATAGAAAATCTAAGTAGCATATTTCTGGTCTACCCCTTTTCCTTTGAAGGAAAACTTATTCAATATATTGGAAGGATTTTAAGATCCAAAGGCAGAAAGGCCATCTATGATTACAGAGATAAAAATATCGAATTTCTTCTAAAGTTATACAAGAAGAGAGAAAGATACTACCGCAGGTCAAAGCTTTTGTAAAAACTGAAAAAATCACTTTATCTATTGATAATAAAGTACCCGACATTTTGGTTCAATATATACAAAGTGCGTTTTATTCATTCCTTAATATTACCTTTGAAGTGCAATTAGTCTCTTAAGAAGATACATTATGCACACATGTAATATAAATTTTTCAGGGAGTTTTGATTATTAAGAGCTCGGTAATACCAGGCTTTTTGCATTAAGATTAACCATTTATTGGTGATCTACATCAAATCTATATATTTTATTGAATTCAAAACCCGATAGGAAGGGTAAAAAGAAGGGGGTATCTGACAGATACCCGGGTAGTGTACCACAGATACCAGGGGTGGTATCTACTAGATACCATAATAATAGTAGCATTAAAAAAAGATAATCTAAATAACGTTAAATTAACTATTTATGCAATATTCCTAAAGGAATATCCAAAGAAAATATCGGCATAACTTTCTATAAACTATAGTGAATTATTCCATGTATTAGAAATTATGGTTCTATATTGTTCACTTTGGTGCACAATTTGGTACCCTAATTGTGCAATATCTGGAAAAATAGCAATGAAAAATGGCAATGTTTAAATATGGAGTACTCATCCTTTAGAGTAGAAAGAACCAGGAATCTTAGTTTCATATTTTCTGGTAGTTTCAACGTTTGTTGAAACCATATAATCTACTGAAACTAAATCAATTTAAATAGTAGATTTCCAAAAAGTTAATTCAATGATAAGAAATAACAGACCTTTTTTAAAATAACTTGAAAAACTTTGAGAAATAAAAAAATCAAAAAAAGATGGGGAGTATCTAAAGGACAAAACCTTTAGCGTGCCCCATCATCGTGATTATGATCTATAAATTTAAAGTATCCCCGGTTTAAAACCAGGGATGCCTGTTACTGCTCTACCGTAATAGAACATCAAAATAGTAGCATAAAGAGCTTATCCTTGTCAAAATTATCTCCCAAAAAGAAATACTAAAAATTTCTTAATAGTTCAACCGAAATTGAACCTATCCTTTCGTATTGAAAGACTTTAATGATTCTAATCCTTTTGCCAGTGAAATCATAAGGACTGGTAAAAATGTTTCATACTAGTAGATTACCTATTGAAATTGAATATAAAAAAGATAAAATAGACTAACTCACAGAGTATTATAAATTAGTTTTGACTGATTCGGGGCGGATGGCGGAGGCGATAAGCCTAGCGCAGACCTTAAAAATCTGGAAGATATAGAAACAGATTTAACAAATGACAGGGATGATCAAACTAATGTAGATCTTATATTTAAAAAGAAAATCAAAGTTATTTGAGTACAAAAGCTCGGTATAATGCCGGGCTTCTGTTATTTAGAAAGGATTTAAAAAGAAAGTCTTATAAAATGAGAAGGGATAACTTAAGAGATGGCCGAGTAAAGAATTGGTTTTATCTTGAAAATGATCTACTGGATAGGGAAGACTTAACTATTTATGAAAAAACTGTCTATATAGTTATTGCAAGATATGTTAACGGTGAAAATAAAGCATTCCCGAGCTATGAAACCATTGCAAAGAAAGGGAGTATGGCCAAGGTCCAGGCAAAACGGGTAGTTAAGTCTTTAATTGAAAAGGGGTTATTAAAAAAAGAAGCCAGAAAAAATAAAGATAATAAAAGTTATACATCTAATCTATATACACTATTAAACCCAAAACCTAAGGATGAAAATAGTAATTGCAAAGATGGGGTGGTATCTGTCAGATACCAGGGTGGTGTACCACAGATACCAGGGGTGGTATCTCCCAGATACCCTAACAATACCAGTATTAAAAAAACTAATTTAAATAACGTTAATACAGCTTATAAGGTAGATGTTGTGGAAAACTCACGAGAAGGAATAAAGAAAAAGAAAGTAAAAAACAAAGAAGATATTAATGATATTAGAAAAAAGATAAGGGAGTCCCTTAAGGAAAATGGAAAGTGTAAATCCAAAGAGTCTGAAGACTTTAGAAATGAAAAGACATTATTAGATAAAAATGAATTAAAAGGTAAAAATTCTAAAGACAATATGGTAGGTAAGTATTTTGGACCAAGAAGATATAGATCTAGAGAGAAGGAACCACTAGTTAAAGAAATATCAGAAGTATTAGAAGATGACCACAGCTTGGGAGCATTCCGAACTATAGTAGATAAGATCCCAGAGCAACAAATAAGAATATTTTTGAGCATAATCAAGGATACTCATCTTACTGGAAAAATCAAAAAGAACAGAGGTGCAATGTTTATATCACTTGCCAAAGCTTATTCTAATAAAAATAATATTAACCTCAATTTCAAATAATTCTTCTACAAAATATAAAATAAAAAAGGTAAATATAATATTATTAGACAAAAATATTAACAATTTAGTAAATAACCCGAAAGATAGTAATCTAGAAATGGTTAACAGAAACAAGTGACAGACAAGATGGGAAAAATTCATAAAATACTGAGAACGGAAAAACATTTTATCAAAAACATCCTGAAATCTCTCTATTATTCCATTCCTCCAGGGCTCACCTATGGGGATAAATATGGGTTGTATGCCAAGATAAAGGCAAAGACGAATAATAAGACCAAATGAATGAGGATGCCAGTTAGAACCCCTCATGGGCAGCTTATTATCCATTTGCAGATAATCTGGTATTCCTAAGATCTGAAAGCAATGGACCAGAGAGGCAAGGATATCACTCTTTGTCTGTCTGCGTACAGGATTTATACAGCATCTTCTATCATAAGCATCAATTATATTGGCTGAATAGAAACGTCCGTCAGTTTTTAAG
>Ga0307380_10003790_pt1 | contig 20675 bp, 20 predicted proteins | sample UN3MG_FD_202239 | JGI IMG/M metagenome (GOLD analysis project Ga0307380, IMG submission 202239) | Soil microbial communities from Risofladan, Vaasa, Finland - UN-3 | ecosystem: Environmental > Terrestrial > Soil > Coastal area > Acid sulfate soil | place: Finland: Risofladan, Vaasa | collected... | reverse complement strand
AGGCGATCAAAATCCCAAGGTCAGGCTGGGCATTGTCGCAGTCCCCAGAGGAAAAGTAGTTTGGGCTGACATTGACGAAGAAGCTGACCATTACGCGGCCTGGCCTTTCTGGTTTGCTGACAGCTCCAAACTCACATTCCAGTGGATGAATCGCGATCAGAACAACATTAAAATCTACACAATCGATCTTAAAACAGGAAAGAAGAAGGAAATATTCGATGAGCGACAATCATCCTGGGTAGAATTTTTCGAGGACCTATATTTTTTCAAGGATGGAAGCGGCTTCCTCCTCAGAAGCGATGTCGATGGCTGGAGCCATCTCTACTATTATGATTTAGAGGGAAAGCTTAAAAAGAGATTAACTGAGGGAAAATGGACTGTCACGGGAATATCCTTAGTGGATGAAAAAAATAAAAAGATCTTTTTTACGGCAAGAAAAAATAAAACAACGGAAACTCATCTTTTTCAAGTGAAACTCAACGGCACGGATTTCAAACGCCTGACCAAGGAGCCGGGCACCCATAGCGTTTCTCTCTCCCCAGGAGGGAGCTATTTTATAGATCGTTTCTCCAGTATCCAAACTCCTTCAAGGGGGGACCTATACCAGACTGACGGAACCTTTTTAAGGAATATAGAAGAAAGCCGCACTCCTCTCATGGAAGAATATACTATGGGAAAAAAAGAGCTATTTTCTGTTCCCACCGGGGACGGCTGGACCCTTCCCGCTTACTGGATTCTCCCTCCCGACTTTGACGAGAACAAAAAATATCCTGTGCTTTTCACAATATACAGTGGCCCGGGTTCAAGCAGTGTCTCCAATTCATTCCCCTCCCTCTCCTCTCTTTATGCGGCTCAGGAAGGAATCATCATCTTCAGCGTTGACCACCGGGGCTCCGGTCACTTCGGAAAAAAAGGAATGTCTCTTATGCACCGCAGCCTCGGCAAATGGGAAATGCATGACCTTATCGAAGCTGTTAAGTGGCTTCACAAAAAGCCTTTTGTCGATAAGAAAAAAATCGGAATCACAGGAGGAAGTTACGGCGGCTACACCACCTGTCTGGCCTTAACTTACGGAGCAGATTACTTCACCCACGGATACGCCCGCTCATCTGTCACGGACTGGAAGCTCTATGATACTGTCTACACAGAACGCTACATGGACAGGCCTTCTGAAAACAAGGAAGGATATGAATTCGGTTCGGTGATGACCCATGCTGATAAATTCAAAGGCATTCTTTTCCTCTCTCACGGGGTTATGGATGATAACGTTCACCTGCAGAATAGCGTGCAGTTGATCGACAAACTCATAGACCTCGGCAAAAAATTTGAATTCATGCTTTACCCTGACCAGAGACATAGTTTTAAGGACAAAAAGAAAACTCACTCCAACCGACATTATGTGGATTTCTGGTTCAAGAACCTCCTCAACCGCTGATTTGCAGGGAGAAACCTTGTTTTCTGATTTTCGACTGTGATACATTAAAGGCAAGTTCAACTAAGAGGAAAATGAAATGAGTCTACTAGAAATAACATTAAAACTTCTACTGGCTGTTGCTTTGGGCGGCCTGATCGGCCTCGAGAGAGAATCCAGCCATAAACCTGCTGGATTCAGGACGAACATCCTTATCTGTATTGGCGCAACCATGATGATGGTCCTTTCAGGGCTTATTTTTCAAGGAAAAGAAGGAATCGAAAATCACCTTTCGCGAATTGCTGCTGGGGTGATTACCGGCATAGGCTTTATCGGCGCTGGGACGATCATCCAGGCTGGAGGAATTGTTATCGGCCTCACCACGGCTGCCACTCTGTGGGCTGTAGCAGGTCTGGGCCTGGTGATAGGCGCTGGTTATTATTGGATAGCGATCATATTCGCCGCCATAATCATCCTGACATTGGTCATCTTCAGGCAGCTTGAAGACCAATACCTGAAAAACTCGATTTACAAATATAGCCTCAAAACGAAATACTCCGAGGACATCTTGCTCAACATCAAGAGAATAGCTGTTCACGAAGGTCTAAAATTCCGGGAACTCAAACTTAAAAAAGAAGGCAGTACCTCCGTCATCGACTTCTCATTCCAAGCCACAGATGAAAAGGAACAAAAATTCAACCAAAGCATTCTCAGCCTGGAGGAAATATTAGAGATAAAGATTGCTTAGAAATAAACTTCTTCTTGCTACCACAAACCAGGGGAAAGAAAAAGAGATCAAAAGCTTCCTGGAAGAATTGTCTCTAGAAATCTTTACCCTTCAAGAGCTGAACCTGAAAAAAACTTTTCCAGAGCGCGGTAAAACCTTTGCCGAGAATGCCAGAGGGAAGAGCCTCTTCCACAGTGAACGTTGGGAAGGGCTTACCCTGGCTGAAGATTCTGGACTCGAAATTGAGCATCTCAAGGGAGCACCCGGAGTTATATCAGCCCGATTTTCTGGCCCTCAGGCAACAGACGAAAAGAACAACCAGAAGGTTTTGGAACTAATGAAAAGCGTGCCCTCTGAGCAGAGGAAGGCCAGATTTGTCTCATGCATGATTCTCGCACAAAAAGGAAAGATCATTAAGGAAATCAAGGAAAGCGTCGAGGGTCTTATAGCCTTCAGAAAAAGAGGCAGCTACGGATTTGGCTATGATCCCATTTTCTATTACCCGACCCTGGGAAAAACCTTTGCTGAACTCTCGCCTGAGGAAAAGAACAAGGTGAGCCATCGCGGCCGTGCGCTTCAGAAATTGAAAGAATTTCTTCTCGAATATTTAGACTCACCCGGATCTTAATCCTTTTTTAAATGAGGGGATAGGAAATCTTCTTTCTTTATTTTTTCTTGGGTGCCTCCCCAACGGTGATAAGGTCCTTTATTCTCTCGAATATTTTCTCTCCGATTCCTTTCACCTTCATAATCTCTTCGACCTTTCTAAACTTGCCGTTTTTCTCCCTGAAGTCGACGATTCTCTGGGCCACTTTCTCTCCAATTCGGGGGAGCTTCTGAAGCTCAACTAAAGACGCAGTGTTGATGTTGATCTTTTTTTCGCCGGCATTCGGAGCTGCCTGAACCTGAAAAGAAATAAACGTAGAAAACACAACGCCGAGGACAACACTCATAACTAAACCCTTGATCATAAAATTTTTCATTGTAACCTCCTTTCAGTCCTTCTATATGCAACTTTGGGGCCAACTTTCAGGAAATTATATCTCCTTTATTTTCAGCAAATTTTAAGCCTCTTGCTTTTAAAAAAGTAAATGCGAGTTTACAAAAGGCACTTTTTAAGGGAAACAAAAGTTTCCACAATTCTATGGGGTTTTTAAAACGAAAAGGGGACAGGCTACTTTTTTGTTATTTTCCTGTTAGGCAAGAGTATGGTTGCGTAAAAGAGACGGGGCTTCTTTTTCTTGTTGGTGTTATATTATGCAGTAGTAAGAAATGTCAAAACTGATCTCTCAATAATGCAAAAATTCACCCAGGTTAAATGAAAAGTGGGTTATCGCCTTTTTACAAGTACTTCAAGAAAAAGTAGCCTGTCCCCTTTCTTATATGAATTGTCATTGCGAGCGGAGCGAAGCAATCTCATACAAAAAGGTTGAGATTGCCGCGTCGCTACGCTCCTCGCAATGACATTATAAAAGTTTGAAAGGTATGACCCCAATATTTTTCATTAAAAAATAATGCAAGTTTTGCAAGTCTGACCCCATTAATGACTAGGAGCGGGGATGGCTTTTTTTGTAGACTTCCAAGAGCTGTCTTAAATTAAGATGGGTATATTTTTGAGTTGTGGCTAAGCTCTCATGTCCCAAAAGTTCCTGGATCACCCTTAGGTCCGCACCCCTGCTCAAAAGGTGGGAAGCAAAAGAATGGCGAAGAGAATGAGGGCTTATCTTCCTCTGCACCGCCGTGAGACGGATGTATTTATCAACAATCCTCTCTACAGAACGAGAGGAGAGTCTCTCTCCCCGGTAATTTAAAAACAGAGCTTCAGCCTCAATATTGCCTTTATTGATTTGAGGTCTGCTTCGAATATAAAAGGCCAGGCTATCCTCGGCCTTCTTTCCGAAAGGTATAAGCCTCTCCTTTTTTCCCTTCCCTCTGACTCGAACCAACCTCTCTGAGAAATGCAGATCATCAAGATCGAGTCCTGTCAACTCGCTCACTCGCATTCCGGTTGCATAAAGTAGCTCGAGTGCAGCTTTATCCCTTAAATCTAAGGGCAGAGTCGTCTGAGGCAAGTCTAAGAATTGCGTCATCTCAACTTCGGATAAAAAAGAGGGCACATGCTTTTCCTGCTTTGGAGTTGCCACAATCTTAGCAGGGTTGTCCTCCAACCACTTTTTTTTGATGCAGAACTGGAAAAAAGAGCGAATCGCGGCTAGCTTGCGGGCCACGGTTGATTTTTTGTTTTGATTCTCCTGAAGCTTCGCCAGAAATCCACGAAGAATAACATTGTCAATCCCTCTCAACACAACCTTTCTTTCTTCCAGATACCCGGCAAACTGGAGTAAATCCCTCTTATAGCAGGCGATTGTATGAGGAGAGGCGTTTTTCTCGTGCTTAAGGAAGGCAAGAAACTGGCTGATTTTCTTTATCATTTTATCTGCCAAAATGATATCCCATCTGTCATTGCGAGCCCCGCGGGGGCGAAGCAATCTCATAAAAAAGGGTTGGGATTGCCGCGTCGCTGCGCTCCTCGCAATGACATATCATCATGCAGCTTTGGGACAAGGCCAAGCACCTAATTTAAAAATGAGAAAAATATACAAGCTTATGCTTTTACTCTGTAGCCTTTCACTTTCTCCATTATAATATCTAAAGATCTTCCTCCCCCTCCTCAAAACCGGCGCCCTTCTTTTCCCAAATCTTCTCCCGTTCCACTATCTCCTTGTAGTTGCATTCTTCATTGCTGCAGTAGAGAGAAGGATCTCCCCTTATTACATTTTTTCGAAGCACAAATTTCCGACTGCATTCAGGACAGGGCTGAGCGATGGGCTCATCCCAGGTTGCATAATCACACTTCGGGTACTGGCTGCAGCCAAAAAAGATCTTTCCCTTCCTTGTTTTTTTCCTGATGAGTGTCCCACCGCAGTTCCTCGGGCAGGTGATACCTGTATCCTTTCTCTCTGTCTTTGTGTAAGTACATTGAGGATAATTCGAGCATGCGATAAAAGTCCCGTATTTTCCCCATCTTATAACAAGACCAGACCCGCATTCGGGACATTTCTCTTCCAAAGGCGTTACTTCTTTCTTAACCATGCTCTCCCTGTGTTTACACTCAGGATAGCCAGAACAAGCTTTAAACCGTCCGTAACGCCCATCTTTTATGACAAGTTGGCGTCCGCATTGGGGACAGACATCCTCCAAAGGAATTCCTTTCCCTTTCACACCTTCTTGCTTCTCTGCTTGTTTTAAATCCTTATCAAGGAAAGAATGATACGATTTTAAATAATCCACCCAGTTCAGTTCTCCCTCGCTGATCCGGTCGAGCTCTTCCTCCAGACGAACCGTAAATTCAAACTCCATCAAATCAGCAAAATTCTCGATCAAAAAATCAGTCACAAAAATTCCAAGGTCTGTGGGGATAAACTTCCCTTTTTCTTTAACGACATAAACACGACCCTGTAAGGTGGCAATAATAGGAGCGTAGGTGCTTGGCCGACCTATACCTTTTGCTTCCAGCTCCCTGACCAAGCTCCCTTCTGTATAGCGCGGGAGAGCCTGGGTGAAATTCTGCTCTGACTCAAGGTTAATGAGCGTCAGTCTTTCTCCCGCCTCTGCTCTGGGCAGAATCTTATCCTTCTTTTTCAGACTGGAGTAGAGGATAAAAAACCCGTCAAATTTGATAACTTCTCCCTTGGCCTTGAACTTGTATTTCGAGGCTTTGATATCAAACACTGTCTCCTCGATAAGGGCTGAACTCATCTGAGAAGCGATAAATCGATCCCAGATGATGCGATAGAGGTTGTATTCTTCCTTTTCGAGATAAGGTTTGACAGCATCAGGAGGAAGCGAAAGCGTAGTGGGACGGATAGCTTCATGGGCGTCCTGCGCTTTTCTTTTGTTCTTATAAATACATGACTTTTTGGGAAGATATTCCTCGGAATAATTCTGTCTAATATATTTTCGGGCCCAGGAAAGAGCCTGATTAGAAACGCGAACAGAATCTGTCCTCATATAGGTGATCAAGCCCACTGATCCTTTCGGGCCGATCTCAAGACCCTCATAGAGCTTCTGAGCTACATACATCGTCTTTTTCACAGGAAAATTAAAAAGGCGAAAACCATCCTGCTGAAGAGTGCTGGTGATATAAGGTGGACTGGGATTTCTTTTCTTCTCTTTTACCTCCACTTTCTCAAGGTCAAAAGGCAGGTTGCGAAGCCCAGAGACTACAGCAGTTGCACTTTTCTCATTCTTTATTTTGGCTTTTTTGCCATCTATCTCCGTGAGAACTGCCTTAAAAGGGGGAGGATTAGAGGCTTTAAGCTCGGCTGTAATGGACCAATATTCTTCAGGAATAAAATCTTTGATCTCTCGCTCCCGGTCACAGATCACTCGCAGAGCTATAGACTGAACCCGACCTGCACTCAATCCTCTTCCAATTTTTTTCCACAGCAAGGGACTTATGAGATACCCTACTAATCTATCAAGAAGTCTTCTTGCCTGCTGCGCATTGATTTTGTTCTGGTCAAGCTCTCCTAAATTCTCAAAGGCCTGCTGCACAGCACTTTTAGTAATCTCATGAAAAAGAACCCTGTATATCTTTTTATTGAAGGCACCGAGAACAGCGCTCAGATGCCAGCATATCGCTTCTCCTTCTCTATCAGGGTCAGCGGCAAGCAGCACTGCTTCTGACTGTTTGGCACTTTTTTGCAATTCTGCGACTGTACTTGTTCTTGCCGGAATGATTTCATATTCAGGCTTAAAATCATGCTCGATGTCCACACCTAAACTTTTTTTTGGCAGATCCCGGATATGCCCCATGGATGCTTTGACCAAAAAGTCAGAGCCCAGATATCTGTTAACTGTTTTTGCCTTGGCTGGAGATTCAACGATAACCAGACGCTTCCCCATCACAGTCTCCTCTGAAAATATTTCCCCGGCCTCTGGAAAATGAGCCCCTTAAGTTCCAGCTTGAGAAGAATGGAAAGAATTTCGGATACAGAAAACTCTGTTCCTTCGACCAGGTCGTCGATTTGGGTGAGGGAGTCTGAGCTTAGAAGCTCGAAGACTTTCCGCTCCTGAGAGCTCATCGAGGGAGGCTTCTCTTTGTCCTCTTTTTTTTGAGAAAGAAGCTTTTCTTTTAGAGGCGAGGCAAGTTCTTCTGCCACATCTTCCCAGCTTTCCACTAATTTTGCCCCTGTTTTAATAAGCCAATTCGTGCCTTGACTGAGATTAGACGTGATATTCCCGGGGACAGCCATAACTTCTCTGTTCTGTTCCAAGGCTAAACGGGCTGAAATAAGAGAACCGCTTCTCTTTGTTGCTTCAACCACAACAACAGCCAAGGAAAGACCACTGATAATCCTGTTTCTTATAGGAAAATGAAAGCCCAACGGAGCAGATTTCAAAGGAAATTCAGACACAACAGCCCCCTGCTCGATGACCTTATGAAAAAGAGCATGGTTTTCCCTCGGATAAATGTTTTCCAATCCTGAACCTAACACGGCTACAGTTTTTCCTCCTTCAAGAGCTCCCCAATGAGCGATGGAATCCACACCACGGGCTAAACCGCTGACAATCACTACTCCTCGAGAAGCCAGATCTCGAGCTAGCTTCTCGGCGACAGCCCTCCCGTAAGCTGAGGGCTTCCTTGCTCCGACTATTGAAACAGCCGGTCCTTTTAGCGCTTCGATGTTTCCTGCACAATAAAGGACGAAAGGGGGATCAAATACTTCTCTTAAATATTCAGGATAATTCTCACTCTCCAGAGTTAGAATAGAATATTTTCTTCTCTCCAGTTTTTCTATTTCTCTGCAGGCTCTATCCAGTATCTTCGAGGAAGTCAGGGCCTGTGCTTTCTCTTTCTCAACGCCTAAGGCAGCGAACTCCCGGCTTGTGGCATTAAAGGCATCTTTAAGGTTCGGAAAATGGTCAACAATTTTTTTGGCTGCTTTTAGATGCTCAGACAGAACAAGATTTAGAGCAACCCAATACTTTCGGGTATCTTCCACCTTTAAGCAATGCAATATGTGGGAGGAATGGCAAAAACAGGAACGTGAGTATAAGAGATCACCTTCTCGGTCGTACTTCCCAAAAAGAATCGTTCTAGCTTGGTCTGGACACAAGTGGAGATAACTATAAGATCAAAGTGGTGAGTTTCTGCGTAATCAACTATTCCGACAGAGGCATTTATTGCCCGGTAGACTTCCTCCGAGACTTTTATATCAGCTTTTTCTCTCTTTTTTCTTTGTTTAAGTCTTTTAAGCAGCGAATTAAACAGATCATCCAGTACCTTGGGCGAAAATTCGTAGTCATGAAGCTCGAGCACATGCAGCAGCGTAAGATCGGAGCCAAAGCCTTTGGCCAGTTTCCAGGCAAAATCCCTTTCCACTTCTTCTCGATCTGAAAAATCTGTGGGTACAATAATTTTTTTAAATCGAGGCTTTCCACTCTTTTTCTTTGTCACAAGGATGGGAACAGGGGAATTCCTTAAGACCTGGTTGGCAACACTCCCGATGAAGAGCTTCTCTATGGCAGACATCCCTTTTCTTCCGATCACGATCAAATCGACTTTCTCTTCCTCTGCAGTCTCTATTATCGTTTTTGAAGCAGAGCCTTCCTTGACAATGGCTTTAAAAGGAATCCCGTTAGCTTTCTTCAGCGCCGTAAGTTTTTTTTTTGCTTCATCCTTTATAAAATTTAATCTCCTGACCAGGTCTTCTCTTATAACATAAGCCGCATCGTAAAGAGCTGGAGAAAAATCAGGAACAACATGGAGAGCGACGATCCTAGCTTTGAAGGTCTTCGCAAAAGCTTCTGCATAAAGAAGGGCCTCCTGAGCTTCATCCGAAAAATCTGTTGCCCAGAGAATCTTTTTCAAGAAAACAGACATCATTATCTCCTGACAAAAACTTTACTCAAATTTCACGAATATTTTAACAAGAAAAAATAAAAACACAAGCAAAAAAAGGGGACAGGCTACTTTTTCTTGATAAGTTAGCTCTATAAAAGACTAACTGGCAATTTATTTCTTTATTCAATTCCTCCAAAATTGGTGCCAGGCCCCATTATTTCTAAATATTTCCATCCCATTTGATAAAAGATAATAGTTAATTCCTCCCACCTCATATTATATAGACGAATAGCTTTCTCACATTTTCTTTCTAAAATTGGGGACAGGCCCCATTATCTAAAAAAGTAATCTTATATTCTAATTAATCCTTTAATGACAAATTAATCGATCAATCTACGTCATTTTTTATTGAAAGGAAAAAACTAATAACGATGGCGAGAGTAAAAAGGTGTTTGGCTGATGGTTTAACTTATCATGTGATAAATAGAGGCAACGGCAAGCAAAAAGTCTTCCATAAAAATCAAGATTTTAATGCCTTTATTAGATTAATGAAAGAGGCAAAAAAGCGCTATCCTTTAAATATTTACGCTTACTGTTTGATGCCCAACCATTTTCATCTTGTCTTAATGCCTAATCAACCCCATCATCTAAGCAAATGGATGCACTGGTTAATGACAACTCATGCTCGCCGCTATCATTATTTTTATAAAACGAGTGGCTACATATGGCAGAGTCGATTTAAAAGTTTTATCATTCAAAATGATGAGCACTTAATTACTGTATTACGCTATGTTGAAGGAAATGCAGCGCGGGCAAAATTAGTCCTCTCATCAAAAGATTGGCTCTGGTCAAGCCATAGAGAGAGAATAGGCAAAGAATCTGGAGAAATATTAGATACCCTTCCTATTAAACTGCCTTCTAATTGGACTGAGTACATTGATAAGCACTTAGCATGCGTAGAATTAGAAAACCTAAGGCAGAGTGTAAATCGCCAGGCTCCATTTGGAGATATCGAATGGCAAAAAAAGACGAGCCAACAACTAGGATTAGAGCAGACACTTAAACCTCGAGGACGTCCAAAAAGGGAGTTTTGATAAGGAAAGGAAAAAATGGGGCCTGGCACCATTTTTTGGGGCCTGGCACCATTTTTATTTGGCCCCATTTTTATTGTCCTAATAGAATAGAGGCACGCGAGAAAAAAGCTCCGGCCACGGCTCCGGTCATAAGACAGGCCAGTGTTGCCGCCAGAAGAGCCCTGAAACCCACCCGCGAGAGGTCTTTCAACCGCTCCGGCACCAACCCTCCTATTCCTCCGACAAAAATAGCAAGCGATGCGATGTGAGCAAACCCGCAGAGAGCATAGGAAGCAATGATAGCCGAGCGCGGATGCAGGAGAGTTCCCTCAGATATGAGTTGAGAGAGGTGTTGATAGGAGACAACCTCTGTGACGATAGTCCTCTCTCCGATAATCTTGGCGACTTCGAAGGCATCAGAAGGAGGAATCCCCAAGACAAGAGTAAGCGGATAAAAGATATAACCGAGGAAGGCCTCGAACGACCACTCAAGATTTAAGTTGAACAAATCGTTTACATACCCTCCGAGCCATCCAAAGATAATGTTAAGGAGCGCCAAGATCCCTAAAAACGCAGCGAGGAGAGCTACAATTCCTCCAAGATAACGCAAGCCGCTGTTGGCTCCGTTGATGATGGCCATCATAAGGTTGTCATCGCGTTCATAATAGGGCTTGACGTGGACTCCCAGAGTCTTAGGTTTTTCCGTTTCAGGCATTATAAGCTTTGACATCACGACTGCAGCGGGCGCGGAAAGGAAAGAAGCTGAAACCAGATGACCGGCGATCGTAGGAAGCACCTCATAAAGATAAAGAACATAGAAAGCCAGCACCGTCGAGGCGATGGTTCCCATCCCTGCTGCAAGAATAGTCGTAAGCTCTGACTTTGTCATCTCTCTCAGGTGGGGTTTAACAATCAGAGCAGACTCGATACCCACGAAAATGTTGCTCGAAGTACAGAGAGACTCTGCTCCGCTGATCCGCATCAACCGGGTGAAAACATAGGCAAATCCCCTGATTAAGAGAGGCATGATTTTCAAATAATAAAGAGCACCGATCAGGGCAGCGAAGAACATTATCGTGGGCAGGGCCTGGAAAGCAAGGAAAAAACCTAGAGATGCCTCCCCGGCTTCGTTAGTCGCCCCTGGGGTCAAAGCCAGACGGCCAAAAAGAAATTTGGTTCCAGCTGTCGCGCTGTCGAGAACTATCAAGACAATCTTGTTCACAAACAGGAAAAATTTCGTCCCTACTGGCACCCAAAAAATGAAAATCGCAAAAAAAAGCTGCAAACCAATCCCCCAAAGAACAACACGCCAGTTGATGACTTTCCTGTTAGAGGAGCAGAGCCAGGCGACTCCAGCCAGAACAAAAATCCCAAAAAAGCTGACAAGGTTGTATATATCCATCCTTTAACTAAACTTTAGGCATTGTCCCAAAGTGACGTGATGAAGTAAAGTGCATCCCTTTTTACAATTGTCATTGCGAGCCTCGAAGAGGCGAAGCAATCTCATAAAAAAGGTTGAGATTGCCGCGTCGCTGCGCTCCTCGCAATGACAGTAAATATCCCTTCACTGTGGGAAAAACTTAACCTTAAAGTTATATTGTATTATCCACTTCAAGCAGGACTAATTTGTGTTGAGATTTTTGCCCTCGGACAATCTTCACGCTGGAGGGAGGAAGACCGAAGTGGGAAGCTAATATTTTTACGACTTCTTTGTTGGCTTCGCCTTTGGAAGGAGGGGCGGACACTCGAATCTTATACTCTCCAGAACTCACTTTCTCTATGCCGGGCTTGCGGGCACGGGGCTGAACTTTGATGTTTAAATAGATTTTATCTTTCCCGTTCAAGACGCAGCCTTGCCCACAGATTTTCAGTTAAATGCTGGCGATGAAGACAGCGCGTGCTCTCTCAGCTGATGTGCGTAATCTGCGAGAGTTACAGTAAGGAATTGATCCAGAAACATGATCAAAAAAATAACAATAATGGGACTTATATCCATCCCTCCCATTTTATTAGGGGGAACGAACCTCCTTATTGGTCTCATTACTGGCTCTGTTAAATGATAAAAGATGACCGCAAGCTGATAGAGGGCAGGAATCTTGATCCAGGATAGAATAACCCTGAAAAAAACAATCATCATGTAGATCGTTAAAGCACCGTGGATAATTCGAGCGAAAGCACTTAGAAAATTGGCAAAAAGAATCATGTTTTCATCCTCAGCTTATCAACTTAATCTTCTCGTAGTCTTAGTCCAAAATATTTTTATACTTGGCAAATAGTTCTTTGAGCTGTTGCTTGGTGGTGATATAACCGCTCAAGTACAAAGAGAGGTTCGGCTTCATGGGGTCATTGGACTTTATGACAACATATTCCCTCATCACTCCTTTTCTTTTGCTGGGAGGTATTCTTATCTCAACTTCTGCCTCTTTCCCTGCAGCGATCTTGAGGGGAAAGGTAATTTTTTCACCGCCTGAAAAAAAAGAGGCAAGCTTGTGCGTACAATTGACTCTTAATTCCAACTCGCCTCTGTTTTTAACCTTTGCTTTGGCTTGAATCTCTTCGTTTTCCAGGACCAGGCCAAGGTCAATAGCGTAACGGTCCAGGAAAATTCTAGGCCTGGGGGGAATTTCTATCTCCGCTGAGACAGTGAGACGCTTGCGAGTTTGCGCGGGATCGTTTGATTCCACATCGATATATTTGGTGTTCTTGCCTTCAAATCCCTTGGTGTTAAAAGTTAATTTTATCTCTCCTTCCTCCCCAGGGGCAATTTCCTTCTTAGAGAGGAGGGCCGCAGTGCATCCGCATGAAGTCGTGACTTTTTTTATCTTAAGGGTTTCGTCGCCCTCGTTTTTGAACACAAAGATATGTGATAAAACCTCCCCTTGTTTCATTTTGCCAAAATCTTTTGACTCTTCTCTGAATTTAATTTTTGGTCCCTTGCCCGCGAATATAAAGCTTCCTGAAAGAAGAAGACAGGCTAAAATGAGAACAAGGGGAATTCGACTTTTTTCACTCAATAGTCTATTCATTGTCTGCTCCTCTGGATTTTTATAAATATTAACATTTTTTCCTGGTGAGAAGCAAGTCTCGCCCCTTGAATCTTCCTGCCCCGCATTTTATTTAGAGCCGTCGATTCCTTGACAGCCAGTTATCCCTTATCTATAATTTTAACATTGGAGAAGATTCCCAATTTTTTATTTTTCGTTGCTCATGAAGAAAAAAATAACTAAAGCCTGCGCCCTTTTGCTCGCCGTATCTCTCCTTTTCTTATCGGTGGCCAGAGGCGAAGAAGTCCTGAGAAAGCTTAAGGTTGTCACCGAACAGGCAAACATCAGGTTAAAACCCAGTATAGGAAGCATAATTATCAAGCAAGTCCCTGAGGGCACAATCCTCGAATCAACCGGACAAGAGGGCGAATGGTACTTGATTCAGTTAACGCCTGACGAACTTGAGCAAGTCTCAGGTTATGTTCATGAAAGCACGGTTATCATTATTGAAGGCCCTCCAAAAGAGCAAGAAGAAACAGAGATAATAGAAGAAACAGAGATAGTAGAAGAACAAGCGATAATAAAAGAACAAGAGATAATAAAAGAACCAGAAGAACCAGAAAAGCCAGAGGAGGAGAAAATAGAGGAAACACCCCCTCAAGAGCCTCTTATTACGCCCCCCTCTCAGCCTGTTGTCATACCACCTCCCCCCTCCAAACCTCCTGAATTCCTTTTTGATCTTGTTTTTTCCGGTGGAGGAAATTTTATTTCTGGAGGAGATTTGAACGATGGATCACAGGGCTTTGCTGACTACCGCAGCAATATCCTCGCAGTCCGGCCACAAGGACAGGCCAAACCAGCCCATCTAAGCTATATTTTAGGAGGAGAGCTTACTCTGGCTTTATCTTCTCATTTTTCGCTGGGAATAGGTGTAGACTATTTTCTTGGAGAAAGGGAAAGCTTGGTCGAATTCCCAGATGACCCATCCTCAGAAACCCTCACCACCCATCCTAAGATACAGGCAGTTCCTTTAAGGCTTGCTATCTCTTACTATCCCGTTCCCAATTTTTATGCAAAAATTGGAATTGAGTATTACCTTGCCAAATGCGCCTATTACTATCGCTCCGAAAGAGCAGGGTCATGGGAGGAATGGCGGGGGGAAGCCAAGGCTCAAGATTTAGGAATTCTGGCCGGGCTTGGATTTGAGTTTGAGCTCACCTCTTCTTTCAATTTTATCATAGAAGCTACGGTCCGCTACGCTAGAATATCAGGATTCACAGGAAGAGACAGGTCCGAATATTCAACAGGCACTAACCACATAGAAAAGGGAACTCTCTATTTTTATCGGGTACAAACCGCCGGTGAAGATTCCTATCCGCTCCTTTTCATCCGGGAGGATGCACCCACTGAAGCCAACGTCTTTGATCCCAGGGAAGCAGTCATAAATTTTTCTGGCCTGAGTTTAAAAACCGGCTTCAAAATAAAATTTTAATACAAATGCAATATATATTTTTACAATGTCATTGCGAGCCCTGAAAGGGCGCGGCAATCCGTCGTTGCGAGCGAAGCGCGGCAATCTCATAAAAAAAGGTTGAGATTGCCACGTCGCTACGCTCCTCGCAATGACAATTTTTTCCTATGAGATCGCACAGCCTGTTCCGAGCAAAGCAAAGGAATCTTCTTCGCTCCTCGCGATGACACTGGAATAATTGCGTTTATATTAGCATTCAATTCGATCCCATTTTCTTTAAAAGTGCGATATGGTGGGCGTGAATCCCCCTGAACAAAGGAGAAATCTTAACGACTTTTAAGCCAGCTCCTTCGACTTCTTTGTAAAACTCACGGCGAGGTATCATCTTTATCCGTGTCCTGCTTTTCTTAATCCTTCTCCTTAATATTCTCTGGAAATTATGGAGTAAATTCTTCTGGTAATAGGATAGAATCACCCAATCTGAGGAAGCCCGGCAAAATTCTTTAAGAATAAACTCCCGCTCTTCTTTTTCATGGACATGATGGAAAAATCGCATGGAGAGAAGGAGAGAAAATGCGCCTTTCTTAAAAGGCAAGCCTTGTTTGGCATCCGCCACAACACCTGAAATAAAACGAGAGTGGTGGTGTTCGCCTTTCTCCCTTGCTCGGTTCACCATATGAAAAGATAAATCGCTGCTCACCAAAGTGAAGCCCTTCTCGAGAAGCAAGTCAGAGAAGCGCCCGTAACCGCAGGGAACATCCAAAACAAGAAGAGAACCTTCCCCTATTTTGCGGAGAATTTTCCGCAGAAGCCTCTCTTCTCTTCCATGGACGAGCCTCTGGTCAATTCCTCGGTACCTTTTCCGCTCATACTCTTCAACCTCTTGTTTTTCAAAAGGCATATTCGATGATTTCCCGATGTTCATCCTTTTTTCTCTTTTTTAGAGATTGCCACGTCGCTTCGCTCCTCGCAATGACATAAAAAAAGGAGACAAGCTACTTTTTCTATATGAACTGTCTGCAGGCAGAAACAGTCCTCTTTCTCCCAGAAAAAGTGGCCTGTCCCCATTTTTCACTGTCCCCTTTTCTCATTTTTTCATCTATTTAACATTTTAAAAAAAAGTAACCTGTCCCTTTTTTCTGCGCCTGTTCCATGAAAATGGGGCCTGGCCCCATTATTATCGGCCCCATTATTATCGGCCCCATTATTATCGGCCCCATTTTTATCTTTTTTCATTCTATAAATACGTATTTGGGGCAGCCGTCAATTTTTATTCGATCGTCCTTGAAGGGAATCTCTTCTCCATCGCGGCTCAACATTCCCGTAATTCGCCTCGGGAAAACATACTCACCTGGGGCGCCTTTAGTCCAACAGACAACAAAATTATTCTTTCCCTTGCAAAACGAAAATATCAGTGCCTCCGGATGCGGAATTTTCCCTGTAAAAGTGCTTCCTTCAAGGAGTGAGACCATGGCTTTCAGCGCATAAAAGCTGGGCCGTTTCCTCCATTCCTTCTTGCGGCTGTCGATAAGCCCGTAGCCCGGGGCAACCAACTGCCACCAGTAAATCCTCTCGACTAAGCCGCTCGCCAAGCAAAGGATAAAATAGCGAACAAGATAGTTGGCCTGCTCTTCCTCTGAAACATTTGGCTTGCCTGAGGCAGGCGAGTATTTCCCCGCTACCTTCAAGGGCCAATTGACCTCTGTTATCCACAAATCACGCTTTCTCCCGCACGAACCATCCACCACCGCCTTCAGCAGAGCAATCTTCCTGGAGGTATCCCATCCATACTGCAAATTTTCCGGGGCTCCCATCCTATCAACATAAAGAAGAGAACTCACCTTAGAAAAAGGAATGGCATTCAAGACAGGCGGATAGAGATGAAACTCAAAATCAATCACAGCCGGCCCCACAAGTTTAACGTTGTATTTTTCAGCCAGAGATACGGCTGGAAGAGCAAGCTTCAGATACTCTCTGTAACTCCAGACTCCCCACTTTGTCCTGTTCCAGGCATGACCTACTTCAAAAAATGATGCAGTCCTCCCAAAGCGGGAAAAAACCTCTTCCAAGAATTGCTGCCAACGGGAGGGATTGAACACATCATTCCTCTGCTGAAGGAGAGCAATAGTGAGCTCAATATCGTATTTCGGGAGAAGCTTAAAGAATTTTTCGAAGACATCGAGTTTCCCTCTCTCCCAGGAAGGAATCCTGACAAGGGTCTTCCGGACTCCGGTCTCTTTTAAAAGCTCAAGGACTTCCTCGGCTCTCTCTTCTGAAGGAGAAACTGAAAGAGCTACAGGACTTTCTATCTTTACTGGCTCCGCATACATTTTTTTCCGGTACTCCCGATAGCGGGATAAGATGGGAACCGCCCTGCGAATGTTTGAAGCCAGGAAGCCGAAATAGCTCGCTGTATGTTTTAAATGATAGCGAAGCCTGTCTTTTTTTAAGGCGACATTATGGGGCTGGTCAGCATAAACGTTCCAACGGAATTTAAAACTCATCCTACTGAATCTTTAATTTCTGGCCCAATTGTCTTAGCCTTAGTTTTTTCTTAAGCTCAACAAATTGCGTGTATGAAGTTTTATTTATTCTATACCAAAACCAATGGAATCTCTTCACATGAGTTGTCCCCAAATAATGCTGCAAAAAAAAGCGCTGAAAATCAAGGGGCACTCCCAGGCGAATAAGACTCTTTACCGCGCTCAAAAGACCTATTCGCTTCTTGATCCTGATGCGGTTGGTATCAATAATATAAAACCTGAATTCCCCTTGTTTATCTTTCTTAACCAGGATGTTTCCATCGGAAAGATCACGATCGAGAATTCCTTTTTTATGGCAGTTAGAAAGATGCTGGCTTAAGGAAATAAGGAGTCGACGGAGCTCAGAAGGAGGAAGCTTAGGGAAGAGGAAGCGAATCTCTTCGATTCCTTCTACTCTCTCGGCCAGAAAAAAGCTCTGGTCCAAGAAAAGCCCCTTTCTTTTCTCTAAGTAAGCTACAGGAGGAGGCGTCTCTATCCCCCTCTCAACTAAAGCTAGAGCGCCGCGCCAGGATTTAAAGGCTTTTCCGTGCAGAAAGAGGCTTTTCAGCTTGTTCACTCCCCTTGAACGAAACTCTTTAATAACAATGTCTACTTTGCTTTCATCTTGCTGGGAAAAAACGACAACGCCCACTCGATTCCGCCTTTCTAGAAGAATTTCTGTATCCTGGTCGCTCAAAAGACGGCTGCAATCGGAAATCGCCTGGACAAAAAGAGGATGATTGTAGGATGTCTTTATTCGCCCCTTGAAAGGAGGTAAGGAAAGGGGCTGATCATACTCTTGTTTCATCGGACTATTCTTCCTCCCCGAATGATAATTTTTTCTCCAGTATTTTGATAAGAGTGCGGCCAATGGCCTCTGGTGAAAATTTTTGGCTTACCAGTTGATAGCCTCTCTCAGCGATTCCTTCCCTTAAATCCTCATCTCTTTTTAGCTCAAGGATAGCCTGTGCCAGAAGATCCGGATTAGATTCCGGAATGAGAAATATGTTTTCTCGATGCGAAAAAAATTCCTCAGCAGCAGGAGTCTGGCCTGTGATGACGGGTTTCCTCATCCCCATCGCCTGGAATACCTTATGGGGAACTACTCGCCTGGCCTTTTCTGTCCTGCCGAAAATTCCCAGACAAATATCCGAAGAGGCAATCCTTTTAGGCAGCTCGCTCAGAGGTAACCAGTCTTCAAAAAGAACATTACTTAAGCCGTGCTTGGAGGCTAAATCCTTCGCCAGAAGGAGTGTCTGCCCTGAGCCTACTAACCTGAACTGGATCGACGGCTCTTTGCTGGAAATGATATTTGCTGCCTCCAGTATGCAATCCACACCATGGAGAGGGAGAAATGAACCAAAAAAAAGTACTGTGAATCGGTTTTCTTTTTCCGCAACCACAGAAGGTTTAAAAAGATCATCATCAAATCCGACAGGGAGCACTTCTACTTTTTTTGAGGGAAGGCCGTACTTCTGACAGAAATAATCTTTGTGCGCTTGAGTGTCGGCCAGAATAAGGTCTGATAGCTTAAAGGCCCAGTAATCGATCTTGAAATTTAACCGGGCCTGCCAGGAGTTGAGTGGTTTTCTTTTCCAGTCTATTATTTTCGTCTCAAAACGACCAGCCAAAGGGTCGAATACGATCTTTTTTGAAGAGAAAAGAGAAAGGATTTTGACCAAAGGAACATCCTTCTGACAGAATTCAGGGACAAAAAAGACATTATGTCTGGTATAAGAGCTTAGGTACCGAGATGCCAGGAGGGGATATCTCAACCAGAACTTATATTTTGGTGGAAGCCAGCATTCTGAAACCTCAACCCCATTCAATCTTAATCCCTTTTTTATGACTGTATTCCTGGGATACTCAGGATCGTAAGCGCCAAAAAAACATAACCTCATTTTTTGCTTATAAATATCACCCCTTATCCTACTCTGTCAACAGATAAGGGCAGAGCTGAGGAAAATTAGAGAGTCTTATTGAAATTAGGATGAAAAATTGGTAAAATTATTAAAGTTGGGGTACATTAAGTTGGCAGGGAACAAATTTAACTACGATTGTCAGCAGAACTAATATAACATTTGTTTGAAAATCTGCGTTTTATTTTGATTATACTCGCTAGCTAAGTGAAAACGCGATAAATGAAAATTTATTTTCTACGGCAGGGGAGGTGAGAAATGTTTGATAAAAGGAAATTTCCAAGACTCGGGGAAATATGGGAACTGGATTACAGGACGATAGGCTTAGAAGAGTTTAAAAAGGATCCCCTTAACAGTTGTACTGTGAACATCAGCGGCGGAGGAATCCGTTTTGAAGCTGATGAGGAAATTCCCAAGGGAACCATGCTTGCTCTCGAATTGAGATCAGCGATCTTTCCCTCCACTATAATCGGTATAGGGAAAACTATTTGGTGTAAGATGGGAAGGCGGGAAGACAAATATGACATCGGCATTGAATTCTGGTGGACAGGCTGGAGAGACAATGACGCCCAAAAAGCGCTGTCGGAATACATCAGCAAAAAAATCCCTGAGCAGAGCTGAATCGGCTGAATAAAAGCACTTCTTCCTCAAAGAGTTCATTTCCTGGAGCATTTGCATCCTTTGGCTCTTCTCCAGTTTATCTGTAGATTTAAAATGTGGGCTTGATGAATCAAGCCCCTACAAAAGATGAATCGAATCCCTACACAGGATAGATCATGCCCCTACAAAAGATAAATCAAGCCCTTGCAAAAGATGAATCAAGCCCCTACAAAAGATAAATCAAACACCTACACAGAATGGATCATGCCCCTACATTAAGAAAAAAAGGGGAATTCGTTTTTTAAATGTGCCGCCTAATCATTGAGTTATTGCAACAATCTCCACATTTTCCCGCTTTTTCTTATTTGACGGGAAAAAGGATTATAGTATAAGATAGCACGAAGGAGAGATAAGATGGCTATAGATCCTCAACTTCTTGAAATTCTGGCTTGTCCTGTATGCAAAGAAGATGTGAAGCTTACAGCAGATGAGAAAGGCCTTAAATGCGTGAAATGCCACCGCGTCTATCCCATAAAAGACGACATCCCGGTTATGCTCATCGACGAGGCAACCATTGATTCAGAAAGGCCGACAAAGGATTGATCCTGCCCAGATAAAAAAAATCCTTCTGATCAGGCTGAGACGTATCGGCGATGTCATCCTGACCACTCCCGCCATTTCTGCCTTAAGACAGGGTATTCCGGCGGCCTCTATTTCTTACATCGTTGAGAGACCTTACAGGGAGCTCGTTGAAGGAAATCCAAACCTGGACAATGTCATTATCCTTGAGAGAAAACAAAGCCTAAGAGAGTTTTCCAAACTTCTCCGTCTGATTCGGAAGGAAAAGTACGATGTTGTCCTCGATTTTCATGGAGGACCGAGAGCATCTCTCATCACTCTGTTATCCAAAGCGAAATTAAAAGTAGGTTACAGAATAAAATACAAAAATTTTATCTACAACATCAAGCTCCCTCGCAGCCCTAAAGAAGGATATTTCCACAGCGTCGAAAACCACATCAATCTTGTAAAAGCTCTGGGAGTCGATGTCAAATCTCTTCCTCCTCTCTATCTTCCTCAGGCACGAAAAACTGAGGCCGAAAAAATAAATAAATTCATTG
>Ga0307380_10003789_pt1 | contig 20675 bp, 19 predicted proteins | sample UN3MG_FD_202239 | JGI IMG/M metagenome (GOLD analysis project Ga0307380, IMG submission 202239) | Soil microbial communities from Risofladan, Vaasa, Finland - UN-3 | ecosystem: Environmental > Terrestrial > Soil > Coastal area > Acid sulfate soil | place: Finland: Risofladan, Vaasa | collected... | reverse complement strand
GTTTCGCGGGAAACGCGCACCCTCCCGATCGAGACGACGTGTCCCGCGATCTCCGCACCCATTTCCCGAAGTACCATCCGGGCCAGGGCTCCCGCCATGACCCGGGCTGCCGTCTCTCTCGCGCTCGCCCGCTCCAGCACGTTCCGGACGTCACGGTGCCCGTATTTGAGCACCCCCCCGAGATCGGCGTGCCCCGGACGTGCCGTGGTAAGCGGGGGGATTTCTCTCCCCTCTCCTTCCTGGGCCATCTTCTCCGTCCAGTTCTCCCAGTCCCGGTTGCGCAGGAGCATGGCCACCGGCCCCCCGAGCGTCCTGCCGAAACGCACCCCGGAGAGCACCTCCACCTCGTCCTTCTCGATCTGCATCCGCTCCCCGCGGCCGTACCCTACCTGCCTGCGGGCCAGTTCCCGATTGACAACCGCCCGGTCGAAAGGCATCCCGGCGGGCACCCCCTCCACGATCGCGACCAGCGCAGGTCCGTGGGTCTCTCCTGCCGTGCGGAATGTGAACAAGGCCTCATCACCTCCTGTGGAAAAAAAACGGAGCACCAGGTCCTTTCGACCAGGTGCTCCGGAAAAGGCGGACCCTTGACGGAATCAGTATATCCTAGCCTGCGCCGGCTCCGTCTTCAGAATTTTCGGTGTCACGAAGATCAGCAATTCCCTGTTGGACGACTGGGTCGTGTCATGCTTGAAGAAGAACCCGAGGATGGGGATCTTGGATAACCACGGTACCGCCTGCTGGTCCTCCTTCCGCGTCACCTGGAGGATCCCGCCGATCACCGCGGTTTCTCCATCCCTTACCAGGACCTCCGTAGTGGCCTTCTTCTTGTTGATGGCCGGCTGTCCGGACGCCCCCGTTTCCCCCGGGGAATCGTTCTTCGCCTCGAGCTTCATGATGACGCTTCCCTCCGGAGTGATGTGTGGCGTCACCTTGAGGCTCAAGGTCGCATCCACGAACTGGACGTTTGTGCCGGAGGCGGATACGGTCGAGTACGGGATCTGGGTCCCCTGCTCGATCATGGCCTCCTTGTTGTCGATCGTGACGACTCTGGGCGAGGAAACCACCTTCCCCTTCCCGGACGCCTCGAGGGCCGACAGGGACAGGTCGAGGCGGACGCTGTCGCTCAGGATTCCGAAGGCGATCCCGCCGCCGGATCCGAGCCCCACGGCTGCGGGGAGGTTCACCGCGTAGTTCGGGGGGACCGTGCTGGCCGTGAAGTCCTTCGAGTTGGTGAGAGTCTGCCCCGGGATGAAGGCCCCGCTGGTGTCCTGGATTCCCGTAGCGCCGAACTGCGTACTGCCCTCGCTCTTGTACGACCCGCCCCACTGCACGCCCAGTTCTCTCGTGAAAGAGGTGTCGACCTCGACGATCCGCGCCTCGATGAGCACCTGGGGCGTCGCGCTGTCCAGCTTCGCCACCAGCGCCTTGACGTCTTCCACGTTCTTCCGGAGGTCCCGGATGATGATCACGTTGGTGCGGTCGTCGACCTGGACCTTCCCCCCCTCGGAGAGAAGATCCGTGATCTTCCCCTTCAGGTCGGATGCCTTGCTGTAGTTGACGGGGATCGTTTCGATCACGCCCTCCAGGGATGCCTTGAGCTTCTCCACTTCCTTCTTGGAGTCAAGACGGGCCTTGTCCTCGGCCCGAAGCGAGGAAAGGGGCGCGATGCGGAGAATGTTCCCCTCATGGGTGGCGCCCAGGGCCTTCGATTTCAGAACGATGTCCAGGGCCTGGTCCCAGGGAACGTTGATGAGTCGGACGGAGACCCTTCCCTTCACGTCGTCCGTCGTGATGATGTTCAGATTGCTGACCTCGGCGAGGATCCGGAATACGTTCGCCAGGTCTGCGTCCTTGAAGTCCAGTGAGATCCGCTGGCCTACGTATTTTTTATGGGATTCCACCTCGTGGGTGACGAACCCCCACATCGGTGCACTCCCGGCAGGTTCCATTTCCTTCTCCGCGTAGGCGGGCATGGAGGACGCCTTTCTTCCCCTAAGCTCCGCCACCACGGCGCCCTTTTCGGCACCGGCTGCCTTCGGGAAGGAGACGACCACGGCGTTATCATTCTCCTTGACGCTGTAGAGGGAGCCGGGGGCGAAGGCGACGGCCACTTCGATCCCCTTCTTGCCTGCTGCGGGCACCACCCTCCTGATGGGAATATCGAACTTTCTCGCATCCATTTCCCGCAGCAACCCCTTGTCCGTACTCGCGCCGGGGAAAACGAGCGTCACGCTGTCCTTTCCCTCGACCACCTCGTGGGAGACGGCGCCCGACGTCGTTATGATGACGTTTGACATATCCGGCAGATCCTCGAGGTCGATGCCGACAACGGTGTTTCCCTTGGAAGGTTCCATCCCTGCCGCGGGACGATCGAGGCTGGTCACTTTCCCCTCCTGCCCGCCGCCGACCGACAGCACGAGCCGGTTCCCCTCGGTGGTGACGAGGAAAGGAAACGGAGCATCGTCCGGGGTTTCCACCAGCATCCGGAGCTTGTCTCCCTGTTGCGAGAGCTTGACCGACTTGACCTGGGGCGTCCCCGCCGGGAGTTCCGAGGCCACCGCACCCTGCGCGACACCCCAGATGTCGACCACGATCCGGAACGGGTCGTTGAGCTTGAACGAGTTGTAATTCTCGATCTTTCCCGACAACGTCGCCTCGATGTTGGTGTAATAGGGCGTCTTCGAGACGACGACCTCCTCGACCTTTACCCCAGAAGCAGCCGGTGGAGCTTCCGCGTCAGCCTGAACCAGGGTCGGAACGACCACCATCGCGGAGACAAGCGCAGCGGCAGCCAACCAGGCCTGGTATCGCCAGGAGTATCGGCCCTTTGGCCGTAACCGGTTCCTCATCATTTTCCTCCTACGGTCTGTAACTTCAGGGAACTGTCGCGCTTGACCTTCTTCCCCATGTAATCCCGGAACTCTTCACGGACAACGACCTCCTTGTCCGTGATACGGGTGACGACGCCCCCGCTCTGACCGATTTTCGTCCCGACCGTTAGTGTGTATCCCTTCCCCTCGGAATCCTCCACGAGAGCCTGCGCAGCCTTCGGACTCCAGATGACGCCGACAAGGCGAAACTCGCCGAGTTCGTACCTCTGCAGCGGAAAAAGAGAGCCGATAGAGGGGCGAGCATCTTTTTTCCGTACCTTGAGAAACGCAACGAAAGGATCCCGTTTCCCGGCCGGGTTGTACACCACAACGGGAGGAGGTTGCGCCACGGAGACTGCGACGGGCTGCGCGGCTTCCGCCGCCTTGGCGGCCTCTTTCGGCATGGTCTTGTTCACAACCTGGGCGGGAGCGGGCTCCTCCTTCCCGCATCCACCGGCCACGAACGCGAAAAGGAGCGCTACCGCCAGAACGATCCGCAACGGGTGATGAATGGCGTGCGTCATTTTGCGCTCCCCTTCCCGCTGTTGCCGGCGCCTTCCTGCTCCAGGAAACGGAATGTGGTCGCCGTGCAACCGACGCTCACCTCCATCCGGCCTTCCCCCACACTCCTGGGTTTGGTAAAGACGATGTCGGACAGGTTCACGATTCGCGGGAGATGGCTGACCTTGTCGGCGAACAGGGCGAACCCATGGTATTCGCCGGTGACGGAAATGGTTACCGGGATCTCCGCGTAGAATCCCTTGTTGACTTCTCCGCGGGGAGCAAACTTCAGAAAATCGAGCCCGGATTCCCTGCCGAGATCCGAGACGTTCTTGAGGAGGCTGGGAATCTCCGCGGAATTGGGAAGCTGGTCGAGCAGCAGACCCAGTTGCTCCTCGAGACGCCTGACTTCCGCCTGGAAGGAGGGAAGGTTCTTCGCGATCACCTCCTGCTCCTTGATCTTGCTCTCGAGCTCCGCGAGTTTTGTCTGGAGGGTGGCGATCTCCTGGGAAGCCGCCTTGTAGTACAGGTAGTAATACCCTGCACCCACCAGAAGGCAGACAAGGATCGTGAGGAAAATCTTCTGTTTCGGGGGTACCTTCGAAAAATCCCCTAGCTTGAGAGCCATCCCGGTTCCTTTCCTGCGCCTTTTGCTTCCCTTAGTTTTGAACCGCGTTGAAAGTCAGACTGAACTTGACGAGGTTCACGTTCGAGACCGTCGTCTTGTCCGCCGACCCGAGCACAACGTTCCGGAACCTTCCGCTCTGCCCGAGGGCCGTCATGAAATTCGCGATCGTGTAGTTGTTGAGGGCGATGCCGTTGACCCGGACCTGGTCTCCCTTGAGGGACAGACTGTCGATCCAGCATTTTTCGGGAACGGAGGCCGACAACGCCTCGAAGATCTTCACGGGCCCCGTTCTTCCCGTTTGAAGGCTCGAGATCACGTCCACTTTCTGCTGCAACTCCGCCTTCCGGGCCTTGAAAGTCTCCACTTCCCCGATTTCCTTCTTCAGACGGGCGACCTCCACGTTGGCTTTTCTGATGTCGGTGTGGAGGTTCTCGATGGTCCCGGAGGCCGAGCGGTATAAGGCAAAAACAATGACGATCACCAGAAGAGGGAGCAGGAGGTAGAGCAAGTCTACGTTCAACTCTTTTTTCTTTTTCCGCTTTCCCCGGATCAGGTTTATGCGGATCATCTTCGAGCCTCCTGGTTACGCAGCGCAAGCCCGACGGCAACCGTGGCGGCGGTGTTGAACCCGGACACCATGGACGGGTCCACCGAACCTTCCTCCAGTGTAAGCCCCTCGAACGGGTCGAACAGCTCCACGTCCACCCCGATCTTTTCGACGAGCATCTCCTTGAGAAAAGCGGATTTTGCCGCGCCGCCGGTGAGGTACACCTTCGTGACCAGGCGATCGGGGTACGTCGCCGAGAAGAAGTTGTAGGACCGCTGGACTTCCGTGGAGAGGATGTTCGACACCATCCTCTTGATCTCCGTGATTTTTTCCGCCCGGTCCCCCGCGTCCTTTTTCCCGACCTTGAGCTCCTCGGCCGTCTCGAAGCTCACCGCGAGCTGCTTCTGGATTTCCGACGTGTACATGCCCCCGCCCATCGGAACGTCACGCGTGAACAACGGCACCCCCGAATGCAGAATGTTGATGTTCATGAAAGAGGCACCCACGTTGACCACCATCGGAACCTGCTCGTCGGACACCGGGCGGCAGAGTTCGAAAGCATTGCCCGCCGCGATGGAGTCGATGTCGACGATCGAGGGGGTAAGGCCGGCGTCCTTGATCACGGAGACGTAGTCGTTGACGAGGTCGGTCTTCACGGCAACGAGGAGGACGTCCATCTTGGACGGATCTTCCTTCAGCGGCCCGATCACCTGAAAGTCGATCTTGACATCCTTGATGTCGAAGGGAATGTACTGCTCCACCTCCCACTGGATCGATTCCTCCAGCTCCTCCGGGGTCGTCGTGGGGAGAACCACTTTCTTGATGATCACGGAATGGCCGGACAGCGAGGTGGCGACTTCCTTCTCCTTCACCTTGAGCTCGCGCAGTGCGGTCTTGATCCCCTCGATCACCGAGACGTGGTCCATGATGGCCCCGTCCACGATGGCATCCGGCGGAAGGGGGAAGACCCCGAACTTCTTTACCCGGAACTCCACGCCCACCGGTTTTACATGGGCGAGCTTGATGGAGCTCGACCCGATGTCCAACCCGATCAACTCCTTCGATCCCATTAGCGCCATGGCCCCACCTGCCCCGTCAGTCTTTCTTGCCGAAAACCTTGTCCCTGTCCGCCAACTGCAGACCGAGGGACAGGATGATCTTTCTCTTGGTGTCCATCCGGCATGTCATCCCCTTCTCCACCCGGTCGATGGTCAGCACCGACAATCCGGCGCGACGTGCCAGCTCCGCTTTGCTCATCAGGAGCCCTTCTCTTATCTGTCGGACATTGTTCGTCTCGACTTTAGCCTTCAGTTTTTCCGCGTTCATTCCCCCACCTTTTCGTTTGGTGGTTTCCCGTCCAATGGTCGATACACTCAATCTAAGCAAATGGTACATTTCCCAAAAGTAATGTCAAGAGATTTTTAACTGAACGTTAAATTATTATAATTATGCTAAATTACCATCAATTGATTCCATACTCCTTTGCCTTATAAAGGAGTGCTGGATGGCTGATCCCCAGCAATTCCGCGGCTTTCGGCCGGCTTCCTCCGGTCCGCTCAAGAGCCAGACGGATCATCTGCCGTTCCATCTCCTTGACGGCGTTTTTCAGGTCCGGGTCCACAACGGAAACGGGGACGCGGATGATCAATCGCGGGGAACGGTCCCCCCCCTTCTCCCCGGCAACTCCTCCTTCCCAGATCGAAACCAGCTGGTCCAGGGATACCTCTCCCTCCCCCCCGAGGAGGACGCAACGCTCGATCAGGTTCTCGAGCTCCCGGACGTTCCCGCGCCAATCGTGGCCCGTCAATGTCTCCATCGCCTCCGGGGAAAACCGCATTTCCCCCTTCCGGAATTTTCTGCAGAAGGTCGCCAGGAAATGCTGGGCCAGGAGAGGGATGTCCTCCCTCCGCTCCCGCAGGGGAGAAACGTGGATCCGGATGACGTTCAGCCGGTAGTAGAGATCCTCCCGGAAGCTTCCGGCCGGAATCTCCTGCTCGAGTTCCCGCGCCGTCGCGGCGACGATCCGAACGTTCACCTTCCGAACCTCCGTGTCCCCGAGGCGGCGCAACTCCCCCTCCTGGAGAAACCGGAGAAGCTTCGTCTGGAGCATGATCGGCAGCTCGCCGATCTCGTCGAGGAACAGCGTCCCCCCGTTCGCCTTCTCGATGAGCCCCGCCCGGTCCGACTTCGCCTCGGTGAAGGCTCCTTTCCGGTGCCCGAAGAGCTCGCTCTCCAGGAGGGTCTCGGGGATCGCCCCGCAATTGATGGCGACGAAGGGGCTGTCCTTCCGCATTCCGCCGTAGTGGAGCATCCGGGCGATCAGCTCCTTCCCCGTTCCGCTCTCGCCCGTCACCAGCACCGTGGTATCGTAGTCCTTCACCTTCTCCACCATGCGGACGACATCTTCCATCGCACGGCTTGCGTAGAGCAACTTCCCCGGCCGGACCGCCCTCTCCACCTCCTCGCGGAGGGCCTCGTTCTCCTTCCGCAGCCCTTCCCGCTCCTGGGCCTTCCGGAGCGTCAGGAGAATTTCGTCGCTCATGAACGGTTTGGAGATGTAGTCGTACGCGCCGAGCTTCATCGCCTCGACGGCCGTCTCCACGGTCCCGAAGGCCGACATCATGATGGCCGTTCCGGGGATCTTTCGGGACGTGATCTCCCGGAGAAGTTCGAGCCCCCCCATCACGGGCATCCGGATGTCGCACAGGATGTAATCGAACCGTTCCTTCTCCATGAGCGCGAGAGCCTTTTTCCCGTTTTCCGCAAGGGAGACGTTGTATCCCTCCGCGGTGAGCATTCTCTTCAGCACGTCCCGCATGCTCTCTTCGTCATCCACCACGAGGATCCGGTCAGCAGCCATGCGTCCCCCCGTCCGTGTCGCCCGCCGGCGCATTTCCCCCGACCTCGGGCAGAATCACGGTAAACGTCGATCCTTTCCCCTCGCCGCTCTCGACGACAATCTCTCCCCCGGCTGTCTCCACGATCGCAAGGGAGACCGACAGGCCAAGCCCGGTCCCCTTCCCCGCCTCCTTCGTCGTGAAGAAGGGGTCGAAAATCGAGGGAAGCGCATCCGGGCGGATGCCGCAGCCGGTGTCCGTCACGGAAACCGCAACCGCCCCCTCGGGGAGGTTCACGGCATCTCCCCTGAGCCGCAACACGTCCACTCCGGGGGGATCGGATGCCCTTCTTCTCGCCTTCCGCATGGCAGGCGGCGCCCACGGTCTCACGCCGAACGTCCGCACGCGGAGAACGCCTCCCCCTTCCATGGCGTCGACGGCGTTGATCATGAGGTTCAGCAGCACCTGGCGAAACCGCTCCTGCGAGATTCCCACCCCGCCGACCATGCCCGCCTCGACGACCACCTCGACGTCCCGGAACATCTTCCGGAAAGAGAGCATCTCGACGGTCTCCCGCACGACATCGTTTACGTCCGCCGCCTCCCCCTCGTCCCGCTCCGTGGAGGCTACCGACAGAAGGCCCCGCACGATATTCTCGATCCTTCCGGTTTCCGCCACGATCTTGTCGAGGCACTCTTCCCTCTCCTGCGTGGGCGGATCGTTTTTTCGAAGATATTCCGCGTACCCCCGGATCCCCCCCAGGGGATTTCCCACCTCGTGCGCGACTCCCGCGGCCAGGCGGCCCACGGTGGCGAGCTTTTCCCATCGGAACGTCTCCTTCTGGGACTGCTTCGCCTTTTCCTGCGCGGCGAGAATCGCGCCCACCATCCGGTTGAAGGACGCGCCCAGCTGCCCGACCTCGTTCCCCGGCGACTCGTCCGCGCGCAGGCCAAGGTCGCCCGAGGCGATCTTTTCGGAGACCGACGCGAGGCGGCGTATGGGACGCACCACGGAACGGTCCATGAGAAGGGACCCGAAAAGAACGAACGCGACGACATCGACCGCAACGAGTACGACGGTAATCCGGACGAGGTTCCCCGCCTCCCGCTCGATTCCCGGGGAATAGTAGCGCACCCGGATCCCCCGGGAGCCTTTCCCGTTTCCCGGGAGAACGGCGGGAGTTTTCCCCGCTGCGCCGACCTCATCGAGCGGCAGGGATACATCCAGGGTCGGATGGACGGTGAAGAACGCCGAGATCTGCTCCCCCACGGGAGTCACCCTGACCGCGTCGGGCACCTCCCCCTCGGGAAGAATGGCCACCTCGCGGATGGACGGGGAATACCTCACGATCCGGTCGAGTACGGGAGGGATCCCCGTGTCCTCCGCCGTCTCTTCCTCCAGGATGACCTTCCGGACCACCTCGGCGACGGATACCGCCGCTTCCACGTGACGACGTTTCACGGTGACTTCGATGACCTTGAAAGCGAAGACCGCCAGCAGGGAGAGGGAGGCGACCGCGACGAGCGACAACTGGAGGACGACGCTCGCCCGGACCGAAATGTCCTTTTTCAACCGGCCCGCCCCTTCGGGGACATCGTTGACATAGACCTCACAACACCTAGAATAGCAAAAACGGACGGTGGAGGCGAATGTGACCACCCCCAATCGACGAAAATCCAGGTTGGTCGACAGGCGGTACCAGTTCGGACTGGCGTGGCGGATGCTCCTTGTCTTCCTCCTGTTCTTCGCCATCGGGGTCTTCGTGGTGTTCGCACCCTCCACGTTCGGGCTCTTAACGAGCGCAGATCTTGCGGAACTCGAACCCGCGTCCGAGGAGTTTCTCATCCTCCATCGGAGAATCTGGCCCGCCGTACTGGTCGTCCTGGCCGGCGTTTTCGCCTATACACTCCTTTTCAGCCACCGGATCGTCGGCCCCATCTACCGGATCAACCAAGTATTGCATAAGATGCTCAGGGGCGAATACCCGGGGAGCGTCACTCTGCGGAAGGGAGACCATTTCCAACAGACTGCGGATCTGCTCGAACGCCTTTCCCAACAGCTCGCACGCCAGCGCGAAGAGGGGGCGCCGGGCGGACCGATCGATCCCGACGATTCGGGGGAAACGGGGTGAGTCCCATCCGCAGGCGGCGAGGGTTTACGATCATCGAGCTTGCCATCGTGCTCACCCTTGTCGCGATCCTCGCGACGATTGCCGTGTACACCTACAACAAGGTGGCGAACAAGGCCCGGTTCACCCAGGCGAAGACGGTTCTGAAACACCTGCAGAAAATGGAAACCCTCTATATCACAGATCACGACAGGTATACCGACAACGTCGCCCTGCTCGATTTCGATCCCGTCAAATACAACTACTACGAGGTATCGGTCAACCTTCTTGACAACGCGTCGAATTACATCGGGTATGCGAACGGGGTACACGCCATGGAGGGGGATCTGTGGTTCATCACTCCCGATGGATCACCCACGCAGGACAACGTGGCCAGCACCAGGTTCTAGAGAAACCTCCAGACGAAATCTCCCAGGAACCGGGCGAAAAGCGCAGCCGCGCACAGGTAGGGGCCATACGGGATTGCGGTCTTGAGTCCTTCGTTCCCCTTCCGCATGGCGACCAATCCCCCCGCCACCCCCAGCAGGGACCCGAAAAAGATCGTGAACAGGGCCCCCCTCCAACCGAGAAACGCCCCGATCATCGCGAGAAGCTTGATGTCGCCGCCTCCCAGGCCCTCGATCCCCGTAACCTTGTGGTACCCCGCGGCGGTGACAAACAGAATGCCCCCCCCGAGCACCATCCCCACCAGGGCACCCTTCCAGTTCCCCCCGGGGAGGAACGAGAGAAGAATTCCCGCGGCGAGGCCTCCCAGGGACAACTCGTCGGGGATGATCCGGTGGTCGATGTCGATGAACACGATCGGGACGAGCAGCGAGAAGAAGACGAGGTCGCGGAGCAGGAGGAATCCGGGGCCGTCCACCCAGGCGATCAGGAGGAACCCGACGCCGCTTGCCGCTTCTACGAAGGGATACCGCCAGGAGATCCCGCTCCCGCACCCGGCGCACTTCCCGCGCAGCAGGAGAAAGCTCACGATCGGAACGTTCTCCCATGCCCGGACGGGCCGGCCGCAGGCCGGGCACCGCGATGCCGGACGCACGATCGACTCCTCGCGGGGGAGACGGTAGATAAGCACGTTGAAAAAGGACCCCAGGCACGCGCCGAGGAGAAATGCGGCGATCAGGAGGAGGGGGGGCATGAGAACCCTTTCCGGGCAAGGAGTTCCTCATAGAGTCGCTCCTGTGCACGCACCATCTCCGCCTGGTCGAATTCCTCGATGAGCCGGTCCCGTTTGTACGAGGGATCAAGACGCGACGCCCCGGCAAGAACCGACAGGACGCGGGTCGCCATGGCCTCCACATCGCCGGGGGGGCACAGGAACCCGTCCTTCCCGTCGTCCACGATCTCGCGGGTCCCGTCCACTGCCGTGGCCACAACCGGGACGCCCGAGATCAGCGCCTGGGGCACGACCTTCGGCAACCCCTCCCACCGGGACGTGAGGAGAAAGACGTCGAACGCCCGGAGAAGGTCCGGGATCTCCCTGCGCCACCCCGTCATCCGAAACCGGACATCAAGAGACGCTTTCGCCAGGGCGCGCTCCACTTCCGGACGGAGTTCCCCGTCTCCCACCATCACGAACCATGCGTTGGGCACCTCTGCGGCCACACGGCGCGCCACCTCCACGAAGTCGTGCGGAGCCTTCTGGGGCTTGAAGACCGCGACGGTGCCGACGACGGGCACATCCCCGGGGATGTCGAGGAGGCGCCTTCCCTCCTCCCGCGACCCCGAGGTGAAACGGCCGGTGTCAAACCCGCTCCGGATCAGCCGGCACCGGTCCCGGGGAAAGATTTTTTCCCGCACCCCGAGCCGGATGTTCTCCTCCGAAACGGCCACGAACATGTCCGTCCAGCGGGATGACACGCGCTCCAGCCCCACGAAGAATTTCCTGACCGCGGGGGGCTGACCGTCATGAAACCCGAATCCGTGGAGGGAATGGACGATGACGTCTGCACCCGCCGCCCGGGCCGCCGCCCTGCCGAGGATGCCGGCCTTGGAACTGTGCGTGTGCACGATGAGCGGCGCGCCGCGGATCCGCCTCTTCTCCTCCCGCAGCAAAGCCGTAAGAGATGCGAGCGCCCGCAGGTCGCGAAGCGGTCGGATCTCGCGCACGAGGGAGTCGACACGGCGGAAGCGGCAGCCGGCAATCCTTTCCGCGGCAGGGTCGAGCATCCCTCCCCTGCCGGACAGGAGGGACCTCTCGTACCTTGCCGGGTCAAGTTCCCCGACGGTGTACAGGGTGTTCTCCTGCGCCCCTCCCCATTCCAGAAGCGTGATGATGTGGACCACGGATGCGATGGGGCTTGTCCCTTCCCCGCTCCCGGCAGGCTTCACGCCATCATCCCTTAACCGTCACGATTTCCTGGGCGGCGCGTATGCCGTCCGCCATCGACCGCTCCATCCCGTAGTAATCCCAGGCCCCGTACCTTCCCGCCAGGATCACCCCACGGCGAAGAAACTCCCGCGCGAGAAGCCTCACGGCCTTCCCCCGGGATTTGTCGAAGACGACGTATGCCGGGTCGAGCATCACCTCACGCCGCTCCTCCACGACACTGCCGCCGTGCAGGATCCCCATCCGCCGCAGCCCGCGCAGGGCGGCCAGGACCTCTGCCTCCACCCGGACGGCCGCTCCCGGGCGGAAACTCTTTTCGACAAAGAGCGACGCGCTTCCCTCCGGCGCCGCCGACCGGTCCACGTTCGACAGGAAGCCGGCCCGGAAAAACGGATACGACCGCTCCGGAACGTAGATCCAGTGGCCGGCCGTCTTTCCCACCCCCCGCACCCCGAGGTTCATGGCAAGAACCTTCACCCATTTCAGGACCAGGGATGCCTGTCGTGCGGCCGCCGGAAGACCGTCGCTCCTGCCCGCGAGATCGGGAAGGGGGATCGTGGAAATCGCCGCGCGAAAGGGGATCTCCTTCCCGTCGGACGTCAACACGACTTTCCGGCGAAGGTCCACGCGCTCCGCCCGGATTCCGGTCCGGACCCTGTTCCCGAGGCCTTTCCGGAGCGCCCGGGGAAGCGCCCCGATCCCCCCGCGGTGCGGGTACCGGAACGTGGCGTTGTATCCCATCCCTTCCCGGGTCTCCCCCCGTAACCCCGCGAGCAGATCCTCGAACCGGGGGACGGGAACCGACCAGGTGGTCCACTCGGTGCCCATCTCCTCGAGGGGAGTGCGCCACATCTTCCGGTTGTAGGGGAAGAAGAAGGACCGGCACATCTCTTTCCCGAACCGGTCCAAAAGCCACTCGGCGAAGTTCGCGTGCGCCCCTTCCCCGTCGACCGACTCCCGAATCCGTTCCGCGGCGAAATCCGTGAGGCATTTTTTCACGAACGCGGGGTCGTGCCCCTTGAGGTTGGCCTGAAAGGGGAACGGGGTCAGCTTCCCCCGGAGCCATATCCGTGCGTCTCTCGTAACGGAATCCCACGCGATCCCGGGAATGCGCAGAATCCATTCGAGCATGGCGGGGTCGGAAGAGTGGAGGAAGTGGCCGCTCATATCGAAGGCATACCGCCCGGCAACGATCGACCGGCAGTGCCCTCCGGGTTCCTCCTCCTTTTCCACGACGAGGACCTCCTCGCCGGCTGCCTTGAGGGCATTCGCCGCCGCGAGCCCCGTGATCCCCCCTCCCAGAATGACGATCACCGTTTCCCTCTCCTACAGACTCATGTCGACGGCCTTGAGCCAGATCGCGACGATGAGGAATATCGCCAGGATCGACCCGTACCAGTACAGGGACGTATTGGACGGGACGAGCATCGCAACGAGCCCCACGGCGGCGGAGCCGGATGCCGCGGCGCAGCTGGTGATAACCGTCTGGCCGGTCGTGAACCTCCACTTCCGAAGGCGAAGGCTGAAGTGGTCCCGGCTCCCGGCCATGATCGGCGCACCTCTCCGGAAGCGGACATAGGAGAGGAACAGGATCTCGAAAAGCGGAACCGCGAAAATAGCGATTGCGGTCAGCCATCCCAGGGGGTTGAGGATCGTGTAATCTCCCCCGATCGCGAGCCCCCCCAGGAGGAACCCAAGGAAGAGTGACCCCGTGTCGCCGAGGTAAACCTGGGCGGGGGGGCGGTTGTAGTACAGGAATCCCAGGAGGGCGCCCGCAAGGGACACGCACAGGACCACCCCCATCAGGTCCCCCTGGAGCAGGAACACGACGGAAAGCGCGGCCGCGGACACGAACCCCACCCCTCCGGCGAGTCCGTCCATCACGTCGATCAGGTTGAAGCCGTTCGCCATCAGGAGCATCCACAGAAAGGTGAGTGCGATGCAGACCAGCGGGGGAAGAAACTCGATGCGTATCCGGATCCCCGACTTGATCATCAGGAACACCGCGGTCACCTGAACCACCAGCTTGATGCGGGGAGACAGCCTCCCGATGTCGTCGATCAAGCCAAGCATGACCACGATGGCAGACGCGAGCAGGAGCCCCATCAGTTCGTCGCTGAACTGCAGGAAGATCGACGCGGGAAAGAGGACCGCGCTGAAGACGGCCAGTCCCCCCAGGTAGGGGACCGCCTCCTCCTGGGTTTTCAGCCCTCCGTCGGGGCGGTCGACGATCCCGAAACGGCGGGCGGAATCGCGGAAGATCGGGGTGAGGTAGAGAGCCAGCAGGAGGGACGTGGCGAATGCGGCGCCCGCGGCGGGGCCGATGGAACGCCACCCCTCACCCATCACCGGAAATCCTTCCGCGAGAAGATGAGACAGGCAAGGAACAGCACCGCGGAACAGTAACAGAGAAGGTAGCCCGCCGGGAACAGGAGCACGGCCGCCGATCGGACCTCCCCGTACACGACCTCGTTCTTCCAGTTGAAGTTCTCCAGGTTCGGCAGCACGTAGTACAGGACGCCGGACGCAACGCGCGTCGCGGCGGAGGAGGCGCGTGCGCCGAAAACGAGCAGGTCCCCCGACACGTGGCCGATCAGGAACATGGAAAGGGTGAAAATCGCGCTCAGGACCGGCGTGGTGAAGCTCGAAAACAGGGAGGCCAGGCAGGTCAACAGGACGAGCTCCATGTAAATGCCCGCCGACGCGAGGAGGATCCCCGTTTCCCAGACGCCCCCGTACCCGGCATGCGTCACGAACAGCGTCATCGCCATCACGAGAGTAACCAGCGCGAGGGTAATGCAGAGTCCCGCCGCCTTGCCCACGATGAACTCCCATCGGGGAACCGGCCTCGACAGGATCAGGTAGATGGTTTTCCGTTCGATTTCGTTGCTCACCAGGGTGATCCCGACGAACACCGCCATGATGACCCCGAAAATGTGGATGCACGCAAGGCCGACGTCCGCGATGATCCGCGTGAGTTCTCCCACGGAAAGGTCCGCCATGAACCAGGAAAGCCCGATGATCAGCAGGGCGAAGGCGAGGATGGCGTACAGGATCTTGTTCCGTATCGTTTCCCGGAAGGTGTTCGAGGCAATGGAGAGGATTCTATCGCCCATGCCTCTCCTCCCTCCCGTCCCCCGCTTCCTCCTGTTTTTCCCGTCCGCCGATCGCCGCACGATCCCCCTTTTCAGACACCTGCTCGAGGAAGATGTCTTCGAGCCGCTTCTTGACGGGGACGAACGAGATAACCTGCGAGCCCGCCTCCCGGAACTTCCCGATCCAGCGGTTCGCCTCGTCGACGTTCCCTGCCCGGAGAAGGAACGCTCCCCCCTGGATCTCCCCGTTCCCGGGAGGGATCCCGGCAGCCTCCAGCCAGTCTCTCGGCGGCACGGGGGAAAAGGCGACTTCCACGAAGCGGACTCCTTCCTCCCCCACGAGGTCGTCCACCGTCCCTTCCGCGACCTTTTGTCCCCGGTGCAGCATGATGACCCGGTCGCACAGTGCCTCCACGTCGGAGACGATGTGGGTGCTGAAGAAGATCGTCTTCCCCGATCCCTTCAATTCCCGGATCAGGTTCCTGACCTCCATCCTCCCCACCGGGTCGAGGCCGGACATCGGCTCGTCGAGGATCACGAGCTCGGGGTCGTGCAGGAGAGCCTGGGCGAGCCCCAGCCGCTGCATCATCCCCTTCGAGTACTTCCTTACGGCGGTATTTCCCGCGGCGTCAAGCCCCACCCTGCCAAGCATCGCGCGGGAACGGGAAGCGATCTCCCCGCGGGAGAGACCGTTCAGATGCCCGCACAGCCCGAGGAACTCCTCTCCCGTCAGGTATTCGTAGAAGTACGGCTGTTCCGGCATGAACCCGATGCGCCCGCGCGCAGCCGCGCGCATCCCCTCCTCCTCGCCGAAAAGACGAACGTTCCCCGAATCCGGGAAGGCAAGACCGTTCAGAATCTTGATCGTCGTGGTCTTTCCCGCTCCGTTGGGCCCCAGGAAACCGACGATCTCATTCCTCTCCACCGTGAAATTCAGATCGGACAGCACCCGGATCCGTTTCCGCCAGAAGCCGGTCGGATACGATTTGAATATTCCCGCAACCGATATCAACGCTCTTCTCCCGTTCCGGATGGTTTGAACACCTTCAGCCGGTCCGTTACGCGGTCGCTGCGGACCGTGCCGTCCGGCTGCAGGAGGTACTTTCCTCCGTGGGGTTCGACCGGGATGCCGGGGATCAGGCCGGACCGGATAAGATCGGTCAAGGTTGCCGGCGCCTCTCCGGTGTTTTGCCGGTAGGCATCCACGGCCCGCTCCAGGCCCTGGATGTCCCGCTCCACGAGGACCTCACGCATCCGCCTCCGGAGGACCTCGAGACGGGCCGGGTCGGTCTCCTGCTTCAACATCGCCGAGAGGAACGCCAGGGCCGTTTCCGGCTTCTTTCCTTCGGAAAGCATCCGGGTCGCGAGCAAGGGAAGATAGGGGGGGCTTCCGGGAATGCGGGAGGCGACCACCAGCGCCTTGCCCCCTTCCAGCGGGTCTCCCATGGAGAAATACCGGATGTACCCCGTGTAGAAAGGAAACCGCCAATCGGCAGGATGATTGTTCCTTCCCTTTTCCAGAATGTCGAGCGCGTCTCCCACGTGGTCGGGGGAATCCCCCAGGAGGATCCCCCCCAAAAGGTATGGCACAACGAATCGGGGGTCAATGTTTCCCACAATCCGGATGAGGACGGCAAGCCGGTCGTAGTCCCCCCGGGACATCCGGCGCGAACCGGCTGCCTGTACCGCCTGGAGCCAGGCAAGATCGCCAAGAAAGTTCCGGAAGCCGAAGGCGAAGGCGGGGCGCTTGCTGATCTCCAGGATCAGTCCCCCCGACCGGACACCCCGTTCGCCCGTTTGCGCCACCGACGCCCGTTCATGGAGGATCCGGGAGGAAGGAATTGCGGAAACCACCAGGAAAAGGACGGGGACCAGCCAAAGGAAGATCGCCGCCTTGCGGGAAGAGGGAAGAGGAATTGCCCCTTTCATCACTTCTCAGGGGACTCCACCAGCCATTTTTCGTAATCCACCAGATCGAGGTTCCTTGCCTTCTTCCTGCATTGTTCCGCCTTCTCCGACCAGCCGTTTGCTTCCAGTGGATTCCCGGTCCCGGCCAATTCCGCAAGCTTAGCATAGCCCCGGCAGAAGTTCGGTTCAACAGAAACGGCGTATTCCAGATCCCGGAAGGCCTCTGCGTTTCGACCCATGATGAGAAGAAGTCTCGAGCGGTGAAAAAGCGTTTCCACACTGAAGGGGTGGATCCGCAATGCGCTGTCGGAAAGAATAAGGGCCATCTGCACGTCCGCGGGCTCCCTCCGGACACGGTACAATTCCAGGAAGAGGGAAGACAGACGCAGGGAATATTTCGGTTCCCGCGGGTTCAGCATCCGTGCCTTATCCTCCCAGTGGATCGCCTCCTTGAGGAAACCCATCTCCTTCCCCGGATCCTTCCCCGTCGACCGTTCCCTCTGCAGATAACGGAAATTCAGGGCGGACAGTGCGTCCGGGTAGGGAGCGCGCAACGGGTCGACCGAAGCGGCGAGGCGAAACGACCGTTCCGCATCGCCCGGATTCCCCCCTCGCACCTGCTTTTCTCCCAGATCGTACAATACCGTCCCCGCGAGCGTGGCTGCCGTTACCAACATGATAAAGGCACAGGCGGCAATCCCCAGAGAATTTGCCCACCCGGGGATCCTGATCCCCCGCACCACGGTTTCCGGCAGACAGGAGAGCAATACTCCAAGGAGGATGACGTCCAGGTAGACGATCCCGACCTCGTGGAAATTGAAATCGAAGGCGGCATGGCAACCGGAGAGGAGCAGACAAGCAACCGCGCCTGCGGCCACCCATCGTCTTTCCTCGGGCACGTCCCGCCACCGTCTCCTCGCAAGGAGAAGAGGGACCACGAGAACCGCAACGAAGAAACAGAACCCGAGGATTCCGAGCCCGGAGAGGATTTCCAGGTATTCGTTGTGGGCGGTGGTGGCAAATTTCCCGTACTTCCGGAACGCATCGGCAAAGGGAGACTGGGTCGCGTACCAGTAGTATTTGTATCCTCCCAACCCCACGCCGAAGGGATGATCGAGGAACGTGCGGAAGGCGGATTTCCACATGATCCAACGCCCGTAATTGTAGATGTCCAGGGCAAAAAACCGCCCGGCCGCGCGCCACCCCAGGAGTGCCAGTGCAGGTACTCCCAGCATGGCGAGGACGATGCTCCCTCTTCTTGCCCCGAACCGCCAGATGAGCAAAAAAGCCAGTGCCGGCACCAGCGAAAGCAACACGCCCCGCGAAGAGGAAAGGGAAAGAGCTGCCGCGAAGAGAACCCCCGCGGCGGCCCCGCCCGCAAGACGAATTCGCCGTTCCTCCTTCTCCTTCCCCAGCGAACGTGCCAGGAAAAGGATCGCGGCAGCGGCGAGAAACTCGGAGAGAAAATTGGGGTTGTCGAACGTCCCGTGCGGGCGCATATCACCCTCTACAAACCTCTGGTACAGGGAGATCGCCACCTGGACAAAAGCGATCCCACCTATCGCAAGGAACGCCCTGTTCCACGTCCCCTCTGGATCCAAACGGAAAAGAGGAACCGCCCAGGCGAGGAGGACGGCGGCCAGGGCGATGTTGATCGCATGCTGGAGGGAGACCCACAGATAGACGGAGGAAAACGCGTGCCCCAGGGAGAGGGTAACGAATCCGCCGACCAGGAGCGTGTACCCCGGGATGCCTGCCGGCTCCTTCCTCCGTCGCCAGAAGAACAGGAGCGCGGCGCCAAATCCCGCCCCCCGCAGGATCGCAAGAGTGGGCTGGAGCGACCCCCCGAAACCCAGCACAGCCACCGCGAACAGAAAAAAAAAGGCGGCATTGCTGCCGCCTCTGGTACCGTTCATAAGCGTTTCATTACACGTCGTTGACGGAGTTGGTCAGGATGTTCATGTCATTGATGGTCCATTGGTCGTTGAGGACGTCGCTGTCCACGTTCCCCTGCGCACCGGCCGTAAACGAGTTGTTGTCCCATGCCGGTGTCACTCCGACCCAGGCGTCCAACGCGAGGGCAGTGTTCCCCTCGTCGGTGCCCGAGGTTACTAAGGTAAAACGATATCTCGAGGCGCCCACCGGTTCCCAGTTGACGGTCTGGAAGGTACCGTAGGCGTTCACTTCACCGAAGTACCCTGTCTCCGCCGTGTAGATCCCCTTGAGGTTGGTCTTCGCCTCGGACTGTTTCGACTTCGCCTGGAACTTGAGGAAGTTCGGGATGGCGATAGCCGCCAGAATACCGATGATCGCGACGACGATCATCAACTCGATCAGGGTGAAGCCTTTCTTGTTCCGCAACATTTTGCTACCCTCCTTTGGTTGGGCTGAAATCCATTTGCCCTTGTTATTTGCAACACACATGCCAACTCACGATCTTACGTCGTCCCATCCCGTCGGGTTGACCAGGTCCTTATGCTCGTTCGTATACCAGAGGTCCAAGGTGGGGTCGCTGTCGATGCTTCCCCATGCGCATGCGGAGAAAGAAGTGGTTGTAGCGGCTGGGGTTACAGGGATCCCACCGGGGATCGCCTCCCCTTTCCCGTACAGCTCCGTCCCCACGGAGAAGGTGTAATAGTAGATCGCCCCCTCCGGCCTCCAGCGTATCTGGCTGAAACTATTGGAAAAAAAGTCATTTTCCGAAAACCAGGAGATTTGACACTTGTAAATGGCCTCCAGGTTGAATTTGGCCTCCGAACGCTTGGTCTTGGCGACGAAACTCATGAAATTAGGGATGGCGATTGCGGCGAGAATTGCGATGATCGCCACGACGATCATTAACTCGATTAAGGTAAAACCCTTCTCTTTCCGCACAATACGCCTCCTTCGGCCGGAAACGTGCGATCGATGCCGTACACAGGTGCAGATTCTGTGCCGTTTACTCGATGCCGTGTTTTTCGAGGCGGTAACGTATGGAACGGAAGGAGATATTGAGGAGTTTGGCCGCTTCGGTCTTGTTGCCTCCTGTCTTTTCCAAAGCCTTCAAAAGCATCGATTTTTCGAGCCGGTCCATCTCCGCGTCGAGCGAGACAGCTTCCCCGTCGACAAGATCCAGAGAGAGGGGGACCACGACATCCTCCCGGGTGCCCATATTTGTCACATTTGAGGGGAGGGAGTCCAACGATATGACATCTTTTGTCTCTATGATCGACGCCCTCTCGAGGATGTTTTCGAGCTCTCTCACGTTCCCGGGGAAATCGTAGGAAAGCAGGGCGCGCATCGCCTCGCCGTCGACCCGGGTGATCTGCCTATCCATCTTGCCCGAGAACTTCGCCAGGAAATACCGTGCGAGGCTCGGGATGTCCTCCCTTCGTTCGCGCAGGGCGGGCACCACGATCTGGATGACGTTGAGCCGGAAGAAGAGATCGTCCCGGAACCGTCCCTCCTTCATCCACTCCTCGAGGTTCTGCTTGGAGGCGCAGACGATCCGGACGTCCACGGAGATGTCCTCGTTGCCGCCGATCCTCCGGAAGGACCTCTCCTGGATCGCCCGCAGCAGCTTGCTCTGCATGCTGTGGGGAAGCTCCCCCACCTCGTCGAGGAACAACGTCCCCCGGTGGGCCTGCTCGAACAGACCCTTCTTTTGCTGTACCGCCCCCGTGAAGGCGCCGCGCGTGTGGCCGAACAGCTCGCTCTCCATCAGCGTTTCGGGGATGGCGGCACAGTTGATGGGGACGAACGGATGCTCCCGGCGCTCGCTCCGGGAGTGCAGGGCCTGGGCGACCAGCTCCTTGCCGGTGCCGCTCTCCCCCAGGATCATCACGTTCGC
>Ga0307380_10003787_pt1 | contig 20678 bp, 19 predicted proteins | sample UN3MG_FD_202239 | JGI IMG/M metagenome (GOLD analysis project Ga0307380, IMG submission 202239) | Soil microbial communities from Risofladan, Vaasa, Finland - UN-3 | ecosystem: Environmental > Terrestrial > Soil > Coastal area > Acid sulfate soil | place: Finland: Risofladan, Vaasa | collected... | reverse complement strand
CTATGATACTGTCTCTCCTCCCGTGGTGGAAGTCCAGGTTGAGGATGCCCTGCGCATTCTCGAGTCTGGACAGAGCCTGGGACTAACGCGCGTTCTCAGTCCCTCTAAAAGCCAGCCTTTTTTCAATCCCCATCTTTTGCTCACAACCCCTGAAAAGATGGAGTTTCAGAGGAATTTTTTCGAGCGTCTTCTCGAGAGCACTTCCTGTTACCTCTTTAACAGCGGAAAGGCCTCAGTCGATGACCTCAAAAAAATTGTGACAGATGAGCCAAAAACAGAATAATCTAATACGAACGCAATTATTCCAGTGTCATCGCGAGGAGCGAAGAAGATTTCTTCGCTTGTCATTGCGAGCCCCAAAGGGGGCGAAGCAATCCCTTACGAAAAGTTTGAGATTGCCGCGTCGCTACACTCCTCGCAATGACAACAACCGGATGAGATTGCCACGCTGCGCTCGCAACGGCGGATTGCCACGCTGCGCTCGCAACGGCGGATTGCCACGTCCTTTCAGGGCTCGCAATGACATTGTAAAAATATATATTGCGTTTGTATTAATAAAAGAAAATGCATAATTCCGATGAATAACAAAGGAATTTACAACCAGGAAGCCTACAATAAATTCAAGGAGGAACTCTCTCGAGTCTTAAAGGGACCGAACATCAGACATGTAGACCTCAAATGGCTCGAGCCAAGGGCCAAAGCAGCGGGAGTGAAAACAAAGTTCGGATCCTACGGCTGGCGGGCAGCCATATCAAGCCGCATTGCTCCGAAAACCGTTTACTTAGGGAGTGAAGCAGTCCATCTTCCTTCTCCCACAGCAGAACAGCAAACACTCATCGCCAGGGCACCGGAGGAGCTGGACAAGGTGCTCCATCTTCTGCGAACTCTCCCCTTCTACCACATCCGGAGACAGATGGGAGAAAATGATTCCTACAACCCCATCTGCAATCTTTATGTTTCCGAAGCAGATCTTGTGAACAATCGCATCGGATTTATGTGGGGACACACCATGTTCAAACCAGGAAAGCGTCCTGGCCCTGAGTTCATCATGATTCATATTCCGGAAGAGCATCTTCTGCGGCAGCAAGTTCTTGTTCTTCCTGAAGAAAAAATTAATGTCGCTCTGGGAACTGATTACATGGGAGAAGACAAAAAAGGTTTTCTCCGTCAGGCCATGTGGTCTGCTGATGAGCTGGGTATGCTCGGTCTTCACGCCGGAACAAAGCTGGTTACAGTCAGAGATTCCAACAATAAGCTCAAAACCTACGGAGTATTTCTGTTTGGCCTGACAGCAACGGGAAAATCCACCTGGTCCTGCCACAAACTCGGGCTTGATTATGATAAAGGCGAAAAGACCATAGTTTCCCAGGATGATATTGTTTTCTTGAAGACTGATGGATCTGCCTTGGGGACAGAAGACAACTTCTTTGTGAAAACAGATGTTGAACAAGAAAGCCAGGAAGCGATGTACAACGCTCTAACCGACAAATCTGCGCTGTTTGAAAACGTCATGATCAAAGCCGATGGGGAAGTCGATTTTCTCGATGAAACTCTTACGGCGAACGGAAGGGCAGTTGTGAGGCGTGATAAACTCAAGGTCAAGGTAAAAGGAAAAACGGTTGGCATCTACTCTAAATCTATCAACCTCCCTCCTCTGGAAGAGCTTGACGGGCTGGTCTTTGCTTTCATCACCCGAAGGAATACGATAATGAGTTTTGCCCAGGAGTTGACCCCAGAGCAAGCTGTGCTTGCTTATCTCTGGGGAGAAAGCACCCACAGCTATGCCAGCCAGCCCCTCAAAGCCGGTGAATCAGTGCGCATTGTCGGAACCGATCCTTTCATCGTCGGGCCCAGAGCCAAAAAAATCAATCGCTTCTATGAAATAATCATGACCCTGGCCAGCAACTACCCGGGAAAACTCAAACTCATGCAGTACAACACAGGGGGGCTTGGAGAGATTATCGAAACTCATGAAGAAAACGGTCAAACGAAAAAAAGATTGGTGCGCAAGGTGAGCCGTGTTCCCATCAATCTTATGGCTCAAATCCAGAGGGGGGATTTAAGGGGAACCAACCACTATGAGAAAGGACTGCTCGGAACCAAGGAAATAAGGCTCTGCGAAGGAAAGATCCTTGATGAATACGCTCTCCGCAACTTCTACTCTGAGGAGCAGATTCAGCTCTATATCAAAGATTTAGTAGCAGGCAGACGGAAGTTTACGGAGGAAGTTTCCTCTGAAGAACTCAGAGAAGAAATTCTTTATGCAGCAGAACGATCTTTCCGCATCGATAAAAGTGAAAAAAAAGAAAAGGCACCTGTACTTGAAAGCCCAGCTGCGGAGGAGAAGCCCATCACGTTCAGGGAATCCAAATCCAGACCCCGCAGGGAGAGGTTCTGGCGGTCAAGGTAAAGAGTTTTATTCCAACCTTTTCTCTATCTCCTCAGCTAAAAGATGAAGGAGGAGAAGATGAACCTCCTGAATCCTGGGAGTGCTCTCTGAAGGCACATCAAGGAGATAATCAACGATAGAGCTGAGCTTTCCTCCTCCTCTTCCGGTTAAGGCAACGGTCAGTAATCCTCTCTCTTTAGCAACTTTCATGGCTTCCATTACGTTGGGTGAGTTTCCGCTTGTGGAAAGGCCCAGGGCAACATCCTCTTTATCCCCAAGGGCTTCTATCTGGCGGCTGAAGACATAGTCGTAAGATATATCATTGGCAATAGACGTGAGGGAAGAAGTGTCTGTGGTTAAGGATATCGCTCGAATAGGAGCCCTTTCCTTTAGAAATTTATTCACAAGCTCTGCAGCAAAATGTTGAGCTTGGGCAGCGCTCCCACCGTTACCAAAAATCAGAATCTTATGCCCGGCTCTTAGCTTTTCGACCGAAAGGTTCACAACTTTTTCGAAAAGATCACCCCTGGCTGCAAAAAAATCCTCGGCAATTTGTTTCCATTCCTCGATAACATTTTGATAATCCATCTTCCCTCCTGGCTAATAATAAAGTTTCTTGAAAATTTTCAATCTAATCCACTCTGTATGACGCTTCTGACTTTACCCATGAGCTGAGAGAGGTTGTTCCTGTCAAATCCCTGAACGGAAACGGGGGGATGAAATATCACGCCCACTTTTCCTTTTTTTGCAAAAAAAGAACCCTTGGGCATGAGTGCGTAGCTTCCGTTTATGCTCACAGGAAATATGGGGACCTGGCTGTTGACCGCCAGGAAGAATCCTCCCCGCTTGAATGGCTGGAGTTTCCCGTCTAGACTCCTCGTGCCTTCGGGAAATATCAGGAAGGATATGCCCTTCTCTTTTATCATGCGAGTGGCTCGATCTATGCTTTTTTTCCCTCCCTTTAAACCTTTTCTATCAACAGAAACAAAACCCACCTGTCTCATAGCCTGGCCGATAATAGGAATCCTGAAAGCTTCTTTTTTCAGGAGAACTCTAACAAATTGAGGAATGAGCATAAAAAGCAAAGGCCCGTCGATTAAACTCAGATGGTTAGCCATAAAAACATAGGGCACTCTTTTATCTATTCTCTCGATTCTGGAAGCATCAAGGCGAATCCTCAATATTTTCTGCCCGACCCAAAAAGCCCACTTGGCGATCAAGATAATAGGCTGAGCAAACTTTATCGGGTAGCAGAAAAGAAGAAGGGGAATGAGAAGAATCGCCAGAAGAGTATAAATGATCAAAAGGACAATTGTTCGCATTCCTTGTTGCTGAGATTATAACATAAGTCCTTGAATAAAAGGAGAGCGGGGATCAGTCAAGTACGGAAGGGTAAAAAAAGCGACACATTAGGCAATGTACCGCACTGCATAGCTAAAAATTATTTAAATCATGAACCACGTTACTTTGTTCGTGGAGCATGAAGCCAGGATCCACCCAAATTGATCAAATCATTATCGAAATCCGCAACAGAATTTATCTGATACATGCCCGCTGTAGGATTAGCGGTATTATAAGTAAAGCTTTCATCTCCGCCGTCCTCTCCGTCTCGTCCTAAGGAAACAATTAAAAAGTCATCAGCCGCTATATCTTCTGCAGGAATACCGTAAACCGAGGCTACGGCTGTGCCTGTATAAACTCGAAAAGGATTCCCCCATTGATCATTTATAGGGCAAACTTTTAAAAACATAGGGGAAATAGAACTTAAGAAATTGCTGCCGGCTTGAAGAGCACCTGATTGATTTCCAGAATCAGGGGCGTATCCAACCGATGTTACATAATCTGCACAGGCGGTGGCCAGGTGGACAATTTGCTGCATAGTTTCTTTTTGTTTAGCTTTCTGTATGGCGACTATGGCATTGGGGATGACAAGCGCCGAGAGGATCCCGATGATAGCAACAACGACGAGCAATTCAACCAATGTGAAACCTCTTGCTTTTTTCAACATTTGAATTCTCTTTTTAGAGTGAATCCAGAGATAAAATTATACTACATTTAGTTACTAATACAAACGCAATTATTCCAGTGTCATCGCGAGGAGCGAAGAAGATTCCTTCGCTTTGCTCGGAACAGGCTGTGCGATCTCGTAAGAAAAGGTTGAGATTGCCGCGCTTCGCTCGCAACAACGGATTGCCACGCCCTTTCAGGGCTCGCAATGACATTGTAAAAATATATATTGCGTTTATACTAGATAAAAGAAGAGGGCGATACACTGCTTGGTGTATCGCCCTCTTACAAGTTTGGAAAGCACTTTAGCGAGTGCTAGCTTGAAATTAGCTACCGGCTGCAGCAGTCCTTGGCGCACGAATCCAGGAACCATTCCACATTACTAAATCATAGTTGAAATGAGCTGCTGCGCTGACTATAAACATTCCAGCTTCAGGATTAGCAGCATTGAAGGAAAAAGTTTCTATTGCTTTATCGCGTGCATAGGAAGCAATCAAGAAATCATCTCCAGCAGCTCCAGTGACTCCATAATTTCCGTCTACATCAGTACCACAGTAAGCATTATAATAAGTACCCCACTGGTCGCTAAGGGGAAGGACTTTGACGTAGAAGGGGGAAAGCCCTGTATAGAAGGCAGAGCTGGCTGTGTAAACACCATTTTGTGTGGGAGTGACTCCGTTATCAGTAACATAATCTGTGACAGCTGTGGAAATGACGACGATGTCTTTCATGGTACTTTTCTGCTTCGCTTTCTGAATGGCGGTAATAGCGTTGGGGATGAGAAGGGCGGCAAGAATTCCGAGAATAGCAACAACGATAAGCAACTCAATCAGTGTAAAACCTCTTACTTTTTTTAACATTAAAACCTCCTTGGCTCTGGCGACTTTATTGTTCTAGTCCGCCAGAAAATGTTAAATTTGACATTATTTAATGTGCAATCTTTATTTAGCAATTTCTGTGCCAAATTAAAAAAAATATTAACTTATTGAAAATAAAAAGGTTATATTTTAAAATCTCAATTTCCTCAGTTCAAAATGACATCTTTTGTCTCTCTTTTGACAAAATATGTCACTTTTCAAGCAAAATTCTATTATCTCCTTTAATTTTCCTTCTTATGGAGTTTTTCAGGAAGATTTTAAGCCGTATTTATCGATGAGGTACCGCAATGTGCGGTAGCTGACGCCAAGGTGAGAAGCTGTTTCCTTGAGGTTACCGTTCGCAGCCTGGCGAGCCTCTTTGATATAATCTTGGGCAATTTCATCAAGATGTGAATTGAGGTTAAAACCCTGCTGAAAAAGGAGGTTGGTTTCTGGCTTTTTATGGGGTTTTAAAAGTTCTTCAGGAAGGCTATCTTCTGTTATTGTCACCCTATCCTCGATGGCGACGATTCTTTCTATTAGGTTCTCGAGCTCCCTGACATTCCCTGGCCAAGGGTAGGATTCGAAGATATTCATCACTTCGGGAACAATTCTTTTCATCTTTTTTCCCATCTTCTTGCAGTATTTCTTGAGGAAATGAGAGACAAGGAGCGGCAGGTCTTCTTTTTTCTCTCTTAAAGGGGGCATTTCAAAAGAAATGACATTCAGGCGATAAAAGAGGTCTTCCCTGAATTTCTCTTCCTCGATTTTCTTCTTTAAATTTTGATTAGTAGCGGCAATGATCCGGACATCAACCGGAATTTCCTCAGTCCCGCCCACTCTTCTTACTTTCTTATCCTGAATAGCTCCAAGGAGTTTCACCTGAGTCCAGGGAGACATCTCTCCCACCTCGTCTAAAAACAAAACTCCTTTCTCTGCCACTTCGAACATGCCTTTTTTATCAACCACTGCACCTGTAAAAGACCCTTTCACATGGCCAAAAAGCTCGCTCTCCAGCAGATTTTCGGGAAGAGCGCCGCAGTTTATGGAGACAAACGGCTTTTCCCAGCGCGGGCTGAGAAGATGAGCTGCTCTGGCAGCCATCTCTTTTCCCGTACCGCTTTCTCCAGTTATGAGAACGGTGGAATCCGTTGCTGCAAGCTTTTCAATCAAGCTGTATATCTCCTTCATTTTCTTGCTCTTGCCCACCATGTTCTTGAAACTGTATTTCTCCTTGAGTTCTTTTTTAAGAAGAATATTCTCTTCTCTAAGCCTTATCTTTTCCAGTCCTTGAGAAACAATGATTTTCAGCTCTTCCACGTCAAAGGGCTTCACAACATAATCTATGGCCCCTGCTTTAAAAGCCTCCACCGCCTGTTTGATCGTCCCGTAAGCTGTTATCATGATGACAGGAATTCCGGGCTTTTTCTCTTTGACCTTCCGGAGAAGCTCCATTCCGCTTATCTGGGGAAGCCTTATATCGGAGAGGATAAGGTCAAAGTCTTCTTCATCTATCAATTCAAGGGCTTTTTGGGCAGAAAGGGATTTCTTTACTCTGTAGCCTTCCTTTTTAAAGATTACGTTGAGCATATCGAGAACGCTCTTTTCATCGTCTATTATGAGTATTTTTTCCATCTTTCTTTTTCTTTACACTTTTCAGTATTCTTGGACTTCCAGGTCCCCTCAGGGGAAGAGTTATGACGATCTCTGTTCCTTTATTAAGCTCAGAGTCAATCTTGATTTCCCCTTTATAGTCGTCCACAATCCGGTGAACAACAGCCATCCCAATTCCCTGCCCACCCTCAAAACCAGAATAGAAAGGTTCAAAAATCCTTTCTTTTCCCTCTTCGGTCATGCCCTTTCCGGTATCGGAAATCCTTAATTGGATTTCATCCTTTTTCTCCTGGTTAAAATCAACAGTCAACGTCCCGCCATCGGGCATGGCTCTGAGCGAATTCTTAATGATATTCCAGAAGAGCTGCTTGAACTGGCTGCCGCTTCCAAAATATCGAACATGGACTGATTTAAAATTCCCCTCAACCCGAAAGTCCCCGTTTAGCTCGCCGCCGCTTTGAAGCAAGACCACGGTTTCTTCTAAAATAGCTGAAAGGTCGATAGAGGAAAAGGCTTGCTTGACCGGGGAAGCTAAATTCAGGAATTGCTCAATGGATTGAGAAACTCTCCCTGATTCTTTAACAATGATATTCATCAGATCTTTTTGGTCTTCGCGCAGGTCTAATTCGTCTTTCAGAACCTGAACAGAGCCTGAGATTGCTGCCAGGGGATTCCGGATTTCATGAGCCAGTTGGGCTGAGACCTCTCCAGCTACTGCCAGCCGATTTTTTACTTCAAGCTCTTTTTGAATCAGGCGAAGCTCGTCCCTTGTCATCTGTAAACTCCCGGTCAGGTAATTCATTAAAAAAGCCACGAGGAAAAAGGCACTCCAGGCAATGAAAATGTTGTTTATAACAAGACCCAGAGAAATCTCCGGAATTTCCTCGGGAGCAAAAGAAGGAATGATTCTCCGATACATCAAAACCACAAGATAACCGAAAAAGATGGCAGAGAGAGCTGCGCTCAGATAGGCAGCACGCTTGGAGAGAACGATGCTTGCTGCAATTATTCCAAAAATATAAAGGAAGTAAAAAGACCCTTGTAATCCTCCAGAAATATAGACAAGGGTCGTAATCAAAAGGAGGTCGAAAAATATTTGTAAGTAGGCCTGGAGGGTGAGATATTTTCCCCAGATATAAAAAATGAAATAGATGAAAGAGAGAACGTAGAATAAGAGGACTAAGTAGTAGAAGGAATTAAGCGGGAGAAAGACTGATGTGCTGTATTGAATTATAACGGCTGAAACTACAAGAGACGTGACTATGATTAAACGAAGAAGAATTAACCATAAGATGTCTTTTTTTTTTGTATCTATCTCCTCAGTTTCCTGTCTTTTTTGCATTTTGGGTGTTCTTCTTGATTCTTTTCGACCCCCTGTCTTGCGAAAATTATCTTTGTCTTCTGTCTCTCTACTCCTTAAAACTGTTGCATCAGACTAAAGACAGGCAGGTACATGGAAATAACGATCGATCCGATTAACCCTCCGATGAAGATAAGAAGAATGGGCTCCAATATAGAAAGAAGGGACCCAACTGCAGTTGCAACCTCCTCATCATAAAAATCGGCGACCTTCCCCAACATTGAATCCAGATTTCCCGTGGCTTCACCCACACTTACCATCTGTGTTATCATTATTGGAAAAAAGGCTTTTTCTCTAAGGGCATCTGTAAGATTTCCTCCCTCGGAGACCAAGGTTCGGGCCGCAACAATACGATCTTCTAATATAACATTTCCAGCCGTAGTGGAGGTGATTTTAAGACTCTCCAGCATGGGCACACCTCCAGAAAGGAGTGTGGCTAAAGTTCGTGTGATTCGAGAGAAGGCAACCTTCCCGAACAAAGGTCCAAAAAGAGGCATTTTAAGCATCGATGTATCGATGATCCTTCTTCCCGTCTTTGTTTTCTTAAAATACCTGAAAAGAAAAATAGAGCCTATAAACCCGAGAAAGATAAACAATATATAGCTCTGGACAAAATTACTGATAGTTAGAACTACCAATGTAAGGAGGGGCATATCTGCTCCCAACTCGATAAAAATATTAGAAAAGATCGGAACAACCTTCCACATCATGAAAATCGTAACTACAATAGAAAAAACCAAGACAGCCACAGGGTATGTCATTGCCTGTTTGATCTGGGCCTTTAACTTGACAATACTTTCCAAATACTCGGCTAAGCGCCGCATCATAACATCGAGCGAACCGCTCTGCTCTCCTGAGGCCACAAGATTGCAGTAGAGGTTATCAAAGACCTTGGGATATTTCCTTTTGGCCTCATTTAAAGTGGCACCAGCCTCAACATCTTTCCTGATGGTTTGAATTACAGTTTTAAAATAATTGTTCTTTGTCTGATCGGCCAGCATGGTCAAGCTTTGAATCAAAGGAAGATCTGCGTCTACCAAAACAGAAATTTGCCTGCTGTAGACCGCTAATTCTTTTAGATTGACTTTTTCTCTTTTAAGAAAGGGGATCTTTAGCTCAACTTTTTTCTTTGAGACATCAAAGACGGTTATCTGCTCTCTCTTCAGGGTTCTTGTCAAGTCTGCTATAGACTTAGCAACACGCTCTCCATCGACAACATCTCCATAACGATTTTTTCCTTTCCAGGCAAAAACAGCCATCTCATTCCTCCTTTTATTTTCTCGAATTAGCCGGAGAATAGCCTTCAGTTGCCACTTTGCGTACTCCTCCTCTTTCAAGTATCTCTGTCAATTCCTCCGGTTTGTAGGAGACTCTCATGGCGGTCTCGAGGGTGATTTGCCCTCTGTTATAAAGGCTGGCTAAAGATTGGTTAAAGGTTATCATCCCATATTTCTCTTGGCCCATCTGCATGGCGGAGTATATCTGGTGGAGTTTATTTTCTCTTATGAGATTCCTGATTGCTGCATTAGGGATGAGGATCTCCATAGCCAGAACTCTTCCGTTTCCGCCCGTTCGAGGCAAGAGGGCCTGAGTCAACACCGCTTCCAAGCACATGGAAAGTGTGATTCTTACTTGAGCCTGGTACTGAGCGGGGAAAATATCGACAATCCTTGAAACCGTCTCAGACGCTGAATTAGTATGAAGGGTTGAGAGAGTGAGATGCCCGGTTTCGGCCACGTGCAAGGTGGATTCCACGGTCGGTAAATCTCTCATTTCCCCGACAAAAACAACATCTGGATCTTCTCTCAAAACAGAACGAAGCGCGTTGGGGTAAGACAATGTGTCAGAACCGAGTTCCCTTTGGTTGATCATGGACTTACCAACAGTGAAAAAATATTCAATAGGATCTTCTATGGTTACTATATGAACATCTCTTTCTGAATTGATATGTTCAATCATGCAAGCTAGAGTTGTTGACTTCCCACAGCCTGTTGGCCCCGTCACCAAGACCAATCCCCGGGGCAGATAGCAGAGCTGGGCAACTCTTGGCGGAACGCCCAACTTAGGAAAGCTCCACATCTGGCTGAGAAATCTCCTAAAGGCTCCTGCAACTGCTCCTCTCTGCATGAAGACATTCGCCCGAAAGCGCCCCACATCTTTTATGCCAAAAGAGAAATCAAGCTCCAATTTCTCTTCAAACGTTTTCTTCTGCTTATCTGTTAATAAACTGTAGATAAGATTCTTGGTTTCAACCGCAGTTAAAGGTGGATGGTCGAGCGAGATCAATCTGCCATGGACTCTGAGCCGTGGTGGGATGTTGGTTGTTATGTGTAAATCACTTGCATCTCTATCACAGGCAATTTTAAGCATTTCATGGATTGTTTTTGTCATTCTTTCTCTCCCCGTCTTTTACGGTTTCTCTTAAAACTTCCTCGACTGAAGTTACTCCCTCTTTTATCTTAATCAACCCGCTTTGACGCAAGGTAACCATTCCGTTCTCCACAGCTACCGCTTTTATTTCCCGGGGTTGTCCCTTTTTTAAAATAATATCTCTTATAGCATCATTTATTTCCATGACTTCAAAAAGCCCGGTCCTTCCTTTGAAGCCTGTGTCATTGCAAGCAGAACAGCCCTTGGTTTTAAATACGGTCACTTTCTTGGCTTCTTCTGGGGAAAAGCCGATGTCAATAAGGGCATCAGGAGCAAGCTCTTGTTCTTGCCGGCATTTTTTGCAGAGACGTCTTACGAGCCTTTGGGCTACGATTAGAGCGAGAGAATCTGATATCAAAAAGGGCTCGACATCCATGTTCACCAGCCTGACAATTGTGCCTGCCGCATCGTTGGTATGAACAGTGGAAAAGACAAGATGGCCAGTTAGCGCGGCCTTTATAGCAATATCAACAGTCTCATAATCCCTCATCTCCCCGACAAGCATGATATCAGGGTCCTGTCTTAAGAAAGATCTAAGAGAAGCGGCAAAATTTAAGCCAATCTCTTCCTTTATATTAACCTGGTTTATCCCAGGCATATAAAACTCTACAGGATCTTCAGCCGTCATGATGTTCTTTTCAATGGCGTTTATAGTGGAGATAGCGGAATACAAAGTATTTGTCTTCCCGCTTCCTGTGGGCCCAGTGACCAGAATAATTCCCCAGGGTCTGGCGATAGCTTTCTCAAAAACGTCAAGAGACTCCCTCTCAAAGCCTAATTTCGTAAGGTCTAACTGCAACATTTCGCGGTCAAGAATACGGGAAACAATTTTCTCCCCAAACATCGTTGGTATGGCAGAGACTCTCATATCAACTTCTTTGCGATTGTTCTCCCCCCATTTTACTCTCATTTTTATCCGCCCGTCCTGAGGCAACCTCTTTTCTGCTATATCCATGGCAGAGAGGATCTTCACCCGTGAGAGCACCGGGTTTTTGAACTTCATAGCAAGGTCCATCATTTCATGAAGTACGCCGTCAATGCGGTATCTCACTCGGAAGGAGCGCTCATACGGCTCAAAATGGACATCACTGGCTCCTTTTCTTATGGCATCCATAAATATCGTGTTCACTAGGGTGATGACAGGAGCTTCTTCTGTGGAGTGAACCAGCTCTTCCATATTATACTCGTCCCCTTCATCCTCGAGGACGTCGACTACTCCACTATCACCATGCTCGAATTCGTCTAGTATTTCTTTAACGCGTACGGAATCAGAAGAACCGTAGTATTTGTTTATGGCATCATTAATCCCCGACTCAGATGCAATAACAGGCTGGATGCTCAAACTCGTACGAAACCTGACATTTTCGATGACATCCAAATCTGTTGGGTCGACCATAGCCATGGTCAGAAAAGACCGAATCCTGTGAATAGGCATAATCATGTGTTTTTTGGCGATGTCTACAGGGATAAGATTGATAACATCGGGGTAGACTTCGAATTGACTGAGGTCAATATAAGGATAGCCCAGCTGGCGGCTTAATGCCTGGGCCATTTCTTCTTCTGAAATATGACCCAAGGTTACGAGAGCACTTCCGATAGAAACTTTATTCTTCTTCTCATAATCAGCAGCAGTCTTCAGTTGGTCTTGATTTATGATTTTTTCGCGGATAAGAAGTTCGCCAAGGTTTGATCCCATTTTTGCTCCTCAAAGGGTTTCTTTAAAATAAACAATTTGACAATATTTGTCAACTCTTTTCAAGTTTGTCTTTCCTAAAACAGCTCTCAAATAATTCATAGATAATAGACGGTCACTGCAAGTTATTTTTCTCTTCTTCCCAAAAACAGTTTCTTCAAATAGTATTCACAGATTAGTCACAGCGAACGCATATGGTTGCAGAGTACTCTCATACTGTCAATCATCAGTAGAGAGGATATGAAAGGTGAATTTTACATTCATTCTCTCACCTGAAAAGACTAAAGAGTTCACCGCAGTCGAGGATGCGTACAAGCCAAAAATCACCCTAGATTGGGAGATGTTGAGAAATGTTGGGAAATGGGGACAGGCTACTCTTTTTAAAAAAACGGCCATGAATCTGACCGCTCTAAGGTCTAATTAAAAAACTACAAAACAAAGTGTTTATCCGCACAAGAGACACAGATCTTATCGGCTTTACGAACGTTGGGCATTCTTGTTGTAGCAATAGGTTTTTCTCCACTTTCTGGCAATTCTTCATCCCCTATGAACAGGCTTTGAACTACCAGATTGCACTTTTCTGGATTGTCTTCTTTTGTAGAACAGAGCATGTATACGCCCTTTATTTCTTCGCCTTCGGCTTTGTACCATACGCCACACTGAGCACAGTAGCCAAGAGGATTATATTGCGTCGCATCTTTGAGACAATGTTTACATATCATCTTTTTTTACATCCTGAAGCGTGCGGAGCTTAATCTCCTCCATTTTGGTTGTAGGGAGATTTTATTCTCAGGTGTTGGTGAAGTCAAGTTTAGAGAAATGGGGACAGGCCCCATTTACGCCGTTTATGCGCAGGTTTTCAGAATCCTTCGCTTCTTCCCTGGGAAGTCAGGGCTTTAGGACCTTTAGATCCGCCCTGGCTCATCTTTTTCAAAATGATTTTATTTCATTAATAAGGTTTCATTTTTTTTACTTGACAAAGTAACTAATATTATGTATATTTCGTTACAGAATACAGGAGACAAATCAAATGCAAAGTATTAATAATAAAATTATTAACCGAATATATGGCAAAGGAAGGGGTTGGTGTTATACTCCGAAAAACTTTTCTGACCTTGGAAGTCCAGAAGCAATCCGTATTACTCTTCATCGACTTGAGAAAAAAGGTGCAATTCGCCGACTTGCCCGTGGTCTATATGAATACCCAAAAAAGCACTCAACCATTGGTCTTCTTTCACCAAACCCAGATAAAATTGCAGAAGCCATTTCTATACGTTATGCAATCCGCATTCAGCCTTCTGGGGCCTTTGCTGCAAATATTCTGGGTTTATCAAATCAGGTCCCAGCGAAAATTGTTTTTCTTACAGACGGGTCGGACCGTCGGATAAAAATTGGCCCTCGTGAAATCATTTTTAAAAGAACGACTCCTCGAAATATGGCAGCAGCAAAAAGCAGTGGAACACTGATTCTTGCACTAAAATACATAGGCAAAGAACAAATCTCGCAGGATCATATCAAACATTTCAGAGAGTCTTTAAGCACCCATATCAAGATGAAGTTGAAAAAAGACAGCATCTATGCTCCAGGTTGGATATGTCCAATAATAGATGAAATAGTGAAAGATACAAATGCTTAACTTTGCAAAACTCCCCACCGATGAACGTGACATCTTTTTCAAGGAAGTCGCCTCCAAACGTAATCTGACCTCACTTATCGTAGAAAAAGACTTTTGGGTCTGTTTTATTCTAAGGTGCCTTTTTACGGAACCAAATCTCAAGGATCAGTTCGTTTTCAAGGGGGGGACTTCACTTTCCAAGATGTTTGGCATCATAAAGAGATTTTCAGAAGACATAGATCTTTCTGTTGATCCTGATTGGCTTGGATTTGGCGGAGAAAATCGCCCTGATAAAGCTAAATCTAATACTCAATTTGATAAACGATGTGAAGAACTTGAGAGTGCATGTATAACCAAGGTCAAAGAACAAGTACAGCCAATCCTTGAAAACGCTATCTCAAAAGTAATCGGTCCTACTAAATCAACTAAGAACTATCTAAGCTTTAATCTTGGCCAACAAACCAAATCGCCTGTCTTAGTATTCCTCTACCCAACTAATGAAGCTAATGCTTCAGAATATATACAAACACATGTAAAATTAGAACTTGGATCGCTTACAGATCAGCACCCAACCGGAGCCTACGAGATTACACCATGGGTTGCCGAAGAATTCCCAAATTACTTCAAAGATCCAACATCACAAGTTATAGTTTTGGAGGCTGAACGGACATTCTGGGAAAAGGCAACTATTCTACATGCTGAATATCACCGTCCAAAAGATAAGCAAATGCGAAACAGGCTCTCAAGAGACTGCTATGACTTATGCCAAATGTGGGCACATGAATCTGGCCAGCGGGCAATCAACAATAAGAATCTCCGTGAATCTGTTGTTCGTCACAAAGATAAATATTTTCACTCAGGTTGGACTAATTATGAAAGTGCAAAACCGGGAACATTCCGACTAGTCCTGCCAGAACATAGGCTTCCAGACTTGAAGAAAGATTATAAAGAAATGCGTGAAATGTTTTTCGATGAACCCCCGTCAATTGATGAACTTTTAAATCAACTTCAAGAGATTGAAAAGAAAATTAACAACATATGAAGTGAGTGAGGAAAAAGTCAAATTGATTAGACTGCTATTGTAGGGGGGAAATGGGGACAGGCCCCATTTTCGGACCTATTTCCACAGAAAAATTGCTGAAGGATGAGAGCACCTTCCTGAATTCCAGCCCCAAATTCCGGATTTCAAATTTCATTATTTTTCTGATTCCTTGATAATCGATAACTTTGAAATCACAAGTTAACATAATTACACTTATACGTCTCAGATTTTTATTAGATCGCCGGGAGCATTGCTCGATGCTGTCCGTCTGCTTAGAGAGAAGGATTTTAGGAATTTTTCCAGACTCGGAATTATCTTCCGTTCAAGCTCCGATGTCTGTCCTCAAAAAACACATAGCTACCACCTCTTCCGGTTTCATGTTTTTGTTTCTCCCCGAAAGGAAAGACAGATTTCTCGAATCTCATCCGACTGACGGGGGATGACTTTTCCTGCCTTCTTTTTTTTGCCAAAAAAAGATAATAGATACTCATAAGTCACACGCACAGTCTCATGAATTATCGCTGGTAGTCTATTAATTTAGGAGTATTTGAAAAAGATATCTCCACTAGCGGAGATATCTTTGAAGACGCCTCAAAACCTCATGGCTTTTAAAGGAGAAATTTCTTCCGTCATTATCCGCATTTAACGGATGCTGTTCTCCAGAATTATCCAGTATTTATGGTGAGCGGTTGCCTTGCTGACCGCTCTTTAATTCTGTGCTAGGACTTGCTCAGCTATTCTTCCTCTTCCTTTTCTCTTTCCGCTTTTCTTTCTTGTCTCTTCCTTTCATACTCTTCTTCTCTCCGCTTTTCTTCTTCTGTCATTGGCACTCTTTTGAGGAGTGTTTTCACGTCCTTTTTTATCTCCTCTATTTCTCTCATTAAGTTTCTGATTAATCTCTCTTCTTCACTCATTTTAACCTTTCTCCTTTTACTGAAATTTTGTTGCTGACATACTTGTCCTGATTCTATGTTCAGGTGTCCGTGAAGTCAAGGGAGACTGTTTTGTCAGGAGGACTGTCTTGAGCGGTGAGGGTTAGCCTACGAGCTAAAATTCAAAGGGTTTATCTAGATTTTAGAGTTATGTCTTTTATACTTTAGTCTTTGAGGATGTTACTGGATTAAAGCAATATAGGAATCATTTCATTAGATTTGGTATGAAATATTTGAGAATTATTTCTTTGAGATAGTCGCAGTTTTCTTTTGATGCTTTAATTTGGCATTGTATTGCAATTTTCAATCCGAAAAACAGACTGATTTTGGACTTTTCTGTCGCCTTATTGAAATCATAATTCTCTTTTTGGATTTCCATATAACTTGTTATCTTTTTTATTTGCATTATATCAAAATCATCCTTCGTTATGAATTGCTTTGCTTCCATTATGCATTTTTCAGAAAAAAACCAAAGATTCTCATACTGCCTTGTTCCGTCCTCATTTAAGTAATCAGTTACAAAAACACTTTTGATTTCCTCAGGGCATATCTTATGATAAAATTCATATATCATAAAAACTCTTTTACGAAAAATCTCTGGCATATCTATAGCTTCCAGATATGCACCTATCTCTAGCTTAAATTCTTTTGTCATAATGTCTCCTCCGTTTGCTTTTCTCTAATATCCATAATCATGCCCTCAACATAATGAAGTATATGTCCCAAATAATTTAGGGTAAATTCATCATTTTCATAATTCCATTGCCACTTTACATCTTCCTCTCTCATTTCTTCTCTTCTTTTTTCATAGTATTTATGTAGCAATCTTCGAATGGCCTCTTGTAATTGTGTTGTTATTTGAATCTCAATTCTAAAATCAATTTTTTCGGTGTCCCAATCAATTCTTGGAATCTCAAATTCTTGTTTTGTATACAGGTGTACTGCATAATATCCTTCCTCTCTGGCTTCAAAATGTACTTCAGATTTCGTGCTACACTGATCGCAAAGAGAGCTTATTTTCTCTATCATAAACCTAACACCGTCCAGATACTTAACTGCAAAAATTGTCCTTATAATGTCATTTATTCTTGTAAACCAGTTATTAGGTAAAATCCATCCTCCTTCCGGCTTTTTAGGCCAGTTCTTGTTCTCTACGACATTTTTCCTAAACGTCTTTTTAAAAAATGAATCAAAAGACTTTATGTACAGCTCTGTTTTTAAAAATCTTGGCATAAATAGATCATATTTCTTATCCCTATAGTATTCAGCATGATACTCGTTGAGATTTTTAGTCAGTTGAGTCCAAAATTCTGAATTCCCAAAATCATTTTTGATTCTTTCTGTCACTGATTCATAATGGTTTTTAGTCTTGTCCGAAATCTCAATTTCATGTTTATCTTTTAACCATTCTTTGTACTCTTTGAATTGGGGTTTATTCATATTCATAATGTGATCCCCAAGATTTTATCGTTTCTCTTCGATCCCCCGATTTTAGACTTATAGCACGGGAGAGGTTTGATGTCAAACGAGAATAAAACAGACCTCTCCCTTTGTCACCATTTGTCACTAAGTTTGCTTACTATCGCCTACTTACGGCTACGATTGCTAACGGCTTACCCCGGGAAAAACAAAATACCCCTGGTTTAAAATTGGAGTTCCAATCCCTCTCCCTCCGCCATCCACAAATTTCTTGTGGTTCGATTCATAAAACCCGCACTTTTGATGATTTGCTAGAAATTTTATCTATTGTAAGGCATTGATTTATATTATGTAGGGGCTTGATTCATCAAGCCCACCTTTTTTAAATGTATGGATTGATTCCTTTTGTGTAGGGGATTGATTCATCAAGCCCGCCTTTGTATTTCCTATTTTTCCACGGAAAACAAGGGGGCTGTCCCCTTTTTTGTGAAAACACGTCTCCCCGTGAGAAGATATGGTTTTCTCCGGATAAAAAAGCGGTCATGAGTCTGACCGCTCCTCAGTTTCCTTGTCATTCACTTCCATGCTTATCGACTATCCTCTTTAAATCTTCTGGATCATAAATCATATCTACTGATGAAGGATCAAGATCACCATCTGCAAGTGCTTCCTTAAAAAACATTCTTGCCTCTTCATAATAGGGAATAGTTAACCTTCTCATAAATTCAATAAATTCTCGGATATCTTTTACCCTTGGGCCTTTATATTCAGGAATAACATATGGACCCCAATCTAAAAAGCTTAGTAGATTAACATATCCTTTGTCTCCCATAAACTGAGTTAACTGTGTATCAGACAGGCCTTGTTCCTCAGAATAATAGAAACAACCTCCTTTTCCCCGCGGGGAACTGCCACAATTATGAACTATTTTAAAGCCATAGCACGAATTAAAAGTCTCTTTACCACTCAGCCACTCCACCCAACCATCTTCAGCGGAATTAATGATTTTTCCGCAAGAATCACAAATCCACTGTTTTAAAGGTGTTAACATAACCCCTCCTTTCTTGTTAAAGTTTTAATGATTGACAAACTTGTCCTGATTTTACGCTCAGGTGTCCGTGAAGTCAAGGATTTATGGAAGGATAGACTGGTGACGTATACGTGACACGGAATGCCTACAATTGCTCGCTATTGCCTAACGGTGAGTAAGTGAGAGGACGTTTCTGACCCCATAAAAAGCTGGCTCCTCGGGTAGGACTCGAACCTACAACCTAGTGGTTAACAGCCACCCGCTCTGGCTTTAGATATATTCCTACTCATACTTTCCAAGGAAAGCTATTGATAAATAAGAGGTAAGGCTGGCGCGCCTGGAGAGACTCGAACTCCCGACCCGCTGCTTAGAAGGCAGCTGCTCTATCCTGACTGAGCTACAGGCGCATCCTTGATATTTTTCTATCTCACTCGGCTTCTATATCCGATTGTTGCTTTATCCGTCTTAAGTTTTAATCGGGGAGATCGGATTCGAACCGACGACCTCCTGCTCCCAAAGCAGGCGCGCTAACCAGGCTACGCTACTCCCCGAGACTTGTGAGACGAGCGTGTATTCCAAGCAAGATAAAGGGGACAGTCTCCATTTTATAAAAAAAATGGGGACAGTCCCCGTTTTTGCCCTGGCTTTTGGCCCCTTTAATCTTAGCAAAACAGAAAAAAGTTGTCAATTTCAGTTCCGTTTTAAACCCCGCTCTATTTCCTTCCTCTCTATCTTGACGATGATGGGCCTTCCGTGAGGACAGAGGGATGAATTTGATGTTTTAAAAAGTTCTTCCACCAGATAATTCATCTTTTCGAACGATAAAACCTGGCCTGCTTTTATAGCAGTCTTACAGGCCAGTGTGGCTAACAGTCTCTTTTTTTTATCCTCAATTTGCTCTCCCTTCTTTTCTTCAAGAAGAGAGATAAATATATCCTTTGCTTCCTCTTCTTTAAATATATCAGGATACTCTTTTAAGGCAAAGCTCTGCCCTCCCATGGCCTCCACCCTGAATCCTGCCTCTTCCAGCAGGGCTTGATTATTTTCAAAACTCAAAAGCTGGGATGGAGAGAGCTCGAAAAGAATAGGGAGAAGAGCCAATTTTTGAGGCCATTTTTTTTCCTTGTCGATTTCTTCATATTTTTCAAAAAGAATCCTCTCATGGGCATTGTGCTGATCGACGATTATTATGCCCTCTTCAGAACAGGCAACTATATATATATCCAGATACTGCCCCAGGACGTGCGGGTATGTCTCTTCCTGCTTTGCCAGGGGAGTGAACAAATCTTTCCATTCTCGCTGCCGTTCTTTGGCTCTCATAAAAGCAGGCGCGCCTCTTTCTTCTTCTATCCTGAAACCCATTTCTTCTTCCTTAGTAGGATAGATCTTTTTTACTCCCTTCTCCTTGAGAATGGCCTGCTCTAGACTCCGGATTACAAGCTGAAAAACAGGGCGGGAATCTTTAAATCTGACTTCTGCTTTGGCTGGATGGACATTTATGTCGACCTCAGTATAGGGATAGGAAAGAAAAAGGAAAGCTTCTGCAAATCTATCCTTTTCTAAGAAGCCTCTGTAGGCTTGATTCAGGGCAGCCAGGAGAGTTCGATCTCTTACCGGTCTTTTGTTTACATAAAAGAGCTGGAGTGTTCTATCTCGATGCCCTGCTGGCGGAAGAGATGCATATCCATAAAGTTGCCTGTCATCCTCCTTGTAATCTATCTCCAGGAGTCGTTCTAAAAGGGATTTCCCGAAAACCTGAAAAATCCTTTCCTTGAGACTGCTTACAGGTGGATAATCAAAGACCTGCCTTTTACCGTGGATTAAAGAAAATCTCGCTTCCGGATAAGCTATGGAAGCAAAAGTCATGAATTTCACAATCAGGTTAAGCTCAGATCTATCAGAGCGGAGAAATTTTTCCCTCGCAGGTAGATTAAAGAATAGATCTCTGACTTCAACGGATGTTCCCAGTGGAAAAGCGATGTCTGAAGTTTGGATTATCTTCTCTCCTTCTTTTTCAATCAGAGTACCTTTCTCCTCTTTTCCATCGGATGTCTTTAAAACAACCCTGGAGACGGCAGAGATACTGGGCAGAGCCTCCCCTCTAAAACCCAGGGTAGAAATCAGGCTGAGGTCTTCGACACTCCGAATCTTGCTGGTTGAATGCCGTTCAAAACACAGTTGAGCATCTTCTCGGCTCATTCCATGGCCATTGTCCGTAACTCTTACCAGCTTTTTTCCTCCGGAAAGAAGCTCGACTTTTATCTCCGAAGCATTGGCATCCAAAGAGTTC
>Ga0307380_10003786_pt1 | contig 20678 bp, 13 predicted proteins | sample UN3MG_FD_202239 | JGI IMG/M metagenome (GOLD analysis project Ga0307380, IMG submission 202239) | Soil microbial communities from Risofladan, Vaasa, Finland - UN-3 | ecosystem: Environmental > Terrestrial > Soil > Coastal area > Acid sulfate soil | place: Finland: Risofladan, Vaasa | collected... | reverse complement strand
ATGGCTACCCTGCCCGACACCAAGCCCCACCACGTGATCGTGAGTATCGCCCCCAAGCGGCTCGCGTTCTACCTCGACGGCAAGAAGGTGAAGGAGATCGATCCCTCCCCTGCACAGCTCCTCGAAGTGGGGGCGCCGCCGATGACTTTCGCCGGGTATCGTCCCGATCCGGGCAAGAATACATGGCACGGCACGTTCGAATACGTCGCCATGTACAGTCGCTTCATCGAAGAAGATGAAGCGGCGAAGAACGCGGCGGCCGTGGCCGCGGATCTGGCCACACGCAAGACTCTGCCGCAGATCGAGGTGCAGGCTACGCTGATCGGCAAGTCGAAAATCCCTGATCCTCACCAGATGGCGCCGTACCGCAACGCGCTTGTCGTGAATGAATACAGCGTGGAAAAGGTGCTGAAGGGCACGTACGCAGGCAAGACCATTCGCGTGGTGCAGTGGGGCATGCTCAACCTGAAGCCGACCCCGCTGGCGGCACAGGAGCCGGGCACGAGCGTGAAGCTGGTGCTGGAAACGTTTATCGATCACGACGAGCTGGTGCCGGAGCTGATCTCAAACACGCTCAAGGAAGATTTCGACCTGACGCTCTACACCGATGTGAACCTCTGAGCGGACTCCCAGATCGAGATGAGAACACACTATGGTATTCAGTTCGCACCTTTTCGTCTTCTATTTCCTGCCGCTGGCGCTGCTGGTGTACTACCTGCTGCCCATGCGCGGGAAGCACCTCTCGCTGACCCTCTTCAGCTATGTGTTCTACGGCTGGGCCAACCCCTTGTTCGTGCTGTTGATGTTCACCTCCACGCTGATCGACTACGTGGCGGGGCTGGTCCAGGTCGGGCAGTTGAGCCCGGCGGCCTGGAAGCAGCCCGTGCCGCTGCTGGAGAGCCGGGGGCATGTGCGGCCGCGCCGACATTGGAGCAATTGGCTGCTGCTCCCGTTTGTGGTCCGCTGGGTGCGGATGGAGACGCCCAGCCGCACGCGCGCCCAGAAGGTGGCGCTGCTCGTCTCGCTCATCTCCAATCTGACGCTGCTGGGGTTCTTCAAGTATTTCAATTTCGGCCTGGATTCCTGGAACGGCATCGTCAGCGCTGCCGGCTGGGAGGCGGCCCACTGGGACACCCTGCTGCGCATCACGCTACCGCTGGGGATCAGCTTCTACACCTTCCAGTCCATGAGCTACTCGATCGACGTGTACCGGGGCGAGGCGCGGGCCATCCGGCATTTCGGCGACTTCTTCTGCTATGTCTCCATGTTTCCGCAGCTTGTGGCCGGGCCGATCGTCCGCTTCCAGGACGTGGCCGACCAGTTCCTGGTGCGCACGCACACCCTGGAGAAATTCGCGCGCGGCGTCGCCTTCTTCTCCCTGGGCATGGGCAAGAAGATCCTGCTCGCCAATCCCTGCGGCAAGGTGGCGGACACGGTCTTCGACGCGGGCGCGGCTTCGACGCTGGACGCCTGGTACGGCGTCTGCGCCTACGCTTTCCAGATCTATTTCGACTTCAGCGCCTACTCGGACATGGCGATTGGGTTGGGGCTGATGCTCGGTTTCGTCTTCGCCAAGAATTTCGACTCGCCCTACCACAGTCACTCGATCACCGAGTTCTGGCGGCGCTGGCACCTGTCGCTCTCGACGTGGCTGCGCGACAACCTCTACATTCCCCTGGGCGGCAACCGTCTCGGCGAGTTCAGGACCTACATCAACCTCGGCATCACCATGGTTCTGGGCGGACTCTGGCACGGGGCCTCGTGGAATTTCGTGATCTGGGGCGCGATCCATGGCGGCATGCTCGGGTTCGAGCGCACGCAGGGCAAGGAGAGCTTCTACGCCCGCCTGCCCGGCCCGCTGAAGACCGCCCTCACCTTCGTGATCGTGCTTTTCACCTGGGTCTTCTTCCGGGCCAAGGACCTGACCTCCTCGGTCAACTATTGCAAGACCATGCTCGGCTTCGGCGCGACGCAGAGCGGCAGCGACCTGCTGGCCGGACTCATCTACCAGCCCTACTTCCTGATCAATTTCGCGATCGCCGCGGTTGTCGTCTGGGCCTGCCCGCAGACCTGGGATTTCACCCGCAGGCTGACCTGGCCCAAGGTGGTCTTCGCCGCAGCCCTGCTCTTGCTCTCGCTGGCGCTCATGGAGACGCAGGCGTTCAATCCATTCATCTATTTCACCTTTTGATCGGCGAGAGGAGTCGCACATGAGCCGCGACAAACACCATTCCCGCGAAGAGATCGCCAAGATCGAGATCGGGCACACCGACTCGTCCCCGGCGATCAACGTGTTCCTGACCCTGTTCTTCCTTGCTGTGATCACGGCCGTGCCGCTGCTGCAGACGGGGCGCGAGTTCGCCGCCATCCGCGCTGGGAGGGAGTCCGACCGGAAGCGGCCGCAGAGCCTCGACGTCTTCGCCTTCCTCCTGCCGAGCCGCGCTGAACTGAAAACGCTGGCGTCGGCGGAGGAGGGCCTGCTCGCGGCCGGCAGCCGCGTGAATGCCCGGATCCTCCGCGATATCCAGACCTACGAGACCGACCTGAAGACGCGGGACGCGCTCATGCAGTGGTTGATCCCGCGCATGCAGATCCCCGTCACCGCCTGGCTCAAGGGCGGGAACGAGGACGCCTATTGCGGCCGCGATGGCTGGCTGTTCTACCGCCGGGACATCGACTCGCTCACGGGCCGGGGCTTCCTCGACCCCGAGATCCTGGCCCGCCGCGCCGCGGGCGGGAGCGAGCTCAAGGCCCCACCCCAGCCCGACCCGCTCAAGGCGATCATCGATTTCCGCGACCAGCTCGCCAAGCGCGGCATCGCGCTCATCATTATGCCGGCGCCGGTCAAGCCCTCGATCCATCCGGAGCGGCACTCGGCCCGCTACGAGGGGCGCGCGGGCGCGGTGCAAAACCCGTCCTTCCCGGCCTTCGTCGAGCGGTTGGCCAGGGAGAAGATCGCCTGCTTCGACGCCGCGCCGGTCCTGCTGCAGGCCAAGGCGACTGCGCCGGGCCGGCCGCTCTACCTCGGGACTGACACGCATTGGACGCCCGAGGGCATGGAGCTGGCGGCGAAGGCGCTGGCCGATCTGGCGCGCCAAACGGCGACCCTGCCGCGCGCCACGGACCGTTTCACCGCGGCCGCGAAGGAGGTCACGAACCTCGGCGACGTGGCGCTGATGCTCAAGTTCCCCGCCGAATGGCAGGTCTTCGCGCCCGAAACCGCGACGATCCGGCAGGTGCGGGACGGGAAGGAGCCGTGGCGGCCGGACGCAAAGGCCGAGGTCCTCTTCCTCGGCGACAGCTTTGCCAACATCTTCTCGCTCGCGCCCATGGGCTGGGGCGAGTCCGCGGGGCTCGTCGAGCATCTGAGCCTGGCGCTCGGCCTGCCGGCGGACGCCATCACCCGGAACGACGCCGGCAGCTTCGCCACGCGCGAAATGCTCGCCAAGGAGCTGCAGCGCGGGAACGACCGGCTCGCTGGCAAGAAGCTGGTGATCTGGGAGTTCGCCTCGCGCGAGCTGACCTGTGGCGACTGGAAGATCCTCCCCCTGACGCTGGGGGAGAAGCGCGAGGCCGGGATGTATGCGCCGCCTACCGGCAAGACGATCGCCGTCCACGGCGTGGTGCGCGCCGCCTCGCGCGCGCCCAAGCCCGGCACGGTCCCGTACAAGGACCACATCATCATGGTGCATCTCGCCGAACTCGAGTCGGCGGACGATCCGGCCGCTGCCGGCAAGGAAGCCGTGGTCTTCGTCTGGAGCATGCGCGGCAATGTCGCGACCCCGGCCGCGCGCTGGCGGCCGGGCGACACCGTGAAGCTGCGTCTCCGCCCTTGGGCCGACCTGGCCGGCCAGTACGAGGCCATCAACCGCAGCGAGCTTGAAGCGGAGGAACTGCTTTTTGCTGAGCCGGCGTGGGTGGAGTAAATGGAAAGAAGTTGTAACTGCGAACGAAAGACTGACGAACACTAAGAGCGTCTAAAAGAATGGAGTCACAAGTGGTTAGAGCAGTTCCAGCACACGATCGCACAGGCAATATGGAGGAATGCCTCGTGGATGTCATCCCGCCGCTCATAGCGGACGCGAAGACGGCGGAACTGATGGAGCCAGGCGTTCGTGCGTTCGACGACCCATCGGAATACGCCCAGCCCGCTGCCGTGCGGGGTTCGGCGCTTCGCCAGGACCGGCTCGATACCTCGGTCCCTGAGTTCCTTGCGGTGCGGCTCCGAGTCGTAGCCGCGGTCCCCCTGGACTCGGTCCGGCCGCTGACGCGGGCGGCCCTGCTTCCCCCGCACGGGAGGGATGGCGTGGACGAGCGGCATCAACTGCGTGGCGTCGTTCGCGTTGGCCCCGGTCAGAATCGCTGCAAGCGGAACGCCTCGGGCGTCCGTGACCACATGGTGCTTCGAGCCGGCTTTGCGGCGGTCCGTGGGGTTGGGCCCTGTCTTGGCCCCCCAAAAACCGCACGCACGGAGGAGCTGTCCACAATCGCACGCGACCAGTCGAGTTGGTCGGCCCCGTGGAGCTTGGCCAGCAGCAGTTCGTGGATCTTCTGCCAGACGCCGGCCTTGTGCCAGTCCCGCAGATGGGTCCAGCACGTCATGCCGCACCCGCAGCCCATCTCCCTCGGCAGGTATTCCCACGGGATGCCGGTCCGGAGAACAAAGAGGATCCCGGTGAGGACCGCCCGATGGTCCAGGGGCTTTCGCCCTGGATGCCGGAAGCGCCGCGGCTTGTGGGCCGGAATCAAGGGCTCGATGAGTGTCCATAGCACATCGTCCAGGACTGGCTTGGCCATGTGGTTGCCTCCTCAACAAAGGGCCCCCACATGGTTGATCGGAGAAACCCCCGAGAACTTTAGTCGAAAATCGTCATTTTCTTAGACGCTCTAAGAAAGAACCAAACCATGCGTAACCGAACGATCTATAGTCTCTTCATCTCCTTCTGCTGCCTTACCGCCTTCGCTGCCGCCGACGAGGATCCGGGAGCGGCGTTCCGCGCGGAATGCGCGAAAAAGGCCGCCACCGGCGAGGACATGTCTATCCCCGGCGCGGACGGCTGGCTCTTCCTGCGCGCGGAGGTGCGCCACATCGGCGTGGGCCCGTTCTGGGGCGAGGCCGCGGTGAAGGTCTCCAAGGCCAGTTCGCCGGAGAAGGCCGACCCCCTGCCTGCGATCATCGACTTCCACGAGCAGCTCAAGGCGGCGGGGATCGAACTGATCCTCGCGCCGGTGCCGTGCAAGGCGCTCGTCTACGCGGACAAGCTCGGTGGCCCGGCCGAGGGCCGGGTCGACGCCGTACACCAGGAGTTCTATCAGCAGCTCGCCGCCAAGGGCGTTAAGATCCTCGATCTGGCTGAGGCCTTCGCGAAGGAAAAGGCCAAGGGGCCGCTCCTGTATTGCAAGACCGACACCCACTGGTCGCCCTACGCCTGCGAACTGACCGCGAAGCTGATCAAGGAGCGGCTCGGTTCGCCCGCGTGGCTGAAGGCCAAGCCCGGCGCCTTCACGATCACGACCGGGAAGCGGACGATCACGGGCGACCTCACGGACGGCAAGGGCTCCGAGGAACTGCCTGTGCGGGTGGTGACCAGCGCGGATAACTCCGCGCTCGAGGACAAGACCAGCCCGGTCGTCCTTCTCGGCGACAGCCATACGTTGGTCTTTCACTCCGGCCAGGAGTTGCACGGCACCGGTGCCGGACTCGCGGACCAGCTCGCGGCCGAGCTCGGCATCACCGTGGACGTGATCGGCGTGCGCGGTTCCGGCGCCACGCCGGCGCGCGTGAACCTCCTGCGCCGCGCCAAGGCGGAACCAGCCTATCTCGCGGGCAAGAAGGCAGTCATCTGGTGCTTCGCCGCCCGCGAATTCACCGAGAGCACGGGCTGGTCGGTGGTGCCGTTCTCGTCCGTCGTCAGGCCGGCTGGCACGGCGCCGTAAACAGCAAGCAACCTCTGACCCCAGGTTCCACTCCCATGCCTCTTCTCAATGTTTCTCGACGTGCTCTGCTCGCCTCCGCCGGGTTGGCCATGCTGGCCGAAGTCGCCAGCGGGCAAGAAAACCCGACGCGGATCGAGCACCTGCGGCAGAAGATCTATCGCTCGCACCGCGACATGCGCGGCGGGCCGTATCCGCTCGCCGGGCGCAAACTCCGGCAGGCGATCAGCATCGCCTACGACTCGGAGGAGGAGATCGCGATCTTCCTGAAGGAGCAGGGCGTTCCAGCGCAAAGCCCCATCCCGCCCGGGATCTTCGGCTACCGGGAAGGCCGGGAGGGGATCAACCCGGTCGTCTACGAGTGGGACGAGCGGCGCGGCCGGGGCGTCCGACGCTCCATCGACGAGGCGAAGCGGCTCCTGGCCGAGGCCGGCTACCCGAACGGCTACGGGCCGGACGGGCAACGGCTCGTGCTCCGCTTCCCCGTGACGGGCGGCACGCCGGAAGGAGCGACCTGGCTGGCCTTCGTCAAGAAGCAGTTCGACAAGCTGAACATCGGCCTCGAGATCGAGGTCTCCGACTGGAACCGCTTCCGCGAGAAGATCGACTCCGGCAACTTCCAGCTCTCCGGAGGGGGCTGGATGGCCGACTATCCCGACCCGGAGAACTTCCTGTTCCTTCTCTACGGCCCGAGCGCGAAGGTGGTGTCGAAGGGCGAGAACGCCGCCAACTACAGGAACCCGCGCTACAACGAGCTTTTCGAGAAGATGCGGAGCATGGAGAACTCGCCCGAGCGGCTGGAGATCGTCGACGAGATGGTCCGCCTCCTCCAGCAGGACGCGCCGTGGGTCTTCCGCTATCACCCCAAGTCCCTCGCGTTCTACCACGGGTGGGTGACGAACGCGTGGCCTCACGCCCTGGCGTTCAACACCTGGAAATATTGGCGCCTCGACACGGCCGCCCGGACAGCCTACCGCCGCGCGGAGAACCAGCCGCGGTGGTGGCCCGTCATCGGTTTCGCGGCGGTCCTCGTTCTCGGGAGCCTCCCCGCGCTGCGGGCGGCCCTGCGACGGCTGAGGGAGGGCTGACCGGATGCTGGCCTACCTGATTCGACGAGCCCTCTACGCGGTGCCGATCGTCCTCGGGATCGTGGTGATCACCTTCGTCCTGTTCTTCGTCGTGAACAAGCCCGAGGACATGGCTCGCCGCACGCTCGGCCCGAAGGCGACGCCCGAGGCCGTGGGCGCCTGGGTCCGTGCGCACGGGTATGACCTGCCGCCGTTCTACAACGCCCGGGCGGAGGGGCTCGACTCGCTCACCTCGACGCTGTTCTTCCAGAAGTGCGCTCGGCTCCTGGTCTTCGACCTCGGCCGGTCCGACGCCACGGACCGCGATGTCGGCCAGGAGATCCGGCGGCGGATGGGGCCGAGCCTCGCCATCGCCGTGCCCTCGTTCCTCCTCGGGATGGCTGTCAACATCACGATCGCCCTCATCATCGCCTTCTGCCGCGGGACCTACCTGGACCGCTGGGGAACGGTTGTCTGCGTGCTCCTGATGTCGATCTCCGCGCTCTTCTACATCATCGGCGGCCAGTTCATCTTCGCCCTGTGGCTGCGGCTGTTTCCGATCTCGGGGTTCGACTGGGGCGCCGCCAGCGCGAAGTTCGTCTTCCTGCCGGTCGTCATCGGCGTGGTTTCCGGGATCGGTGGCGGGGTCCGCTTCTACCGGACGGTCTTCCTCGAGGAGATGGGGAAGGACTACGTGCGGACGGCCCGCGCCAAGGGCCTCGGGGAAGGCGTCGTCCTGTTCCGCCACGTGCTGAAGAACGCGATGATCCCCATCCTTACCAATGCGGTCATGGCCATCCCGTTCCTGTTCATGGGCGGCCTCCTGATGGAGTCGTTCTTCTCGATTCCCGGCCTCGGCAGCATGACGATCACGGCGATCCATGCTCAGGACTTTGCCGTCATCCGGTCCATGACCTATATCTCGGCCATTCTCTACATCATCGGCCTGCTGATGACGGACGTAAGCTACACGCTCGTGGACCCGCGGATCACCCTCGGCGGGGGCGACACGCGGAGCCTCTATGGCCGCACCTCCTGGCGGGACGTGGCCAAGGTCCTGGCCGGGCTGGTGATCCTGGCGGCGCTGGCGATCGGAACCTGGAAAGCCGCGGCCTACTTCTCTGCCCTGAAGATCCGCGTGCCCGTGTTCGAGACGTCGGTCCTGGCGGTCACGCTCCTGGGCTTCGTCGCGTTCCTCCTGTACGCCCGCCGGAGCACCCTCTGGCGGAGCGCGTGGCGGCAGGTGTGGCAGGTCCGTCTCGCCAAGGGGTCGCTGGCGGTCCTCTCCGTCTACATCCTGATCGCGGTGCTCGACAGCGTGGTCTGGTGCGACGTGGACCGCTCGGCGGCCGGCCCCTCCAACGGAGGCCCGTCGTCGTCAGCGGCCTTGTCGGCCCCGCGGTCGGTGCTCGACCGGTTGTGCGCGCCGCTCGTGAGCCGGACGGAGAAGACCTACTCGGCTCCGCTGGCCGACAAGCACTTCTCCAAGGAGACGGTCGAGGTGGAGGTCGGCGGCCGGATCGAGCTTCGCCGCGACTATCCGCCGCTGAAGTATCCGGGATGGCACCTGCTGGGGACGGACAAGACCGGGCAGGATGTCTTCTACATGACGCTCAAGAGCGTCCGCACGGGCCTCGTCGTCGGGGGGCTGGCGACGCTCATCGCGGTGCCGTTCGCCATCTTCTTCGGCGTCGTTGCGGGGTTCTTCGGCGGCCGGGTGGACGACGCCGTCCAGTACCTCTACAGCACGCTGTCCTCGATCCCTTGGATTCTGCTGGTCGTGTGCTTCATGATGGTCTTCGGGCGGGGCTTGCCCCAGATCTGTATCGTCCTGGGCCTCACGGGCTGGGTCGGCCTGTGCCGGGTCTTGCGCGGCGAGACGCTGAAGCTGCGCGAGCGGGAGTACGTCCAGGCGGCCCTGGCGCTGGGCGTGTCGAGGTTCCGGGTTCTCGCGCGGCACATCGTGCCGAACCTGATGCACCTGGTGCTGATCAACGTGGTCCTGGGTTTCAGCGGCCTCGTGCTGGCGGAGGCGGTCCTCAGCTACATCGGGGTCGGCGTCGGCCCGGGCACCTACAGTTGGGGCACGATGATCAACCAGGCCCGCGGCGAGCTGGGCCGCGAGCCCGTCGTGTGGTGGAACCTGGCGGCGGCGTTCGTCGCCATGTTCGCGCTGGTGCTGCCGGCCAACCTGTTCGGCGACGCGCTGCGGGACGCGCTGGACCCGAGCCTGCGCGTTCGCGGCAAAGGAGAGTAACGCCTTGGCGCTGCTGGAGATCAGGAACCTTCGGACCTACTTCCGCACGGCGGGAGAGCCTCGCCGCGTGGTCGTCGACATCTCCCTCTCGCTCGATAGCGGAGAGACGCTCGGCCTCGTCGGCGAGTCCGGGTGCGGTAAGTCCCTGACGGCCCTGTCGGTCATGCAGCTCATCCCGGCGCCCGGCTACGTCGCCGGCGGCTCGATCCTGTTCAAGGGCACGGACGTCGTCAAGCTACCCGGTCCCGAGAAACGCACCGTCCGCGGCCGCCATATGGCGATGATCTTCCAGGAGCCGATGACGTGCCTGAACCCCGTCCTCTCGATCCGGACGCAGCTCCTGGAAGCCATCCGGCACACGCGGCCGCGAGGCGGGCAGGGCCGGTCGAGGGCCGACGAGATCCGGGAGGCCGTCGAGGCCCTGCGTCTGACGGACATGCCCGAGCCCGCCCAGAAGCTGTCCCAGTATCCGCACCAGCTTTCCGGCGGCATGCGCCAGCGGGTGATGATCGCCATGGCCTTGGCGTGCCGGCCGGAGCTCCTGATTGCCGACGAGCCGACCACCGCCCTCGACGTGACCGTCGAGGCGAGGATCCTCGACCTCCTGCGGGACCTCCAGGGGAAGCTAGGCACGGCCATCCTTTTCATCACGCACGACTTGGCGGTCGTGGGCGAGATGGCCCATCGCGTGGCGGTCATGTACGCCGGCAAGATTGTCGAGACCGCCCCGACGGCCGCGCTCTTCCGAGGGGCGGCGCATCCCTACACCGAGCAGTTGCTGCGGTGTCGGCCCGGCCGGGGCCAGCGTGGCCGCAGCCTGGAGACGATCCGCGGCGTCGTGCCCGATCCCAAGGACTTTGCGCCGGGCTGCCGGTTCTCGGACCGGTGCACGCAGGCCTTCGCGCCGTGCCGGGAGATGGAGCCTCGCCTCCGCGAGATCGAGGCCGGCCACTGCGTCGCGTGCCACCTGTACGACGGTCGCGGCCCGGTGTCGATCACGACCGCCGCCGCGTCCCCGGAACCGGCGGCCCAGGCCGCGGCGCCGCAGGACGGCCTGCTCCTCGACGCGCGGGCGGTGACCAAGTACTTCCCCATCCGGCGGGGCATCCTCCAGCGCGTCGTGGGACAAGTCAAGGCGGTCGACGGCGTCGACCTGGCCATCCGGCGCGGGGGCACCGTGGCGCTCGTGGGTGAGTCGGGCTGCGGCAAGACGACGCTCGGGAAGACCCTGATCCGACTTGTGCCGCCCACGGCGGGGTCGATTTGGTTCGGCGGTACCGACGTGGCGCTCCTCGGCGACGACGGCCTCAAGCGGTTCCGACGCGAGGTTCAGTTCGTGTTCCAGGATCCCTACTCCTCGCTCAATCCGCGGATGACCGTCGAGGACATCGTCGGGGAGGGGATGCTCGTGCACGGTATCGGCCGCAATCGCGAGGAGCGCCGCGACCGGGTCCGGCAGATTCTGGCTAGCGTCGGCCTGAAGGGCGACGCCATGACCGGCTATCCGCACGAGTTCTCAGGTGGGCAGCGCCAGCGGATCGGCATCGCCCGGGTCCTGGCCGTGGGGCCGAAGTTCCTGATCCTCGACGAGCCGACGAGCGCCTTGGACGTCTCGATCCAGGCCCAAATCCTGAACCTGCTGCGCGGCCTCCAGGGCGAGGGCCGCGAGCGGCTTACGTACCTCCTGATCACGCACGATCTCGGCATCGTCGAGTACCTCGCCGACGAGGTGGCCGTGATGTACCTGGGGCGGATCGTCGAGCGGAGCCCCGCGGAGGGCCTGTTCGACGAGCCTTGCCATCCGTACACGCGGGCGCTTCTGTCTGCGGTGCCGGACATGGAATCCTCGGGGCGCAAGGGCCGCATACGCCTGGAAGGCGACGTGCCGTCGCCGAGCCACCCGCCCCCCGGGTGCCACTTCCACCTCCGTTGCCCGAACGTGATGCCCGTCTGCCGCGAAGTCTATCCGCCGGTGACCGACCTGGGCGGGGGGCGGATGGCGCGGTGCCATCTCTACGGGAAGGCGTAGCGCCCGCCCTCGCGGGTCTCGATCTCGGCGGTCCGGTCGCGATAGCGGATGCGGCACGGTCCGCCGAGCGAGGACCGGATCTCGGCGCCCACGAGCTCTCCGCCTTCCCAGCGGACGTCGACCTCGAACCCGCCCCTCGCGCGCAGGCCAGTCACGGCGCCCGCCGACCATGTCTCCGGCAGGGCCGGCAGCAGGCAAATTTCGCCCGCGTGCGACTGCAGCAGCATCTCGGCAATGGCCGCCGTGGCGCCGAAGCTGCCGTCCACCTGCGGCGCCTTGAAGCATTTCGAGAAGAGGCCGGCGCAGGTCTGCTCGGCCACGAGGTTTCCGAGGCACAGGAGCGCGTGGTTCCCGTCGCCGAGGCGAGCCCAGCACGCGGCCTTCCATGTCATCGAGAAGCCCGTGCTGCCGTCGCCGCGCTCGGTCAGCGAGACCGCCGCGGCTGCGGCCAGTTCGGGCGTCTTCTGCGGCGTAATCTGGTCGGCGGGGTAGAGGCCGTTGAGATGCGAGATGTGGCGATGCTGTTTTTCGAGATCCTCCCAGTCCTCAATCCACTCCTGGAGGTTGCCGCGCCGGCCGACCTGCATCGGGGCGAGGCGCTCGCGGGTCCGGGTCACCTCGCCGGCAAACTCTGCGTCCACGCCGAGGATGGTCGCCGCCCGGGCACACGCGTCGAAGAGGTCGCGCAGAATCTGCATGTCCATCGTCGGCCCGGCGCCGATGGAGGTGCCGGGCAGGTAGAACTGAAGGTACTCGTCGAGGTAGCGGCGGTTGCCCGGGCAGGCCGGGAAACTCTCCGGCGAGGTCGCCGGACAGGTCACCAGCCACCCGCGCGTCGGGTGTTCGACGAGCGTGTCCAGAAAGAACTCGGCGGCCCCCTTGAGGACCGGATAAACCTGGGCGAGGTAGGCCTTGTCGCCGCCGAACAGGTAGTGTTCCCAGAGGTGACGGCAAAGCCACGCGCCGCCGGTGGTCCAGGTGCCCCACGTGGGCCCGTCCATCGGCGCGGCCGCGAGCCACTGGTCCGTGTTCTGGTGCAGCACCCAGCCGCGGGCGCCGTAGTGGCGGCGGGCGACGCGGCTTCCCGGCTCGACCAGGTCGGCCAGCATGTGGAAGAGCGGCTCGGCGCACTCCGCCAGGTTGGCCACCTCGGCGGGCCAGTAATTCATCTCCAGGTTGATGTTCGTTGTGAACTTGCATTCCCAGGCCGGGTTGAGGCTCTCGTTCCAGATGCCCTGGAGGTTGGCCGGTCGGCAGCCGGGCCGGGAACTGGAGATGAGCAGGTATCGCCCGAACTGGAAGAGCAGGGCGGCGAGGGCCGGATCGCGCCCCGCCGCATGGGCCTTCAGGCGCTCGTCCGTCGGAAGCGCCGAGGCCTCGGTCGTCTCCAGCTCGAGCGCCACGCGGCGAAAGAGCCGCCGGTGCTCGGCCAGGTGGTCGTTACGAATCTGCGCGTAGGGCTTGGCGACGGCGCGGCCGAGGCACTCCCTTACGCGGGCCTCGGGGTCGCCGCCAAGGTCCTTGTGGCTCACGAAGTTCGTGGCGGCGGCGACGAGAAGCGTCACGGCGTCGGCGCCGGCCACGGACACGTCCTCCTTGCCGGCAGAGACCTGGCCGCCCTCGGCGATCACCTTCACCCGGGCCTCGTACCGGACGCGTCCCTCGATGCCCCTGAACGAGGCCGTGCGGCCGCGAAGCACGAGTTCGTCGGGCGCCGCCACCTCGCTGGCGAACGCGTCGTCTGCCGCAGGATCGCCGCGCTCGCCGCCGACGATTTGGGCCGCGAAACTGATGCGGCCGGGCTTGTCGGCCGTGAGGCGAACGGCAATCACCTGGTCCACGGGGGAGGCGAAGACCTCGCGGGTGAAGACCGTGTCCGCCACGCGGTACGTGGTGCAGGCGATGGCCGAGTCGAGATCGAGCTGGCGGCGGTAGTCCGCCACCTCCTCGTGTCCGGGGAACTCCAGCCACAGGTTGCCGAGCGGCTGGTACTTCATCTGCTCGACGGGCCTGCCCATCATGGTGCGGCCAAACAGGTAGTGGGCCTTGAAGTGCTCACCTGCGAAGATGAGACGCCGGATCTCTTCGAGCGCCCCAGGCTCGACTTCCTGGCTCGGGTCGTACGGCCCGCCCGTCCAGATCGTCTCCTCGTTGAGCAGGAGTCGCTCGCGCGGCACGCGGCCGAAGACCATGGCCCCAAGCCGGCCGTTGCCCAGGGGCAGCGCCTCGAACCATTCTTCGGCGGGGCGCGTGTACCAGAGGATGTACGCCCCCGTCTGGCGGGTTGTCATGAGAAGGTCTCCGATTGCCGGCCCCGGTGCGGCCCCCATCATAGAGGACGACCCCCGCGGCGGCAACACGTTGGGCGCGCTTTGGCAAGAGGTGTGACACTCACGCCGCGGAGCGTTACGGCAGCCCGGCGGTCCGCTTGCCGCCATGGACGGGACTTTGCTTACGGCCATCCGGACGGGGGCCGCATCGGTGCGGAACTCGGCGAAATCGGTGCCGGGCTCAAGAAAGGGCGGGAGTCTTCGGAGCAGGTTACGGTGTTCAAGTCGGTGGGTGTGGCCGTGCAGGACATGGCGGCGCCAGCCGGGTGCTGGCCGCCGCGGCACGTCTGAACCGTGGAACCAAGGTCGCGCTCTGACTCTGGCCGGAGGCGGTGGGTGTGAAACGGATTCTTCTGACGGTGCTCCTGGTCGGGGTCACGGCGATTTGGGGCTGGACGTTCGTGGTGGTGAAGGACGCCACCGCGGCGTATGGCGTCGTCGGGTTCCTGGCCATTCGGTTCGCGATTGCGGCCGCTGCGCTGGGGCCCATCTGCCTGAAGCGGGTGACGTGGCGGACGCTGCGGGTGGGGGCCGCGATTGGCGTGGCGATGGCCGCGGGTTACCTGCTCCAGACCTTCGGCTTGCAGTACACGACACCCACCCACTCGGGTCTCATCACGGGCCTCTTCGTCGTGTTCGCGCCGATGAGTGCCTGGGCGTTCTTCCGCGTCCGCCTGGATTGGACCCTCCTGGTCTCGGTGGCCGTCAGCCTGATCGGCCTGGTGCTTCTGACCGGGCAGATGCCGGGGGAACTCCGGATCGGCGACTTCCTGACGCTCGGGTGTGCCGCCGCGTTCGGGCTCCACATCGCGCTCTTGTCCCGCCACGCTCGCGATCACGACGCCCTGGTCCTGGCGCTCGGCCAGATGCTGGCGGCGGCCGTGCTCTTCGGCGTGGCCTGGCCGTTCGTTGAGCCGATGGCCCTGCCCTCGGGGCAGGTCTGGCTCAGTCTGCTCCTGGTGGGCGTCGTGGCGTCGGCGCTTGCCTTCTACATTCAGACGCTGGTGCAGCAGCGTCTCTCGGCGGCCAGCACGGCCATCATCCTGACGATGGAACCGGTCTTTGCCGCCCTCTTCGGATACTGGCTGGCGGGCGACAGGCTGACGGCCATCCAGATTGCCGGCGCGGCGTGTGTCCTCGCCGCCCAGGTCTGGGTGACGGCTTGGGGGCTGCGGCGCGAGCGCCAGGCCGTATCCGCCGAATTGCAGGGGGGACGGAAGGTCGCTTGATGGCCCCGACCGGCGACCTGACCGCTTGGGGCTGTTGCACGCGTATCGGTTGCTGGTACTATGGTCGCCGATGGCGCGGCAGTACGGCTAGTGACGGGAGGGTGTTATGGATCGCCGCGCATTTCTCAAGAGTGGCGCCGCGGCGCTGGCCTTCGGGTTGAGCGGCTGCGCCCCGGCAGCGCTGCGATCGGACGGGCGCGCCAGAAGGCCGAACATCATCCTGTGCATGACGGATGACCAGGGCTGGGGCGACGTGAGTTACAACGGCCTGAAGCAGATCCAAACCCCCACGCTCGACGCCATGGCCGCCGGGGGCATGCGGTTCAACCGTTTCTATGCCGCGCACCCGAGTTGCTCGCCCACGCGGGCCAGCGTGCTGACCGGTCGCCACCCGAATCGCATGAAATGCTTCTGGCCGGGCATGCCTTTGAAGACGCAAGAGATGACTATCGCGCAAGCCGTGAAGCGTGCCGGCTATGCAACCGGGCATTTCGGGAAATGGCACTTGAACGGTGTGGCCGGCCCCGGGAAGTTGATTCCGGATTCCGATCCTCTCTCGCCACGTAATGTGGGTTTCGACGAAGCGTTTTCAGTCTCCAACTACTTTGAACTGGACTGGACCTTCAGCCACAACGGTGTCCCTGAGAAGGTGACGGGCGACGGCTCGGATGCCATTGTCGCGGAGGCCCTGAAGTTCATCGAACACAGCGCGAAGCAGGACAAGCCTTTCCTGGCGGTTGTCTGGTTCGGCAGTCCACACGTTCCGCACAAGCCCATGCCCGAGGATCTCAAGGCGGCCGGCGGCTCGGCGTACTACGGCGAACTTGTAGGGGTTGACCGCAGCATGGGCACACTGCGCAGCGGCTTGCGCAGGCTCGGCATTGCCGACAACACGATGCTTTGGTTCTGCAGCGACAACGGCTCGTGGCTCGACCCCGCCGCGCCAAACGCGCATGGGTCGAACGGCCCGTTCCGCGGCCGCAAGGGCGACCTGTGGGAGGGCGGCATCCGCGTGCCCGGACTGATCGAGTGGCCGGCGCGGATCAAGCGGCCCGTCGTGACCGACGTGCCTGCCTGCACGAGCGACATCTATCCGACCATCGTGGACATTCTGGGGATAGAAGTCCCCAACCAGGTGGAACCGCTCGACGGAATCAGCCTGGTGCCGCTCATGGACGGGCAGATGAAAGAAAGGCCCCGCCCGATCGGGTTCTGGGCGCTGGGTTTCGGCCAAGCCTGGAACGGCAACCGCTATAAACTCGTCAAGCCTGCCTCGGGCAATCACGAACTATACGATCTGACGGTTGATCCGTCGGAAAAGACCGACCTGGCCGCCAGGCACCCGGAAATTGTCAACCGGATGAAGTCCGAGTTGGAGGCCTGGCAGCAGTCTGTGCAGAGGAGTGGCCGCGGCGAGGACTATAGGGCGAAGTCGCCCTCGCAGCCGTGACGGCGCGGCTGGGTTCCCCGAGCGGAGCGCGAAAGGAATCGCACGGAAATGACGGCAGCACAAGGCCTGCGGAAGTTCTCCGTCATTGCGGTGGCTGCGGCCGTCCTGATACTCGGCGCGATGTCGGCCCAGGCAGCGACCTATTACGTGAGTCAATCTTCGGGAGACGACAGTTGGGCCGGCCAGGCCGCCAGTCCCGATGGTACCAGCGGGCCGTGGAAGACGCTGGCGAAGGCTTCGACGATAGACTACGTCGCCGGCGACCGGATCCTGCTGAAATGCGGGGATACCTGGAACGAGGAGTTGCACCCGAAGGGCAACGGAACGCCCGACAAGCCCATTGTTATCGGCTCGTATGGCGAGGGCAAGAGGCCCGTCATCGACCGGCAGGACTACCGGCAGGACCTGTTCGGCATTCATCTGGCCGATCAGGAAGGTTTCAAGATCGTCGGCATCGAGTTCGCCCACTGCATGACCGGCATCTACGGAGAGTACTGCGACGGTTCCCCCACGCGGCGATTCATCTGGATCGAAGACTGCTACTTCCACGATTCGTTGCTGTACCAGCATTACGAGGATTATCCCAAGCGCAAGATCGGCCTTGGCGTCTGCTTCTTCTCGCACGAGCGCGACAACAAGATCGTGCTGGCCGACATGACGATCAAGCATTGCGTGTTCCGAAGACTGGCCTCCGGCGTTTGGACCAACAACCCGGACAACTTCAACCACAACGCGCCCTACATCTATAACTTCGGAAACATGACCTTCGAAGGCTGCCTGTTTGAGGAAGGCTATCAGTGGCAACTGGGGATACGCGGGGTGGCCGGCGGGGCCGTCCGGAACTGCGTCACGCACGATATCGGCCGCGGCTTCCGAGCCTTCAACGGTGTCGCCGGGGCCATGTTCTTCCGCTGCAAGGATTGGGTCTTTGAAGATAGCGAATGGGGATTTATCGACATCGGGCTGGGCAGTCGCGATGGGGAGGCGTTCGACTTCGAGGGCAACTGCGACCGCATGATGATGCGGAACTGTCTCTTCCACGACACCGATGGCCCCTGTTTCCTGCTGTGCTGCTATTCGTCCGGACCGCAGCCCAACATGGATATTCTCATGGAGAATTGCGTCCTGAACGGGAAGGCCAAACGTCCTATCGGATTGCCCCGATGCGAAATCGTCAACACGACGGATTGGAATAAAGTGACGTGGAGAAGGTGCCGTTTCTATCTGTCGGAGGGCGAAGCCCTCATGAAGGTGATGGACCCCGAGAAGGAAAAGAGATCCACCTTCGTCGATTGCGTGGTCAAGAATCTGAGCGATGCCTGCCGCACCCGGGATCTGACGGTGAAAGCCAAGGCGACGGCGTCCTCGCAGGAGCCCGGCAACGAGGCGTTCAGGGCCATCGACCGGAAAGCGGCTACTTTGTGGAAGGCCACGTCGCCAAACGACCAGTGGCTCCAGCTCGATTTCGCCGGTTCCGAGACGGTCAACGAATTCAAGATCAAGGAGGATGCGTCCTCCTCGATCAGCCGCTATGTCATCCAGTACTGGGACGCCAAGGCCTCCCGGTGGATGGGTTGCTTCAACGGCAGGACCCTCGGCCCCGACTTCATCGCACCCATCGTCAGCCGCAGGACGAAGAAGGTGCGGCTGCTAATCCTGAGGACAGACAGCGGCAATCCCGCTATAAGTGCATTCGAGGTCTACAACGACACGACCGGTTGGCGCCGCGTAAAGGCCAACGGCGACCTATAACGGCTTCCCACGGAACCGGCCCCGCCCCCTGGATCCCTCGTTTCACCGAACGCTCACCCTCGTGCCAAAGTCGCTGACGTTGAACAGCCGCGCACCGCTGGCGCCCGCGACCGCGGCACCCGCGTTACGCCGCCGCGGTGACCTTCGCTTCGTACCAGGTTCGCAGCGTCACGGTCACCCAGCCGTACGCCAGGCCCACCGCGCAGGCCACCAGTTCCGGCACGGCGATGTGGGTGTAGACCGTGAGGTTATGGTCGTCCGCGTTCTGCGCGTACCCCTTCAGGCTCATGAAGCCGAAGAACACCCCCGCCCCGAGGAACCACGAGGGGACGAAGTTGAACCCCGGCATCTTTTCCATGCTGATGACGAACACGACGACGATCAGCACCGAGACGGCGTAGCCCCAATACCCGCCCATGCCCGCGTCTCCGGCGAGGCAGTCGCCCAACTCGAAGATTGCGACCGATGCAACGATACCGCCGAAGTACCCCGCCAGGGTCTTGAAACCCATCTTGATCGTGCACCCCGCCAGGAAGTACATCGCCCAGGCCTGGAACGAGACCCACGTGACCAGGCCTTCGGCCCCCTCGCCGAACGTCTTGACGTACGGCGCCACCAGCATCATGGCGAAGGCCTGGATCGCGATGAAGATCGGGATGAGGATGTATTTTCCGAAACTCATGCAAGGCTCCTAATGAGGGTGTGGTGCAAGGTCTCCCCGAGGGCAAGTCTCCGCCCGGCCGCCAGGAGTGTGCGGCGAATTGTTACATGCGCGGGGACGCTTGTCAAGCGCAAGACGTCGACCGACGCCGTGCCGTCACACCGCCCGCCCGCATGGCCGCATGCCCGGCGATCATGTCGCTGTCGCGCCGGACCCAATAGGGGGAGCACCTCAGGGGCAGACAAGAGACGTAAGTGCCTGTGCAACATGACGGATGAGCTACTCGGGAGCAACCGCATGTCTTCGCAGACGGGGCAGCGTGCTCATCAGCCGACCCGGCCGGCCGGCGTTACTTCCTGCCGCTTCGGATGGGCTTGATCTTGCCGGCGATGAGTTTCAGGCGCAGGGCCGTGAAGAGGGCCCGGGTGTTGGTCACGCGCAGCTTCAGCGGTCTCGGGTCCGGCCCCCGGCCTATCGGCAGCGCGAAGTCCGACGCTTTCCCCTCCCACCGGAGCGCGGGCTTCCCGTCGAGGGTGACCGTGATCTCGCCCTGGCCGGCGCGCCCCGTGACGGTGATCTCGGCAAGGCACTTGCGGCCCTTGGACAGTTTGGGGTCGCCCTTGGCCCTCTCTGCGCCGTTGACCAAGAGGGTGTCTTGGCCATATCCCGGGTCCCACCTGCAAGTCGCCTGCCCGACGGGGAACGACACGGAGACACTATCCAAACGTTCCGGCGTGAACTCCACATGGAGCCGGTAACTTCCCTCGATCGACACGGGGATCGCGCACCTCGTATTAGAGTCGTTTTCCAGCACGAGAATCCCGTCGTCCTTCCGCTCCCATGACCCCCTCTCCACGTCCCTCTTCAGGTCCACCAGCCTTAGCAGGTCGACCCATCCGGCGGATGAGGCTGTGGACGCGTCGTGCGACGCCGGCGCCAATTTCTCCAGGGCCTCCTCGACCTTCTCCAGGGCCAGCGTCGTCTGCGTTCGCGCCAGGTCGTCCGCCTTGTGCAAGTTGAGGAATCGCTTGTAGTAGGCGCGGGCCTGGGCGAGCATATCGGCCTTCGCGCCGGAGCCCGCCTGGTTGGCGAGTCCACGGTACCAGTCGCCGAGTTCCACGCACGCCAGCTCCGGGCACTCTTCCACGCCTTTGGCCGCCGCGGGAACGTACTTCTTCATGGCGGGCTCGGACCCATCGTCGATGAACCGGCTCGCCTCGACCGGGTTGTCGAGATCGACGAGCAGCAGCTTCACGAGCTGCGACCGGGTCGCGGCGTTGGTCGGATCGGCCTTGAGCCGCTCCTCCAGCGCCGTCGCCTCCTTCTCCGTCCTCTCGCGAACCGCGAGGCTTTGGAGTCGGGCCTGGATGTCGTTGGCGGCGTCCGAGCGGGTCCGCTTCGCCACGGCGAGCGCCCTGCGGCAAAGGGCGGCGGCGGCGGTGGCGTCGCCCGCTTCGGTCCGGGCATCGATTGCCAACAGGAACGCCGCGATCAGCGCCTCCCCGGCTCCGACACGGTCGGTGCCCCGCGCCGCGTCGTACTCGGCCTGGTAAAGGGTCGCGATGTTCTCCAGACACGCGGCCTTCTTCTCGGGCACTTCCCAGGCCAGCCGTTTCATGGCCTCGATGGCCGTGGCGTGCCCCGTAGCATGGGTCTTGCCGAGTTCCCACGCCTTCTCGCACAGCACGGCCAGGAAGTCGGGCTGCTTGGTCGCCTTCTGGGCGGCTGCGAGGAGTCTGGCTGCCAGGGCCACGTCGTCGTCCGGATCACGCGTGGCGGCGACGCGCTTGAGGTCCTCTCCGTACAGGTTCTCGAAGGCGTCGAGGGCCTCGGCCGCCCGGGTGCCGCGCGGCTGACCTTCCCCCCAAAAACTGTACCAAGATGAATGAGAGTTTTTGACGACCTAGAGCAGTTCACGTTTGGATGTAGCGTGTGCCGATAAGAGTAGGCATGGAAACCTACTCGATAG
>Ga0307380_10003785_pt1 | contig 20681 bp, 12 predicted proteins | sample UN3MG_FD_202239 | JGI IMG/M metagenome (GOLD analysis project Ga0307380, IMG submission 202239) | Soil microbial communities from Risofladan, Vaasa, Finland - UN-3 | ecosystem: Environmental > Terrestrial > Soil > Coastal area > Acid sulfate soil | place: Finland: Risofladan, Vaasa | collected... | reverse complement strand
TGTTGCGACTGAGTGACGACGTGGCCTTCGAATGGCTGGCCGACAGCGGACAGGGGGTTGTTGTTTCGCTGACGTCAGGACAACTTTATACGTGCAACGAGACGACTTACAAGTTCCTGCGGGCGATCGACGGCGACCGGACGTTCGGGCAGATAGTGGTGCGCCTCACTGAACAATACGATGTGGCTGAGGAAAGGCTTCAGGCCGATCTGTCCGCGATGGCTGATGAATTGATCAAGGAACGGCTGGTCGTTCTGCCGGAGGACAGTACGGTTGGCAATGCGTGAGTTCATTCTGCGGGCCCACGTCTGGCTGGTGGCGACGTTGGTGCCGCTGCTTGTGAAGCTGCTGCCGCTGCGGGCGCTGCTTCGTCTCCTCACGCCGCCCGGGCGCTTCAGGCCGTACGCGGGCGTGTCGCAGGAGCGCATGGTTGAGCTGGTCGCGCGGCGCCTCCGCCGCCCGCGACACATGAGGCGCCGGGCCTGTCTGCGGCGCGGGCTGGTGCTGTTTCAGTTCCTGCGGCTGGCGGGCGTGCCGGCGCTGCTTCACATAAGCGTCTTTTCGCCGGGCGCGGAGGCCGACCGCATGAAGGCCCATTGCTGGGTGTCTGTCGAAGGGCGGTGCCTGTCGGACCCGCCTGAAGGCACCGTTGCGATTTCGCTGGTTCACGGCGGGCGGAAGGGCATGTCTGTCAGCCCTTACACCTGAGCCGAATACACGTTCGGGAATAGGACACGTGGACAAGAAGAAAAAGGAAGCGAAAAGGCGTTACTCGCGTCCCGTGCTCAGAAAGCGCGAGAAGCTTACCCAGATCAGCGAAGGTCAGGCCCAGCCAGTAAGCTGACGCGGGCCCGCTGTTCGGACGGCGCGGATGAGCGGAACCGTTCGAGGGTATGACCTCCACAGCGTGCCCCTGCGCGTTCAGGCGGGCGGAAGGGCATGTCTGTCAGTTCGTTCGCCTGAGTCGAATGCAAGTTAAGGAAGAGCCCGAATGAACAAGAAGGACAAGAAACCGAAAAAGAAGTACTCGTCTCCCAGGCTCGAAAAGCGGGAGAAGCTTGCTGAGGTCACCGAGAACACCACGCTGCCAGTAAGCTGACCGCGGCCTGTCGTTCGGGCGGTGCGGATAAGGACTACCGTGCGTGAGTACAACCTCCATGGTATGCGTCTGCGCGTCGAGGCAAACGGGCGACTGCTGGGGGAGGCCGTGGACGGCATCATAGGCCCGTTTGTTGCGGACGGGCCGGGGGAAGTGGATTTCATCGTCACGCTCAATTACGCCGAGTCGCCCTGCGCGGACGAAGGCGAACGGCTGCGGCTCTTGTGGCGGGGGACCGGGCCGGGGGGAATGGAAACCGTCATCTACGAGTCGCAGAACGTCCTCGCGACGGAGCTGCCGGGCCTTGCCTTCGTGCGGGTGGATGTTTCCCGCGGGCGAGCCGACATCGCGGTCAAGCCGGGCGAGGAATCGTGCCTCAACCACGGCTGCATCACCCCCGTGCTGTGCGAGTTCCTTAACCACGCTGGTCAGCACGTGATCCACGCGGCGAGTCTCGCGGCGGCCGCGCCCAAGGGCGAGCGTGCGGTCATGCTGGCCGGCGACAGCGGCGCGGGAAAGACGACAGCCGCACTGGCGCTGGCCGGAGCAAGCATGCGACTCATGACCGACGACGCGAGCTTTGTTTCGGCAGCAGGCGGCGAGAGACTGATGGTCTGGGGCCTGCCGCGCCCGTGCAAGGTCCACCGGCACACGCTTGAATTGCTGCCGTGGCTTGCCGACCTGCCGCACGCGCCCACCCGCAGTGACGGGGAGGTGCTGATCGAACTTGCCTCTCTTCCGGGAACGGACCCTAAACGCAAGGCCGCGCCGGGCTTGGTGTTTCTACTGGCCGGCCGGAACGATCGCGAGCACATTTTCACGGGGCTGGACAAGGTCGAGGCGGTTGCGGAACTGTCGCGCCAAAACGTGCGGACCATGGGGCCAGCCGGCCTTGAAAGGGCGCGCGGAAGCTTCGCGGGCGTGACGGCGCTGGTCCGGCAAAGCCGGTGTTATCGCCTCAGCGTCGGGCCGCAGCTTGATGGATTGCACGACCGGGTCGTTGAGCTTCTGGGAGCCTGAGCGGGCACATGCGACGCGCGGCGCTGAGAAAACGGCTGGCCGAACTGTCCCGCCCCGACGGGCCGCGTAGGTCGCGGCTCGGCGGGCCGCTTCGTCTCGAAGACATCGATCGCATCTGCGGGCTGGCCGAATGGCACGGCGTCCTGCCGGCCGTCCTGAGGAACCTCTCGTCGGCTGAATCTAAGTTCGCCGCCGAACCGCCCGCTCTTGTTGGCCTGCTGGACGGCTGGCGCGGGCGGTCGGCGCAGCAGGCGGGGCTGTCGCTGCTGCTGCGTGCCTTGTGCGCCGGGATCATCAAGGCGCTGTCACGCTCAAACGTACCGCACATGGTCCTCAAGGGGCCGGAGTTCGCGGACCGGCTGTACTCTGATCCGGCCTTGCGGCCGTTCACGGACCTCGACCTACTTGTGCCGCGACGGTCGGTGGCGGCGGCGGCCGCGGTCATGACGGATCTGGGATACGTCGGGCAGAGGGCGCAGGGGCTGAAGCATGAGGGCGGTTACGGGGAGCAGACTTTCGCTCGTCCGGACCAGCCCGGTGCGAAGATCGAAATCCACTGGAACGTTGTCAACTCGCCCGCGCTGCAGAAGGGGGTGTCGGTTGTGTTCGAGGATCTTCAGTTCGACGGCGGCGAAGAGATGCCCGTTCGTCCGTCGGCGGCGTCGCTGCTACTGATAGCGGCGGTTCACGGCGCAACCGGCCACGCCTTTCAGAGGCTTCAGACTCTCTGCGACGTTCGTCAGGCGGCCGCCGGCGCCGCCGGCGAAACAGACGATGACTGGCTCGCGGGCGCCTCGGCGCGAACCGGCGCCGCGCGGCCACTGGCGGTCGGCCTGGACCTGGCCGCCGGCGTGTTTGGCGACTCGGCGTGCGAGCGTTTGGCGCGACGCTTCAAGCGTGGACTGCGCACGCACGCCGCAAGGATGCTGCTGACGCGGGCGATGGTGGCGGCGCCTCCTCCGCTCTCTCGACTGCGACGCCAGGCGTTCAGGCAACTGCTGAAGCGCCGCTGATCGTGCCGAAGGGCCTGAGGGGGACGGTCAGCCTGTACCTTTCAGCTTACAGCTTTTGGCCGCAGGCGTTATCCGTTCGACCAGCGGGTCGAGATCTACAAGCATCTGATCAACGTCATTCGCAGCCATCGGCCGACCCCGCCGGGGCCTTGCCCGCCAGCAGTTGGTGAATCCGGTAGTCTTCGCCGGGCCGAGAGGAAGCTCAACGCCTTCGGCGAGTCGGTCCGCAACATTGGCCTGAAGCTCATGGCCTTGGGCTCTGCCGTCGTCGCGCCCCTCGCCGCGGCGAGCAAGGTCTTCGCCAACACGGGCCACGACCTGGCCGAGATGTCAGGCATCGACATGGAAACCCTCGAGCTGGGCATTCGCCGCATGCAGCGGCTGCTGCTGAGCGCCGCGGGCGGCGAGCCGCGCCGGGCCGAGATCGCCCCTGTCGCTCTGCCCGCAGGTGAGTCTCCCAATTGCTTCGGCCTGAAGTGATTCGGGCGTTTGAGTGCCCGCGACGATCACCGGCCGCGGTTGAGGAGAGAACGCCGATGCAGGTAGTCGCAGAGCACCTCGGCAATGCTGCGGCTCGTGTCAACCTGCACGTGCTCGATCTGGTTGCGGTGGCAGATGTCCTGCAGCTTTTCGTTGTGCCGGGTCAGCGCATCGAGATACGTGCGTCGCAGGTCGTCCGGCTGGGTGAGCACCTGCTCGTCCGACTCCAGGCCGACGAACTTGATCATGCCGGCCAGATCGAAGGTCAGCTCGTCGTGGTGCAGCACCTGGAAAAGGACGACCTCGTGCTTGTTGTAGCGCATCTGCTGCAGGGGCACCTCGAGAGAGTCCAGGTCAGCGAAGAAGTCGCTGAAGATCATGATGATCTCGCGCCGCTTGAACCGCGCGCACAGCGTCTGCAGGCACCGGCCAAGATCCGTCTTGTCCACCGGGTCGATTTGCTCGAGGAGCTGCGTCATGCGAATGACCTGGCCCATCGAATTGCTGGGCGGGACGTGGTCGATAATGTCCTCGTCGAAGGTCGTGAGGGAGACCTTATCGCTCTGGCGGACGACCGAGTATCCGAGCGTGGCCGCCATCTCGGAAGCGTACTGCAGCTTCTGCTGCTCTTCTTCGCCGTAGCGCATCGAGGCGCTGACGTCGAGCACAAGGTGGCAGACGAAGTTGGTCTCCATCTCGTACTGCTTGATGAAATACTTGTCCCGCGTGAAGTAGATGCGCCAGTCGATGTGCTTCGGGTCGTCGCCGGGCACGTACTCCCGGTGGCCGGCGAACTCGACGGCAAAGCCGTGCCGCGGCGACTTGTGCGCGCCGGCGAGGTTGCCTTCCACCAGCAGGCGCGCCTCGATCCGCTGGTTTGCCATGCGGCTGAGCACCTCCGGATCGAGGTATCGCGTCAGTATCGAAGTCCGCACCATGGGTTATCCTTTCGCCGTAGCTGGCCGGCGGCCGACCGGCGCGACGGCCCGGCCCGGCTGCTGCGAACTGCCTGCACCGGCGGATGCTCCCTCGGCAGGCTTCTGATACTGCCTGTCGGCTGGGACAGCCTCCATCAGCATGTCGACGAGCTTGTCGGAATCGACGTTGGCGGCCTGGGCCGGATAATTGGCCGCGATGCGATGGCGGAGCGCCGGGTGAGCGATTGCCTGCACGTCGCCCGTGGTGGCATGGTAGCGCCCGTGGAGGATGGCGCGCGCCTTGGCGGCGGTGACGAGCGTCAGCAGGCCGCGAGGCCCGGAGCCGAAGCTGACCCAGTTGTTGATGAAATCCGGGGCTTCGGGCGTGCCCGGCCGCGAAGCGCGAACCAGCGCGTGGGCGTAGCCGAGGATCTGGTCGCTGACCGGCACGCGGTGCATGAGGTTCTGAATCTCGATGATCTCCTGGCCGGTCATTACCGCGTTGATCTTGCCCAGCGAAGCGGTGGTGACGCGGCGGGCGATTTCCCATTCCTCGGCGCCGGACGGGTAGTCCACCTTGATGTAAAGCAGGAACCGGTCAAGTTGGGCCTCGGGCAGCGGATAGGTGCCTTCCTGCTCGAGGGGGTTCTGGGTCGCCAGGACGAAAAACGGCGCGGGCAGCGGGTGCATCGTGCCGCCCGCGCTGATCTGCCGCTCCTGCATCGCCTCGAGCATGGCCGCCTGGGTCTTCGGCGGCGTGCGGTTGATCTCGTCGGCGAGGATCATGCTGGCAAACAGCGGCCCGGGCAGGAACTGGTAGCGGCGCTTGCCCGTCTCAGGGTCTTCCTGGATCACTTCCGTGCCGGTCACGTCGCTGGGCATCAGGTCCGGCGTGAACTGAATGCGCTTGAACGTCAGGTGCAGCGACTCGGCGATCGAGCTGACCAGCAGCGTCTTGGCCAGGCCGGGAACGCCCTCGAGCAAAGCGTGCCCGCGCGCGAATATCGCGACGAGCACCTGCTCGATCACCTCGTCCTGCCCGATGATCACCTTCGCCAGTTCTTTGCGGATGGTTTGATAGGCCTGCTGACACCTCTGAACGGCCGCAATGTCGTCTTGAGAAAGCTGTTCGTTCATAATTTACATCCTGTAAGGGTGGGATTCGGCTCCGATCTCAGTTTATGGGGTTCAATCGATACTCTCACGATAGCGCCGCAGCTTTTCCTCATAGCCGGGCGGCGCTTCTTCCTTGCTGCTGCTTTGAATGGCAGATCGCAGCTCAGACGGTAACTTGGTAAACCATGGCTCGGCTTCGAAATTCACGGCCTTGAGCTTGACATCGCTGGTGCGCCTGCCCGGCTTGTTGAGCCGGCCGCTCTTGCCGCCGCCAAAGTTCTGCGGCGCATTGGGATCCATGTCCGGAGGCGTGACGGCCTGATTTTCCTTCTGTTCCGGCATGGCGAACGGGTCCTCGGGCTCCGCATCCTTCAACTCCGGCTTGAATCCGGGCGGGAGGGGATAGCCCTTCGGGACCAGGTCCTCGGGGCCGCCTTTGGCCCAGGGGCGCTTGCCGTCGAACCGGCCATGCTGGTTGCCCTTCTGCGGGCGATCTTCGGTCGGGTTGCCGGTGCTCTCGCCGCCGACGCCCTTGCCGGGCGTGCCCTGCCCCATGCCAAGATCACCCGGCGTAGTGCCCGTCTCGCCGGGCTGCTCCTTCGGGGCCGACTGCTGCTGCTGCTGCTGGCCGGCCTGGGCGACCTCTTCGACGACCTCTTCCTCTTCTTGCTCTTCTTCCTTTTCGCCCAGGGCCTTCTTGTCCTTCTCGCTCAACTGCTCTTTGTTCTCGGTGAGCTGCTTGCGAGCTTCCTCGACGGCCTCCTTGCCGGCAAGCTGCCGGGCGGTCTCTTCCGGCGCCAGCGGCTTGAACTCATCGCCGAGCGGCGCGGGCGCCGCCGGGGGCTGCTGCTGGTCAGCCGGCTTTTTCACGACGCGCTTTTTCTTTTCCTTCTGCTTCTTCTCCAGCTCCGCGATCAGCCGCTCGGCCTCTTCCTTTGAGACCTTCTGGGCCTGGTTCTTGCCCGGTGGAGGCGGCTGGCTGTTGCTGCTGGGCGTGGCCGATTTCGGCGCGCCCTCATTGGGCTGGAAGACGCCCGGGGCCGACGGCGGAGCGGCCGGCTGGGGCGCCGAGGTGATCGGCGCGGTCTGGACTATCGTTGACGCGTTGACCCCTTCCTCGGGCGGGTTCTGGACCTGCGGGTTGTTCATGTCCTGCGCCTGTCCCGATGTCGAGGGCGGGTTCTGCGGGCCCTGCGTCTGGGGCGGGATCATGGTCGCGCCCTCGGCGTCGCTCTTGTCGAGCTTCGACTGCTGCGGCATGGCCCCGCTGCCGGCAATCTGCGGGGGAAGCGGCGGCTTTTTGCTGGGCTCGAAGATCGGCTGCTCGGCCGGCGGGATGAACATCTGGTTGGGCGCCCGCTCGAGGTTCGGATTGAGCTTTGCAGCCTCTTTCAATGCGTTCTTAAGGGGCTGGTTGGCGATCTTTTTCTGCTCAGCCAGTTTCTGGGCAAGCTCGCCGATGTCTTCCTGCGACCCGATGTAATCGCCAAGCGCGCTGGTGAGCTGCTTGGCCTTGTTCAGGTCGTCCTTTTTGTCGGAGAAAGGCATCTTGGGCTGGTCGGGCTGCGGCTGTTGCTGTCCGGGCGGGACGTTGCCGCTCTGTCCCGGCGGGCCCGGGGGCTGCGGCCCGCTGTCTTTTTGAAGCTGAGGCTGCTGACCGCCGCCCGGGGAGGGCTGGTCCTGGCTCTGGTTGTCTGGCGTGGCGGGCATTGAAGGCTGCTGGGGCTTCTGCCCGGCCTGCTGCTGCGGGCCTTGGGGCTGGTTGGCGCCCTTGGCGGGATTCATCGCCAGCTTGTCGGCCTGGGGTGGATTGGTAAGCTGCGGGCCGAGGGCGACCAGGGCCTCGCGGGCCTTCTGCTGCTGCTCGGCGAGGCGCTTGAACGCCTCGGCGATCTTGCGGTCCAGTTCCAGCGTCTGCTTGCGTGATTCAAGGTTGGCCGCGGCGTGCTCCAGGTTCTTCTGCACCTCGGCGGCGGCCTGGGGCGCCTGTTCGACGGAGGCCTGAGGATGTTGCTTGGCGTTCTGCTGGGCGGCCTGTTCGGCGCGCTTCAACGCGGAACTGGCCGTTGGATCGACGTTGCGGGCCTCGCCGGCGAGTTTGCCCGCCGCGGCTCCCTGCTGGGCCAGTTCGCGCTTGGCCTGTTCGGCCAGCTTTTGTTTCGCCGCTTCGATCTGCTGTTGCGCCTGCTTGAGCAGATCGGCGACGTCGGCCTGCGTCTTGCGCGCTTCGGCGCTGCTCTTGGCCTCAATCTGCTTGGCCGCGCCTGCGGATTTTTCGGCGGCCTGGTCGAGTTGGCCGGCGCCCGCCGGGGCAGGTTGGGCAGCCAGATCGGCGGCCGCCTTCGCTGCGCCCGTGACGCGATTCTGCGCGGCGGCATCAAGCGGGCGAGCGGCCTGTTGCTGCGCGGCGGCAGCCGCGGCTTGCGCCTGGGCGGCGGCCTTGTTGAGGGCCTCCTGCGCGGCCTTCGAGGCCACGTCCGCAGCGGAGGTGTTACCTTCCAGCATTGCCTTGATCGCCGATTCGGTCGTTTGCCGAAGCTCCTGCAACGCCTTAGCAAGCGGATTTGCCGGCGTCTGCTGAGCCTGGGGGCGCTGCGCAGCCGCCTTGGCCATCTCATCCGTCAGGTCCGCCACCTTCTGCAGCTCATTGACCGCATCGAGCGGGGTGTTCGCCTCGCCGCGAGCGAACCGCCCGATGGCGGCCGATGCAGCGGCCTGTTGCATACCTGCCCGATTGATGCGGTTGATCAGGTCGGCGGCCGTTGCCGCCTCGTCCTGACCGGCCGCACGCAGTTGCTCTGTCTGGGCGGTCAGCACCCGATCACGGGCTTCTTCCAACTGGGCCAGCTGGCTCGCCGCCGAGCGCTGCGCTTCCGCCAGCACCCTTTCGACCTGCTCGGCGACCTTGCCTAGTGCCGCCAGCTCTTTCGAGACTTCTCCTTCGAGGCGGTCGGCGCTCTGCGTGATTTCGCCCCGAATCAGCTCGGTCGCCTTCGCCAGAAGCTCCGATGCCTTGTCCGCCTCATCTGCTGCCTGGCGGGCGGCGTCGGCCTTGGCGCCGTCCTGCGCGACGCGCGAGCGGGACACGTTGACCAGACCTTCCGCCTCCGCAAGGTGCTTCAGCGCCCCGGGGGCCGTGTCCTTGATCCCCGCGGCAACGTCGCGGGCGACGTTCGCAACCGTCTGCTGCTCGTCGGCGAACTTCTTGGCCGCTTCCTTGCTAAACCCACCTTCCGCAGCGGCGATCCTTGCACGGACGGCCTGGGCGCGTTCCGCAACGGAGGCCCGCTCCAGCGCGTCGATGGCGCGGGCCAGCTCGCCGATCTTCACCCCGAGGGCGTGCCGGTTGGCATCGGCCAGGGCTTGTTTCACGGCGGCCTGGGCATGGTCCAGCGCTTCGCCGGTGGCCTTCACGGCGCCTTGCGCCTGCGCCGGGCCCGTCGGGATCACGTTCGATGCGTCCAGCGCCGCGCTGCGCGCCTGGTTGAGCCGGGCAACGACGGTCTCGGGCAGGGACGCGTACTTCGCCTGCTCAGCAGCCAGGTTATCCGCAACCTGTTTTTCGATTGTCGCCGCAGCAGCCGGCGAACCGGTCACCTGCGCTTCCGCCTGATCGTGCTGCGCGCGGATTTTCGCCAGCGCCTCGTCGAGCCGCATCAGGGCCACAACCTCGTCCGCAAGCTGACTGGCGGTCTTGTCGAAACTCATGGACTGCTCGGCTGCGCGCAGTTGGTCCTCGATCCCGGCGAGGCTTGCCAGCACACTCTTCTGCGGATCCAGCGCCTGAGCGAACTGCCCGCCGAGGATGGCGTCGGTCGCCTTCAGCGCCGAGGCCTTGGCCGTCTCCAGGTGAGGCTTGGTGGCCGGCAGGAACGTCAACTGATCGGCCAGCACGCCGATATCCCGATGGATGTCGCGCTGGCCGGTGGAAAGCTCGGTCTGCATGCCGGCTTTGTCCTGCTGGGTTTTCTGGGTCTGCTCGTGCACGCGCTGCTGTCGCTTCTGGAGGGCGGCGACCATGCGGCGCAGTTGGGCGAAGCTGAGGCGCGAAGCGCCACTGCTCCGGCCGGTCTGATACAGCAGCGCCGACAGACCGTCGAGCACCGCCTTCTGCTCGGTTGCGGCCTTGGCGTACTCGACGGATTCAAGATAGCGTACGGCGGCGACGAGGTGATCGTTGACCTTGTGGGCGCTGAGCATGCGCAGGCCGTCCGCCGCAACCGGGCCGGCCGGCGGCCCCCACCCGCTCATCGCCGACAGCTCGTCGAGCAGTTGCAGGTAGAGCATATTGATGTCGCGCTGATTCTGGACCGCGAAGACAGCCTGGTTTTCCCGCGTTTCCAGGTCTGTGATGCCCGGCAGGGAGCAGGTGAGTTCCAGCGTGTCGCGCTGCATCGCGATCAGGCGCTCGGTCTGGTCGGTCACTTGCGCCACGCGAATGCGCTGAAGCAGCTTCTGGCGCTCCGCGGAGAGCGCCTTGATGACCTCCCGGACCTTGGCGCGCGCCTCCTTAAAGAGATCTTCTCGCTTCTCGCGCGGCGCCTGCTGCGCCTTGGACAGCAGATCCACCACTTCGCGCATCTCAGCATCGATCAGATGCTTGACGTTGAGGCGCATGGAAAGAACGTCTCGGTAGACCGGTACATCGGTCAATTCGTTGCAGCGGAGCTGCTCCAGATTGGCATCCAGGACCTCAGTTATCAGTTCGCGGGCCATCTGCCTGGCGCTCTGCTGCGAACTCTGGTAAACCCGCAGCGCGTCCGGCTCCACGCCGCCGGCCAAGCCGGCAAGCAGCAGCAACGCGAGAATGGTAACAGCCGAAGAGAGAGTGTGCCTCATGGCTTTGTCCTTTCTATGCCCGCAGCACGGTTGATTATCTGACGAATCATGCGCTCGGACTCGGTGTCTGCTTCCTGGGTTATCGCCGTCAGGGCGCCGATCTGGTCGGTGATTTTCAACGTCAACGGGGCGCTGGGGGTGGAACGGCCTCGGCGTCGGCCCCGATAGTCCGTCGCTGACAGCACGATCTTCACCTCGTCGCCCTTGGACACCTGGAAATCGGCCAAATCGAAGCTGAACTTCGCATCCAATGGTAACCGCGAGACAGGCACCGGTGCCGTCGATTCCTGAATCGGAATTGGGAAGGACTGCGGTGCTGCGTCGACGCCGCCACGGCGTACCGTAAGCTCCATTGTCAGCCCGCCCACGCCGTAGTCGTCGTTGATCCGATATCGGATACGGGGCTTTGCCGTCGGCAGGACGTGGACCTCGTGGCGATTGGCGATGTCGGCCTCGATGGACGGTGGCAGATCGGTCACCAGCTCGATAGCTCCCCCGATCTCATCCAGCGGTTTCAGATCGTCCTCGTCGATTGCCTCGATCTTGTACTCGATAGGTTCGGTGATCTCGGAAAACGGCGTGCCCTGGCTCGGCAGCTTCCACAGGCGGCCGTCGCCTGAGGCTTCTTGAAGCGGATGCGCCACGCCGGCCACTACCATCGCAACCGTCTTGAGGCGCTTGTTGAGACACCGCACCTCCAGGTCCACGCGAGCGCCTTCATAGACGGAGAACTGCCGCTTCGACGAGCCCTCTTTGGCGGGCTGGATGCCGGCGGCCCTGGCGTGATCCGGAATCGTCGGCCTGAAAATCGGCTCGACGATAGGCGGCGGGGAGACGATGAGCCGACCCCATTTCGTCCGGGCATCGCCGACCGATACCATAAAGTCGAACGTGCTGTCCATATGATCGAGTCGGCCGGCGTAGGAACCGCTCTCGTTCTCGAGTGCTTTGGCCGGAATCACCAACGGGGCGCCCTCTCCGGCCGGACGGATGGTAACCGTTCCTTCTTTAGGCAACTTGCCGCTACAGATGATACGGAACTCCACGGGCCGGCCAAATGGACAATGGTCCACGGCGTCCGACGATCTGAGCACCTCCTGCGGGCGGTTGTTGACCAGGACCTTGAGGATCACCGTATCTCTAGGATAGAAGGTGGATTCGAACGCCAGGCGCTGCGGGAATATTGCCAGGTAATTGGGGAAAACCAACTGGATCGCGGCGATGACCGCAAAAGTCGCGGCAAGAAACGCCAGGCGACGGCGCAGCCCCGACTGCGGCACGTCCCCGGCCAGATTCCATCGCCGCGTGTCCTCGGCAACCCGATGGATGACGGCGCGCTCCAGTTGCGGCGATCCCCACGTCGCGGCGGCCGGCAATTCAAACTGCATCGCGGCGACCAGGTCGCTGTCGATCTTGCGATGACGCTCCACCCGCAGCGCCATGTCGATAGCGTCCTCTTTGTACGCCAGCCACGGCCGAACATGCCGATAGATAACCCACGCCAATAGGGCCGCCGCCACGAGAAGCGCGATCAATAGCTGGATCCGCGTCATTTCGAACAGCACATCGACGAGGAACAGGCCGAGCATCAGCCAGATCGCCGCCAGCAGCAGCGCGGACCACCCCATGACGTACCGCGCGGCTCTCCGCCGGCGGAGAAGCGATCGAATCTGGTTTCGGAGGGCCTTCAGGTCGGTCATGGCACTGTGAGCCTCTTCCTCAGTATCCACTCTCCGATGGCCAACAGCACCAGCAGGAGGAAACACAGCCACGTGCTCGAGAGCGGGAATATGCTCACTGCCGTGCTGGTGGGGGCGGGCAAATCCAGCTCTTCGGGCAGCATGTCGGCGGTCTTAAGGTCGTAAACCTTCCCGCGCGTTCTGCCGGCCAGAGCCTCTTGGAGGCTGCTGTTTCGGACGGCGCTTTGGCGCTCGGGGGAAACGTTGGTCACGGCAAAGACGACTTCCGAGTGCTCCTGTGTCACGGAGTCTTTCACGCGGACGCGATAGTCGCCGGCTTCCAGCAGGGGCATCGACAACCTATACTCTCCCTTTTCCTCGCGAACGACCGGAATTTCGATCGGTCGCTCTCGCGCCTCGCCGCGCTCGGGCGTGAGAAACAACTGGGCCTGGAGCTTCCCGCCGGGCACCTTGAGCGGATGGAACTGCTCGTCATAGGCCTCGACGGTCAACTGCAGGGGCTGGCCCACCCGGTATTGCGTGCGATCGGTGCGAACGACGAATCGCTTCTGGCTGCCGGTGGTATGGCCGAGCCCAAGCCGGTAGATCATCTGCCCCCAGAACTGGCGGTAGTACTTCTCTCCAAACAACCGGCGCAGGCGCCAGGTTTCGTCGAACGCCAGGTAGACGACTTCGCCCTTGCCGTATTGGCGGATGGCGATGATCGGCTGAAGGGTCTGGTTGTCATCGCAGGTGTCCTTCGGATGCGCCGCCAGCACCTCGGCCTGCGGATCGACGTTCTTAGCCGGCTGATACCACGGCAGCATACCCATATTCTCCCAGGCCATGGTATTCTCCTCGGCGTTATCGCCGAGTTGCATGAAGCCGTAGCCGGAGGCCGCTGGAGTCAGCTGAAGGCGAAAATCCTTCTTGTCGCGCCGACCGGCTTTGGGATCGATCTTCACGGGCAACATGTCGGCCAGCGCCGTCTGCGCCAGTTGCCCGGGGCCGTACACCGGGCCCGCGATCACGACCAGCCCGCCTCCGAACTCCCCGACGAACTCCTTGACCAGTTCGCAGAATTGCGGGCTCAGCGCGCCGGCCGGAACATCTCCCAGGAAGATGACGTCGGTGGCAAAGAACTCGCTGCGCTGCATATTGAGCCGCGGCAGGAACAGCGGATTGGACCGTCGCACGTCAGGATCGCTGGAATGCAGGAAGGTCCGGAAGCCGGGCATGCCGACCAGTTTGTCGCGATGGAAGACCTCCTTGATGAATCGCCATTCCCAGTTCGGCTCGTAGGCGACATACATGAGGCGCATGAAGTCGCCGCGGACGTTGACCTCGCGCCAGGCCGTGTTGTTCTCCTTCACGCTTTCCGCGCTCAGCTTTTCGGCTTCAGCCACGAGGCGGTACCGGCCCGTCTCGTCCGGCACGAAGGGGAACTCCACTATCGTCTTCTGGCCGCCGAGCGCAACACTCCGGTCGCCGATCGGTATTGACGGGCGGTCCTTGTCGACCGCACCCTCGGCGTTGAGCGGCACGGCCTTGACGCTCACCTTCGCCGTTTGCCCGTCCAACTGCGTCTGTTCGAGCGTGACGATGATCATGTCCCGCTCGGCCTTCTTCAGCACGGGCGAGGCGCTGATCCCGACGGAAAGGTCCTTTGTCGCGCCGGGCCCGATGCCGACGGTGTAGATCGGCTTGCCAAGGCTGTCGGCCTCAGCGAGGGGGTCCGGGCCGGTGTTGTTGTTGAAATCGCTGAACATCACTACGCCGGCCAGACTCTCGCGACTGTAGTCCGACGCCAGATCATAAATCGCCTTGCCTATCTGCGTAACCGGCGCAGTGGCATTCAGGGCCGCGGCAATAACAGAGCCGTTCGGCTCGCCGTCGGGCGCGTCGCTCAGCTTGAGCCTGTGGATCCCGCGCTGGTCGATGGCAAATGCGCGCAGCCGGTGCTTCTTGCTCAGTCGCGTCAGGAGGTTGTCGTCCCGTTTGCTGACCAGCGCCTTGACCCACTCAATGCGAGTCGGCGGCTTATTGCTGTTTGGGACGCCGCCCATCCCGGTCTTTTGTCGAAGCGCCTGCTCCTCCTGATTGTCGAACTTGTCGGCGATGTTCATGCTGTCGGTGCAGTCGAAGACCAGATCCAGCATCGGCCGCGGGTTCTCGCTATAGACGACCTTGAGGATCGGGTCTGCGGCGATGAAGAACATCAGCGCCAGGATGGCGGCCCGCAGTGCCGCGCCCCAGAAGCGCCGGCGGTCTTTGACCCGCGGCTCGAACTTCAGGTACGAAAGCACGCCCAGCACCGCCAGTGCGAGGCAACCGAAGAGGACCCACGCGGGGGCCGACGCAGCCCAGGGCTCGTAAAACGAGACGTTCGCCGACTGGATCGAGCTCGCGTCTTTCAGCCCGAACAGAAATTGCCAGACTCTACCCAGCATTACGCCCCGCCTCCTGGCTGGCCGTCGTGGTCAGACTGGGCCAGGCGATGATGATCCGTTCAACGACGAACAGCAGCAGGACGGACCAGATCAGCCACCTCCACAATTGCTCGCCGCGCACGCGACTGCCCTGGAGGCTGATTTTGCGGCCTTCGCCGATCCATTCGAAGTCCGCACCGGCCATCCGCTTCCTCAATTGATCCTCGTTGAGCACGACAATCTCGGATTCCGCCGCCGGGCCGTTGAAGGCCACCTCCTGCACAACCGGCTTCTTGCCGGCGTCGGTTCCCTGACTCGCCGCCCGTTCCACGCTGTATGTCCCCCGCTCGGTGATGTTCCGGAGGGTCAGGCCGTACGTGTCGCCTTCAAGGACTTCGACGTCCAGTCCCTCGCGGGCGCCTCCGGGCTGCTTGATACCGAAGCGATCGCGACGATCCGCTGCATCGATCGGCAGCGCGAGGGGCATGCCGACCGTCTGATTCCTCTGCGGCAGGGTCCTTTCCAGCATCGATCGCAGTATGCGGTCGTACACTATCACGGAATTCCTCAGGGAAAGGGTGTTCCACCCGGTCTCCCAGTCGCCGTAGGTGCCGCTGGTGAAAAAGACGATGCTGCCCAGGCCGACGGACCGTTCGACCAGGCATGGATGATCGTTTGTGAACCGCCCCAGCACGCGGGGTCGGGTCCTTTCCGCCAACTCCTTGGCAAGCTTATCGAGGGGCGTCTCCTGGTCCGGGCGCCGATTCAGCGGGTCGTCGAGCCGCTGGCGGCTCCACGCCAGCCATCGCGGTTGAATTTCCGCGCGCCGCTCCTTGTCGCGCTGGCGAGCGGTCTTGTCCCTCTCAGACAGCGATTCCTCTTGCTCCCATCGCTGACGAAGACTGTCCGATTCCATCAGAAACTGCAGCTTCTTGGAGATCCGCCGGGCCTCGGCACTGACGAGCTTGTCCGCCTCCTCCAGACGCGGCACGACCGCCTTGAAGAAAAGGGGTTTGCCGTAGAGATCTCGCAGCCTCTCGCTGGCCTCAACTGCGCTCGGCTCGCCCGGCAGATGGAAGTATTCGCCCACCATGGACTTGAGGTCCAGCCGGAAATAGCCGGCGCGCTCGGCGCCTTCACGCAGCGTCTTGCCGACCGGATCGTCCTGCAGAGGCGCAGGGAGAATGCCTGCGCCGTCTTCCCAGGCCGTATGGTTCCAGGCCGCCGGCTGGAAGTCGCCGCCGGCCGCGACGAAAAGCTGCCCACCCTGCTCCACGTATTCACGCAGCAACCGTACCGCCGGGGCGGGGTCTGCCACGCCGGCCATCACCACCAGGCGCACGTCCTCCAGGGCCGCCCGTCCCTGTTCGGCGAGCCGGTCAACCGTCATGTGGCGGATCTTGATGAGCTGCGGCGTCTCTTCCCGCCTCGACAGTCTCGGCGCCAGAAGCTGCCGCAGGTGCAGGGTTTCCCCGTATCTGACGTCCGGATTTTCGTGCTCGCCGTACTGATCGACGAACAGCACCGGCAGCGCCTCGACGACCGGCACAACCAGATGCCGAACGTCGTCCTGCGGAAGGTTGTCGAACGAAGTGATCGACACGCTGATCGGCACGAACTCCGGCTCGCCCGGCTTGACGTTGCTCTTGAAAAGATGATCGAAGGTCACGGGCGTCCCTTGCCCCGGCGCCAGGTCGACGTTCCGTGTGTGCACCACGTCGCCCCTGACCTTCAGCGCGACCTGGACCTTCCGCGGCTCGGGCGCCCCTTCGTAGCGAATAACCACCTTGATTACCGCGGACAGGTCTTTGTCCGCGATTTGATCCTGAAGCTGAAGGTCCTCGACCCATGCGTTCTCGCGGTTGGCGCCAGGGCCAAGGTCCACGATCTGCAGCTTGGTGGGGACCTGCTTCCACATTTGCCCGGCGTCGGCCGGCCAGTTGCTGCTCTGCTGATCGCTGAACAGGACCACGCGTTTGTCCAGTTGCGGCGGTCGACTGATGGCCTGGATCGCCAGGCTCTGGGCCTGTTGGGCGGTCGCCGACCGGTCGACGATACGAATGTTCGCGATCGCGTCGCTCGCCTCATCCGCCGACGGGCACTCGAGCATAAACCCGCCCCGCCCGCCGCAAAGCGGGATCACCGTCACGCTACTGCCCCCCGGCAGATCGTCCACAAACGCCTTTGCACGGTCCTTGGCCACGTCCAGCAGCGTGCGGCCGCCCTGGCAATAGGCCATGCTCAAACTGTTATCGATCAGCAGGATGGCGTGAACCGATTGGCGCGTGGTCTGCCCCTGCGCGTACTGGTCGCGCCGCTTCATGTAATCGCCATAAAATGCCAGACCCGAGGCGACCAGCAACACGACCCCGGTGCTCAGCGCGATCCATCGGGGCTTCGGCCTGGCGAGCACCGCCGCCGCCGCAACAAACATCACACCGAAAAACCCGCCGATCAGCGACAGAGCGGACATCGCCCCATACCCAGCCGGGAAGAACGGCCGCGCCAGCGCAAGCCCGAACAGCAGCAGCGCCGCCGTCCGCACAAGCATCAGGAGCACGTCCCGCATCTCGAGCATCTTGCGGCTTCGCTGCATCGCCTGCTGCAGGAACTGCATCGGCGCCCAGTGGAGCGTCCGGAATCGCCGCCGGTTAAGCAGGTGGATGATCACCGGCACCGCGGCGGCGCCCAGCCCTGCCAGTGCGAAAACGGCAAGCCCTTGAGAAAAGTTCGGCATCAGTCAGGCACCTTCGAGGTTCCCGTCAGCCCTTGCGCGGCTCCACGGGATGGACGAGGCTCTCGATTCTCCCTTCCTGGAGAATTGGCAGGTAGCGGTTCGGCATGGCCAGGAAGAAGCACCCGATGGCGGTGCCGTAAAACTCCGCCTCTTTTCCCTCCATCCCCCACAGGGTCGATACCCACGTTCCGTGGTGACCGATGTCGCCCGGGGTGAGTTTCTGGCGCTTTACGAGCTGGTCGCGAAGGATCGGATAGCAGATCTTCCAGTCCTCCCCGCCGCGCTGGTAGATCGCCTGCCCGAGGTAGTAGAGCGTGTACGCGTCGAACGGCACGTGGTTGGCCGGTATGTCCATCGCCTTCCTGTGCTTGGGCTTCGGGCTCTTCGACTGGCGATACTGCTCGTTGAAAAAAGCCTCGCCCTGCTGAACCATGTAGCGGATATAGCGCATCGCCGGCTCGATCCGCGGGTCGTCATACTGCCCGAACTCCTGCAGGCAGACCACGCCGACCGCCGTCATCGTGATGCTCGCGCGGCCCCTGTCGTTGGGGTTATAGGAGAACGTCGCCATCTGCTGGTGCAACTTCGGGTCTTTCACTCCGGCGCCGAAGTTGGGGATGTAGTACTGTCGCACGGCCGCCACCGCCTTGTTCACAACCTGAGGATGGACCTTCAGGCCGCAGTCCATCGCGCTGCGCAGTGCCTTGGCCTGCATCACGCACAGCGAAAGGTCGTGCCCCCTCGGCTTGGGAACGGCGACGTAGTCCCAGCCGCCGTCATCGCACTGGCTGTCCTGGATCAGCCGAAGCGCCCCATCAAGCACGTGGCCGACTTTCTTATCGCCCGTCATCCCGTAGACCTGGCCGAGCACGAAAGTCGCCAGCCCGTGGTTGTACATGTCGTGCCCGCGAACCGCTATGTTCAGCAGGCCTGAGGAATGGGCGTTGCTGATGATGTAATCCAGCGCCCGCTGGACGTTTTCGCCGTACTTGCCCCGGCCAGGCAGGTGACCGGCCGACAGATACGCCATCAGGCCCATGCTGACCAACCCCAGGTGCTGACTGTCCCAGTTGCCCTTGGGGCCCTGGTTCTGGGCCAGCCACTCCAGCCCCCGTTCCAGCGCGGCCTGGCTTTCGGGGGTGACTTCCCAGGCCCCCTCGGCTTTGACTGGTGTCGCTGATGCTCCCAAGACAACGGCCAGGGTCACTACGGTAGTGCGGGCCAGGTGTTTCACTGTCTTTCCCTCGATATCCTCTGGAGCGCGCTCACGGAACGCCTTTGGTTACTGCAGCCTGTATCCACGTCTGCAATTTTAAACCCATCATGCCTCTCGCCGTGCCGCGTATTCTGAGATTTCCTGGCCGGACCAGCACTACGACGCTACTTTTCCAACCGACCAAATCGGAAAAGCAAACTTGTTTCAACTCAGGCGGTCACGACCCGGCCGCAAGGAGGCATGACTGCCAGAGCCGGCGCTGCTCGCCGTCAGGGCTTGCCGCCGGTGCGGCGCCCGCCGGAGCGAGGCGAACAACCTGAACCTTCGCTTCCGGCTGGCCTCCCTGGGCCAGCGCAATCAGTTCGCGGCCAAGGCCGACGAAGGGGCCGAATCGAGTTGTCGCCACATTCGGCCCGAACAGGCTGTCCAGCAATGCCGTCGCCCGGGTCTGCCCGGTCTTCGGATCCACCCAGACCAGCTCAACCTGATTGGCTGCCACTTTGCCGCCTGTGGCGGTCAGCCGCGCGTAGAGCACGCCGCCGGCCTCGTCCGCAGCCAGCGCGCCCGGCAGGTGGTCCGCCGGCCGACGCCAGATCAGCCGGCCGCTGGCCGCGTCCAGCGCGACCAGCTCGTCGGCGGCTTCGACCATCACACGGTCGCCGAGGCGCCCGACCACGCGCCTGGCTTCCAAGGGCGGGCTGACCCAGTGCAGCGTGCCGCGAGCTAGATCCAGACACTCCACGTACGGCACCCCGGCATCCGCCAAGTAGACCCGGTCATCGTCTACGACGAACCGGTCCACGCTCCCGGCGGGCGCCTTGGCCCCCCCGCCTCGCAGTGCCACGTACTCGGGAAAACGAGCCCAACCGGCCGCGCCACCGATCCGCCCGCACAAAACGCCTCGCTCATACCAGATCAGATAGCGATCACCGACAATCTTGAGCGGCAGGTTATATTGGCCGCTGCCGAATCGTTCCAGCGGAAAGACCGGCTGATCCACCACGCGCTTGCCGTCGGCGAGGTTGAAGCCGTGGAGATGGATCTCGCCTTCCTGCTGCTCTGAGATTTGTTCCTCGAACAGCGCGTAGACGCGGTTGGCGACCACGACCGGCTGCGAGGCCGGGAGCGGCTTGGCGCGCGGCTTGGCGGCAGGCGAGGGCGCGGCGGCGCGCGGCTTGGCGGCAGGCGAGGGCGGGCCGGTGTCCACTGCCGCCTGCGCGGCGCCGCTGGCCAGATTGGTGTATCGCAACTCGCTGCCGGCCCGTTCGCACAGGAATTCGGCGCTGAACCAGCCGGCGTGGGGCCTGACGGCCGATAGCCGTTCCATCTCCTGCGGATTCCACAGTGCCGCTGGCACGCCCGACGGGCGCACCGGCATCTGCTGCGCGTTGCCGACGATCGTGGCGGAGAACTTGGCCGGCGGCGGGACGGCCCACGGCAATGCACCGGCCGCTGCGCCTCGCTCCGCGCTGGCCGCCGCCTGCAACGCCCCAGCGACCTCCTGCTCAATCTTCTGCGGCGGCCAATCTGTTCCGCCCATCGTAATCGCTTCCGTTGCCGGCTGCCCGACCTTCCGCCCAAGCCTTGCAGCGCCCAGGCGCTGCCGGATCATCACGCTGCCGCGCGCGATCACGTCGGCCGACCCCGCGGCGATCGCATAGTGCTCGTCGGCCTGGCCGAACAGGCCCGCAAGGTACGCCTGATCGCCCAGCCACACGTGCGCCTCCGCCGCCGCCGGCGTGCCGTAGAACTGCGCCGCTGCGCCGGCTGCCCGTGAGGCGTCTTTGTCCGCGATCGCCTGCCGCACGCGCAGCGTTCCACGCAATCCGTACTTATTCACCAACTCCCGCTGCACCTGCGGGTACTTTTGCATCATCGCCGCCGCGCTCGTTTCCAGGCTGACCCAACCGCGCGGATCGAACGGGTCGCGCACCAGGCCGAGAGTGTCCGCGTCGGCGTACCGCGCGATGAACAGCCCGCACGCCTGGTCGAGCTGCCCGCCGGCGACGGCGTTCGCAAAGTCGCTCTTGAACGTCCGCTCGGCGCGGCTGTCGGTGAACTCCAACGGGTGCTCCTGAGCCGCCTCGGTGCTTCCGTCCTGCAGATGCTGCGGCGATTGCATCCGTCCCCACTGCG
>Ga0307380_10003783_pt1 | contig 20692 bp, 17 predicted proteins | sample UN3MG_FD_202239 | JGI IMG/M metagenome (GOLD analysis project Ga0307380, IMG submission 202239) | Soil microbial communities from Risofladan, Vaasa, Finland - UN-3 | ecosystem: Environmental > Terrestrial > Soil > Coastal area > Acid sulfate soil | place: Finland: Risofladan, Vaasa | collected... | reverse complement strand
TCGCGGCAAAGGCTGTCAAGAACTTTGCACAGACCTTCACCAGCACTACTGCTGCTGCCGCCAACTCAGTTCGACTGATCTCTCAGTTTGGCAACAAGGTCTTGCAGTTTGCTATTGTTCTTCGGGCTGCTTCTAAAGTCCTCAAGGAACTAAACATTAGTTTCTTCGGAAGCAACGCTGGGGTTGCGGCATTCGCTAAGACCCTGCGAGCAGTTTCTAATGCCATCGGCCAATTCGGCATAGACTTGCAGGTTCCGAATACTGCCCTTGGGTACTTAGTTGGGAAGTTGAGGCAAGCTACCGCTGCGCTCTTAGGATTTGGTAATACAGCTAAGACCACGGGCAAGAAAGCCGCAGGCTCCTTCTCAAATCTGAGCAGCATATTTGCCGGGTTTGGGAGATCTCTCAAGGGCATCCAAGCTGTCCAAGTTTTGGGTCAGTTACAAAGCCTTGTATTTGGTCTTACCACTTCTATTAAGAACCTGGGATTTAGTCTTGGCATTATCTCCCAACAGTTAAATTTCTTTAGCCAGAGTCTACTAAAAGCCCTTGGCCCTATAGTTTCTGTTGGGGCCGAGCTAGATACCACACTTGCACAAGTACAAGCGGTTGTTGTTGGTTTCTCGCCGACTCTGTCTGATTCGGCTGAGTCTGCCCGGGCTGCTGGGGTAGCATTCGCGGCTTTGCGTGAGCGTGTCCTAAGTCTTGCGGTGTCAACTAAGTTCACTGCTACCCAGATTTCAGAGGCCGCAAGATTCCTGGGCCTAGCTGGTTTGTCTGCTAATGAGGTGTTGAAAGCACTCCCTGCTACTTTAGCTCTCGCCGCTGCCGGGTCACTTGAACTAGGTCGGGCAGCAGACATTGCTACCGACTTAATGCTGGCTTTCCGTCTTGAGGTTGAGGATCTAAATCGTGTAGTTGACACCCTGGCGGTTGCTGCGGCTAGAAGCAATACTAGTGTTGAGCAACTGGCGCAGTCCATGAAATTCGTGGCTCCTACCGCGTCAAGTCTGGGAGTTTCAATTGAAACTACTGCGGCATTGATTGGTAAATTGGCTGACCAAGGATTGAAAGGAAGTTTGGCAGGAACCGCGCTTAACAATTTATTTGTCGGTCTTACTCGTGGTGGTAAGAAGCTAGATGCTGCATTAAGCAGATTGGGACTTAGTTTTGCAGAAGTCTCTCTAACATCAAATGATGTCATTGACGTTATTGAAAAGTTGCAGGGGCTTACACCGGCTGAGCGATTTGCTGCATTCAATGCTCGTGGTGCCCGTGCCTTTAATGCCTTCTCGAATCTTGGTGTTGCATCTCTTCGAAAGTTGCAGACGCAGTTAGAGGAAGGTACGTTCTCCGCCCTTGAGATTGCCCAGGTCCAGCTCCAAAATACGGGTGGGGCAATCCTAATCTTGAAGGCCCAAATTGAGCGACTTGGGGTTGCTATCTTTGATACTTTCAAGGATCGTCTACAGGGTACGCTGGTCGTCATCGGCAAATACGTTGACTCAATCGTCGGACTCATTAAAGATAATAAGGAACTTGTAGCAGGTTTCATTCAGTTTGGTGCTGCTATCGCTGGCATCGCGTCAGGTTTGTCTGTGTTGACTGGTAGCGTGGCGGCGGTTGTAACGATTGTTGGAACATTCGCGGCATTGCTCGGCACAGTGGTAGCTGCAATTCTTGGCATCGCAGCTACGCTTTCTCTACTCGCCCTACCACTTGGCCTATTCGCGGCAGGTTTTGCGGTCATTGTAGCATCTTTTGGTGCAGTGACCGGCCTGTTAGCCACTATCACGGCTTCTATAATATCGTTTGGAGCTGCTGCTGGTCTCGCTTTTGCCAAGTTATCTGAGGGCATTGGAAAAACAGTTGGGGGTATAACTAGGTTTGAGGCACTTGTCTCCCTATTGATTGACAAAGGCTTTGACGAGTTTATCCGTGGTCTACGAGACGGGATGGGCGACCTTAGCTCCCAGGTAGAGGATGCTGCTACAAGTCTAGAAAGTTTTATTGGTGGGTTGCTTAAGTTTGATAACGGTAGTAACGCATTCACTCGTGCCGGGCGGGCACTTGGTGCGTTCATAAAAGACGGGCTAGAAAAAGGTCTTGAGACGTTTGGTCATCTTGATGAAATTGTAGCTACGGTTAAGGAGAAGTTTGAGGCGCTGGTTGCAATTGCCAAGGGTTTTTTGCGTCTAAACGAAGACTCAAAACTTCTCGACACGTGGGATAATCTGCAGAAGAGATTAGACCGCGTTCTGTTTACTTTGGGACTGATAAAGCAGGCTATTATAGCGGCTGTTGCCATAAGCATATTCAGGCAGGCCATACGTTTGGGCAGCAAGTGGGCCGCAGCACTTCGTTTAGTTTATATTGAGGCCGGGTCTCTGGCTTTGGCGTTTCCGCTAATTACTAGAGCTGTGCTTGCTACTACTTTTGCGGTGAGGGCTCTTGGGGCTTCGCTCCTAGCACTTTTGACGAACCCGGTTGTTCTTGCTATTGTTGCCGCGTCCGTTGCAATTGGTTACCTAGTAAGACGTATTTACCAAGCAGTCAAGGCCACCAAGGATCTTGATGATGCCAATGAGCAGGTAGCTGCAGGGGCGGGGGCAGCAGCCAATGCAGGTCTAGATGATTTTACGCTGAGACAAAACGCTGCCAATAAACTCAAGTCCGACTTGGAGGATGTTCGGTCAGAATATGCCAAAAATAGCAGGGAAACTGCTAAGTCTATTCGTCAGATTTCCCGTCTGGGTAACTTGCTAGAGAGATTCGGGCAGGGTGATCTCGGAGTCGCGGAGCTTGAAAAACTGAATGATGAGATGGAGACTCTTCGTGAGAGAGGGAGTAAGCTAGGATTTACCCCGGAACAAGTTAAAAATTTCACTGGCGTCGAAATTATCAGAAAAGAGGCTGAGAATCTTGAGGTCATAGTAGACGCTCTAGAGAGTAAGCTAGAAGGTATCTTCGCTGCGAATGGTATAACTAAAGGTGCGTCTGCGGCCCCCACCGCAGTACAGGCTCAAATTACTGCCGTTGAGGCTGCCATCGAGGCTGGTAGAGCGCGTCTGGAGGATGCTTACACCGCTTTGGCTCGCACCATAAACTCTGACCCATTTGCCAAAGTTAATGAGAAACTTGCAGAGGCGGGGATACCCGCAATTTATTCTACGTTGGACGTAAAGCAGAGATTGGCGCAAGAGAGTGCGATCGACCTTGCTGTCGCGTATGAGACTCTTGTAAGCGTGCTGAAGGATCTCCCAAAGTCCATAGATGACATAGATATTGCTCTCACCGAGTTAGCCAGAGATAACAAGATTCTTGAGCTAAAGGATAATCTTGACGCCCAGAAACTTGTAGAGGATGTCACTGGGGCTAGTGCGTTGAGAAATGGCGGGTCTATTGACCTGCAATTCCGCATTGATACCGCAGAGGCTAACAAGGATGTTGACGAGGGTGTACGGGGTCTGCTTGGTGATTTTGAGACTCTCTTTGATTTCTTGAACCAGAGACTGTCTAAGTCTGGGCGAAGTATAAAAGAATTGGCAGACTTAGACACATTGATTGAAAAGGCTAAGACTCTTGGAGAAATCCAGGATAAGACTGATGCCGACAGTCTTCAAATCACTCAGACAATTCTTGATATCAAGACTCAACTTTTGGCAATTGTAAAGGCGAATGCTACGGAGACCAAGGATGCCGAGAAAACTACACTTCTTCTTACGGAGCAGATTCTTGATCTAGAGCGTAAGAGAATACGTGGATTTAAGAAAGCTGCTCGTGACCGCAAAAAGGCAGAGTTAGACGCATTTAAGGAACAGCAGGACAATCGGGACAAGGCCCTTGATCGTGGCAAGGATCTTGAGATTGAGATTCTCAAGTTAACCGGCAAGGAGTCGGCTGGCATTCGTCTAGACTTTGAGAAGAAGTTGGCGGAGGACATCAAGAAAATAAATGAAGACCTATCAAATGGCATCATCATAGCCCAAGAAGCCTTGCAACAAGAATCACAGGCTCGTTTATTAAACAATCTACAGAAGAGCGAGGCACTACAAGCTGCCGCTGAGGCTGCCCGTAGTAAAAGAAGCAAAAACTCCAAGGTTGAACGCGCCCAGTTAGTGGACGTTGAGAATAAGATTCTGGACCGGCTATTGGCCCAGGCCGGTACGGCACGGGATATCCTACAGATATTCCAATTCTTGCTGTTCTTGCGGGAACAGTTGGCTATTAAGGCCGAGCGTCAGTCCCTGCGTGCATTGAGTGTAATTGCTAAGCTCACTGATGCCGAGAAGAAACTTGAGGATCTGCGGGCTGAGCGGGCAAGACGCGATGCAAGACTTTTCCCGACTGACAAAATTGATCGCCAGATTAAGAAACAAGAGGCCGAAGTAAATCGTAGGCGGATAAATGCCCTTAATGCCACGGGCCGGGCTAACGCTCTAGGTAATCTGGCGGGTACGCCTCAGTTTGCTAATGTAGATCCAATTGCTGCGGGTATCGGTAATGCGCTAGAGGGTGTTTCCGGTAAGTTGCAAAGTATCTTTGATCTATTCAACCCCGCAATCATGCTGGGTAATACTGGGGCGGTGTTGGAAGTTGTGCAAGATTTTGCCCACGATTTTAACACGGCTTTCTTGGAGCTGAAGGTGAACCTATTTTTGCATGCAGGCAGCATTCAAAAATATCTTACTAATATGCGGGATGTGGCAGCAGCATCTATTGAAGGCATTGCTACAGGGTTGGCGTCTTCAAATGAGAAGATTGGGACGGCTCTTGCCCTGATATCCGGCAAGTTCTCGTCTTTTGCTGACGGCGTGCGAGATAACACCCAGAGGGCCGTGCTTGATCTGGCGGATGACCTTCAACTTCTGCTGGATATTTTGACCAACTTCAATATCGAGTCGGATGCCTTGATAGCGAAGAACAAGTTATTCAATAACTTGGCTAATGTTAGGGGCATAGGGGGACAATTCGGCGGTGATCAAATAAATTCTGACGGCGACGTCATCCACAACACATTCCAGATCACGTTAAACGGCATCTATGATGTGCGTAGTGATCAATTCAATAAGGCGGTCACCAAGGTTATCCGTGATGCCATCAAACAACCAGGGGCATTTCCGGGGGCATAATCAATGAGTCTACCTAATCCAGCCTACTTATTTCCCCCCGACACGGACCCCACTGCGCAAGATCCATTGCCCGAGTCGTTTAGGTATGTGCCACCCATACGCCCAAAAAACGGGTCGGTATTCACTACCGCTAATGGGTCGGTTGTTCAATCAAGCTCCCGCAGCTCTGTGGGCGGATCTCTGATTTCTTTCAAATCTCCGGCCCTCACGCCTGCAGAATTTGCTATACTTAATGCGTGGTACGAGACTCCTGGCAATCTTGGGTTTCAGGGTTACTGGGGAGACTCGTATAATGTGCATTTCAAAGAGCTGGTAACCACTGAGATAAATGGTTGCTTGTTTGACGTGGGGGGCGTTTTCGTCGTGCAATGCTCGATCACTCCCCCCATATACGATTGTGATAGCTGCTTGCCCCCGATAGAAGAGTAATAGATGCCTTGTTATGATTACTACATAGCGCAGGATCTGTACTCTTATGGGTACATCAACGAAAGTATCTGGGACGGCTGCCAGTTAGACACTCCAGTCCTATTCTTCCCGCCTGACAACATTCAGTTGTGTAATGGCCAATCCAGTGGTGTTGTAACCTTTGACCTAGTCTTGGAATGGCTCCCGGTAGCAGGTGCTGAGTTCTACGTGCTAGAGATAGCGCAAAATACTGATTTCATTGGCCCCGATGTTCGGGCCTACGTAGTATACGCTCCGACCACCACATACACTTTCTCGGATTCTGATTTTAGGCAGGGCGAGCAGTATGTCTGGAGAGTGTCTGCAGTTGACGGTACGACTACGTTTGGATGCCACTCATTAGCTAGTGAACCCCGCACCTTTACCAAGGTATGCGTGCTCCAGTTTGTTGGGGCTCGGGATCAAGATCCCGACATCTCTGATAAGAACAAGTGTGATTTGTTCAACGTTACTGTTCAGATTCAGGGGCAATCAAAAATAGATTGCTGTGACTGTGCCCAGTATTTTGCTAACGTAGGTTACAACTGCAGTACGCCGTTTGGCGGCGACCTAATCTCTGTAGACTCGCTCGCATGGAACATTCGCGCAAATCCGGGACAAGACCCACCCGTTATCCTGGGTGCAGTTGGCTCCCCTGACAGTGTATTTGTTTGCCCACCACAAGACGGGGATTCACAAGAGGCCATAATTGATCTTTGTGTTGTATTCAATGATTTGGTGAATGGCGGGACATTCATCTGTTGTGATCACAAGAACATTGAGATACAGTGCGAGGAACCAACCAAGAGCAATAGTTTCGGTGTAGTGGCTAGTGTAGATGTTAGTCAGGAGGGGTTGTTTAACGGTGGGCCGGGCATTCAATTATACTTCCCTGTTGGAAATCCGGCGTCAAGTGCAAACACAGACCCCAATCCTACGGGCACGGATTTGCCTGATTTTGGTGCCGGGTCGGTTGCTATTCTCTCTGGTCCAATTGTTTTTAGTCCAACGGTGACTAGCACTGGAAATTCCGGGTATGTCCAGGTAGATGTTGGGGCAGGGGTTGCGTCACATGCGGGGTGGGCTGACCCTTTACTATCTTCGTGCGATTCTGACGACAACGCATCTGATGATGATAGCGACCAAGCCACTATCCCAGGCGCTCCGAAGTATCAGGCCTTTGCAAGAGTAGCATTACCCGTTGGTTGCGGTCTAGTGCTTGAGGACGGCGAGCTTCAGGTTGATATTGACACCCTGATTAAAGCTGGTGATAACATTACGTTTGAAAGTGACGGGTGTTATCGTACGATTCATGCAAATGTCGATACCGAGTTGTTGGAAGGTTGCGGCATTTACATTGAGCCTGATGGCACTATAAATTTCGACTCTACAGTAATCGGTGCGGGGGCTGGTATCGATATAGAGAGTGTTGGGGATTGCGAGTTAATAATTAGCGCAACTCCAAATTACGCTACGAGTTGTCTTAACGATGAGTTGGGTACTGGATTCCTTTTCCTTGAGAATGGCGTCTGCAGTTTGATTCCCCCGTCCTATTGCCCAGAAGAGGCTCCGCTGCCCCCCGAAGAGTTTTCGTATTTTTATTACGGTGTAACGTGGTCGGAGGTTTTGTCCGCCACAGGTCTGTTTTTATGAGGTAACAAAAATGTCTTACTTAGAAGACCTGAAACTGTCTCTCGTCGCAAAGGATCAATTTAGGATTGTGCCCGGTAGACAACCACAGGCCGATCTTAGGCTGTTGCTTGATGGGTCGGTTGAATGTCCCTACGCATCTACGTGGGAGCTATTGTACAGCGAGTCCAAGGGGGCACCAGAGATCCGATTGTTCGATAAATCTGGGAAGATGTCTTATTGGTTCTGGCTGGGTCGTCGGGGAGAGTGGGCAGGTTTTGGATTTGATCGCGCTATCGCAACGTTAGCTCAGCCACTCGGCACTACTCCATTCGACTGGTCAAAGTTCAAGTCTCGTAAGAACTACTCCGCTTCTGCGGATACGCTTACGCCGGAGGAGCTGGAGAAATACCTCGGCCAAAATACTGGAGGGGAAATGCCGGTTCAACAAGATGTTGAGCGAGTGGGCATGGATTCCAAGACTGCTATTGCAATGGTTTGCTGTGACCGACCAGATCGTTTTGAAAAGTTTTTAGACTCTCTGGTGATTGCGGGGGGTAACAAATATCCTTTGTACCTGTTCGCGGATATGCCACGTCACGATGCGAAACTGCCGTCGCAGAAATTGCAGGTCAAGATGGCAAAGGATAGATTTGATAACGTGTCTGTGATTGAGAGGACACAAAATTGGGGGGCTGGAAGAAACTTAATTGACGCGCATAGACAAGTCTTTGACGTCTTGAATTATGATAAGGCATTCTTTTTCGAAGACGATTTGATACTCAGCCGTGGGTATTTGTCGTATTGTGAGGGTCTGATGAAGTGGGCCACAGCTAGGCAGGACAACATTTGGGCTACTCAGGGGTGGTCTCGGGAGTCCAATGATCGTACTTTCAACACGAGAATACGGGCCACGTATGACGAATTGTGGGGATATCTCATGACTCGCGAGTCGTGGGACAAGGTAAGTAGCACTATGTACTCCTACGAGACTACCTTCTTGCCAGTTGACGACTATACTAAACGTAATCGCACAAACATTGAAAGCTGGCTACGTACCCTGATTCGCAAGAATGTTGACAAACTCCCCCAGGGAGAGATAGTGCCGCAGAGAAGTACCAGAGAGTTGTGGAGAATCAATCTGTATTCTGGTCTATCTGATGACACCGGTATCCGCACCGGGCAAGACGGTGTGATCATAACGTTGATGGATCTCTTGGGACTGATTAGGCTGTGCCCGGAGAAAACTAGGGCCATTCATCCAGACGTGGAGTCTAAATTGCCACCGGCTGACGTAGTCTCTGCGGATGAGAATCGCAGAAGATTTACCTTGAAAGAAGAAGCAGTTGAGGTATAACATGGGTAGAGGGATGCCAGACGGATTTAGATCGCAGCCAAACAAGGCAGCTAGGGCGAGTGTATTTGAGAATGCCATAAGCCTTGCTAAAGCCCTAGCATTTGGTGAGACTGTTAGCGCTGAGGTCGTCGAGGCGAGGTTCAGGATTTGCCAGGATTGCAACAAAGCCGTCATCGCAAGCAAGGGATCTGGTGGAAAAATCCAGGTTATCCAGTGCAGTGTTTGTGGGTGCAAGGCTGGTCCTAGCGACAAGACGCTGGTGAACATGGCTAGGTTTGTCGAGGTTAACGGGAGGAATGGGATTGGTTGTCACTACCATTCCGGTTTGAATCTTCCAGATAGAAGCAAGTGGGCGAAAGCCGGTCTTTAGGAGATAAGATGCAACGACGACAGAAGAAGATTATTGGTGGGATGCGCATAGATCCATTCTATCTTCGGTGGAATAACGCAAAGGCAGTGACTAGGTATGACGCCCCTCAAGAAGTCGTAAATCTTGAAGGATTGTCGGGACGAGTAGCCATAGATTTTGGTTCGGGTACTGGCAGGAATAGACCCCTGTTCAAAAACTACGAGCATGTAGTTGCATTTGACCTGCCACGGTCGTCTGCGGCTTGTGAGGAGGTCTACAGTCTGATAGCTACCAATTGGGGCGACCTGCGGGGAAATACTAAGGTTGATCTTATTTTCGCGTGCCTCGTGTTCCAGCACATGAGTGGGCATAACTTAGACATAGTGCTGAGCGACATGCGGAATATGACTAAGGATCTCATTGTCGTAACCAGGGATTACATGGATGACGGAGGCGGTCAGGTCGAAGATTACGTATTGAAGCATTTCGACCTAGTTCCCGGCAGTAAACGTATGATAGAGGGAGAGGAAGTACATTTTGAGGCTAGGTATACCCCCAAAAAAGAGTCAGTGCTTCCTGCAGCTACCCCCGTGCCCGTGGTCAAGGCGACTGCGTCCGCTTATCAGGCGATGGCTGACGAGATATCAGATCAAATTCTTGATTGGCCAGTAGAAACAAAGTTCCCCGAAATACAGTAGAAATTACGGAAAGGCTTCATGAAAATTGCATTCATATCTGACAGCATGACTCACTACACAGGGTTCGGAAAACAGACTAGATTGATTGGTCAAGCGCTGTTTGACAGGGGCCATGAGTTTTTGAACATCGCGCCCATGGGCCTGCCGTGGGAGAACCAAGACTTCTCTGTTGGCCCGGTGGAGTGGGGGGTAGAATTCTTCTTTGATGCTAAAATTGCCCTAGAAAATGTCCGTGAATATCGGCCAGACGTCGTAGTATGCTTTAGAGATTCGGGGTTCCTATCTAAATTTAATGAGCATCCAGACTTGTTCTGCAACTGCAGTGTGTTTTTCTGGTATGCCGATGAGAATGAGTGTCCCTCAGAATCGCAGATTGCTAAAACAAGTGCGTTTAAGCCTTCAACTGTGATGCCTGTAAGTCGTTCGGTAGAGCGATGTTTGTCCTACGAGGTTGTGAAGGAAGTCGTGTATCATGGGTTTGACTTCGACAATATCCCTGACTTCAAGACTAAGGCTGAATTGCGTAATGAGTGGTCTGAAAAACTAAACCGCGTTATTCGAGAGGATGAGGTGGTCATATTTTGTGGGGAACGAAATGACCTGCGGAAAAATTGGGAGGCAGTTTATGCGGTAGTGTCTGGAGTCTCATCTAGGCTTGGAAAACCAGTAACTCTAGTAGAGGTAACATCAGAACATAATCAAGTCCTACATTTTGATCGGCCAGCTTGCAGGGATTTCTACGGAATTGCATTGCACTGCGTGGACGTTAGGGCCACTCGCCCACAAATATCAGATCTTGACGTGATGGAGTTGATGAAGTTGTCTGACTTGCGGTTGACATGTTCTGGGGCAGAGGGATTTGGGCTACTGACACTGGAAGCAGCGGCGCTAGAGATTCCCCAGGTAGTTAACGAGGTTGCGTCGTATCGAGAGATTTTGGGGGATAGCGATAGCATAGTCCCCGCTATTAGAACTGCTCTTAACAGCAGTAATGTTATGTACTTTGGCAATAAGGCGTACACCATACCCAACGTGGACGTCATGATAAACCGCTGTGTAAATATGCTAACTGATGACGGATTCAGGGAAAGTGTTGTTAAGGGAAATTTTGACCATGTTCGCTACACATTCGCCTTGAGTAGAATTACAGACCAGATGCTGCGGATTTTCGAGTCGTCCAAACCTACTCCCATACCTCCACGAGCTTCGACTAAGGCAAATTTGAACACTGTGCGAGCATTATCATACATTTTTCGCCACCTTGCCCCAGGTGGCACGGTGGTTGAGTTGGGGGCCATTGATAGCTTGCTTCTATCAGAGTGTGTGACTCGCTCGTTAAAGCCAAAGGGCATAACATACCTGGACCCGGATGACAAGGTTAGATTTACTGGCCGAGTTGGTAACCGTGTAGTTAGCCTACAAAGTTTGGGTACAGGCTTACCCAAGGCTGACATATTCGTCATTCCAGACAGTATCCCTGGGTGTCTCAAGACTTTGCAGGTGTCACTAGAAAAATTCGCCGAGGTTATACGAGACCTGTGTACGTTCATAGTTGTTAGGGTAAACCCGACATTGGACTGGGATGAGGAACAAGTGGAGCTATCAGACGTCGAAGCTACATTTTCAAGTGTCGGGCTTGTGCGGCGAGTGGATTTAGAGACTATTGTGAACACGGCTAAACTAATCTCCTTGAATGACTACCAAATTTGGGCAAAGGACACCACCAAAAATTTCCATAATGTTAGGGCTTTTTTGGAAGGCGCATCTAAATGATTGATCCCAACGAGTGCCCATTCCCATGCGATGAGTTGATCATATCTACCCCCGAAGTCGAGGGGCTGGGCGCTGGCATTGAATATAGGTCGTGGGAAATATCGGCCTCGGCCACTCTTACTTACACGGGGTCTATTGATATTCTTGATCCGTGCGGGTTACGGGCCTGTTGCCCGACAGAGTACACTGCTGACCCCGAGTTTCCCACAGAGTTTGTGTGGGCTATCAATAACGCCGCAATCAACGTTTGTCTTGAGACTACCGGTGGGGCGTCCATAGACCCCGTCTATGACGAGGAGTGCCTGTTTGGTACTCATTGTTGGGTAAAGGGCGTGCTTACGTCTACCGAGTCGTCGTGGGAGTTGGACAGTTACACTCTGACTGCTCCGATTCAATCAGTCTTCGTGCCCCTGTATAAAAAGTCTTTGATCACAGATCACTCGTACAATGTTCTGCGAGATCCTGCCTACGGTACTACCAATTCCACATTGATTGGCTTAGATGAGACTATTACAATTTTTTCACCTATGCCGCCACGGGCAGACGAGGTTCTTACGGAGATCGTTACAAAATACATACCGGTGCCAGTTGATTCGTATGACTTCTCTGAGACCTCCTCTGAGCCGGTGGTGGGGCCAGTTTCCGGCAACGATTCAATAGCAGAAATGGGGCTGGTGGCGCTCGTTGGCAAGTCCAATTTGTTCATAGATGAGCAAGGGCGTCTAAAAACGGGGCAGTGGAAGGATTTGCAGTATGTGATTGACAACGATGTTGATGTGGACGTTCCTGAGACCGTGGTGCTAAGTGCCTCGAAGACAGAGTCACCATTGGTTAATCCAACGGAGTTAAAAATCCAGGGCATGTTCCGATCGTCTGATGAATTTGGATATCGCCCCTTTGGGCTATTCCCTACTAACACTGCTGACACGTCTCAAGGCGGCGGTGGTGGGTTCGGATCTTTCTGTATCACAAACCACTTGGCATCCCCAGAACATGGGTTTGGGCTCCGCAATTTGATCGGGCAACCAGACGACTGGAGAAATGGTGTATTCACTGTTCGTGATCGTAACACAAATACGGTACACTCAGTTTCTGGGGCAGACTTCGCCACTAATGACGCATTCCTTAAGTTTTTGAAGCAAAATGATCTAGAGTGGGTGAATAGTGGTGTTTTCGACATAGAGGCACATGTACCTGTACGTAGTAGAAACGAACGAACTCAGCTAACCTCTGGGGTGTCCGTACACGCTGCTCTTGTCCGGTCAGCCCTTAGTCCGTATATTTCCTTCCTGCAAAACCCGCGTGGGTTCAACCCGTTCCTACATTCCATGCCGCTGGCATTAGCAGCAGCAGTTAGATCAGGAGCAGCCTTTGACACCAACAACCCGAATAGACGCGAGATGGTGCTACGCGACCCGTGCTATTACGGCAAGGTTGGCCCCGCGCAAGAGACGCTAGACAACAGGTATTTATTTGCCCCGGAGCAATTGTTTGATTTTGGGGTACGGAGATTCCAAGAGATTAGAATGTCCACTAGAACATGGACATTCGAGTTGGCGTACTACCCGTGCCTGCATGTTAACGACGCAGTTAGAGTACGAACACCGTTGATTGATAATGCGTCTTGTGAGGTCGTTGGAATTGTCACAGAGATCAGAACAAAGTGGGAATCTACTCCAAAGGCGACTACGACTATCACAGTCGCCGACCTATGCGGACTAAATGAATGCGAGATACAATCACCAAACCTATTATTTGATCCCACAATGCAGGGGATGGGGGCATTCTGGCAGGCGTTGAGAACACAGGGGCCAGACACATTTCTACCAGTGCCGGTGGCAACTGTATCACACGGCGCAGCTCGCGGGATTATTTTTGATGACGGGAGCATTTCTTTTGTACTTCTTCATCCATACATCACACCGGGGAGAACATACGAGTTCAAGTTTACAATAGGCCAATTAACAGGGTCGCCGTTTGTGTTTGGTATTTGGAAGGGTCCGGGTGGATTTTCTACCGGTGCTGGAGTTTTCGGGAACACTGTGGGATCGTGGACTCATGCGCTAACTGCTCCTGTGGGGGCTGATTCACTAATAGTCCTATGGAATCTCAACAGTAACGGCAGCATGATTTTCAACAATGTTTCTCTAACGACAACGGCATTTATATGATTCAGTTGGCCATAGCTCTACTAATCTCAATTCCTTGTATTGCGGTTTTTTACGCTTTCCTGGTAGCGTTTGAGATCAATCCGTTCTATTACTCGCGCCCACCCATCGAGTGTGATGGCGACTATGATGAGGATTTTAGTAGGTTGCAGCAGAATCTGGAAGATCTTCTTGGGCGAATTGACAGTGATTTTGAAGAACTTCGGAGAAGAGACAGTGATTGATCAAATAATCAGTAGTGACCTGTTCCAATCTGATGACTGGCGGTATATGGAGCCGCTGGAATTGGTACAGAAGATTGTCGACATGTATGAATCCCTCAATGCACCTGCCCCTAGTCGAGCATCGATCATGGAGTCACTAGAGGCTCGCGTGATCGCAAAGAATCCCCCAAAGCCGCGTAAGTTACGTCTTGGTGACTACCGGCCACCTAGGAAGCACGTGTCAGACAATTCCCAGGTGCTGGCATACTTCTGCGGCATGTATTGCGACACGTATGGAGACTATCCAGAGGGTTGTAGTGAGCGATCTTTTGGGGTCAAGGAACTATCCTTAGTGAAGAACTTCCTAAAATGGACTGGAAGCAGGAAAAAAGGACTAGAAATTGTTGAATTCTTGTTCCAGAACCTTGACAGGTTCCTTCTAAACATTGGAAAATCTAAACTTAGCGTGTATCATCTAGGTACGAAAGAAATTGTTTCTTCACTAATAGCATGGCACGACATGGGAGTTTGGCAGCAGGCCAAGAAGAATGTCCCTGTCAAAGTGTCATCGCGGTGTGAGACCTCGGGGGGCGAATGGACACCACTCCAGCCCAACGGACTTTAGATCTCTGGCGAGTTCCTAAGCGATATCAGGCGTCTTCTTGGGACTACCTTAGCACTGATTGGCAATACGTTCGGGAATACCGGGCAGCATTGGCTAAAGGGATATCGGTCTATCTATATGGGGAGTACGGGTTTGGCAAGAGTTGCCTAGCTGCCCTGGCGTTGATCAACGCCTACGAGAGTAAGCGGGCAGGATTTTGGTGCAACGCCTTTGATTTAGCCGGTGACAGGTTATCTGATGAAGAGGTTGACGGACTCAGATTGTGGGATAGGATAGTTAAAAGTCCTGTGCTTGTAGTTGACGACTTATTTGTCTCCAAGGATGTCAAATTCAATGATACGACTATAGAGCGTCTGATACGGTCCAGAGTTGAGAACCAACTGCTAACAGTTGTAAGTTCAAACGTTGAGCCGAGAGCACTAGAATCACTCTACCCAGCGCTAGTCCGTGGCATGGATGGAACTTACGCCTGGGTCAAAGTTGATGGCAAAAATTTTCGGCGAGAAGGGCTAGATGGCTGATACTCCCAAAATGGAAACCGACATGCTCGGACTGCATGTTGTGTTAGGATTGCTTGAACGGCAATCCTTTGATTTTTTACGGGAGACTGGATTCACTCGTGACCATGTTTTCCATGATGCCAGAGACGCTTATGATCTAGTCGTAGAAGAGGTTGGTAAGGGCACTTGGCCGTCACTTTCTTATGTGGCTAAGATGACTGGGTCTAGGTTCCCTCCCAGAGCATACTCTCCAGAAGAATCTGCAGCGATACTTCGACGACGTCGTCTGACACAGTTACTGGGGTCATCTCTACGCGACGTTGCATTAGACGTCACTGCCCATAAGCCGGAAGTAGCTATAGAAAAACTCAAGTTGGTCACTGCCAACATAGAGTTTACCCCCACTTCAGACAGGCCAGTCTCATTCCGTAAAAGCGGGGAAAGTCGGTACGAAAGATACCAGACCCTCAAATGTACGGGGGGATTCACGGGCTACAATACTCCGTGGGATGGGGTGAATAGGCAAATACAGGGCTGGGTAGATCAAGATTTGGTTTGCTTGCTGGGGTACAGCGGCAGTGGAAAATCCTGGACGTGTTGCTACATTGCAAACCATTTAATGTCGCAGGGCGCTAAGGTGTTGTTTGTTACTATGGAGATGCCTATTACGAGCATTTCTAGAAGATTAGATGCAGTGAGATATCATATCCCTTTTCCGGCCATACGTGACGGTCGCATGGATGACGAGGAAAATTGGTTAAACAATTTGAGAAATGATGCCGAGGGCGACGGTGACATCATCTTGGTTGAGGAGAGATCGTGCAAAACTGTTCCAGATATCCGTATTTTGGTATCGGAATATCAGCCAGATGTAGTCATAATAGATGGTGGGTACAGGTTGATCGCTCCTGGCAGATCGCACTGGGAACAGTCTTCCGCAGTACCCCGCGCTTGTCAAACAGCAGCTAAGGAGACCGATATTCCTTGGCTAGTATCTACTCAGCTCGGATCAAGTACGTCCAAAAGACCCACAAAAGAGGGGGCGGTAATCACTAGTGATGACGTCCGATATACTAAGGAGTGGTTTACGGATAGCAATGTCTGCCTAGCACTTCAACAAACTCCGACTCAACGAATTAACAACATAATGGAGTTGCATGTGATTAAGTCCAGGGAGGGGTCTGGTGGCGGTGATACGGTACACATTAACTGGGACCAATCCGCCATGGATTTTAGTGAATTGGATGGGTCAGAAGGATTCTCGATGACCCAGGAGCTTACTTTTACAGTATGAGCTGCCTAATGATCAAATTTCAGAGAACGCCGGATGAGGTTAGCCTGATGTCACGATATCTCGCTCATCGTAAGATGATTGGTGGGCCGATGAATCGTTTTGAGTATTCCGGTGCTGCGGCTGCATTATGCTGGGTTATTGGTAATCCATGTGCTTCACAGTGGTATAATGACTCAGACGTTAGCGAGTCGTACGAGAAGTTGATGCAGATCAGCATAGACCTAATGCGAGACACGAAATGACTTCAATTGTTCTGAGAATGGCGTACGTTTGGGATTGTCCGGCATGCGGCTCCAAGAATTATTCCTACCCCGTTCCTGCAGTTTTTGAGGACGGCGAGCAAGAGGAGGCGTATCGATTTTTCAATAACCTCGACGATTGGGAGCCTCTCCCAGATGATTGGGAGGACATGAGGATTGATGATTGCCCAGAGGTTGTTTCATGCTCCTGTGGCATGGTATTCGATGCGGTTATTGACGGGGCGGAGGATATTTCAGACGATGATTAGTTGACAAAAACTGCATGCTGTGGTATACTAAAATCTCTCAAGTGAACTACGTTATAGCGATAGCTAAGCCAACAACAAACACAGTAAATGAATCAAGATCAAGTGGTAAGTCTGTTAGACTCTCTAGGGGTGTCCCACAACATTTCGTGGACGCCTAAATGGGCATCATTCTCGTGCCCGTTCGCCCCATGGTTGCATCCTCATAAACAGGATCGTCATCCATCTTTTGGCATACGGTACTCTGTAGCCGAGCCGTATTTCAATTGCTATACTTGCCAATGTGCTGGCAACCTGCGGCGGTTTGTTGAACTTTGTGCAAAATTTCTGGGCACTTCCCCCACTGTTTGCGTTGATGGTTTGATCGCCACCAAGCTGGAAGACTTGTTCCCCGTAACCGAAATTGACGAGGAGGTAGAGATGATCTATCCCGAAGAATATTTGGATTACTTCTTGCCGGTGACCCACGCGGAGCATGCTTTGAAGTATGTAAAATCGCGGAGGATTACCGAAGATTTGATTGATCTATTCGAGATCAAGTATGACCCAGAAAAAGACCTAGTTGTTATCCCCGTCAGATATCTTGATGGGAGCTTGCGTGGGGCGGTGGGCAGAGCCCCATCTAAGGAAAGACGTTTCCACAATTACTGGGAATTTCTGTCTGGCGCTAACATTGGTGGAGTGCATCTCTTGCAGCCAGACATTACGCAGTTGATTATCGTTGAGGGATTCTTTGACGTCCTTCGCATCTATCCGTGGGTGGCGGAAATCCCGGGCGCGGGGGTGGTCTGCACATTTAAGGCAAAGATGTCGGCTGGTCAAGCTGCCATAATTTCTAATTACGATGCCGTCAAGTATTGTGGGTACGATAATGACGCGGCGGGTGAGACTGGCTATCAGTCGATGATTTCCTATTTTGGTACGTTAGATGGGTATTCACTTAGGAGGATGTGTCATCCTGCTAAGGATTTTGGAGAGTCCACGAAGCGAGAGTTTCTGCGGCTATTCAAGGCAGCCCGAGAAGAGTGGGCATTAGTTTAGGAGTTTGAAAATGGGTTTTTTGAAGGGTGTCGATGAGGATCTTCCTTACGCTGGTAATTCGTCGTCAGACGATAAGAAGATGTTCCGTTTCTACGTCGGCCAGAATGGCAAAGCTGACATTAGTTTCTTGCACGGGAAGAGTGATCTGGCACATGCCCTGGAGCATGACTTTAGCAGATCGCAGAATTACCGAGATCGACAGCAGTTTGTCTGCTTGAAAGCGCTCGGATTGGATTGCCCCCTGTGCAAGTTGCCTCGGGATGAGCAACAGGTGCGTAGCCGGTACGCGAATTACTTCTTGATCATTGATCACACTCCGTACACGTCTAAAAAGGGGAAAACGTATGTGGACACGATGAAGTTGCTTGTGATGAACAAGGAAGATATCAAGAGACTTGATATGACCGTTGAAGGACTTAAGGACAAGAAACTGGAATTGGCGGGAGCAAGGTTTACTGTCCGTCGTCCAGATAGTCAGAGGTCAAGTCGTGTAGGCGAGAGCTACAGCTATGAGGGACACACAGACTTCAGTAAGTTTGAGGCTACCAAGGATTTTGACTTTAGCCCCAAGGCTATTCGTGCAAAACTAGAGGAGATACTCTTGCCAAACGAGCTACAGGCCAAGGCGGCTGCAGATTGGTGTCTTAAGTACCCAATGATCAAGGCTGCTGAGACTGTGCCTGCTGGCCCTACTACGGCTATTGACGATGGCGAAGACAGTGTTCCGTGGACTGCAACCCCTGAGTAGGTAATGCACAAAATCGTTGAAGGTGCCCAAAAATATGGGCTCGTTAGTTTTGACGTGGAACACGATCCCAATCTAAACCCAAACAGCCCCACAGACTTCAAGTTGTGGGGCTGTTCTTTCGCCATAGATCCCTCGGAAGATGAGAATGTGTGGTATCTGAGGGACACGGATGAAATTAGGGAGGTCTGGTCCCAACTTTCAAGGATACCAGACCTGGAGTGGGTGGCGCACAATGGGAAGTATGATGTGAAGTGCGGCAATGTTCTTGGGTTCCCCGAGCCTCAGAATCTTCGCTGCACTATGATTGCTGCCAATATGTTACATGATAATCTCAGGGAGAATCAAGTTGGTCTGAAGCCCCTAAGTAAGATGTTTCTTGGCCGAGAGCGTGACACATTCAAGGATGTGTCTCTAGACCCAGACTCAGAAAGATTTTCCACCTATTCCAAGGATGACGCTAGGGATACTTATGATATCTACACGATGTTTAAGTCCCAGTTGATTGATCAAAAGTTGTTCCGACTATTCTCTGAATTGATGTGCCCTGCGTCAATCATGTTCTCCGACGTTGAGCAGTTTGGCATGAGGTGGGATTGTGTAGAGGCGCGCAAGCAGGGACGTATACTGCAACGGATTGCGGAGAGTTCCTTACACGCTATCAGACAAGTTGGTGGGGACATAAATCCCCGATCTCCCAAGCAACTACAAAAACTGTTTTTTGGCACTTTGGGACTACCTACTGACAATGTTAGAAGAACCAAGACTGGGTTTAGCACGGATGAGAAGGTCATGACGATGTTTGCCCCGAGACACCCAGTCTGTGCCCAGATTTTGCGGTATCGAACGGCTACTAAGGCATTGTCGAGTTATGTGTCCAAGTTTACTAAGCTGGCAGAACAAGATCCAGAGAGTAGATTACATGCAACTTTCTGGGTAACGTCATCTACTGGTAGAAGTCGGGCAACAAATCCACCGGTGCAGACGATTCCCGTCAGGTTTCATGATACTATTGCCGAAGATTTCACTGCTGTGACAATTCGTCGAGCATTTGTGCCTCGTCCGGGGTGGAAATTCCTGGTGGCGGATTTTTCTCAGATCGAATTGAGATTGGTGGCGCATCTCAGCAAAGACCCCGTGTTATTGGATGCGTACAGGTCATACTCGTGCAAATGCGGGGCGGTGGGTAGTTGTGATACTCCCTTGATGGCGTGCCCGAGTTGCGGTACAGTAGAGGGATTCATCCATGGTAAGGATATTCATAGCATCACAACCGAAAATATCGACGCATTAAAAGGTGACAGGAACAAGGGCAAGACTACAAATTTCGCCGTGATCTACGATTGCTCAGCCAAACGCCTGCACTACGAGCACCCTGGTCTCTGTCTGAGTGCTTGGCAGGAAGTTATTGACGGGTGGTTCTATCTGTATCAGGGTGTTAGGAGATGGCATGGCGAGGTTGAGGCCGTAGTCAGACGGTCGGGGCAGATTCGAGACTTGTTTGGCAGGCTTCGGCGATTCCCAAAACACGAGATGCGTGATCAATGGTGGCGAGTAAAGAAACAAGCTATCAATTTTGTACCCCAGGCCACCGCATCCGAGCTGAGTTTCCTTTGCGCTACGAAACTCAGGAAGCTGTGGATGAAGAAGGGTCTCTGGGGGGAGTCAATTCAAATAGTTAACCTAGTTCACGATGAGCTAGACGTTGAAGTTAGGGAAGATGTAATCGAGGAAGCGTCGGCTGATATAATCAAAATTATGCAAAGTTCGATACAGATCTCTGTCCCGATTTTTGCCAGTATTAAACAGGCTGACAATTGGTATGATGGGAAATGAGTATGGCAGAAAACCCGAATAAAAAAACCACAGATCTAAAATTCAAAGGTGCCGTGGGGTGCGATCTAGTAGTGTCTAGGAGTTTCAAGAAGGATGGGGAGGTCTACAATGAATCTGAAACCCGTGAGACCGTCACTGTCTCGACCTTGCCCGACAATGTGCCGCAGGCTGCAGTTAAATACTCCGGGGGGGTGACTTTGTCTCTTGGGCGAGGGACTTACGAGTTTGCACGTCTGGACGTCGGCGTTGAGTTGCCCTGCGTCTTGGGCGAGCTAGAAGAGTGCTACGCCGCTGCCGCTAAGTTCGTGGATGAGCGGTTGAATTCCGGCATAGAGGATATCCGAAAGTTTGCGGCCACTCGTGGGGGAGAGTAAATGAATCGGTTTGCTG
>Ga0307380_10003780_pt1 | contig 20699 bp, 17 predicted proteins | sample UN3MG_FD_202239 | JGI IMG/M metagenome (GOLD analysis project Ga0307380, IMG submission 202239) | Soil microbial communities from Risofladan, Vaasa, Finland - UN-3 | ecosystem: Environmental > Terrestrial > Soil > Coastal area > Acid sulfate soil | place: Finland: Risofladan, Vaasa | collected... | reverse complement strand
GCCCCCAATCCCCAGCCCCGAAACCGCACCACATCCAGGGTCATTGTCAACTCTCTTCCCCCAATTCCACCACCGCCTGACGTGTCTCCTCAACGCCTGTAGCCTTTGACATCGGCCGGCCGATCCGGATCGAGACCGGGTAGGGCCATCGCTTCGGCCACTTCCAGAACATCCGCCCGCGCTCGTAGCTGAAGATGCTGCCCCAAAGCCCGCCGAGATGGATCGGGATCAACGGGGCGTCCGTGTTCTTGAGCATGGACAGAAAGCCCGGCCGGAACTCGCCCATCCGGCCGTCGCGCGTGATCCGCCCTTCCGGAAAGATGCAAACCAGGTCGCCGTCCTTGATCGCTTCGCGGGCAGCCCGGATCGATTCGACCACGGATCGCTTGCCCGGCTTGATCGGGATCGTTCCCATGTCGGCGGCCAATCGGCGGAGCCACCATTTCTGCATGTAGTCGGCGTAGGCGACCATGCGTATCGGGCGGGGCGAGTGCAAGATCAGCAGCACGCCGTCGATCCAGCTTGCGTGATTGGCCACCAAGAGCGCCCCGCCCTGCTTCGGCAGGTTCTCCCGGCCTTCGACCCGCACGCGGTAGATCGTGTGACTCAACAGCCAGACGACGACTCGGGCGGTCGCGCCGGGCAACAGCCACACGATGTAGACCAGCACCGGGACCGTAAACAGCCCCAGGCCGAGGAAGATCTCTCTGGCTTCCATTCCCAGCACGTCGCGCCCCAGCCAGAACAAACCGGCCGAGGCCAGCATGGCCGAGTTGGCCAGGACGTTGGTCGCCGCCAGGATCGATCCCCGCGACTCGCGCGGACTGTGATGTTGCAGGAACGCCTGGATCGGAATGCTGTACAACCCGGCACTGACGCCGAGCATCAACAGCCACCCGCAGGTCCAGACGTAGGCGAACGACGGCACGCCGCTGTGGGAATCCGGCACGGCGAACAAGAGCATCGAACTGGCGGCGATTCCGGCGGCTCCCAGCGAGACGATCCCCAGTTCGACCCGGCCGGCCGACAGGATACCGGCCAGCACGCTGCCCACCCCGACGCCGGCCGCGAGCATGGCCAGCATGACGCCGACGTCGAGCTGCTTGCCGAAGAGTTCCGTGATCACGAACAGGTCGACGTTCATCTGGGCCAACGCGCCCAATCCCCAGAACACGGCACATCCCATGGCCGCCCGCAAGAGCGGACGCCTCGAACCCAGCGCGGCCAGGTCGCGGAAGATCTGCCGCGGTGCGTCGACGGGGAACTTTCGCGCCGGGTTGGCGCTCCGCAGCGGGGCGATCAACAGACTGGTCATCAGGCCGGCCGACGCCACGCCGATCAACGCGGCGGCCGAAATCCACCAGTTCTCCTGTCCCAGCGGCCGGGTCAACTCGTAAAGGAAGTTGCCCGCCACGGTGCCCACCACGATGGCCAGCACCGTGGTCATCCCGATCAGCCCGTTGGCGGCGGAGATCCGATCCGTGCGGACGATTTCGGGAATGCTGCCGAGCTTCGACGGGCCGAACAGCGCGCTTTGCGAACCCATCAGGGCAACCACCACGAACATCAGATTCAGCTCCCCGATCAGGATCGCCCCGACGCCGAGGACCATGATGACCAGCTCGGCCACCTTGCAGCCGACGATCACGGTCCGCTTGCTGAACCGGTCGGCCAGATATCCGGCATAGGCGGCCAGCAGCAGGTAGGGCAGCACGAAGCACGCCAACCCGACGGCCAACGCGGCCCCGGCCTTCTCCTCGCCCACGATCTCCTTCCCGATCGGGACCACCAGCCAGCGGAACATATTGTCGTTGACCGCCCCGAGGAACTGCGTGATCAGCAGCCCGGTGAAGCTCCGCGAGGATAGCCCCCCTTGGCCATCGACCGGAGGGATATGGGACGTTTCAGCCGTTCCCGAAGACAAGGCACACTCCTTTGCCGTATTGCGGAATCTGCGCCAACTGCCGAATTTCGTAGCACAAAAGCATTCACTACGCAAGACAATCAGCCGGATCGGCCAGTACATAGGGCGGGACACTTCGGCCGATATAACGGAGAGAATGGCGGGCGGCAATCGTTATTGCAGCAGGGCGATCGGCTTGGTAGGCTTTCCAAAATGGGGACAGTCACCTATTTTCGATCTTCAAAAAGGGTGACTGTCCCCATTTTACATTTTAGTCCGCCAATACGATCGGGTGAAGAATGAAGTCGGCTTGTTCTTGCCCGGCAGAATCGAATGCCTTGCGAACCACGGAAGAAAGGCGGGGTGAATCGAATTCGTACCAGAACAGCGCGTGCGTGTCCGGCAAATAGACTTCGCGGGTCACGGGCCGAGTTCCTCCAACTTGGCCTGCCACTGGGCATTCAGCTCTCGGATCGCCGCATCCGGGTCGATGGCCTCCGCGGACATGTTTACGAACAGGCCACTCCGGGCGCTTCCGGCTGCCGTCGAGACCGCTTTCGGCTGGACCTGAAGCGTCACTTCCGCCGGACCGGCAGGCAAGCCGGTAGACACCTCCAAACGCAGCAGGCCCTGGCCGTCGATCTCGGAATCAACTTTCAGAGTTTTCATCGAAATCTCTCCGCGATGATCGCTGCAAGGGCGTTCCCAATCACCCTCGGTTTATTCTACCGGAGTCGGCGCGACAATGTAACCTACGGAAACGCCAAATACCGCAGCACCGGGTGGCGGAACTCGCGGGCGGCGACGGCTTTGGCTAGCGACTGGTTGGCCTGTTGGAGAATGCGGGCGTTGCGGTCGCGAAGCTCGTCGTTCAAGAGGTCTTCGATCTGGCGGCGCAGCACGTTGAGCACGTCGTTGGCCAGATCCAGCGAACGCAACTCGACGCGCATCCGCAGCACCTCCGGCGATTCAAGCGAGACCCCGTCGTCCGACTTCTTCGCCCGGATCTCGCCGACCAGGCTCAACGCGACCCGCGTGCGGAAGCCGGTCGAGGCGCTCACCAGATCGGGGATCTTGTAGCGGACCAGCCCCCGGACGGGCAACTCGGCCTCGACGACGAACATCAGCACGCCCGTGCCGGGCTGCGGATAGCTCTTCAGGTAAGGCATCTCGAGGATCTTGATCGTCGGCGCGCCGTCCAGTTGCGCGTAGATCTGATACTCGTCCTCCATGCTCAACACGCGATGCCGCTTCTTGCGCCCCGGATCGCGAATCGTGGGCGCGGGCAGCTCGATGTATTTCTCCCGCTTCTTCGTCTTGATCTTCTCGTACTGCTCGTCCTTCAACTCCTCGATCACCAGCGAGCGAACCACCGCCGCCAACGTCATCCGGATGGCGGCGGGAATCTGCGAGACGCGGTAGATCTCCACCGTCTCTCCGGCGGCGGGCGCGTCCGGATCATCCGGCTCGGCCGTCTGCGTAGCGGCGGGGTCGAAGACGATGAAGTCCCGATAGTTGCGGGCTTTCATGGCCAGGCGATTCTCGCCGGCGGAGATCGGCAGAAAGGTCTCGCGATCGCCCGGCTCGACCCGCGGACTGTCGGCCCGCAGCGTGCGTGCGTCGCGGCCTTCGGCGACCAGGAACCGGCCGTCGCCGGCCTTCAGGGCCAGGTGTCCGTTTTCACAAGGCACCAGCTCGAACGTCTCGCCATCGGTCGGGAAGTCGCTGTCGACGCGAACCGTCCCATCCTCGGCCGCCCGGAGGAATCGACCGCCCGGCGTCCGCAGCACGACCTTCTCGCCCGCCTGGACCGAGGTCGGCATGAGCGTTAACACCAGCGTGAGAAAAATGGATCTGGCTGCAAGTCTTCCGTTCATAAGGACGACTCCTCTTCCTCTTCGCACAACGCTGCCCTGACAGCTTGCTTCACAACTACCTCATTGCCGTCGAACCTGCGGGTGGCTGGGGTCGAGGTGCGAGGGACGAGCACCGAGCCCCCAGACTTGGCTTTCTGGGGGCTCCGCACTCGTTCCTCGTGCTTCGACCCCAGCCACCCAACCGACCACATCAAGCCGGACGCGATTCCTGTCCGCAATGAAACGGCGATGAGGCTACCATTTCAATCCTCAAGCGATCAAGACCAACCCAACTACCCTATCGGAGCGAGGCGGGATGCGTCGGTTTTCATTCGCAACACCATTTTCAACACGCGTTGATTTTGCCCATTCCGGCGAAAAACGGTGTTGACAAGTGGCGATTTCACTCTATACTTGTTTTCAACATACGTTGAAAGGTGCCATTCTATTGAAAATAGATGATATCGAACAGGCAGCCAGACAAAGCGTCCTTCGGAGCTTGGAAGGTATTCCTTTCATTCTGGAAGCCACGATCACGGCAGGCAATTCGGGCGGTGAGAGCCTGAAGGAGGGCATCGACTGTGTCGTGGAAGTGCGCCAGCAAACCGGCTCGGACCTGCTAATTATGCAGGTCAAACGCAACGGGGAACCGCGCACCGCCCGCGACGCGGTCGGCCACTTGCTCCGTTGTCGTCGGTTTTTCCCGAATGCCTATCCCGTCTTCGTGGCGCCGTACATTTCACCGCGTTCCGCCGAGATATGTCGGGCCGACGAAGTGGGTTACATCGATTTTGCGGGCAATTGCCATTTGGCGCTGCGGACCGTCTACATCCATCGAGAAGGGTGCCCCAACCCACACAAATCGGATCGCAAGCTCAAGTCGCTTTACAGCCCGAAGGCGTCGAGAGTGCTGCGGGTCTTGCTCGGCGATCCGAGCAGGACGTGGAAGTTGCAGGACCTGGCCGGGGAAGCCGGCGTCAGTTTGGGCCTGGCTCACAATGTCAAGAGCATCTTGCGGGAGAAGGAATGGATCGAGATCGCGTCGGATGGGATACATATCGCCGACGCAAGAACCGTTTTGCTCGAATGGGCGGCGAAGTACGTGCCTCAATGTCGAGTGTTCGGTTTTTACTCGTTTGCGCAAGTTGCGGAAATAGAGCAAAAGTTGGCAACCGTTTGCGAGCGGGAGAACATTCGCTACGCGTTCACGGGGTTTTCGGGCGCGGCAAGATTGGCGCCCGCGGTTCGATACAGAACGGCCACGGCCTACGTCGAAGGAGATATGGCTCGGGTGAGCAAGGCGCTGGATCTGAAGCCCGTCGACAGCGGTGCAAACGTCTCGCTCTTGCAGCCGACGGATGACGGAGTGCTGTACGGATGCACTCGCGTACACGGCGTGCAGGTTGCATCGCCCGTTCAAGTCTACTTGGACCTGCAGTGGCTGTCCGGGCGCGCCGAGGAAGCGGCCGAGTTCGTCTTGATGAACGTGCTGGGGCGACAATGATAACGCGAAAGGACTACAACCGGGAGTTGGTCGACGCGGCTCTGGCCGTTCTCCTGGAAATCGTCAATGTTCTCGGGGAATATCGCAACGGGATCGCCCTGGTCGGGGGATGGGTCCCCGAATTCCTCCTGCCTGACTCGAAAGAGAAACATGTCGGCAGTATCGACGTCGATCTGGCTCTCGACCATCACGTACTTCGGGAGCCGGGATACCAGACGATCTGCGACCGACTGGTCGCGGCGGGATACGTTCAGCACGGGGAGCAGCCGTTCATCTTCTACCGAACGTTTCCTGTGGGCGGAAGAAACATGACCGTCGAGGTGGATTTTCTCGCCAAGGAATACGAGGGCTCGAGCAAGAGGCACCGAACGCAGAAGATTCAAGACATCCGAGCCAGGAAAGCCCGTGGTTGCGACCTGGTGTTCGAAATGAACCAGGAGGTGCGGATTTCCGGAACGCGTCCTGACGGACGAAAAGACGTCGCCATGATCCGTATCCCGACGATCGCGCCGTTCCTGGTCATGAAGGGGATGGCTTTGGCCGACAGGAACAAAGAGAAGGATTCGTGGGACATCTACTTCTGCGTGAAGAACTACCCCGGCACCCGGGAGGAACTGGTCGAGGAGTGCAGGCGTCACCTGGCACACAAACTGGTTCAAGAAGGGTTGACCCATATCGCGATGAAGTTCGCCTCGCCCGGTCACGTCGGCCCTCGCGCCGTCGCCGATTTCGAAGGTGTCACGGATCCCCAGGAACGCGAACGTCTCCAACGGGATGCTTATGAACGGGTACGCTATCTTCTGGAGAACCTCGGTCTGGTGGATTCGGACACGGGCCGCCCGTAGACAGCAGCGGACATCACGCTGCCGTTGAGGCGAATCTTGCGACGCATCCGGCAATGGTCGAGCTTGCCTCCACTGAGTCCCCAATGCAATAATGGACCGCGGTTTCACGTTCCCGTCTCGCTAGAGGAGAAATCCATGTTCTGGAATTGCAGAGCACCCTCGACCGTCTCGCGGTTTCGACTGATCGCGATTTGTTTGTTCGTGGGATGCCCTCTCTTTGGTTCTGCCGCACCCGCTCCCGAGCCGCCGGCGGAGGGCAAGAGCCTGCGCGAGATGCTCGATGCTCCGCTGTTGTTCGTCAAGCGGCACGCTTACATGGCGGCTCATATTTACGACGACTACATCACCTGGCATCCCGGCGGCGGGATCTACGTCATCGAGAATCCCTCCGACCCGCCCGAGAAGCACAAGGTCCGCCCGGTGATCGACCCGAGCACCAAGGAGACGCTCGGCGCGGGCGTTTATCGCGACCCGGACCTTTCGTGGGACGCCCGGCGGATCGTGTTCGCTTTCAAGGGCCAACAGAACGGATCGACGAGCCTCTACGAGATCGGGATCGACGGCACGGGGCTGCGGCAGTTGACCTTCCCGTGCGACTGCCAGGTGAAGCCCGACACGCGGCGGATCGGCGAAGGCCACCACGACATCACGCCCTGCTATCTGCCCGACGGCCGGATCGCGTTTAGCTCGACGCGGCCCGGGTCGCTGGTGCCGTGTTTCAACTCGGGCGTGGACACGCTGCACGTGATGGACGCCGACGGCGAGAACATCCGGCCGCTTTCGTCGAACAACGTCACCGAGTTCGACCCGGCCGTGATGAACGACGGGCGGATCCTCTACGGCCGCTGGGAATACGTCGACAAGACGGCCCTCTACCTGCAGAGCCTCTGGACGATGTCGCCGGACGGGCGGATGGAAGAGGCCCTGTTCGCCAACAACCTGGCCAGGCCGACCGCCGTGCTCGACGCGCGAGCGGTGCCGGACAGCCACCTGGTGGTCGCTGCCTTCACGCCGCACAACGGGCAGGCGGTCGGGGCGATCGTGATGATCGACCCACGCGGCGGCAAGAACAATCTCGACGCCGTCACCAACTTCACGCCCGAGTATCCCACCGAAATGGACCAGGGCCTGAAGCGAGGCCCCAACGATCCCTGGCCGCTTTCCGAAGACGTGGTGTTGATCGCCAACAACGCCAAGGAACCGGGCGTGATCCAAATCATCGACCGCTTCGGGCGTCGCGAACTCCTGCACGCCGAGCCGGACATCTCCTGCTATTCGCCGATGCCGGTCAAACCGCGGAAGAGGCCGCCGATCATCACGTCCGCGACCGCGGACTCGCCACGGCCGGGCCGGTTCCTGGTGGCCGACGTCCACCAGGGCCTCGAAGGGGTCGAGCCGGGCACGGTCAAGCGGCTGCGGATCGTCGAAGAGACCGCCCGCGTCAGCGGTCTGCCGCCCGGCGGACGATGGTGGAACCAGGCCTTCCTCGTCAGTTGGCAGGGGGCCTACATCGTCAAGAACATCCTCGGCACCGTGCCGGTCGAGGAGGACGGATCGGCCTATTTCGAGGTGCCGCCGGGCCGGGCGCTCTACTTCGAGGCGCTCGATGCCGATGGACGCGAGGTCCAACGCATGCGGACCTTCGTCCAGGCCGCCCCGGGCGCGACCCGCTCGTGTGTCGGCTGTCACGAAAACAAGCAGTCCACCGCGATGCGCCCGACCGCCTTGCCGACGGCGATGCTCGCGGCGCCCGCCAAACCACAACCGGAATCGTGGGGCAGCGGCTTCATCGACTACCCCACCATGATCCAGCCAATCCTCGACAACTATTGCGTGAAGTGCCACGGCGGCGAAAAGGGGATCAACAAGGGGCTCGATTTCTCGGGCGGATGGACCTGGGCCTTCAACATCAGCTACGAAACGCTCATCAAGCACCGCATGGTCGGCTACCTCAACTGCAACAACGCGAGCGTCCATACCTCGAAGCTGTTGCGGCCGTACACGATCGGTTCCGGCGGGGCGACGCTCTCCGAGGTCTTTATCGATCGGCACCCCGAGATCTCCAAAGCGGAGCGCGATCTGGTGCTGGCCTGGATGGACACCAACTCGAACTACTACGGCACCTGGGACTTCACTGAGAACGCCACCTGCAACGCGATCCTCTCCACGCGGGGCCCGCTCTCGGCCGCGATGCAAGCGGCCGGCTGCACCGAGTGCCACGCCCCGGGCCACATCGGCAACGATTGGGTCAATCTGCAAAAGCCCGAGTGGAGCCGGATCCTCCGGGCGCCGATGGCCAGGTCGGAGGGCGGCCTTGGCGTGGCCTTCTGCCGCCAGCGCAAGGCCCAAACCGGATACCGGCTCATCGACCAGGGCGTGCAGCCGCCCGACGTGCTCAAGGAGAGCATCCAGCCCCCGTGGTACCCCAGCGGCGAGGAACACGTCTCCTTCGCGTCGACCGACGACGAACACTACCAGGCGATGCTGGCCGTCATCCGCCAGGCGCGGGCCGAGGCGTTGGCCAAACCGCGCGTCGACATGCCGGGCGCCGAGATCACCCCGGGCGAGATCCGTGTGCTGGTTCCCATGCCCGTGCCGGAGAAATCGCCCGCGATGGCGGCCAATTTGCGGCCGGACCATGCGGTGGAACTCTCCTGGCAGCGGACGGCCGAGATCATCGGCTTGCAGTATGAACTGTACCGCGGGCCGACGGCCGATTTCAAGCCGAACGCCTCGACGCAACTCGGCGTGACCACGGCGGGCCGTTTCGTCGACCTTTTCCCGCCGACCGGGACGCAGCATTATGCGATGGTGCTCACGGCGCCTTGGAATGGGGAGCGGAGCCGGCCGGCCTTCGCGTCGTTGGACGTGCCCGAGTTGCCGCCGCCCGCCAAGCCGACCAACCTCAGCGCCCGGGCGCTTTCAGGCGAGATCGTGCTCGGTTGGGAGGCCGACCAGATGGCCGGTTTGCGATACGTCTTGCTGCGTTCGGCGGCCGGTGGTCTGCTGAAGGAACTCCATGCCGAGCCGCTCCGCGCGCCCGGCTATATCGATTCGGACGTCGAGCCCGGCACGAAATACGCGTACGTCGTCTGCACCGTGGACCGTCGGGGGCAACGGAGTTCGTTCTCCAACATGGTCGAGGCCGCGCCGCTGCCGGAGATCAAAGAACCGGTATTCGCGGCCGCGTTTGCGGGAAAGGAACCGACCGCCGAACTGCTCGACGGCCAGATCGTCAAGGGACAGTTGCACGCAGGGACACAGGTGGCCGACGGTGCCCTTCAACTCGGCCAAAGCGGCTTCGCGTCGTTCGCCCACCTGCCGGAGTTCGATTTGACCAAGGCGCTTTCGGTCGAGTGCTGGCTGTGGATCGACGAAGAGGCCCAGATGCCGGTGATTCTAAGCTGCGGGCAATACGGCGGGACAGGCTGGTTCCTGCAGCGTTTCGGCACCGGGTGGCGATGGCACCTCGGCGGGATAAGCTGCGACGGCGGCCGCCCGGCCGTGGGACGCTGGGTCCACCTGGCCGGCACGTTCAACGGCCAGCGAGCAATCCTGTATCAAGACGGCCAGCAAGTGGCCGCGGTCGATTGTCCGGCCAATCGCGCCGCCTGGTCCGGCCCGTTGACCCTCGGCCAATACTCCACCGCGGCACCCCAATACCAGGTCACCGGCCGGCTGCGCGGGTTGAAGATCTACCGCCGGGCTTTAAGGGCTGAAGAAGTAGCAACGAACTTCAAGGCCGACGTGCCGAAGTGAGGCCGTGCCTGAATTCGCACCCAAACGACGCTAACCTTGGACCCCAATAGTCTCCGCGACTTTTTTGGCCAGTTGCTCGATGTCCGATTCGGTTTGGATCGACCCAAGTGGCTGTACGGCTGTGCTGTGCTCCTCAAAGATAAGCGTCGCGCCGCCTTTGTGCGCTTTATGGCTATACGGTGGCTTGCTTCGCGGGTTACACATCCGGTTGCGGAACACGCCGCTGTAGTACCCGGTGCGCATAACCACCGGGTTCTCGAGTTCCTTCCCATCTTTGCGTCCGGCCACAGCCAATGTTCCATACTGGATGAATGGGGTTGTTACGCTGCCCTTCGCTCCTGCTGGAACTCGTCCGATCATCTGTACAATGACGTAGGGCAGCTTTGCATCGGGTGCAAAGGTAAGGTCAAGCGTGTCGACTTCGTCCTCCTCCTCCTCCTCGCTTTCCGCATCATCGTCTACCTCGTCACTCTCAATTTCGGCGCCTGTGGGCTTCATGAGTAGCACGTAGCTCTGCACCACGGAAGAGCGACGGAGATCCTTGGCAAAGGGCTTTTTCAGCCGACCAAGCTCGTACTTGTCCTCCAAGACTTCCGCTAGGCGGTTTAAGAAGGCGAGGATCTGCCCGTCCAGTTCCTTGTAGAATTCGATACCCCGCCGAAGCTCATCTTGAATTTGTTCGGTTGTCATCTCTGCCATTTCTCACCTCCATATTTCCTATCCTTTCGGAATCCAAAACAGACGCGACGCCTCCTTCTTGGGCGCGCTGCGAACTCTAAACGTCCACACACCGCGAACTACCGGTCTCCAGACTTTCGCGAGGCTACCATGGGGAGCGTCTTTCCAGGCGCAAATACAACGCTTAGTCGCAGAACTGCTGACGAGCAGGAGCGGCCAGACTTCTGCGAGGCGCTGGGAAGCCACGCGACTGAGACCGCTGAAATCAGTAGTACGCGATTTGCATCGGAGGAGTTCCCGGGCAACGAGGTGTGTTCCTGCGTGAGTCGGCGCGGCCTTTGCAAGACTGGCGAAGCTCGCTCCAAATTTCGTTATCGGTGGGCAAATTTCCGAGAACCTGTGTACTGGTGCTGAAACATGGATCGGAAAAACGCCAGCGGGTCGTGCAACCACACCCGGCAGTGAGGGCCGCGACGGTGGTCCCGAGACGGCGACGCTTCTGAAACCGTGAAACGGCTGGACGTCGCGCATCTCAAGGCGAGCCAAGAGGTCACCGACGAGAGAAGCCTCCTGACGTTCAACTCCGACCGCTTGCCTGGCAGCCAGCGTCGCGGCAAACACGTCGGCTAGTGTTCCCCAGCTAGAGAAGGCGAGCCAATGCTTCGTGTTCTGCCTCTGGTTCCACCACCAGCCTGGGCGACTCCTCCCAACGGCGACGACAATCGCATGGGCAGCCTCCCCCCGGGCCATTGCGGCGTACTGAGTAGATTCTCTTTCGAGCTGGAGCTGATCAACTGAAAAGTCGCTTCCTCGCTTGGCCTCGATAACAATGGCGAGCTGCTCCCACCAAAACACAACGTCTGGCTCGCAGTAGTTGCGTGCCGCCTTGGCTGCGTAGAGTTGAGGCCAGAACTCGATATCTGGCATCTCCCGAGCCAGCTTGAAGGCAGGCGTGAGCAGCGGATGGCGGTCACGCAGCTTGACGATCCATGCATGCAAATAATCCGGGGGAAGGTACTTGAATGCGCCGAAGACATCGGACGTCAGAATGTCCTCGTAATCACGCTTCTCAAAAAGGGATTCGTCGAGCTTCCGAAACAGGACCGCTTGGAACATTTCTACTCGACCAGCGTGCTCTTGGGATTGGTGCCAGAAGTCTTGATACTGATGTGTATCCTGCTCGCCATTGTCCGTCAAGAACCCCGCCGCAGAGTGGTCATTGCCAGCGGGTAGCACCGCCGATTTTGCGGAAGAGGCTATACCGTGCCGTTTGATGCATTCGCCGGGTGCCGCTGGCTGCTTGTCGGCCAGTGGAACCGCTGTTAGGATACCGGCCATACCGGCGGTTGGGTGGCTTGTCGCCCCGTGCCTTTCCCATTCTGTCGTTCGGCAACCCGGGCACCGGCCGACAAGCGGCCGGTGCCCGGCGCTGTCATATTAGAGATCCGTTTATTACGAACGGACAAGAGGTTCCGTGGCAAAGCCAACGCCCATATTCCCCGGGAACAGCGATTATGAAGTGGCTTGAACTCACCATTCCTCCTGCGGTCTCAGTGTTTGTGGGTGGCATGATCCCGATTGTCCTCTTTTACCTCAAGGAATGGCTGGATAGCCGAAAACGCATATCTGAGTGGTTCGAGAAGAAGTACATCGAGGATGCGATAGACAGTCTCCATCAGTTCTTCGGCGAATGGGCCATACTCTCGTCCTTGCCTGCAAAGAGTGTGCAGGAACTCGTTGCGAATCCAGTCTTCAATCGGGTGCCATCGCAAGCTGCTGCAACACTGGCAACGATCACTGGAGGCGTGTCATTTCAGAATTGGTTCAATGCGATGCGAGGACAGTGGCTTCGCGCAGCCAACCAGCGTGACTGGAATCAGTTGGTCAAGTTCCACACTCATGCGGCCTCGATGGTTGAGCACTTGAATGTCCTGCGTCGGGAGTTGCTGGGCCACAGAATCAGAGCCAAAACCGACGCCTACTCCTTACGCGATCTCAAGTGCGTTGCAGACTTCAATGACTCGTTGCAGAGAATGACCGACGACTTGGTGGCTGACCCGCACGTTACCACGTACACACCCAGACAAGGCGAGACCGAAGAACGTCCATCCTGAACGAAAGCGTCTGGCGTCGTCAATCCTGCGGAAGCAAGCACACCATCTCGTTTGACTCATTCGCAAGATCGATGTGTGAAAGCCACTCTCGCAACTTCAGCCGTCGGATACTCGTCGCTTCGGCAACAAAGCACGGCTTCGTCTCGCGGAACGAAACGGCTACTTTGGGTTTGCCGACATGCGGCAACGTCTCGCGGAGCGAGACGGCTACTTTGGGGCCGGCTTACATGCCCGCTCTCTTCGGCGTGCGGAACATGACGCCCCAACGGTGCTGGATCGCACGGAGGCTGAGGATCTGGTACACGGCGGCCAGGCCCACGATGATGTAAATCGTGCGGATGGCGGCATTCATCTCGCCGAATTTCAGCCCTCCGAAAATCGCCGCCACCAGATCGTACTGGAACAACCCGATCAGCCCCCAGTTCACCCCGCCGACGACCAACAAAAGGGCCACCAACATGTCGAACAACTTCATCGCGCTCATGGTTTTCTCCCGAAGACGGTTGACCACTTGAATCGACGGCTCCGTCCTCCCATTGCCCGATGAATTCTATGCCACTTGCCGGACGAGTCAACCGGTTCGCCGCGGAGTTCAAGGCCGGCGGACCCCAAGGTGGGAATCCATATATCGCCGGTGCTCTTCGAGAATCTTTTCATAGGCCGGATCGCCGGCGAAGTTCTTCATCTCGCCCGGATCGACCTGCAGGTCGTTGAGCATCTCGCGATTCTCGCCGGTGTCGTATCGGCGATACTTGTAGCGGCCCGTGTGGACCATGAACCCGATCTCGTTCTCGACCAGCAGACTCTCGCGCCACGGGCCCGCCTCCCGGCCCTCGGCAAGCGGGCGGAGGCTGCGACCTTCGAGATCCTCGGGCGGGGCGACGCCGGCATAGTCGCAAAGCGTCGGGATCAGATCGATTCCGCTGCTGACCAGGTGTTCCCGATCGACCTGCCCGGCCTTCGCGCGGCCCGGATAGCGGATGATCAGCGGCACGCGGGTGGCCTCTTCGTAGAAGGTCGTCTTGTGTTCGATCCGATGGGCGGCGTCCATGTCGCCGTGGTCGCTGGTGAAGACGACGACGGTGTCCTTCTCCAGACCGTTCTCGCCGAGTGCCTTCAGAACGCGGCCGATCTGCGCGTCGACCCGTTCGGTCAATCGGCAATACGCCCAGCGGTGCAGCCGCCAGTCTTGCTCGGTCCAGTTGTCGCGGACGTACCGGCGGAACGCGCGAAGGTCCAGCAGGCCGCCGATCGCGTCCGGCTCGCCGACGGTCGGTTCGAAGTTCTCCGGCAGCGGCGGGCAGTGCCGGGCGTAGAAGTCTTCGACCGAGACGCCGTCGGGAAACTTCATCGCCTCGAAAAGCGGAGGCGGCGCCGCGCGCCCCAGACCGCTCTCGGCATTATGGGCGCGGATCGCCATGTAGCAGATGTCGTGCGGGTTGATGAACGAGGCGACCAGCAGGAACGGCTTGTCGTGCTGCCGGCCGAGGAACTCGACGCAGGCGTCGGCCAGGCCGTCGCGCTGATCGGGAGTCAACCGGTCGAAGCCGCACCTGGTGATGTCGGCCATCGGGCCCGGCAGGTGGACCTTGCCGCCGTAGACGGTCTGATAGCCGGCACGACGCAGCAGCCAGCCCATCGCTCGCTCCGGCATCCGTTCGACGACCTCGGTGACTTTGCTGCCGTTGTGCCTCATGCCGATCGACGACGGATAGAAACCGCTGAACATGCTGAACCGCGACGGCACGCAGACCGGGTTCGCCGCGTAGGCCCGCTCGAAACGAACGCCCGTGCGTGCCAGTTCGTCCATCGCGGGCGTTTTGAGCCAGCGGTTGCCGGTGCAGCTCATCATGCCGGCATGCTGCTGGTCGGTGATGATCAGCAGCAGGTTGGGCCGGTCGGCCGCGACCGACGGGGCGGTTGCCACGAAAACCAGACACGACACAAGTACCAGAACAGTCAGGAATCGATTCACGGCATTACCTCCTTCACCGAGTAGGTCAGGGCTTGCCCTGACGGTTTGCATAGTCGTCCCGATCGGGTTCGTCGATTTCGTCAGGGCTTGCCCTGAACCGGATTTCGTCAGGGCTTGCCCTGAACCGGATTTCGTCAGGGCAAGCCCTGACCTACGGAGAGCGGCAGATTACCAAAACGTGTTCGGCCTGTCAACAAGCAGAGGGGGCAACTCGGAAGCGCCGCGAAGAACGAAAACGGGTACGTTACCGCTCTTGCGGAAAGAACTTTTTGAGCTTCTCCCGAAGCGCCTCGCTACGAAACGGCTTGATCAGGTAGTCGGACGCGCCCGACTGCAAAGCCGTCACCACCTGCTCTCGCTCCGCGTGGGCCGTAACCATGATGACCGGCACCCGGCAACCTCGGCCGCGAATCGCCTTGATGATCTCCAGCCCGTTCTTTCCGGGCATGTCCCAGTCGAGCAGCACGAGGTCGAAATCGTCTTGCTCGAACAGGGCCAGAGCCTCGTCGCCGTCGGCAGCCTCGGTGACTTCCGCGTCGGCGAACCCGGCAAGCGAGACGCTGACGAACGTCCGCATCAGACAGTCATCATCGGCGACCAGAACTTTCAGGCTCATCGGTACGTCCCGCGGTCATCATGGCAAGCCAGCCGCAAACCTCCCGTCGGCATCAACTCGTCCCCGTCATACGAAGTCTCTTCACACTGCCCCGCGCATCGGCACGCGCAGTGCCCGACGGACCGGTAACTCCGGCAATTCTGCGCGGATGGAATGTCGCGCACTGAGATTTTCCCCAATGAATTCTAGCTTGTCGCGACGGCCGGAAGCGGCACGACTCGGCAGAATCACTCCCGTTGAGAACGACGGTACGGATCGAAGCGGTTGCAGCGGCTGCACCCTATGCGTGTGCCCGATTTATCGAGCCGCCGGGCTCGTTTCTCGACCCACCATACCATCGGTTGACAGATATACCTGTCAGAAATGATTTCCGGCCCCGGAGAAGGAATTGATCCACGAAGGTTACCCTTGTGCCGGATGCTCGAGGTGTCGTGAAGAAACAACTTGCTGAATCGACTTGCCCCTCGCCCTGTCCTTCCCCCAGCGGGGAAAGGGTGAAAGCGGAAAGTTGTTTTCTGACGACGCTTGAAGGGCGGCAGTCGGATGAGCCGTCTAGTGGTCGCTACTGGACTCGAACCAGTGACCCCCTCCTTGTAAGCCAATCCTAGAATCCCACCAAGAAGCCTGAAAACCGCGGGGAAAAACGACATTCTACAATCCGCATCGGCTTTTGCAAGCCGTATCGTCCAATTGCGTCTTTTCCCGCGTTTTCGCGGTCTTTTCGAGAAGCCCCCGCGCGCAAAACGGTAGTTTACCGTTTTGCGCCTGACCGAAGCCCTGGAGCCCGCCGAAACCGGGCGTTCATGGCACTCGGTGAAAACTGGTGGATGCGCTGCTGGCGACCGAGCGGTAATCGCCGCGGTCTGATCTGGGAGATTCCGCCCCCCCACGAAATTCGTCAAAATGTGCGTCTGGCTGGCACGGTCCCCATTTCCGCGCGACTTCAGAGATACAGCCTGCCCCGGCCCTTGCGCCCAGAGGCGATTGCCTGCCCGACGCCCCAAGCGGCCCCCGTGTCGAAGCAACCTCGATTAGCATTTGACCAGCCCTCGAATCGCCTTCTTCGACATGCTGACCAGGCTAGAACCGCTTTCGAGGCGGTAAAATCAGAGCCCCAAGAAAGTAAAGGCCCCCGCCCCAAAGAATTGCGCCCAGGCTTCCCGTATCGTAACCCTTTTCTGAACGAATGCTCGATCCGACGAAACCCAATCCGCTCCATATGATGACGAACACGATACCAAGTAGAGTGTCCATGATACGGCTCCCAACGTTAAAAAACACGGAACTCAACCGCTTGTCGCACTTGTAACAAGCGGACGGACGTGGCCATCAACGCATGAGCCCTTTGGCCACATCCTTGTTGATCTGAAAAGCACAGCCACACTTCGGGCAAATCAGAAAGTACTTCTTGTGAGTCGTCGCCACAAAACGGTCCGAAAAAAACATCAGGATCGGCACTCCCAACCCTGGCCCGGCTTTGACGTAATGGAGTTGAAGATCTTCGTCGTTGCCACAGTGCTCGCAGGTTCTTCGCACGCTTTGAGCGTTTTCTATTCGGTGAAACTCGCCACTTCTGAAGAGCATGATGTTCTCCTTTCGACCAACCAAGTGGTCAAACGGTGGATAGGATACAAAGACACTCAACGGCTGAGAGTTAGTGTGCGTTCCAGGTGTTTTGGGATTTCAGTGGCGTCCTGCAAGGCAGCAGCAAGCACCTGTTGGGCAAACTGCCTGGACGGCAACTCAACGCCACCGCTGCATACCGGGCAGACCATCCAGTACTGCCTGCTCCATTTGGCAACCGGAACAAAGTAAAGGGAGAATCGCTTGCTGCTTTCGACGATCACCCACTGCGTAGCATTCCCGCAATTCGGACAACCGACGAAGAACCCCTCCCCCAACACCTTGTGGCCACTTCCCCAACCAAAAATGATCATCTTCTTGTCCTTTCTTTGCGGGTCTGCTTTGAAATGCCTCACCCCGGCCGACCCGCTCGCTGGGCCGGCCGGCAGTGAGACCGCCGCTACGTCATCACCTCCAATACGACCAGCTCGGCGAGTAGTAACTACGGTAGCCGTCGTAAGACGGTGTCCGCCGCGTCCCCATCTGCCCGGTGTACGGGTTGATGTTGGGGTACGTGCTCCAATTGTTGTAGAAGGAGCGGTCGGGGTCGCTCCGGTAGTGTGGCTGGACATACGTGCCGCTGGACCGGTAGTAGCCCGACACCCAGACATCGGCATTGGCCTACTGGGCCGCGAACAGCGCGGTTGCCACAACGACGAGGCTCAGAAAAACTCTCTTCAACATGTCGCTATCCTTTCGTAGAGGGGTATGGACTTGCGTCCGTTTGCCTGTCATCATGAACAGCGGAAAAGCCGCCGGGACCGAACGGCGAATTCCGGATTTTTTGGTCGGGCAGTCATGGGGTGCCGAATCGTGCCGGAAGCTCTCACCACTCGGATCCTGATCGAGCAGGTTCAGCAAGGGGACCAAAACGCGCTGAACGAACTCTGCAACCGCTATCAAATGCGGGTCCTGGCGGCGGTCCGTATCCGCCTGGGAGCGAACCTTCGCCGGAAGGTGCAGTCGTGCGACATCGTGCAGGAAGTGATGATCGATGCCCTGCGAGGGGTGGAGAAGTTCGACTTCCGGACCGAGGGCGCCTTTCTCAAATACCTCAACCGGGTGGTCGCGAACAAGATCCGCGACGAGGCCGACCACTGGGGCGCCCGGAGACGGGACATGGGCCGGGAGGTTTCGCTCGAAAAAGAGCGTTCGGTCGGCTCCGCGATTCCGCTTAATTGTCCGGAGGACCGTGCTGCGCCCACGCCCAGCAAGATCGTCGGTCTCCAAGAGGATCTCGCCCTGCTGGAACGCGCGATTGACCACCTCGGCGAAGAGTCCGAGGACTACCGCGACCTGATCGTGGCGGTGAAGATCGAGGGACGGACCTACAGGGAGATTGCCGAGGAGACGGACGCGACCGAGGACGCCGTACGCATGCGGGTGAAGCGGGCGGTCCTGGCCTTGGGCAGGATCTACAGGGATCTGGACGGAGGAAACTAGCCGATGATGACACCCGACCAGCGCGACGAGATACTCTGGGCGGCCATTGAATCGGGCACGCTCGACGGGCCGGCCGCCGCCGACACGGAGATTGCCAAGACTTTCGCGGCCTGCCAGAAGCTGGAGTCGCTATTCGAGTTGCTCCGCCAACCCATGGACGTTCTTTCCGCAACGGAAGATCCGGTCGAGCACCCCGCCGCGATCGGCCGATATCGCGTTTGCCGGGTTCTCGGGCAGGGCGCTTTCGGCGTGGTCTATCTTGCGGACGACCCGGAACTGGACCGCCCGGTCGCCGTCAAGGTGCCCCGCCCCGGCCGGTTCTCGTCGGAAAGCGAAACCAAGAGATTCCTGGAAGAGGCCCGGTTCGCCGCTCGTCTGCAACATCCGGGGATCGTCACCGTCCACGACGTTGGCCGCGAAAGCGACCGGTGTTACATCGTCACGGAGTACATTCAAGGCCGTACCTTGCAGCAATTGATCGATGCGGAAAGTCTCTTCCCGGCCCAAGCTGCCGGGCTGGTGGCTCGTGTGGCCGACGCCTTGCATTACGCGCACAAGAAGGGTTTCGTCCATCGAGACCTCAAGCCGGGCAATATCCTCATCGACAGCCAGGGACATCCCCACGTCGCCGATTTCGGTCTGGCGGTTTCCGAGGACAGCCAGCGGCTCTATACCGGCCAGGTTGCCGGCACCCCGGCCTACATGTCCCCCGAACAGGTCCGTGGTGAGACGCATCACCTGGACGGCCGCACCGACATCTGGAGCCTGGGAGTCATCCTCTACCAGTTGCTGACCGGTCGGCAGCCATTCTGGAGAGGACGGACCGCTGATTGTCTTGACGAGATTCAGCATCGCGATCCAAAACCGCCTCGGCAGATCGACGATTCCGTTCCGGCCGAACTGGAGCGTATCGCGCTGAAATGCCTGGCCAAACGCTCGACCGAGCGGTACAACACGGCCGCCGACCTGGCTGCCGACCTCAGGCATTGGCGGCCCGGTCTCCGCGACGCACCGACTTCTGGCCCTCCACAACCCGTCAGGACGTCCTCCGGAGTCCGCAAACCGCTATGGTGGATCGCCGGATGTGTCGTACTGATAGCGGTTATCCTGACAATCTTCTTTGCCACCCGGCCGACGACACCGTCCGGCACAACCACTCCGATCACGGGCACCATCGACGTGAAAGTTCGGAACCCGGATAATCCGCAACGCCGCGACCTGTCTCTGGCCGAGGCCGGCGCCTTGCCACTGATCTCCGGAGACCACATCCGGGTCGAGGCGTCGGTGAGCCAGCCGAGTTATCTGTACGTCGTTTGGATCAGTCCCGAGGGAGAGGCCACGCCAGTTTATCCCTGGGCTCCCGGCGAGTGGGACTCGCGGCCGGAGCATGAACAGCCGATTTCCTCCATTTCATTGCCAGAAGGTCTCAACACCGGCTGGCCGATGCAGGGCCCCGCTGGCATGGAAACGCTGGTCCTCTTGGCCCGCGGGACACCACTTCCGCACGACATCGAACTCCGGGAACTCTTTGCAGGGTTTCCGGTACAGGAAATACAAGACCCGCGTGCCATCGTTTGGCTGGATAAGGGAGAAGTGGTCGATACCGTGGAGCGCGAGCCGCAATTCTTCAATCCGCAGGAGATCGACGATCCGGTGCTCACTACCCAGCGACTGCTGTCCGAGCGGCTGGGACCGCACTTCCAACTTATCCGAGCGGTTAGTTTCGCGAATGTCGTGCCAACAAGTGAATAGGCGCGTTGAGCCGCGCCAAGAGGGAACAAACGCCATGACAAGACTGCCTTGCGTGTGCTGCTCGACAACAGTTTTCCTCTTGCTCGTGATAATTCTCGGTAATGTCTGCGCACAGGCACTACCGCAAGAGGGAGGGACTTCCGCCAATCCTTCGGGCGATGAGCGTGACCAGTTGAAAAGCCGCGCCCGCCAGTTGGAACAAGAATTCCTGCGGTCTTACAGCGAGGGTGACTATTCCTCTGCGACTAGGTTGCTTGAGCAATTGTTGTCGACATACGAATCTCTGTACCCTAAGGCCCAGTATCCGCAAGGACACCCCGAATTGGCCGCAGGTATGCAATTCATGGGCAGAGTGCAATACCTGCAGGGCAAATACGATCGCGCACAGGAGTACTATCAGCAGGCGCTGGACATGTGCAAACGTTTGTACCGAAATGACCAATACCCTCAGGGACACCCCACTACTGCTCAGATCATGGACGAACTCGGTTTCTTGTTCGATACCCAAGGCGAGTACAAACAGGCGTGGGAATACTACGAACAGGCGCTTGCGACAACCGAGGCCCTTTATCCCGAAAGTCAGTTTCCCAACGGACATCCAGCCGTAGCTCTCGTGCATAACCATCTGGGT
>Ga0307380_10003779_pt1 | contig 20710 bp, 29 predicted proteins | sample UN3MG_FD_202239 | JGI IMG/M metagenome (GOLD analysis project Ga0307380, IMG submission 202239) | Soil microbial communities from Risofladan, Vaasa, Finland - UN-3 | ecosystem: Environmental > Terrestrial > Soil > Coastal area > Acid sulfate soil | place: Finland: Risofladan, Vaasa | collected... | reverse complement strand
TCGTCAGATTTTGCCATAGAATATCTGGCGTTCAATACAACAAGTCTGTCTGAAGAGATGAAGACAGATGCTGAGAGGATGAAAGATGCATTTGGATTCCAGATCAAGGATATCACACTTCTTGAGATCGGGAAGATATAAGGCAATAAAGATTACAAGTTCACAAGTCAGATGGACAAACGGAGATGCTCAGATGAAAGGAAATTGGACAGAAGGAAACGATCCGGACATGTATGCTATGAAACATCTTGGCGGAGTCAGAATAGGTAATGATCAGTTCTGGGTTCGCAAGATGACTAAAATGGATTGGGATCAGTATGAAAGAGAATACAGTTATATATCCAGATCTAACATGCTGATGAAACTTATGACGGATAGGGCGGAATCCCTAAAGGCATGGAATGATAAGAAGATTCCAAGAGACGAGTATATAAGAGAGCGAGATGCTATAGATGCCGAAATAGAAAAGGTGCAAGGGCAGGCAAGGGTTACGAAAGACTATGAGATCAATGGAAAGACATATACGCTATACGTATCTAACTATGCCGCAGCAGATAAACTATCTCGAACTGTTCTTGTCCCTAAACTGGATAAGAAAGGAGAAGTTGTGTATATAAAAGAAACAGATATACCAGACAAAATACACATGCCTATTGAGTTTTGGTTAACTTTGGAAGACACAATGTTTACAAAACTCTCGCAGATAGTTGATGAGATTCAGTTCTATGGTCTGGATGAACCAATATCTGCTCTTGAAGATGCTGCTGCTTTGTTTAATGAAGATATAGAACCTGTTCATCCAGAGGAAATAAGAGCACGTCTGATACTCCTCAGAGATCAGTATTCCAGCGGAGAACTATATAGAAAAAAATCAAACAGTGCATACGGTGTGCAGATAAGTCTTCCGAAATAGTATGCGATGGATGCGAGAATACTTGTCTGCTAATACAGGAAGCATTTGACCTCTCTGTCTGGATAGATAAAGGGGTCAATCCTCTTCCGTATGCACTTTACCAGATGGATGTTGGAAAATTTCAACTACTTGCCATCGTTGTATCAGAAACAGGTAAGTATATAAAATCTAAAATCCCTCCAGATAAATAGTAAGAGGAATAAGGATGGTTGAAACGGGAACAGTTATACATAGGGAAATTATACAGTTTCAAGTCCAGGAAGAAGGATCAGGTAAACTGAAGACCATTAATGGACATGTTACAGAGTATAATAACAGCAAAGACACCTCTATCAGATTAGAGGGACAGCAAGCAAATGCTATGGATAAAACAGTTGCAGTTCAAGATGTGTATTCTGTTTCTACAAAGAATATGACAAGACAAGTTCATATGGCAAATATGGCTGTTCTTGGAATTAATATGTCCCTGTTAGGGTTATCATGGAATTTGTCAAGAGCAGGTATCTTCTCTGACAAGACAAATGAGAAGATTACGAAGATAATTGCACCTGTTCAGATGGTAGCATCTGTTGTAAATCTTTCAGCATCTGCTTGGCAACTATATAACATTGTCAGTAAACTTGCTCGAACAGAGGCTATTTTGAATGCTTCGACTTTTATTAAGACAAATACAGCCTTAACGTTCTCATTCCTTGGTCTTAGATGGTCGATCATATCAGTAGGTGCTGCTTTGGGTGGTCTATCTGCTTTGTTTGGAGCATTCATAACGAAATCTCCTGTTCTGAGAGGTGTTTTGTCTGCAATAGGAGCAGCAATGTTAGTCTTCGCTGCCAGGACTCAGATAGCAACTATGGCGAAGATTATGTTTAACTCTCAGATGGGTCCTGTAGGATGGCTTGCGATAGTGGCAGGTCTCGCTATCGCTTCTGCTTTCACTGCATCATATCTGGCTCTTGGAAATAGACTTGGACTCTGGCGTGGTGGTATAGCACTTGGCAGAACACATGCTACCATTGGAGAACTTGGACCAGAAGCGGTTGTTCCTCTGAATAGTCCTACTGGTAGACGTATGCTTGGAGGAGGTAGTGGTGGAGGTTCTGGGATGTCTATACAAAACGCATACTTCACTGTTCAAGCAGATAGGCCATCCACATTATTTAGAAATACTAATGTGGCAGTTAAGAGACAGATATATGTGGAGGAATGATAAATGGTAGCAGAAGACGATGAAGTTATAAAGTTCTATCAGGCTCAGAGAGACTGGAGAGCGCAGGGATCGACTGGAGATGCTCCAGAAGGAGAACGGTTCAAGATGCTTATGGGACATTATAAATACGCTATGCGAACATCTCCTACATTCTCTGATTGGGAGCCACAATATCCAGCGTCTGTTGTTAAGATAGGGACAATCTTAACTGCCCTATACGACGAAGCACCAAGATATGTAACTGCTATCAAGTTCAAGATTCCAAATGCTCCTCAGAAGAACCTCTACCCACATCAAGTTATCTTGTTCCTTCCATATGATCCTATTACATCGTATGTCGATGATACTCCACCAGATGACCAGTTCAAAGCAATGATCATGTGCGGTGATATGTCTGGTTACAAGTATGGGAATGGAGATGAATACGCACAGTATGACAAAGATCTTGAAGGTGCATCGCAGACAGGATATAAGGCAGCATTTTCTGAGATAGGATTCTTCCAGAAGATAGATGGTTCTTCGTTTTCAGATTTCAAAGTAGATGCTGTAACGGAATTCAATGATGAAGTCTACTATCCACTTGGTGGAAGTGGAGCATCTAAAATAATGGAGATGTCTAATCTCGAGTATGGGAGATGTAATGGAATCGTTCCTACTGATAAATGGTGGGCATTGAACTTCTCACCTATGTGCTGGTCAGAAGGCTGGGAAGGTGGGGAAGAGAAGGAATATGTTCTATGGTCCAGACATCAGGATGAAGCAGTTACGCATCTTGAATGGGGTAGGATTGTCTGTAATGCTCTCTATCTGGAGATATATAACCAGAAATCAGGTGTATTAGGTTCTGTTCCAAATCCTTGGGATTCAACAGATGACTTTGATGACACTGTTTGGGGTGAAATCTTTATAGATGGTGCGCAGACAGATGTTAAACTCAGACCTATTTTAGGTGTTATCTGGAAGAAAAATGAAGGAGAAAATGTTGAAGTTAAACCTGCCAATGATTTAAAAATAGAATCTTCTGAGTTACAAGGTCTGGCTAAGTTCACATGGACCCCATCAGATGATGAAGAATTTACACAGTATAGAGTGGGTCTGAATACAAAACCAGGACTTCCACCATCTACTGAATTTATATCTGATGACAAGAACGCAGAGGAAACTAATTTCTGGATTCCTATGGGGTATTACGAAGGTGATCCATATGTTACTCCGGCTTGGGCATCTGTTGAGACCGGCATTGGAGCATATCTTCCACTTAAATATTACTCTAATTTCGTTGGAGCATATAGACCAAGTGTAATTCCATCATACCCACTTGGACCTGTTCTGCATACGAAGATTTCCGAATTCGCTGATCAGTCTCCAATCCTATCAGGTGGAAAGTTAACAGGCCCAGAGTTATTGAAAATTGTATGGGCAGTAGGAGCAGGTATAGATACGTGGTGGGCAGGTGATAAGGCAGAGATATTTGTTGAATATAGTGTCCAAGATGTCACAATAACAACTCCTCCTGTTACACCTCTTCTGGGTGAGATGTGGTATATTCCAGTTGGATCAACTGGTGCATGGGCTGCTCAGATAGGAGATGTAGCAGAATGCACAAATCCAGTTGGACCTGTATGGGCATATCTGCCTTTAAATGAAGGTGAGGCTGTATTCAATTCAAACGATGGTCTGACATATGCAGAAACATCTACACCTGGAGTAGTTGCAACTACTGGATTCAAATACATCAAGATATATGAATCTGGGAATATAACTTTGCTGGCAGGTATGGATATAGTTCTTCTACTGAACGATAAATCTGAAAGAGCACATCTTACATTATATAGCAGTTTGAAGGATAGATGGCAGTTAGAAGATCCACTTGACCAACCTTTCATTGCTAATACCCTTCTCTTCGCTGTTAGAAGGAAGATTTCGAAAGTTCATTTCCTCTTCGATGATGGTGGACGTGGTTCAACAGATGAAGTCTTCGAGATGGACTTTGGATATTTAGATGATGGGACAGGTAATTTCCCGTTCATAACTTCAGATACATCCTTCTTGAAGAGGGGTGATAGGATAGTTATAATGGATGGATTCAACGCAGTCAAGAAGATCGTTGATTATGTAAGCGGTAATCAAGTCTTCCTTCTCGGAACAACTAACTACTGGTTCTCTGCCAGAACTCAATGCTATAAGATACCTGAATATATGTATTCTATAGCAGGAGACATATCATTTGCTATGGCATTTGAGGCTGAAGGAGGATTTACGTCTGATTGGATAGCGAATGAATATGTCCATACTATAGCAGATATTCCTCCTATAGCAATTATATCTGCTGAAAAGTTACTGGCAGAAATCGGTGAAGTGATTAGATTCATTGGTATAGAATCTGCTTGTTATAGTAATGACCAAATTCTTGGCTTAGGAGTTCCAAGGTATGAATGGAGGATAGATGGTGGAAGTTGGATACCTACATCTGACCCATATTACGATGTATCCTGGCCAGCGATTGGAAGCAAATTAGTTGAACTTCGTGTAAGAAACGCTGCTGGAGTTTACTCGTCTTCCCCATATGCCAGTTTGAATGTGGAGGTAGCAGATGTAGTTGTATCTGGTATAATTTCTGATATAATAGATGTTCTCGACTTCTCCAATTCTGTCCACTCAGAAGGCATACAGGGTGGGAGAGATGTCCAGGCTGATGAGAATATATCAGGTGATAAGAAATCATTTGATTCCGTCACAAAATCAGTCAGATCAGTCAGACTAACTGGCCTGGCTTCAACTGTCCATGCTACTCATCCGATTGCGAAGGTAGATGTTTGGAAGCAAGCACAGATAACAGGTCCACCAGCAAACCCAGAGTTTGCTTATCTGCCAGATGATTTAATTACTCTTCTTTACCTGGAGAATCATACCGCTGCTTTGAAGATGCTTATGGAAGGGAAAGATACATATCTTCTTATGGGTCCGTTTTCCAGGGATAGAGAATGGAAAGATGTAGATAACAGACATTGGGGTGTAACTTTTACCATAGTGGAGTGACCTAAATGACATCTGCTATAGTTTATAGAAGATATCCCTGGGAGAATACCTGGGAGGATATAACATCCTCACTATCTGTGTCTAATTTTGACATAGAAGAAAGAGTTAACGGAGCAGGTATTTGCACTTTAAGTGTAGGGAATGCGAGACGATGGGCAGAGAGAGCACTCTTTCCAGGTATTAATTTAAGAGTTTATCTGAAGACTGTATCTGGACAGACATTTGAGAAACCAGATTTTGAAGGATATATTCCACCCGATTTTCAACAGACTGTTATAGGGATAGAGTCACAGATGGACATACCTATTGTTGGATACTATGATCTGTTTGGTAGAACGCAGAATAGATTTAAATTCTTAAATAATAACAATGTCGTATCTGTCATGCATATGATGAATGAACAGGTTTTAAGAAGACATGGGTCGGTTGATATAGAGCCATACATGACTTTTGCTGGTCAATATACTCCACCATATTTGGCTAAAGTATCAAAGTATGATACAGACTGTAAACAGATAGTTGTAAATATGAGAAAAGAGATGATGGATGATACTGATCCTATCTTCCCACGTTTCTTTCATATAACATGCACACCACAAGGAGGTTTAAAAAAACCTCTGCTTGCTCTTAGAAGAGAACCGAGTTTGGAAGGCACACCGTTTTTAACTATCCCGTCTAAATCCATCTTAAACATAGCGTCTGACAATACTAACACTATGCTTACGTCTGTTATAATTGGAAATGATAACTGGTCTTCCAGATATTCTAACTGGAATACTATGCATAAGTATTTCCTTGTTGACAAAGATATAAAAGATTCTGCCAATGACGGGTTAGATTCATCATATCAGAAGACACCTGAGATAAACAGATATAGAAATATAGGAAGATCTATTACAGTTCGTCTGGCTGGATTACAGCAGATACCGCTTTTGTCTCGCATAAACTTTGACTCTGATGAGAACGAGTTACAAGGGAATTCTATAGTCTATGGAAGACATGTAACGAGATCTGGTTCTATTCAAACAGAGTTACTTGTAAGAAATCTTCCTGATCGATCTATAACCTGATGTTATGTAGAATATGATTCCTTCTTCGTTGGTTTACTTATATGGAAATATTCGCATATAACAGGTGTTTCGTCTAAACTTACGCAATTGTCTCTTTCCGTATGACAACATTCTAGTTCTGAGCATCTTACCCTTGGTTCTGGTTTTAGTTCTGACATCTTATCACCTCCGTATGGTATTTTGAATTTAAGAAGCGTTCTTGTATGTCCAATATGATTGGAGTATAGTCCCATTTTGTAAAATATCTGCTTTTACATGTTCGTCTGTTCTGGGCTACAATAACTTCGATGTGGGTGAATGACGCTAACTCATCCCAAGACCATCCTGACTTAGACCATCCCTTTCTCTTCTTCATCTCCTCTTCCGCAATCAGGATTTCTCTTACTTCTTCCCGGGTGAATACCAGAACGTAGTGTGAGTCTGCTTTTATACGGTTACATATGAGGAAGTAGTAGAATCCTCCTCCATAGACTTCTATCTTAGTAGCATATTGAAATTGATGTGGGATAATCATATTAGAAAGCATAAGTGGAGTGTTAGCAGACATCTTGCTTTTCAATTCCCACATGCCTCCTATGCCATTTACTATCAGCCACAAATCTCCTGGAACTTTTGGCAGAGTTAAGCGTTTGAATGCCCATTGAACATGCTCAAATTGGTCCTGAATCTGAGTTGGAAGGTCGTAAAACATATTGACGATCTGTCTAACGACTGATCTAAGAGCATGAGTGTCTGCTTCTTTGTGAAAGAAGATTCGGTGATGTAGATGGAGCCAGGTTAGACTTTTAGTCGTTTCTTCTTCAAAATCATACCCTGCTTTTTTGGCTGCACTTGCATTTCCTCTGCCTCTATACGATCCTTTCCATCTATTTCTGCCTGCTTCTGTTTTTCTCTTTCCAGTTTTTCCGCTTTTTCTGCTGAAGTTTCCCATATTACCTTCTCCGGTGTAGATTTCTTCCTCTGTCCAAATTTTGCCTTCTTTCTCGCTCGATTCTGCATTGTTATTAAGTAATCTCTATATTCTCTCTCCATTTTTCTGTTCTTCCTGAGTCTTGAAGCATTTAATGTCATCTTATTTCTTACCATATCTTCAAGATCATATGGCGTCATGTTTAATTTCTCTGCCAGAAGGATAATGTAGATGTATGTGTCAACCAGTTCTTCTTTCAACTGCTCTTTCATCTTCTCGTCATCCTGAACACAACACCCTCCACCGTATAACTTCTTTGTTAACTCGCACATCTCTCCAGTCTCACCTGCTATGGCATTCGTAAAGAATACCAACGGCCATTCTCTCCAGTTTGAGAAGAAGTGGAATTGAAATTCCTCAACTTCTATGAATATATCGTTCAGTGTCATTTGTCTTCCTCCGTTTTAGATGTCATAATTTCACCAGCCTTCCGTCACATAGTCTATTTAACCATGAATATTCAGTATCAAATGGATGCTTTCTATATTCCTTTCCACAGTCTGAACAAATAACTCTCCCATCTGCTCGTATGACTCTGATTTCAATAGACTCCTTCACAGCATCAGAGGTAGGAGGGGGACCCCCAGGTTCCGAATATGGCATACCAATCCCTTGAATGTCTCCAACTTTGAAATATGGTTCCTTCTCAGAGTCAACGTCTGTGGTAGGGGGATTCTTTTTCACTGGATAGATGTATGCACTTACTCTCTTACCACATTTGCCACAGGTATAGAATGGTGCACCACCACACTCATAAGTGTCATTTGGTTTCTGTTGCATCTCCCGATCACAGTCTGGACATTTCACTCTTATGATCTTCTCCCTATCCTTATCAGTGTCTATGACAGGGTCTTTTGGTTTCGGAAATGGATAACCCTCTCGAATGATTCTCACTTGTCTGATTGGGTTGTGGCATCCGTGGAGTTTGTGGGCTTTCTCTACTCGGTTTGTTACCGACATTACATCTTCACCATCTTCCCAATCCACAACACCCCAGAAATGACACACTTCACAATACCATATTTGATTCCCCATCATAACTCTTTCATCAGCCTGAGAACGGACAGGTTCACTAACCTCTTTCTCTTCCTCTTCTCTAAAATTATCTTCCATTTCTTGAGAGTGGATAATTTCGCAACCTGGGAACAGTTCCTCTACTTCTTTAAACTCCTTCACAACATCCTTGTCAGTGGACTCTGGGGATTCTTGTGAGTGTCTTTCAATTGCATCATCAATGATTTTCTTCTCTATATCAGATAATTCATATTTCTCTTCTGGGGTATTAAACCGTATGTTTCCGTTCTCCCTATCCTTGGTCTGTTGTTTATCTAATATGATGGAATCTGTAAATATCAGGTTTATATTATTTTCTATCTTTTCACAACCTGATCCTCCAGCACATACATGACAGTCACCTATTCTGAGTTTGCCATTCTCGTGACGGTAACATCCTATCACTTCTGCTTCTCTTTCGGGTTTCATTTACTCACCCCTCCAGACTTCTCTGGCAATGGCTCCTTTGGTTCTATCTTTCTAATGTCACAATTATGCAAATTCCCACCACAATCCACCTGTTCACCCGTAGATGCATTACACCAGCCACAATTATAATACCCGCAAGGACTCAATGCTTTACATAATCCTGTGCATTCCTTCTCTGCGTCTGACTCCCTGGATTCTTCTAAAGATTCTAATATGATAATGATTTCTTGATAAGAATTAATGATATCAGAAACAAAACTACTATCTTCTTCTTCACCATCTTTTAATAATTTTTCAAGAAGGATGCTCCAATACTTTATTCTTCTTTCAACATATTCCTTCTCTATCATCTCATCCATCTATCCTACCTCCATCTCCAACTGAGCAATCTCTATCAGTGTTACCACAGTTCTGGCAGTGCCAGATACACATACCAGACTTATGCATAACTGTCCCACACATTTCACATATCTTTATCTTCTCACCATCTGACATATTACCTCACTCCTTAAAGTAAACAGTTACCTTTTGAACTGGAGCATCGTGAGTTCTAGAAAGTCTAAGTCCCCAGAAGAGAACTTCTACACATTCAGCATCTTTCATCATCCTTTCTAGGACTTCCTTTCTCTCTTCCAGAGTCATCTTTGAGTATTTCTTATTCTCTGACATCTTAACACATCCCATGTTTAACTGGTGTTGTTTCTGCAGACGCCCTACATGTCTTACATAGACTTTGACCATTCTCTTTGCCACACCGATCACAGCGTTTAAGGACACGTAACTTCCTACGTTTTGGAACAGGTTCGCCCATCGGAAGTTTAGAGTTATCAACGATAGCTGAAGCAATTGTAGCCATTAGAATAACCTCACTTGCTTGACATCTTTCAATGCCTTTATCTGCGCCATCACACCTTTCGCAGCATCTGGTGGTGTGCAAGATGGTCCGTTATGTTCAAACTTATACATATAGCATTCCATCTTCGATAAATCCTGATAGATCCTGTATTCTACACCTTCCTCAATCCATCTCATATACCAGATATGTTTCTTAACCATACCCTGCTTATACCCCTTCTTCCTTAGCAGGCGTTCTATATCTGATATTATCTGCCCATCAATTTCTGTCATCTTGATCCCTCATATCTGCTCTAAATTTGTATTCTCATTTAGGCTATAGAATCCCATTTTATACCGTGAAGTAGGGGAGTTTTGGTTAAGTGTTCCTATGCTCGAATAGTGGTGACGTAGGGAGCATCCAAGCACGACATTAACGCCGTTAATGCCACGATCCACCGGAACCCCCATCTCTCTGTCTTCTTAGTCTTATCTCTGATATGCTCCTATTAGCAGAGCAATTTGAACAGCAAGTATATGACATTCTATCTACACATAGTTCTCCATCTTTACAGCATCTTCCATCAGGCTGAGGAGGATAAGGTTTCCTCACTTTAAATCTGATACGATCCTTAATACTCTGACGGTTCAATTATGCCACTCTCCAGATGCTAAAAAAATATATGCTTACTTCCCTCTCAGTTTTTTTAGTATCTCTTCCACAATTTCTGGATACGTTCTCGTTCTACTGGACCTTTCTTAGATTCAAATGCAAAGTAGCAGTTTGAATCACAGAAGTGTATTTCATTTGATCTTAGATGGTTATAGTTAGTATCGATAGTCAGACCACAATTTGCACATATAAGTTGGTTTTTTGCTACTTCTGTTCCTTCTTCCGTCATCTTATTTTACCTCCACCAATGTTAGATAAACAACAGTTTCATTTGGATATTTACATCTGCTACATACTCTGGCATCATAGTCATACGAAGCAAAGAAATGAACTATATGACAAAGTGGACAGACATAGTATTCACCTTCCGTCATTCCCTCACTTCTCCGGCATCTTAAATGTCCCGTTATCGATCTCTATCAGACACTTCTCTACAGCAGTCAGGACTTTATCAGATACGAGATCTATGTTTCCCGTTAGCATCTCTAAAGCAATGAACGGTGCTGCTTTAGGTCCAACATACTCCATATAATCTCCTATCTCGCATGTCCATTCAAAGTTATTTCTGAAGTAGAAGACATTCATCTCGAACTTCAGAATCTCATCGAAATCAGATGGCATGCAATTGTTAACTGTGCAGAAATGGGAGATAACATCTGCCATCTTCAACTCCTTCTCTTGCGCTCTCTTCTGTGTTAGAACCATATGCTTGATTCCATGACATGCTGGACAGAGAGCAACTATACCTTCACAAGTCTGTATATGCTTATCGTCATCATATGTCCAGATCTCATGAGCATGTAGGCCTCCACCAACTGGAGATTTAATCTGCCATTCTTGTTTCTCCAAGTCCCAGAATTCTTTATGGCAGAATGGGCACGTATACCAGAACTCTCCGTAGACTCTGTTACGGACCAGACCCCACATCGTTGCTGTGAACATCTTACGCAGATTGAAATACCATGCAGGTTCTGGGACGATTTCCATCCGTAACGGCATCTCAGCGTATTTGTTCAGAAGTCCTTCAGGAGCATCTATTTCTTTAGGATAACTTAATTCTGTGAACATCTTTCTCACCTATAATGTTTGTATGGCATCGAGCATTGATTCTACTGGTCCTTTCTTCTTCGGGGAGAAAGGTATCTCTGTGCTGTGCCATCCAGCCGCTTGGACATGACCTCCACCGCCATATTTCTCCGCTATCTTCTTTACATCGATTCCTGGTGTATCTGAGTAGATGCTGAAGATAAATTCATCCCCATTATGAACATACCCTATGTAGACCTCATATCTATCAGACACAGACATAAAGGCTTTAGATGATGGCTTTGGTCTGTTTATAACAAAGCAGAGATGATCTTCGAATTCAACTTCGTAACCGTAATTCTGACAGAATTTTATATTCACCATATCCATATGTTCGAGTATGATGCGACCCTTCTCCATGATTGCATCTTCGACAGTAGATGTTTGAGCCCAATCTTCTCCAATAAGTGATTCCCAAAAATCTCCATTCTCAGGTATATCATCATATATAGAAAGACCTGCATTAAATTCCAGACAATCAGGATTATCGTTATGCTGCCAAACATCCCAGTTTGCAATCATCTTAACTGCCCAAGGAAGTTCTGTATGGGGGAAGAACCACTCCCAAGCCAACTGGCATCCTGCTGTTCCATCTTTCCTGATTCCATCTATCTCATCCCCATAATCCCCATACTTCTCGATGGCAGATAGGTGATGATCTATCCAGCAGACGTTAGGTGTAATTTCCCTAAGTCTCTTCATCTCTTCTGGTGAGATAGAGAAGTCTACTATGAACACCCATTCATCTTTCTCTATGTCATCCATAGGAAAGGAGATGTTGTAGTCTATAGGAAACATCTCTGCTCCTGGATGAACCATTTTCACAATCGCACCTGCACACTTTCCATCATTATCTATATGATAAAAGCATTTCATTCTGAGTCCTCCTTTACTTTTAATAACATCCTTCTGCCAATTAGTTTTTCCATTGAGATATGATAAATCCAATTCTTCATCCGGCTGAGGATGTTCTGGTGGTTTTGTCATCTAATCCAACCTACCCTGTTTCTTTGAAATAAGTTTAGATATATGAACCGCTTTGGATTCTATCTCCTTCTGCTTCCCTAACTCCATCTTCTTGAATATGTAAGAATCATCCGTCTCTTCTTCCAACACGTAGTCCAGTTTGCTTATAACGATGCCACCGTCCATAGGAAGAAAATCTATATAGGGAGCCAGGTTTTGGGCTTTCTGTCTTCCCTTCTTCTTCCCTTCCCGTGCCCTTGAAACTACACTTCTGCTCTTGCCGAGATCTGATTGTGCTCTTTTCTCTGCCGCCTTCTCTTTAATCTTCGCCATCCCTGGTGAGATAGAAGACTTAGGTAGGGTGATAGATGGGGCATCCTTCTTACTCGTTTGTGTCAAATCCTGTATCATCTTCACCCTCTCCATCATCTGACCCAAGACCAAACTTCTTCATAAGATGCTCACGTGCTACATCCTGAGTTGTCTTGATAATTTCATCTGATCCTAACTCCAGTAGTTGATCTTCGAAGTCATCCATTTGAGTAAGTTTGATAGCAGCATCTCGCATCTCTGCTATTAATCCAGATGTCACAGGAGTTTCGAAGAAGATGTTGAAACCTTCTCTTGACATCTGCTTTCTATGTGTCCCTGGAACTGGTATTTCTAATATGACTCTTTCAAATTGAAAGGGATGCTTTTGGAATCTGCACATCTTCGAGAACAATCTGAGAGCCTGTAAAGCAAATGACCAGCGTCCGAATTTGACTTCCATAATGTCACCATATGAAAGCCAGAACTGTTCAAACTTCTTCCCTCTGAATTCTGGCTTGTCGGTTAGAATGTGAAGGATGTTGAACATCTCAATAGCATTCTTGAATCTGGCAGGAACCTCTTTATCCCTCTGATATTCATCATCACCAAAGTATGCTGCTAACGCACGTCTGGCTACTTCGGATTTAGATTTCGCCCTCTTCTCTTCCACCTCTAACCTGACCTTCTCCACTATGTCAGTTGGTATAAGATAGTTCTGTTGCATTAAGTTTCTGCTCTGCATCTTAGCATCTCCAATTGTTAGACTACATTTATAAATATATATTTATATATATATATAACTATATAAGTGTTTCCTTTTTGTTATTCTGATTACGTCCAGACAGTGTTATACTATATATGCTTTTCGATTTTATCCTGTAGCCTATCGAAGTATTCTGCCGCAGACTCGATGTCTTCCCAAGAAAGACCACATACCTGGCATCTTACATCCTCTTTCGTAAAGTCTGCTCCACAGTCTGGGCATTTGTCTTTTGGTAGTATCTTCTTAATATACATACGTGGCTCTGCTTCACAGGTTGATTTATCTGTAACTGCTTTAGCCAGAATCATAATTCCATCATACTGTGACGGTGTAAGATTCAAATCTACAACTGTGTCACCTTCTGAACCATGAACATATACTCTACACATCATGACTTCACCTCATGCAGACCTTTTGGGCAACTGCCACTTCTACACAGATTGCCACATTCATATATATAATGCTCATCTCCTGATATCAGACAGACTACTGGTGTATATGATCCACCTGCTAATCTTCGTCTGCTTTCACATTCTGGAAACTTCCACGGCATCAGTTCAACCCCCTTCCATATAACCCTCTCTTACCTGCTTTATTCAACTCATAGAATTCTTTATCCCCTGTCTGCCTTGGCTCCCCCATCTTCAACTCATCTTTGGAAGTTTCTATCTCCAATCTGCATTCATCCTTATCCATATTCTTTACCCACTTCCAAGGCTTCTTACCAAATTCACCAACATCTGCGAAAGAGTCTGGTCTGAAGATCTTACTGTGGAATCCCCTATACCACTCTGTCCTTGATTTAACCAGATCAGTGTGAACATAATAGTAACCCTGCCATCCTATTCCCAAGCATGTTTGTCTGTCTACTATCATCTGTTTAAACCTATCCTCCTGTGCCAGAGATGTATCACCTACATCAACTACACAAGCCTGCCTGAACTTTCCAGATGGGAAGTAGAATGTTACCAGTATCTCTGTCATCTTATCTTCTCTCCATATTAGTCTGTGTATGATTAAACTTCTTACGTAACGCATTTATGATTAAGGAAACAATGAGTTAGTTAGTTGTAGACCTTTTCCCACAAAGTTTAAAATTGGTCAACGTCATCCTGACTCAAAGTAGTTATAGGTCTTATCTTCTTTAACTTTGAGAATATACTTGCTCTTGCATCTTTCTTCTTATCTACTATTGTAACTGGGCCAGACTTCCTTTTACTATCTGATCTGCTGTAGAAATATCCTCCCTTGCTGTTGTCAAAGTGTTTATACACCAGACCGAGTTTTATAGCAGTATCTGTTAGTTCTGTAAATTGCATATACTGATAACCGAATCTTCTGAATGCCATCCATAGAGAATCTTTCGATATAGATTCTGCTCCAATTGTAGCCAGAAGAAGTGACAAGTCCCCACCTTCTGCTACTATCTGATTCATCTCTACTAACTTTCTTACTAATATCTTATTCTCTTCAGAGTTCTTTATGTGTATGATTTTCTCTAAACCCTGATTCAGATATTCCTTTCCTATCAGAACACGTTCCATCATCTGTAAATCTAAATGACCAATAGCAACCTTCTTCACCATTCTATACATATCCCCTTCCCATTGAACCTGCTCGACATTTGCATTATGTAGAAGATCAGATATGTCTCTTCTAATCGCTTCAACTTCTTTCATGTTAACAGTTTTACTTTCTATCCCCCCTATCTTCTCTTTCTCCCTTTCATCCTTGAACTGCTTAACATCCTCTGGAGTCCATGCTTTAGTGATGTGTATAAAACGTCTGCCTAAACCCTGACTGAATTCAAATCTTCGTGGCTGAATGCCACCCCAGATTGTAAGTCTTGTCGGGTAATCAAACTCTGCCCCACCAGTTCTCTTACTTAGATGACGTTCTGACAAAGCCTCCATGACCTGATTTATAAGATTACCAGAATGTGTTGTTTTATCTGCTATCATGATGTTAGATATTTCGTTGAATAGAAGGAAGCCGTTACGATACTCGTGAGCATCCCCGTAGGTATTAAGATCTTCACCTGGATTCTCTTTACCTACAAAACCAGCCTCTGTTATGACTCCACGGAATTTAGACTTGATAGGGCAGATGCCACGCCTTGCCTCAAAGTATTGTGCCATAGTATATGACTTAGTTAGACCTGCTGGAGATATTATATTACATGGAAGATTGAGAACTTCTACAGACCCCTTGAAGAAGTAGAACGCACAGTCATGTCCATTCGGTATGTCATCTGGATCTGCCTGATGGAGGTCAGCGAGATGTGCTCCAATCGAAGCGGTTAAAGGATGACATATGTCATCTACAAATAACATACGTCTCTTTAAATGTATATGTATTCTTTTGAATAACTCCTCTGAACAGTCTAATACCCTATCATCACAGTCCATTTCTTTTATATATGTATTGGCCCTCCTTCTAACTGGTTCATCGACATCTCTTACAACTCCCCGTATAGAATCCAGAACAGATTGATTCATCTGTTCAGGAGTCTGTCCTGGTAACTCAGCCAGATTTAATGGCTTTGTTAGACCCAGTTTCTCCAGTAGTCCCTTTCCCATCCTTCATCCCTTCTCTGTTCTCACTTTGTCCTTCCTCCTCTTTATCCTCTTCTTTCCCTTTATCTTCACTAAGAGGTGCAAGATAGAATTCTATCTGCTCAGTAGATATTCTAACAGGGTAGTTAGAATTTCCTGTAAGTTCAATTGTAATCTTCTCAGATGGCATTGCATCTAAGACAAGTAATATGTTAAAGAATTTCTCTTTCATATAGTCTGAAATTGATATTGGCTTGAAATTTGCATCTATATTAGGAAAACTTCCACCTACTTGAGATAACGGTATGTTATCTAAATAAGGAAGATATCGTTTGTCTTTCAGAATAGCCATAGTTGTCTTATCCTTAGAAAGAATCTTCCCTTCAACCATACTTCCTTCATGGAATATGGCGTCAAGTATAGTCTGTGTATGATTCATCTACTCACCTTATATCGTTTATTCATCTACGCAAGTGGAAGAGGTCTTGGTCTTTTCTTCTTTTTCTCATGTATGCTCTTCTTGTAAATTTCACTTTCTGATACTAATTTTGCTTCATCAACTATGGCCATATCCACTTTCGGTTCTGGGTGTGGATGAATCTTCTCGAATGGTGGAATCTTATCTCGCCTATGCATGAGAGCCTGCCTTCTCTCTTCCACTCTCCGTCTGACTTCCTTCAATATCTTCTCGTTCTGTGTATCATTACTGTCTGTAAGATCTATCTCTTCTGAAATCGCAGAATCTTCATTAGTGTCTATAGAATAATCCCAGTCTGATTGAGTTAGTAGTAAGATAAGGACTTGACGAAGAGAAGGTATGACTTCTTCTGGAATTTCTGGAATCTTGGCTACCTTTGCATACAACCTTATGAATCTTGTTGTAAGATTAATCCGTGTTCCTTTCCCCCCGTTACCTGCAGGATTCATAACATACACAGTCTGAGCACCAGAGATGATCGTTATGTATGGTTTATTCTCTTTATCATACTCTTTCATTATCATCTTCTCAATTTCTTCTGAATCTGTTTTAGTTAGTTTAGTATATTTCATCTGCTATCACTCCTTTCGAATACCTTTCGAATATCTTTCGAATACTTTGAAACAAGATGGACAGAGCCATCCATCTACAACTTCTGTCAGTGTTTCCTGACAATCAGGGCAGTTATCATAATACGGACAGTCCTTTGAAGAATGTCTTTTACCTATCTTGTCCATTATACTTAGAATAGAATATGGGCAGATGCCACATCCTTTGCAGCACCAGACTTGATGTTCTTCACAATACCATCTTGTAGACATCTTACTTCACCTTTCTTGGACATATACCGTCATATAGTAATCTTGAACATCTGAATTCTTCTATCTTTTTTCTATCTATATTTCCTATCATACAATACCCATCCTCTCTACCATCACACTCTGGGCATCTGAATAGGTAGTATGAAGATAGCATATAGAATCACCAGGATGTTAGAACCTCTCCACAGTTACTGCACGATATGCTTCCCCTGCTTTCATTGCCCCTGAGATCCTGCCTTCTTCCACCGCAGCATGGACATTCTCCTTTGAATGAATGCTTCTGATCTACCATCTACTGCACTCTCCTATTTTCCATCATCTCTTCAAGACGAAGACACTTATCACAGCATCTCTGTCTGACAATGCAATTACCATGAAGATATTTATTAGGTGAGAAGACGGGACAGGTAGAACATATCTGATAAGCAGCGTGACTTGGTAATATGATTTCTATGCACCACTCACAGAATCCTCTACTCTCAGCAGACATACGTAACTTAGAAGATCTCCTATTGTCCAAAAAGTCTTCCCACGTCTTTCTGAGAATCCAGAGCCATCCATTCTTCTTGGATGCTTTGATTCTCTTGCTAAGCCAGTCTGGGGACTTTCTTCTTCTTTCCTTCCGTTCTGCTTTTCGTTGTGACTTTCTTGTCATATCCATCCCTCATTTCTTCTGGAATTTCTGGAATCCTCTTAGCCTTTCTTTTCTTGATGATAGTAACCTTTTTAGTTTCTAAGTTAACAGATATCCTATCTCCATCTGACATCTTATTATCAGTTGCTATCTTGGAAACCTCCACGATTAGTAGGCCATCTTCTTCTCTAACATCCTCGTCTGCCAGTTCGAAGATGACAGGTTCTCCGTATTCTGGGTCAACGAATCCTCTGAGTGCTTTGTTCTCTGCTTCGAGATTTCGTATCTGAGTAGTGGCATTTGTTAATGCTATACCTCTCTCTGTTATAACTCCTGTAAGATACAGTTCATGCTTTTTCATCTGCTGTATCTCTGTATCCTTAGTCTGAATAAGATCGAGAGTCTGCGCTATCTCAGGTGTAAGTCCGGCATTTGAATCATCTCTATTCAAAATGACTTCCTGCAGATTAGATATCTGTTCCTTATAGTATGTGATATCCGTTAGATGATCATTAATCTCGTCTTCCATTTTATCTTTCTCAGTCTGAATGCGTGACATAAGAAAGCGCATCTTCTTCATGTCTTCATTCAATCTGAGACATCCATTGGTCTTACACGCTTCACAGTATGTATCTCCCGTGTTGTCTGGTAACAGTGATCTGCATACCTCGCAGGAGTTTTGAACAACCTCTTCTTCATCATCGCACATATCTCCACCTCAGTATTCCCAAGACTTTGATTCTTCGCATCTATCGTAGCCTAAGAATTTATCTTCTGAAACAGAGTAAGAATATATCTTAGTCTTTGGAGCCATACTCTTCCACTTCTCAATAAACTCAGCATCCACGATACCACAGTAATCACCGCATACTCCACATATAAGATGTTCACCTTCTACTGGATTACGGCATTTTTCTGAAACAACCTTGGCACTTCCAGGAGAAGTCAGTTCAACTACACGCATACAGTAGCATAAGTATCTATTACCTTCTACAAGAGGTATGCTTTGATATGATTCTCTATTGCATGCTGGGCATACTGGATGCCCATAAGTAATTGCTGGTCTTGTGACTTCCTCTGCTACCTTTGCAGCAGAGTTATCAGGTTTTGCTATGTTCACCTTCTCTGTCACTTGCATAAGCATCGAGTAGACAGATGTCTGGTCGTCTGATACTACACCTATGTGCAGTTGCAGATTGATACACTCAAGATGCACAGGTAATGCCTCCTGGTTGTTTCCTTCTTGTGTTCCATGTATGCCTATAAGTGTGATAGGGTTGTCGTCTGCTGTCTTACATATAGGACATATATGCTCCGTCCCTTTCGGGAATGTTGGAAATATTCTCATTTATCTTCCTCCTTTATATACTGATTCAAATTCAGCATCTACGTATGATTTGAATCTTTCGTAGTTATCATACGCTTCATCTGCAGTTGGATACTTCCGTCTGAGTTCTACTTGACGTTCTGAATCTTCTAATCCATCCAGAAACGCTTCCCAGAGATGCTCGAGTTCTGAATCATAGAAAGCATCCCACGCAGCATCTATCGACCTGTTACCAGGTATATCTGATTCTCTGCAACCTGGTGGTAAGTTGTATCCAGTCATCTACTTCACCAACCTTAATCTTGCATCTTCATACAAGGACATCTTTCTTTTGAACTCTGCTATCAGTTTGAGGAAGTATATATCCCCACATGCTTTTGAGCAGAAGAAGTATTGACTTAGACCTACCCGTAGATGTATACATTTCTCTCTGGGTATGAATTGATGAAGACAATTAAAGCAATTGATTGTATCTGTTAATTCCGTCATCTAATTCCACCCCCAACATCCGCAATAATACTCATCGAACTCTGAGTTAGGTTTATGCTTAAAGAAAGGTAGATTCCATCTTGAATCTGTTTCACTTTTGTCCTCTCTCTTACATCCAGAGCACCTTGCCTTCCTTCCCTCTAAAGAAGACTTCTCTGTTGTAATCTTAGTATCACAGATGACACATACGTGCACTGGGATATTCTCTCTCATATCATCTGTCTCTTTCTGTAATGCTTCAGAGTTAGGAAATTGTAGAAGAGCATTAGCAGTATGACCACACTGCATAATAGGTTTATCTTCTCCCTTCCAGACATCTATCATCGGACGGTTATCTGCTATTAGGATATAGTATGTTAAGTCTGAGTTTGACATATCAGTTCCTCCAGGGTAAGTCTGATGAGAAGTATGATCTGGCCAACCGTTCGCTGACCTTATTACCTCTCTGTGCAACTATCATATATTCCTGCTCATGACATATGCCTGGGACTGCTCCAATGTAAGCAGACCAATCGACACCTTCTGTTTCGATTTTGACCAGAAGAACGTCACTGGACAGAGCGATGTAATTGTAATGCTTGTCACCTATCATCTTCATCCCCTCAATCACGCCAATCGTTATCTGGTGGATCGCCCTTCCTATCATCGCAATTGTCACAATCTGGACTGTTTTCAATTTCAGTCTGCTGTTCCCACCATACTTTTAACAAAACCATAACAGGATGTATAACTGATGTCAGCATCTCCATATCCTGTGCTACTGCGAAGAAGATTACATTCTCCCACTGGTCATATATGTAATCTGGTTTCAACTTCAGACCAACTACAATTAGATGCTCATTTCCATTTTTATATCCTTCATCTTTCTGGATACACATGACATCTTCGCCGTCAGGGATTTCGAAATACTCAGTATCTATTTCGCTACCTTTTGGGTTCTGCTTGAACATAACGCATATATATTTCTTCATTTCAAATCCTCCTTGTCACATTTATCTGCTTATAATACTTCCATACTACGTGACCTAATGCCCATGTATCTGATTACACCCCTGACGGCGAAGGCGGAGGCTGACCAGATACATGGTATG
>Ga0307380_10003777_pt1 | contig 20723 bp, 17 predicted proteins | sample UN3MG_FD_202239 | JGI IMG/M metagenome (GOLD analysis project Ga0307380, IMG submission 202239) | Soil microbial communities from Risofladan, Vaasa, Finland - UN-3 | ecosystem: Environmental > Terrestrial > Soil > Coastal area > Acid sulfate soil | place: Finland: Risofladan, Vaasa | collected... | reverse complement strand
CTTATAAGCCGAATTCTGTACCCGGTTCGGGTTACCCCGGACAGGGCAACGATCATTCATCTAAAGGATGCCGGTTGCCAGGCATCTCTTGCGACCTACCCAGGAGCTTGGACGGGCAATCCTCAAACACTCCTCTATTTGGTCTTGCACTGGGTGGGGTTTGCCGAGCTTCCACGGTCACCCGGGAAACTGGTGCGCTCTTACCGCACCTTTTCACCCTTACCGGTCACTTAATTTCCATTGCATGAAAATCAAGTGACCGGCGGTATACTTTCTGTTGCACTTTCCTTCACGTCACCGCGACTCCACGTTATGGAGCACCCTGCCCTGCAGTGTTCGGACTTTCCTCTGAATCAAAAAAATGATCCGGCGATCGTCTAAACTGCTCCGACCGATTTCTATTATTGTTCCCAGTAAATAATTCTTTGACAGTTAGGGCAAAATTCCAAACTGTCACAACGCTGAAGCTCATTATACATTTGCGGAGGAATATTCATGTTGCATCCACTGCATACGGATTTTTTAACAGAGGCTATTGCTGTCCCTTTAACCCTTTGGCCTACCATCATATATCTTTTCAACAATTCAGGCTTCACTTTACTTGAGATGCTGTTCCATTCGGCCTTAAGCTTGGCAAGCCTTTCTTTTCCGTGCTCCACTTCTCGCATTATAGTCTCTTTATCACTACTTACTTTTTCTTTTAACGTTGAATATTCGTCTTTTTCTACAGAAATGTCTTTTTCTGTTTCATCTATACGATCCAGACATAACAACATCTCATCTTCTGCCTGAGAATTTTTTTTCTTTAATTCTTCAATTTCCTTTAATAAGGCTTGGTATTCCCTGTTTGTCTTAACAGCCACAAGTTTCCCCTGACTCTTTTTGACCATAACAAGATTCGCCTGAACGTCAGAATCATAGGAACGATATTTTTTGGTCAAATCATTGAGCAAAGACTTTTTATCAACTATAGATTGTTCAAACTCCTTGAGTCCGGCATCAAAAGAATCAAGTTTTTCAGAAACGCCGCTCAACTTCGATTTAATATCGCCTGATTCTATTTCTATTTTTTGTAGTTTTACCAGAATATATATCTGTTCTTTCATATTAGTCATTAGTCACTTGTCATTAGTCATTAATAATAAAAACCGCTCATCCCTTACAAAATAACAAACGGATCGATTTCAGACTCGCACGCCTCAACTTTAACATCAATTCCAGTTTTAAATATAATCTCTCTGAGCCTCTTGGCAAGTACTCCAATAATTAAATGCTCTGATGCAAAATGGCCGATATCGATAATACCTAAATTTGCTGCTTCTGCAGCTCTTGCATCATGATACCGAAAATCCCCGCTAATATATACCTGAGCGCCGGATGCAAAGAAATTATTTATCAGGCTTGAACCGCTCCCAGTACATAAAGCGGCTTTCTTTACAGGCAGATCAGGTTTCCCTGCGACTTTAATAGAATTAAGACGTAGTTTTTTCTTAATTTCCAAGGCAAAGGATAAAAGTTTAGTCTCCCCTGTAAGATCTCCAATCCTGCCAAGCCCCTGCTGCCTTCCGACTAACATGCTATCAGACGGCTGCAGTTTATAAACATCATATGCCATGGTTTCATAAGGATGATTTACCCTCACATGCTCAATAACGTTCTCCAAATCATCCTTTTGCACAACGGTTTCCAGTCTGATCTCATCCGCATGAGATATATCATCGGGTTTTCCTATAAAAGGCTTTGACAAAGAACCCGGCCTGAAGGTTGCCCTGCCATTATTTCGGAAAGAACAGGATGTATATGCGCCTATTCTTCCCGCTTTTGTCTCAAAAAGGGAGGTTAAAACCTTCTGTTCATATTCAACAGGCAGATATATGACGAGTTTATAATATTCCGGGCTAATGGGTTTCCCAAGCACTTCCAGATTGTTAAGACCGATCATGCGTGCAAGAATATCATTTAAACCATCCGTTACATTGTCAAGATTAGTATGCACAGCGAATATGGCCATTTTGTGTTTAGATGCCATATTTATTATAGCCCCAACCGGAGCGCTGAAATCAATAGAAACTAAAGGCTTAAATATCAACGGATGATGCGTAATTAAAAGATCAACCCCTTCTCTGCAGGCAGCAGCCACAACACTTGGAAGAGGATCCAAAGCAATCCGTATGGTTCGTACAGGCCAGTCCTTTTGCCCAACCTGCAACCCGACATTGTCCCATTCTTCAGCAAGACGCGATGGAGCGATGTCTTCCATTATCTTAATAATATCGGCTATTATTACTGGCATAAATGTCGCAAGATTAGTTGTAATTAGCAAAAAAAAGGCGTGGTTACTCATCCCCACGCCTTGATCAAAACAGATGTATGGGCCCACCTGGGTTCGAACCAGGGACCGACCGGTTATGAGCCGGTGGCTCTTCCAGCTGAGCTATGGGCCCACGAATCAACTTGGCCACAAAACAAATTTTTTTACCCTTAGAAATAAGTTTTGTCAAGAGTTAGGTTTCAATAAAGCTTTTCAGTTTACGACTTCTGGTCGGATGTCTCAGTTTCCTCAAGGCTTTAGCCTCTATCTGTCTTATCCTCTCACGTGTAACGGTAAAATCCTGTCCTACCTCTTCAAGTGTATGATCAGCCTTTTCCCCTATCCCGAATCGCATGCGCAGAACCTTCTCTTCACGCGGAGTCAAGGTCGCAAGAACCTTTCTTGTCCGCTCCGCAAGGTTCAGGTTTACAGCGGCATCCGAAGGAAGCACAAATTTTTTATCTTCTATGAAATCGCCAAGATGGCTGTCCTCTTCTTCTCCGATGGGAGTTTCAAGTGAAATAGGTTCTCTTGCAATCTTCAAAACCTTACGAACCTTGTCTAAGGGAAGTTCCATTTTCTCAGCTATTTCCTCAGGTTTAGGGTCTCGCCCCAGCTCCTGAACAAGGGCTCTTGAAGTTCGGATAAGCTTGTTTATAGTTTCAATCATGTGGACTGGAATCCGGATTGTTCTAGCCTGGTCCGCAATCGCCCGGGTTATAGCCTGTCGTATCCACCATGTGGCATATGTGCTGAATTTATAACCTCTGCGATATTCAAATTTATCAACCGCCTTCATAAGGCCTATATTTCCTTCCTGAATCAGATCCAGAAATTGCAATCCTCTGTTTGTATATTTTTTGGCAATACTGACTACAAGTCGTAAATTCGCCTTTGTCAGCTCACTTTTAGCTATTTTAGCCTCACGGCGTCCGGCTTCAACACAGGATAAAACCTTTTTTAAGGTTCGGCTGTTGGCCTTTATGAGTTTTTCTTTCTCATCTATCTGATTTAAAATATTTTTCAGTTCCATAAAAAGTAAAACCGATTCATCTTTTGTCAGATCACACTTGCCACCTGCCCATTCAACAAACTTCTTCTGAGTTTTTAAATTGGCGTGAAGCTCAGTAACCGTTGAATTAACCTTATCAGCACACATTATTATCTTTTTGTTCATCGAGTCGAACCAGTCAATATGGCCCCTGATAATTGATTCAATCTGGTCGATTATCCTAACTTCAAAACGCCATTGTTTTAGCAGGTTGAATATTTTATTGTTTTGCCGTATGATATTTTTCCTGATCTGATGTTGTTCGCTCAGAGCAGACAATATAAGTTTTTCTCGACAAACTGTGTTTTTTTCGTCTATTTTCTCAATAGAACGGATCGTGCTTAAAAATTTTTCAACCTGAAACACTTCGTCAATATATGTATCTCCTTCGTCAACATCTCTTAACACGTGTTTTATACGAAGCTTCTCTTTTTCAATGCGATCTGCAAGAACTAAAATATACCTTACTCCAACTTCCGAATCTATCATCGCTCTTAAAACTTTCTGCTCACCGGCTTCGATTCTCTTAGCTATTTCAACCTCCCCTTCCCTGCTTAAAAGAGTCACAAAACCCATTTCACGCAGATACATCTTAACCGGATCAGCTACCGTGCCAAAATCTGCCATAGATTTATCATCGCCTTCAGTCGTATCCTTCTCTATTTTTCCTTTTCTGCCGAATACTTCCCCTTTCTTTTCATCAATAACCTCAATATTGAGTTCATCAAATATCACAAGCGTTTCATCAATCTGTTCCGGAGAAAGTATATCATCGGGAAACGCCACATTAATTTCATCATAAGTTAAGCATCCCTGTTTTCTACCTTTTAAAATAAGGTTTTTTAATATCTTCTTGTTAGCCTTTTCTGTTTTTTCTTGCAATGCATCCGCCTTCTTTGGTGATGTCTTTCCGCTAACACTCTTTGCACTCTTTTGCTTTTCATTTACCTTCTTTGGCAATGCCTTCCTTCCGGCCTTCTTTACACTCTTTTGCTTTGCCACTAATTCTTTTGCCATATATTCCAGCCTCCAACAGACTTAAAGGTTTTTTATTTTGTTTTTTACCTGCATTAGCTTTTTCTTCAACAAACGTAATACCAGTTCATAGTCATTGTGCTCTTCTGCATCCCTTATTTCCTGTAACAACTTTCTCTCGTTGCGATATCTGCTGGACTCAAATTGCGCAATAAGCTTTAAACAACCCTCACGATCCCACAAATCATCTTCCATTACCAGAGATGCTATAATACTTTTTTTATCTTTATCATCAATGATACTCATAAGTTCTGAAGCTGGCTCACCTGAGCTGTCCTTAAGCTTTAAAACAGACTGCCCAATAGATTTTAAAATATTATCTTCAAAAAGATTGAGCAACCCGCGATTATCTACTTCAGACAATACTTCCGGGAATTGAAGCATCATCGCTATTATCTGCCTCTCAAGCCTGTTACCATTATTTTGAAATACATAAGCAGCAGGTTTCACGATATCCGAGCTTTTTCCAGCAGAGACTTGTCTCACCTTTTCCAAAACCGCTTTTTCATCAATATCAATACGCTCGGCAAGTTCCTTGACATATAATGATCTTGCGACATTATCCTTTATGGCCGATAAAGATACTTTCATGTCTGAAATAATATGTATTTTACCTTCAGTTGAAAGCCCATGCTTTTTAACCGCGCAATCTATCAAAAACGAGATAACCCCTTTTGATTCTGCAGCCAGATTCATAAATGGCTCAGTTCCAAATTCTAAAAGATACGAATCGGGATCGTGACCGGCAGGCAATACAACAATAGCGGCGTCCACATATCCTTTATCAAACACCTCTATACTTCTTTGAGCAGCCTTTATCCCGGCCAAGTCTGAATCATAGACAAGCACAATCCTGCCATCCTTTCCAATAAATCCTCTGAGAATCTGCACATGTTCCGGAGTTAACGACGTTCCAAGGGTTGCGACTGAATTCTGAATGCCGTGCTGATGAAGCGCTAAAAGATCAAAATAGCCCTCAACAATGAAAACCGTTTTACTTTCTCTGCATTTTCCTTTAGCCATATGCAACCCATAAAGGGAACGGCTCTTGTTATACACAGGTGTTTCCGGAGAATTAAGATATTTTGGCAGGGAATCGTCCAGCACACGTCCGCCAAAACCGATAATTTGCATGCTTATATCAAAAATCGGAAAAATTATACGGGATCTAAAACGATCATAGAAACCGCTTTTGCCTTTTCTTGGAATAATCAACCCTGATTTTTCAACAAGCTCATCCGGTTGTTTCTTTTTTGAAAAATAAATTGCAAGATTATCCCAGCCTTCCGGCGCATATCCAATCTTAAAATCATCTATAATCTCTCTGCTTATCCCCCTCTTTAGCAGATATTCCATTGCCGTTTTCCCTGATGTATTTTCAAGCAAGGCACAGCGAAAAAAATCCATTGCCTGTCTGTTTATTGCAAGCACACTTTCTCTTTGGCTGATTTGTCTTTTCTGTTCCGGAGACATTGTTTGAACAGGAATATCAATGCCGTATCGCCTGGCCAGCATTCTTACCGCTTCAGGAAATGAAATGCCCTCCTGTTTCATAAGAAAGCTGAAAACATTTCCTCCAGCGCTGCATCCAAAGCAATAGAATATCTGTTTGTCGGGACTAACGGTAAAGGAAGGGGTTTTTTCTGAATGAAACGGACAAAGTCCAAGAAAATTTTTGCCGGACTTTTTTAAAACTGCCACTTCTGATATAATATCAACAATATCAGCTGCGTTTTTAATGTCATTAATTTTTTCTTCTGGAATATAAACCGCCAAGAAATGCATCCTCCATTACCCTTGGGAAAGTAGGTAGTATTGGAAGGTTCTATCTAAATGGAGAACTTTAAATATTATTTTTAAACTTTTAATATTATTATTTTATATTACATTGTCAAGAGAAAATATAATAATTAAGCTGCAAAGACTCGAAGACATGTAAATACGAGCCCGCACGCAAAAAGATCTTGGTGTTTTTGTGGTGGATTTTATTAGAAGAGGTTTTAATGATATTTTTTTGACACTTCAATAGCCTCTCTCAGGCTAAGAGTTCCGCTGTATAATGCTCTGCCGGTTATTACGCCGACAACTCCGGCCGACTCTAAAGGAATCAGGTTTATTATATCCTCTATTGTTGAAACACCCCCTGAAGCAATTACAGGTATAGATACAGCCTCTGCAAGATGTCTGGTTTCAATAATGTTCGGACCGGTCTGCATTCCATCCCTGTGAATATCGGTAAAATTTATCGCAGCTACGCCGCAATCTTCAAATTTTTTTGCCAGATCCACAGCCATTATTTTAGTAGTCTGTGCCCAACCCTCTATTGCAACCAGCCCATTACGCGCATCAATTCCAACGATTATCTGTTTCGGGAACAGTCTGCACGCATCCTTTACCAGTTGAGGGTTTTTGACCGCCTCTGTTCCGATAATAACTCTCGCCACCCCAAGATCCAGAAACAACTTAATATTATCAATGTTACGGATTCCGCCTCCAACCTGAAGAGGCACTTTTATGCTCTCAATTATTTTCTTTATGGAACGCAGGTTTTGCGGACTTTTCTCAAAAGCCCCATCAAGATCAATTATATGGATGATTTCCGCTCCTTCCTTCTCCCACTTCCTGGCCATAGCCGCCGGATCATCGGAAAAAACAGTTTCGGTATCCATATCCCCCTGAAAGAGGCGCACACATCTACCACTTTTTATATCAATCGCAGGTATTATAATCATGGTTGGTTCAAGGGTTCAGGGTTCAGAGGTTTAGGACTCAGGGTTACTAATGTTTTAAGCATATCTTCGAGAGCGGAAACAGCCATTTTATCAACGGTAATCCAAGCCCCCTTTCTTTTTAAAAAAGTTCCGATTTTAAAAAGATTTTCAAAAAGCGTGGATTGAGTCTCATCAAATCGGCCTGTCCATAATATGCGGTGGGTGCTCACATCAACAAGATGGACATCAAATGCCGCAGAAGCAGGCGTGTCAACAGAATATGCGGCGCCGATCCGTTCCCTGAAGCGATAAACATATCCCGCCATAACTAAGTCAGCGCCTAAAATGCGTCCTGTCTCAACTATTTGGTCGCGCTCCGGCAATCTGTTTTCATCTTTTGATAACATTTCCGACCAGACACCATTAGCCTGGCCTGAAGGAATTAACTCCATTCCTTTACGGCTTTCCATCAAAGAAATCAGGCTTTGCGTTAAAATATCCTCTGCACCATCAATTACCTCTCCGGTCATAAAAACATTGCCGCACAAAGGGCACCTGAGACTAATGTTTCCCCCATATATCCCGGATATGTTTTTAAAGGGCAAAATTAGAAGTTTCCCCCTGGTCAAAGGAGCAGACGCGTGTTCCGGAGCAGCTACATGTGACCCGCAGGCAGACAATAAAAATATAAAGGAAATAAACAAAAGCTTAAGCAACGCTGCATTAAAAAATCTGGCGTTTTCTTTATTGTGTTTAATTGTATGCATGCAGGAACCTCTCTTATAAGCTGCCTTTAGTGGAGCAAACAGTTGATATGCGCTCATCAAAAGAGGTCGCCTGATCAAGAGCTTTTCCGGCTGCCTTAAAAATCGATTCAATAACGTGATGTTGGTTCTCACCATATAATACATTAATATGAAGATTCATTCCGCTTCTGGTTGCAAACGCTCTGAAAAATTCCTTGGCAATATGAATGTCAAAAGAACCTGCACTTGAGCATATAATATCAGAAACATTGTAAACAAGAAAAGGACGGTTTGACAAATCAACCGTAACGGAAGTTAAGGCATCATCCATCGGCACAACAGCATGACCATATCGTTTTATACCTTTTCTATCTCCAAGAGCCTTGTGAAAAGCATCCCCTAATACAAGCCCGACGTCCTCAACAGTATGATGAAAATCAACTTCAATGTCCCCTTTGGCAAACATTGAGACATCAAAAAATCCGTGAACGGCAAAAAGGCTGAGCATATGATCAAAGAATGGGATGCCGGAGGAAATTTCATGGTTACCTGTTCCGCTTATATCCAGCTTAATATTAATCTCTGTTTCTTTTGTTTTTCGCTTAACTTCAGCTATACGTTCCATATTTGTCCTCATATCCATAAAGCTTTTAAATGTTTTTGCTATTTTTGTATTCGCTCGCTTTTGCGGTTCAAAAGTCTCAAAATATGGTGGAGATGAGGGGGATCGAACCCCTGACCTCGGCATTGCGAACGCCGCGCTCTCCCAGCTGAGCTACATCCCCACAAAATATTTTATATTATATCAAATAGCAGAAAGCCGGTCAATTTAAAATAACTTTTAAGTTTTATTATTATGTGATAAAAAATATCGCTGTAAGCGTCTCTGGATTTTTTAAGTTAATTACATGATATATAAAATAAGGAAATACAACAAAATCAATGACGAATAAAATTATATTAAACGATGCATTTAAAGGCGTTACGCTGGATCAGGATAAAATGCTGCCCCCCGAAGAAACGGTTAAGCGGTTCAAGAAAAAACTGAAAAATCTTGACCTCGACATTCTTAAACGTACCGAAAGAATAGATAATGGGAGATTGGGCATACCGGTTTATATTAGCAGATGCGGCAGGGATGCGTTGTCGGTTATTGGAACAAAAAAACAAATGGGAAAAGGAGCTACCCCACATCAGGCAGAGGCGAGCGCTGTAATGGAACTGGCTGAAAGATTTTCCTTTTACAGTTTCTACAATAATCCCGATAACTTTATTATTGAAAAATATGATAATATAAAAGACAGAGCAATACCCTTTGAGATGATCGCCAAGTCGGTTCACGATAATTCAAAAGAGCTGGAAATAACCAAAAAAATATTTGAAAATATACCCTTAAAATGGACACGGGCATATAATCTGACACAAAATAAAGAAATCCTTATTCCCTTTGAATGGTTTTTCACAATCAACGAGTTTAATGGAGCATCTGTCGGCAATTGTGCCGAAGAAGCCTTAATACAGGGAATCTGTGAGGTTGTGGAAAGGCACACATCATCCATAATCAGTCAAAACCGGCTAAAAACACCCTCAATTAGCGCTGATTCAGCTACAGAACCACTTATTGAGGAAATGATTCAAAAGTACAGAAATGCCGGCATAAAACTTTACATTTCTGATTTTACACTCGACTTAGGCATCCCCACAGTCGGAATATTGGCCTATGATCCATCGACCTTCCCGGAAAGAAGCGAAATTGTATGGACCGCTGGGACAACTCCGGATCCGCAAAAAGCATTAAGCCGAGCCCTCTCAGAAGTAGCGCAGCTTGCCGGCGACTTTAATTCCTGTTCCAATTATGTGGCAAGCGGCCTCCCCAAATTTAAAAAAATCAAAGAAGCTGAATTCATAACCAATTCAGAGGCTAAAATCAATATAACTGGCCTTCCAAACATTTCAGACAATAACATAAAGATTGAGGTTCAAAATTGCGTTTCCATGCTTGCAAAAAAAAGTTTTGAAGTGATTATAGTTAATACAACGCATCCTTTACTTGAAATACCGGCCTTCTATACAATCATACCAGGAGCGCGTTTCAGGGAACGTTCACTGGGGTCCAGTCTTGGAATGTTTTCAGCCAAGCTGATATCAAAAAACAAAAACCCCCAAAAGGCGATAAGTAAACTAAAAAATATGGATAGTTTGCTTCCGGAGAAATATTACATCAAATTTTATATTGGTTTATGCCACCTCGCCCTCAATGACCCGGCAACAGCACTCTGTTATTTTACCCATGCTCTGGAACTTAAACCAACGGAACAGGACATCCCCAGCATCTATTCCTACATGGGTATCTGCTTCAAAGAAATGGGGGAGTACCGCAAAGCTCTTGAGGTATTAAATAAAGGAGAAAAGTCCGACAGCCAAAGAACCGATATATATAACCTGATGGGATTTTGCCATTACGCTCTCAAGGAAAACGAAACGGCAATAGATTGTTTTAAAAAAGTACTTCAGCTTGATCCGGGTTCAGCCATTGATTATGCCAATATTGCCTCAAACTATAGGGATATGGGCCAAAAAGAAAAAGCCATAAAATATTATGCGATGGCCTTGGCCATGGATCCTGAAATTGATTTTGCAAGAACTAATCTGGAGAAACTGCGCCGGACATAGCATGTAAAACAATCCATGACTTAAATAAACCAAGTCTCTTAATACCTTGTAAAATTTAATATTTTGTGTTATATTAAATAAAAAAGGGAAGGAAAATTAATTAAGAGGAAATATATTTATGTCAGAAAAAAACCCGGAATGCCCGTTATATAATCCATTAAACTGTAAAGAGTACTACAATCCCAAACTTTGCGCATTTGTCAGGAAAGACAGGGTTTGTCTTAGAAAAAAGAAGTCCAAACCAAAAGCAAAAGCAAAAACCGAAGATTAATATGATGTATTGTTTTATTTTTTATCAGGCATGCCCCGCTATATCCGAAAGCTTACTCGGATTTATGCCCATTTTTTTCACGGCTTCTTCCCACCTGTACTCAACCGGCATCTCAAAAATAATCTTTTCAGAAATCGGGCATGTCAGCCATACATTTTCCTTTATCTCCGCTTCAAGCTGACCTTCACCCCAGCCGGCACATCCTACGCTTACAATAAAGGCTTCAGGTCCCTCGCCCATTGCTATCGCCTCTACAATATCCTTGCTGTTACTTAAAGCCAGGGAGGGTGTAACCATAAGACAGCTCTCCCAGTTAAATGGAGCCCCGTGCAGAATAAAGATCTCGCCAACATGAACTGGCCCGCCAATATATATCGGTATTGATTCAGAGTCAGGAATATAGTTTATTTTAAGCTCATCAAAAATATCCTTTCCAAGAATGGCAGGATGAGGCCGATTTACAATAATGCCTACAGCGCCTTCCCGGGTATACTCGCAAATACAGATGACTGCCTGAAAAAAATTCGGATCTGTCATGCCCGTCATAGCTATAAGAAACTGCCCCTTAAAAAAACTCTGGTAATTATCTTCCATAATCTCCTCACCTCATAAGACCGGGCAGCCATGTAATTATACAGGGAAAGAGGATAAGAAGCCCGATTGTAATAATATAAGCCGGAAGAAAAAGAGCTACTCCCTTGAATACGTCCTTCAGTGGAACATCATCTGCCACACCTGCCACAACATAGGTTGTGGCTCCTACAGGTGGAGTTACAGCACCAAGAGTTGTAATAACCGTTATGGTGACTGCAAACCAGATTGGATCATATCCGATCTGCATTGCCAGGGGATAAAATATGGGAATGGTTATAATAAGAAGCGCCAGAGCATCCATGATAGCGCCGCCTATAATATAGATCAGAGTTATGCAGATCATAATTGTAAGATCAGATACCGGAAGCCCTGCCACAAAAAAAGCAAGATCAAATGGTATTCTTGTTACCGCAAGAAATCTTCCAAATATCATGGCCCCGGCAATGAGCATTATCACCATACACGAAATCCTCAGAGTATCCTTTACAGCTTTTTTAAAATTGTTCCAAGAGAGGGTTTTTCTTATAACACTTATCAGAAGCGCAAAAAACGATCCTGCCGCCCCTGCTTCCGAAGGTGTAAAAAAACCAAAATAGAGCCCTGCCATAATAAGAATAAAAAGAATAAGCATCTCAGCTGCCCCGGACAGGGATATCATCCTGTCTTTAATGGAACTTTTCGCTGCCACAGGACCCCATTCAGGTCTAATTCTGCACAATAAAGATACAGTTATAACAAACATCAATGTCAGTAGCAGACCAGCCCCTATTCCACCGTAAAAGAGTCTTGAGATGGACTGTTCCGTAGCAAGACCAATTATTATAAGAACAACGCTTGGAGGTATTACAACACCCAGGGTTGAACCGCATGCAACAGCGCCTGTACTTAAAATGGAAGAATAGCCATACTTTTTCATCTCCGGCAAGGCAACCGTACTCATGGTAGCTGCTGTGGCGGTGTTTGAGCCACATATGGTCGCGAATGCGCTGCATGCCATTATAGTGGACATGGCAAGACCTCCCCTGATATGGCCCACCCATCTGTATGCAGCTTTATAGAGCCTCTTATTAACACCAGAATAAAATGCAATCTGACCCATGAATATAAAAAGGGGAATTACAGTAAGTCCGTATTTGGAGCAAACAGACCAGAAAATCGAACCTGCCATGTTCATGCCTGCATTGAGATTTATTACATAGGAAAACCCTGCAAACCCAACAATTGCCATTGAAAAGCCCACAGGCATACCAAGAAAAAAAAGGATAAAAAGAAGAGATATAATCCCAATTATTCCGACAAGTGTTAGGCTCAAGCATTATCTCCTGATTTTATAAAAAGTTCATGAATAAAGTGCAGAACTAAAACCGCCACTCCAAACGAGAGGATCAGTATAAAAGGATAATAGATAATTCTCAAAGTTTCTGACACCTCATGAACATTTTTCAGGATCAGAGCTTTTTTTACAAGCTGCCATGAAACCAGCGAAAAGAAAAAAATACAGACAAGGTTGTTTATAACATGAGCGGCTTTTTTCACCTTTGCAGGAAATCTGTCAAAAATTATACTCACATAGAGATGTTCCTTTTTTTTATGGGAGTATCCCAGGGGAAAAGCAAAGATCACAACCCCCAAAAACCCCATTATTTCAAATGTCCCCCTTACCGGTATGCCAAACTGCCTGAGCAGAATATTGGCACAGGTAAGAAATATCATCATGACCAGAAAACAGCCGCCCATGAATAGCTGGAAATTGTTTATTCTTTTAAGAAAATTATGCATTTAAACCCATAAAACTTATTTTGTATGTTCACCAATCATACCATAAATGGCATCAACTATGCCTTTACCATCCAGGCCTTTTTCTTCAGCTTCTTTTATCCATTTATTAATAATGGGAGAAAGTGCGGAGTTCCACTTTACAATGCTTTTTTTATCGAGCTCAATAAACTCAACTTTGTGGGTCTTTTTTGACCATGCCACAACTTCATTAACATGGGAGTCCATGTAGTTTCCTGTCCACAGAGCCTGTTCCGTTACCAGTTCTTCCATTACTTTTTTAACATCTTCGGGCAAAGATTTCCACTTGTCCTTATTCATGACAACTGCAAAAGGATAAACAACGGTATTTGTCATGGTTACATATTTACAATCTTCAGCAAATTTAAGATCCTTCATCACCTCCAAAGAGGAGAAAAGACCCTGGACAACACCCTTTTGAAGGGCTTCTGGGGTTGCAGACATGGGCATACCTATCTGGTTTGCGCCCCATGCCTTCAGAATCTCTGCAGCGCCGCCCGAGGCTCTCAGGTCCATTCCTTTAATGTCTTCAAGGGTTCTCACAGGGCTTTTGCACATTATGTTTGCCGGAGCCGTGGTAAACATCGTAAGAACCTTGACCTTATCAAAGGAGGCAGGCTTATATTTCCTGTAAAGATCGAGAAGTACGAGGCTTCCTGTTGCTGAATCAGGAATTTCCACAGGAAGGCTTACGGCATTTGTCACCATGAAACGTCCTGGCTGATACGCCATGCACAGGCAACCTATATCTGCCTGACCTGCAATGACACCATCCATCATCCCTTTGGCGTCAAGAAGGGTTCCTCCAGGGAATGTGTTTATTTTTACTTTTCCATTTGTCCGTTTTTCAACCTCATCTTTCCATCTTTCCATCTGAACACACGGGAATGTGGGTGCAGGCGGAAAATTTGCATAATTAAGATTTATTGTCTTTGCATGAACATCCGCCTGAAAACCCGGCAGAGCAAGAATTACGGTCAGTGCAGTTGCTAATGTAAAAAGCGATAATCTCTTCATAACCATCTCCTTTTTTTTAAAATACTCAAGTTTTGCTTCCTTAATTTCTATCCATTCTCATTTCTATGGTCAAAAACTCGCTGGCTTTTTTTCTGTGTCCTGGGAAGTTCATTATACCCGACTATCTCGACATTACTTTTCACAAGAAGCTGGCTTCTGATCTTATTCGATATTGTAGTTGCCAGGGTTTTGTCATCATCAGATAAAACCCCGTCCCCTCTTTCAACCCTTATGGTCATCATGTCCCTTCCGTTCTCCTGATGATCAAGATGGATTTGATATTCGCTTCCCACCTTGTCAATGCTGCTCAGGATAAGATCAATGTGGCTTGGGTAAATATTCACACCCCTGTAAATGAACATATCGTCACTTCTTCCCGTAATTTTTCCATGTCTTGGGAAAGAAAGACCGCAACTGCATTCCCCCGGGATTATCCTGGTAATATCATGGGTTCTATAGCGGATAAGAGGGCTTGCCTCCTTTTTAAGGCTGGTTATCACAAGCTCCCCCTCTTCACCATCAGGAACAGGCTTAAGGGTTTCAGGATCAATTATCTCGTATATGAAAAGATCGTTCCAGTAATGGATTCCTTCGTGGCAGGAACAATCAAGACCGGTTCCAGGCCCGTAAAGCTCTGTAAGACCATATATGTCATATATCTCATCAACGCCGGTAAGCTCTTTTATGCGCGCTGTCATGGTATCGCTGTGGCATTCTGCTCCAAGGATTATCTTTTTTAATGCTATTTCAGACCGTAGTCCTCTCTTTTTTATCTCTTCTGCTATGAGAAGCGCCATGGACGCAGTGGAACAAAATACTGTGCTTTTCATATCCACAAGCATCTCAAGATGCATATCTGTATTCGCAGGACCCATTGGCACTGCCATAGCGCCGAATCTTTCACATCCAAGCTGAAATCCAACACCGGCGGTCCACAGCCCGTATCCCACAGCAATATGAACCCTGTCATTTTGCGTCAGGCCCGCCAGTTCATAGCACCTTGCAAACATGTCCGCCCATACATCAATGTCGTTTTGAGTATAGCACAAAACCTTTCTTTTGCCTGTTGTGCCTGAAGATGCGTGAATCCTTACCACATCTTTGTCATCAACCGATTTCAAAGGAAACGGATAATCTGCCTGAATATCCTCTTTGTCCAGAAATGGAAGTTTCTCAATATCTGAAAGGCTCTTTACATCACCAACAGATATTCCCGCCTTTTTATACTTTCTTTGATAAAGAAAAGAATTACCCAAAGCATGCTTTAAAGTCCATTTAAGACCACTTAGCTGTATGTCTTTAATTTTTTCTTTTGTTAAATTCTTTGGAATAAATCCCATTTATTACTCCTTTGCGAGCCTCATACTTAGCAACCACTTACAATAGTTTTAAATCCACGTTCAAGAGCCATGACAGCTTTTGCCCGGATTTTTTTATCTTTTTTTACAAAACGTATTTCAATTTGCTTTTTTATTTTCTCAATGGAACATACCGGGATAAGCGCTATTGCTCCTCCAAGCATATAAAGGTTAATAGAACCTGGATTATTATCCTGATTTGCCAGAAAATCAGCGTTAAGAGCCTTTGCCCTGTTAGTGCCCGCCGTCGATGAACCTTCCGAAGAATTCACAATTGCCATGCCGCTCTTTTTAAGAAACCCATAGTGCAAATCAAGATTTTCAGGCTTCAAAGCAACAAAAAGATCCGCACTGCCCGGTCTTATAAGAGGGCTTTTAAAATCTCCAACCTTAAGGTGTGATATTACGGTTCCTCCCCTTTGCGCCATTCCATGGGTTTCTGATGTGAGTACATGCCTGTTGTCATTCATGCATGCTTCTGCAAGAAGACGTGTTATAAAAAGAACTCCCTGGCCGCCTGCTCCGCTTATTATTATCTGATAATTCATTTCTTTCCTCAGCTACCTTCCATATTTGAGCTTTCAGCGGGCACTATTGATTTTTTGGGGCATACATGGACACAGACTCCGCATCCTGTGCAGAGAGAACGATCGAGTGTGACCTTTTCTTTCTCCTTATCCATGACCATGGCCGGACACTCAAAATGTGAAATGCAGTAACCGCAACCATCACAGGTATCTGTAATTTCGACCCCTTTATAATTTTCTCTCAGCTCTTCGTTGGGCAAAGAGAGCAGGCACGGAGATCTTGATATCACAACTGCGGGGCCATTGTTTTGGGAATATTTTACTGCCTTTTTTAATAAAGGGATAAACTTGTCGGTTTCCATTGGATTTGCTGTCCTGCAGTATTTAATGCCGCATCCCTTTACAAGTTTCTCAATATCTATTGCTGTAACCGGTTCACCAAGAACATCTTTGCCAGAGGCAGGCGTGGGCTGATTTCCTGTCATGGCAGTGGTTCTGTTATCAAGAATTACAAGAAGGAACGGAATATTCTGCACTACAGCATCTATCAGCGCTGGAATACCTGCATGAAAAAATGTTGAATCCCCCATTGTTGCCACAATTGGCGGGCGTTTTTTATCATCATAGGCATGGGCAAATCCTGCTGCCTGACTTATTGCAGCGCCCATGCAAAGTACAGTGTCAACGGCTTTAAGATTCATGCCCAGAGTATAGCAGCCGATATCGCTTGTATAGATCCCTTTTGGAGCTGCTTTTTTTATGGCAAAAAAACTTGCCCTGTGAGGACATCCCGCGCATAAGGTTGGTCTTCTGCCTGGCTTGGTTTCAAGGATTTTTGAACCTGACTTAACACATACAAAATCTGCAATGATTTTTTCTATGATTTCAGGAAGCAGTTCCCCTGTTTCAGGGACATGACCGCTCTTTTTACCTTTTACACGATCACTTCGTGCAAGCTGCATTTCAATGACCCCGGTCGTCTCCTCCAGCACAAGAATATCATTGTGTTTCTTTAAAACCATTTCAATGAATTGAGTGTGCAGAGGATAGGGCTGGATTACCTGATACAGAGTTATTATACCCTCAACTCCAAGTTCTCTGACAATATCCTTTGCATGGGCGGCAGATACGCCGGACACAATAATGGCTTTCTTAGACTGGACAGAAGGATTCAAACAGACAGGGGCCGTCTCTTTCCATAATGCAATTTTTTTCAGTTTTTCTTCTAATTGGTTATGAAGCTTATACCTGAATTTGGGTGTAGCGGCCCACCTTGCGGGATTCTTCTCAAAAACAGCCTCAACATTATTCCTTTGCACCTCTTTTTTCTCAATATCCTGGCGGGCATGACATACTCTGGTTGTAGGTCTTATCATTACAGGGATTTCAAACTCTTCTGAAAGCCGAAAACCCACACCTGTCATATCCCTTGCCTGTCCGGGAGAGTCTGGATCAAGCACAGGAACCTTGGCAGACATGGCATAAAGCCTGCTGTCCTGCTCAGTCTGGGACGAATGGGGGCCTGGATCATCAGCGCTTATTACAAGGAATCCACCCTTTACGCCCAGATATGCGGCGCTCATAAATGGATCAGAAGCAACATTAAGACCTACCTGCTTCATGGCCACGGCGGTTCTCAAACCTGCGATGCTTCCGGTATATGCTATCTCAAAGGCAACCTTTTCATTAACCGCCCACTGCACATGCATCCTGTCGAGCTTTTCTGATTTTTTCCAGGCTGCGACAGAGGAAAGGATCTCTGAGGCGGGAGTGCCTGGATAGGATGTTGCCATCCTGCATCCATTCTCTACAAGCCCCCTCGCCAGAGCCTCATTCCCCAGCATCAAACTGCGATCATGATCCTTTGCCACCCTTGACATGTCTCAACCTCTGATTTTTTGTTTCTGCGCAAAGGAACATATATCAACCGCAGTATTTATCAAGGATTTTTTCAAACAGAACCGTTTCATCCGTTTGTTTGTGAAATTTGCGCAATGGTTGATACCCTACATCCCACGACTAATATTTGAAGATTTGATAAACCTGATCTTGATTTTTAATGCCGGCAGGGCTAAAGACAACGAAGATCATTAACATCCCTTAAAGGAGGCAACAAATAGATATCATACAAGGTATATCAGGTTTGGTGGTTTTCTCGTTGATCGCCTGGACTATGAGTGAAAATCGCAAGCAGGTTCGCCTGAAGCTGGTAATAATCGGCCTGACGATTCAGGTGGCATTGGGAGCTATTCTTTTGAATCTTTCTATTTTCAGAGATATTTTTCTGCTTTTGAACCGGCTTGTTCTGTCCCTGGAAGAGGCCACAACAGCAGGAACTTCCTTTGTCTTCGGTTATCTTGGAGGCGGCGGTTTTCCATTTATTGAAACTTATCCGGGATCAAGCTTTATCTTAGCCTTCAGAGGACTTCCCATCGTACTCCTTATGAGCGCCCTGTCAGCGCTTTTATTCTACTGGAAAATCCTGCCCATTGTCGTAAAGGCTTTTTCATGGGCATTGCAAAAAACAATGGGCATAGGAGGAGCGGAAGGATTGGGAGTGTCGGCCAACATTTTTATGGGAATGGTGGAATCTCCTCTTTTGATTCGCCCCTATCTGAAAGATATGACCCGAAGCGAGATATTCACTCTCATGACTTGCGGTATGGCCACAATAGCAGGCACGGTGATGGTGCTTTACGCAAGCATGTTGAGTAAAAGCATTCCGGATATCATGGGACACATCCTGACAGCTTCCATCATCAGTGTTCCGGCGGCAATTACCATTTCCAAGATTATGGTACCGGAAACAGGCGAATCTACTTCAGGTAAATTAACCTCTCCGAAAGAGGCGATAAGCTCTATGGACGCGGTCACCAAAGGAACGCTTCAGGGAGTGCAACTGCTTCTGAATATCATAGCCATGCTGATAGTGCTCGTGGCGCTTGTTTATCTTGTCAATCTCATACTTGGCCTTCTGCCGAGTATTGGAGGACAACCAATCACGTTGCAAAAACTTTTGGGTTATATCATGGCTCCGGTAGTCTGGCTGATGGGTATCCCCTGGAAGGAAGCGTTTACGGCAGGATCACTTATGGGAACAAAAACCATCCTCAACGAACTGATAGCCTATATTGATATGAGCAATCTTGCCGATGGTGCCCTGAGTCCCAAAAGTATGCTGATCATGACATACGCCATGTGCGGCTTTGCAAATCCCGGCAGCCTGGGAATCATGATAGGCGGTATGGGAACCATGGCTCCTGAAAGACGGAATGAAATAATTTCTCTGGGGTTCCGGTCTATTGTAGCCGGCACGCTTTCCACATGCATGACGGGTGCGGTGGTTGGAATCCTTTTATAGTATGTCCCGCAAAGCTCATCCAGTGGGAGCGTAATCTGCCACCTTGAGGGGTGTGTGCTTTTCAATATAAGCACTGATAACATCCGCATCCAGGTAGCCGGTATCGACAAACCCGGGATGGTCGACCATTTTCGGGTAACCGTCACCGCCGGCGGCTATATAGCTTTCGAGAACCAGCTTGTATTGTTTTTCGGGCGCAAGGGGGCTGCCGGCCACTTCGACGGCAACCAGCCTCCGGCCGGCGAGGGTCAGGCGAATCCCCGCGAACTGGGCAAAGGCCCCTGTGTCAGGTTGCATGTTGACTGCCGCCTGGAGGTAGTTCCACACCTCCTTGCCGGTCAGAGTTACCGTACACAGCGAGTTGCCGAAAGGTTTGATTTTCAATACATCCTTGTATGTGATATCGCCGGCAGGAAGGCTGTCGCGGATACCACCAGAGTTCATGACGGCCAGATCGGCCCCGGTCTGTTTCATGTAGGCCATGCTTACCAGGTTGACCAGGTTGGTTTTCCGGCTCCTGACGATCTTGCGCTCACCGATGAATTCACCATCCGACCTCCCGATCACGATCCCCAGCTTTTCCTGTCCGCTGTCCTTGTAGGTTTTCAAAAAGGCAAGCAGTTCCGGGTCCGCCGGGATCTTTTCTTCGATAAGAACCCTGACCGATTTTCCATCCTTTTGAAGCTCATTTTTCAGGTTAACGGCTATCAGGCGGTAGTTTTTGAGGGTCAGCTTGCCGTTGCGGTATTCCAGATCCATGCGACCCAGGTATTTGCCGTATTCGAACGCCTGGACGATGAAGGCGTTGCCTTCTTTCACAGGGGTGTCAAGCTGTTCATGGGTGTGTCCGTCCACGATCACGTCAATGCCGTCAACGCTTCTGGCCAGTGAAACAGACCCCGGGGCGTTGGGCCCGTGGATGCCGAGAGGGTAGTAGCCGATATGGGTCAAGGCTACCAGTATGTCGGACTGCTGCCGGATCTCCGGTACCAGGCGGGCTGCAGTTTCGATCACCGGCTCAAATTTGAAAAACCCCACCACATCCGGATTACCCTGCTTGTAGGTGTCGCTGGTAGTAAACCCCACAACAGCGACCCGCAGGCCGTTGAATGTGAATATCTTGTAAGGTTGCAGAAAACGACAACCGGAGGATCGCTCATAGATATTAGTCGAAAGCAGTGGAAACCGCATCCAGGCCATTTGCTTTTTAAGCACTTCTGGAGGATTATCAAACTCGTGATTGCCCGCTGCCATTGCATCGTATCCGATGC
>Ga0307380_10003775_pt1 | contig 20732 bp, 29 predicted proteins | sample UN3MG_FD_202239 | JGI IMG/M metagenome (GOLD analysis project Ga0307380, IMG submission 202239) | Soil microbial communities from Risofladan, Vaasa, Finland - UN-3 | ecosystem: Environmental > Terrestrial > Soil > Coastal area > Acid sulfate soil | place: Finland: Risofladan, Vaasa | collected... | reverse complement strand
GGGCGCAGGGCCAGGCCGAGCACCGCGTCCGCTGGGGGTTTCCGTAGCGCCACCGCCAGGCCAGGCAAGACAGGCAGACCTCATGGCGAAGGAGGCGAGCACTAGTGCAACTCGTCGATCCAGTCTCAAAGGGCTGTGACTCAACGCCGCGGCTTGGGAGGGTATACGAAGTCGTCGGGGACGCCGAAGTGCCTTAGCACGCTGTGTGCCTCCTCCGGCTCTACCCGGTAGAGGCTGTGCGGGCTCTCGAAGAAGTGGTGGGCGGTTATCAGGTGAGGCATCATGGAAGGAAAGTAGAGTTCCTCTCTCGTGACATTGTCGATCACGAGCAACTCACCGTTGCCGCCTCCGCCAGTGCAAAGAGGGCAGGGCACCATCATCCGGTAGTAGGCGCTGCAGATGGTGAATCTGTCGCAGGTGAAGGTCTTGCAGTAGTGCTCTTTCTGCCGCGATAGCTCCACCGTCCACGCCATCTTGCGCGCCAACCGCTGAGGATCTACCCCCAGTTCGGCCATCGTGGCCTCGTCGCGGGCGATGATCTCCTGCGGGTCCTCGTCTGGCAGCCAAAAGTCGGAACTGAGGCCCTCTCTCTCCTGCCTGGGTCGAGGGTGGATGTACTCTGGGTGTCCTTGCCGGTCTTCCTCAGAGTTCATAGGGGATACGCAACCGAGATGGTCGTGCCGCCTAGCGCTGCTTGAACACGATGTTCGTGATCTGGCCCATGGTGTCACAGCCGGCGTAGTGGATCACCAGCGGCTCGGACAGAGGAGTGGGGTCGCTTGCGCTCGCCACAACTTGGAGGATGAAGTCAGTCTCTGTGTGAGGGTTTGCACCGTAGTAGGTGAACTTGAATTCGCCGGGCCGCCAAACTAGCTCCGGATCTCCACTGATGGCGCGTTCCGTGTTGTTCCAGTACTGCCACTGGACACTGACGCCGTTCAGCGGATTGCCTTCAGCGTCTCTCATCCAGCCCTGGAGGTAGGGGTGCGCGCACTGCAACTCCTCCAATCTGCTTCCTTCAACGTAGGAGAAGGCGAACCGAGGGGTTGGAGTCGGCGAGGGTGGCGGGGACGATTGCTCGGACGGTGTGGCTATCGCTGATGCCGCAGGACTCGAGGATGACCTTCGAGGCGTGGGTGTGGCGGTGCTGACGGAGTAGGTAGGCGCGGGCGACGGAGTGACCGGTGTCATCCGGGCAATGGGGCCAACGCCCACCGAGGGCGTACCCACCACGGCTGGCCCACCGGTCGGTCTGGAGAAGAGATCCCGACCCTCCCTGGCCGGGACGATGACCATCACGGTGAGGATCAGACCGCAGCAGAACGCTACTAGCGAACCTCCGATTATGCCGCCAATTGCTAGGGCAAGTTTCGACCTGGATTTCATAATCTACCTCAGAAAGTCCCCGACAGACGTAACAGTGCTGCCAGAATCAGGATTAACAACAGGGCTGATAGGAGCACACACAGGAAGACCATGGGGAAGCCTATGGGGGGCTGTGGTCTCTCCTCCTCTCGCCGCACGGACTCCGTCACGAGTTGTGACCTGGCGGCCGGGCTGCTGGCCCCTATCTCCCTCGGAGCCCTGGGCGGTGTTGGAGGTGCTTCCCTGAGAGTCATCACCTTGGGCTGGCTGGCCTTGAGGTGATCTATCGCTTCTCTGGCCTCCTTGATCTTCCGGGCTGCTCTCTGCCCAGCGGCCAATTGCCGTCTCTGAGTTTGCAGGTGCCGCAGACCTTGTCTGGCTAGTTCGTGATGGGCGTTGATGGCCAGCACGCTTTCCAGACAGACGATACGCTCATCGATCCCAGTTGCCACGCCGCTCAGCCACAGCCAGGCCTTCTCGTTGCTGTCGTCCAGGTCGATCACCTGATACAACAGCTCCCTGGCCTCCTCCAACCTCTCCTCTTTGACCGCGTCAACACCCGCATTCAGCAGCCTGGAGACCACCGACCGTGGATCGTAGCCTTCGTACCGGCATCGGCACGGCGGCGTCAGACACCCTTCCAGGGGCAAAGCAGGCGCTGTCAAGGGGTCGAAGATGCGCCCCTGCAAGGTGCGACAGGCGCGGCAGGCGTCTGGATGCGCAACAAACAGCACCTTCAGCCCCTGCTCGGCCAGATTGACAAGCATCTCCTGGACATTCTCGACCATCCGCCGTCGATGCTCCTCCCCTGGACTGTGTTGTCATTATAACTGCGTGCGGGGCCTTGGGCAAGACCCTCTGGTCCGAGATACAGAGCGCGTCAGGTTGGGCAAGCTTCTTGACTCGAGGCTGGCTAGTCTTTGGGAGCTAGTCAGCAAGGGTGGTGGAACAGATGCGGGGACCACCTAGGATGTGGACTGTGAATCGCGGAGGAGTATGGTGGCGTAGAAGACCTTCGCCACGTTCATACGCCTGGGCCTACAAGCGCAATTCCCTGTAGTATGTCGTGGAGAGGAGTCACCAGCAGCCCAGGTACAAGCCCGAGTAGCAAACACAGGCTCGCCAGTGACAGGATGATCACTGTAACCATCAGTGGTTCTCGTTCCTCACCTGTTTCTGAGGAGCCCTGGAGCATCACGGACCATGATCGCAGATACCCCAGTACCACGCCCACCCCGGACAGGACCAGAGCGCCCAGGAATAGAGCGTCGAATTCGGTGAGGGATCTGTATACCAGCCAACGGGTGGCGAAGCCGTTGAAGAGGGGGAAGCCCCCCAGTGCCAAGCCTCCCGCGATGTACCCGAGTGTGCCTCCCGGTGTCTGTCTCAGCGCCTCTCGCAGCGTGGACGGGGTCTCACGCTTCAGGTGGGAACCCAGGGCACCCATGCTCATGGCCACCAGGAGCACTGTCAGGGACCGATTCACCGAGTGCGCTAGAGCGGCGGTGATGCCCGGAAGCGTTCCCGTTCCCAGACCCACCAGCACGAAGCCCATGTCGCTGATGGCCGCGTATGCCAGCAGGCGGCCCGGCTGACGCTGTCCGAAGGCAAACAGCCCGCCGATCAGGGCCGTCAGCACGCCAGAGGTGGAGATCACGGACAACGTGGGTGCGTCGGTGGCCAGCCAGGGGTTGTCCCCCATCACACCGATCATCAGGGCTAGACTCGCCTGACTGAAGATGCAGATCAGCAGCGCTCCCGCCATCGGGGGGGCGCCCCGCACGGCCGCGGGCAACCAGGAATGGAAGGGCGCTGCCGCCAGCATGATCCCAAAGCCAAGGGATAGTGCGATCACGGCGAACCGAATCAAGAGCGCATTCTCTGGGTGCAAGGTGAAGCTCTCGAAGAGCCACGGCAGGAGAAGCAGACAGGGCGCCGCCAGCACCTGAGGCACCAGGTACCCTAGGGCTGTCCCCGTTGGCGCGGGGCGCCTACCGTGGATCGTGAACACGAAGATCAGCGCTGCCATCTCCAGAAGGAAAACAGCGATGAGGAAGGTGCGAATGAGCATCGCTCCACTAAGGAGACCCAGGATGGCCAACAGGCAGGGACAGAACGCCCATCCCTGGGGGGACCGCCAGGTGTAAAGGATCATCAAGCCAGCTAGAACGTAGAAGAGGAGCAGAAGAAACCGGTTGAGGTCATCCAGGATCAATTCGCGTCCCAGGAGGTACCCTGTCTGACCCAGGGGCGTGCGAGCGCAGATACCTATCAGCGCCAGGATCGCCGCCACAGAGACGGAGATGGCCGCGGTCCAGTAGCGTCTCAACAGGTAGACTGGGGCTGCGGCACCCAGCGGGAGGAAGATGAGAAGGAGTAGATTCATGCTTGGTGGTCCTCGGCAGGGAAGGCTGTCTGAGTTGCGGTGAGGTAGGCCACGGCCAGAGCGATGAGGAGATTGACCATTCCCACCAGCGCAGCCACACTGAGACTCTCTTCGAAAGTGGCCAACAGGATTCCGAAACCCGCCTGGAAAGTCAGAAGACCGAGACCGACCTTGAACGGATCCCTGGCCAGGACGACAATGAGGAGTCCAACGATCACCAGCCAGTAACAGGCCTCAGAGATCCCGTACGGCTGGTCAACGAAGGGGTGTCTACTCCCCAAAGCGTAGCTGACTACCGCAGCGAACAGGGCAACCGGAAGTCGGAACCACAGATTCATGGAGAAGGAATCACGTCCGGCCAGGATCAGTTCGCGGTAACCGTGGTTTGCTTCCTTCCCCTTTCCCCAGTGCATGCGCCGGGCCGTGAGGTAGAGGATCACACAGGCCATACCACCAATGATAACCTTGATCAGCGCGACCCTCAAGGGTATCACCCTGGCCAGAAGCACGCCTACCAGTACGAACTGGGCCATCAAGGCCCACAGATTCAGCCTCCAGTCCTCTAGGACTAGGATCACTGCCCCTGTGATCAGCAGGCCTAGCATCAGCTCCAGGTGGGAGAGCGAAACGAGCGCGGCAAGAAGGTCCCCTAGTGTTTCCATCTCAGTATCTCAGCTAGTCAGAAGCAGGAGGGCAACAAGAGTCGCGAACACCAGAATCCATCCAGGGGAATGCGTTCCTTCGAAGAAACTGCCCACCAGTTCGAGAATGGAGGAGGCCCGCTGCCCGCTCCAGTCCAACGCGCTGAAGAGCCAGTCCATCCTGGCGACTGACTGGACCGTCTCCAGGGAGATACCCGCGCGCTCCACGATGACCTTCCCTCTGCGGTACAAGAGATATCCCCCGGCCAGGGACAGGAGCGTGGCCGCAAACTGGACCGAAGGTAGAGGTGTCGTCGGCGAGTAGACCAGGCCAAGGAGGTCCGGACACGCCGCCAGCGCACTCTGGGCTCCCACCACCAAGCCGAGCAGGGGGGGGTGGAGGCCGAAGACGACCAGCGGGATAGCCAGTATCGTCATGCTCGCCACCACGACAGGATTCATCACGCCTTGATCCCCGTCCTGCGCAGGTTGTTCCAGGCCCATCTTGAGTAGAGGGGCCACCAGGAAGCTGTTGGCCAGCAGGCTGAGGAGGACGAGGGGAGCGAGGTTGGACTCCACCAGGGATTGGTACAGCAGTTGCCTGCCCAAGAAACCAATGGTGAGAGGCGTGCCCGCCAGAGCTGCAAAGGACACCAACACGCAGCAGCGTTTCCAGAGTTCGTACGTGCGCGGCATTGGACCATCGGAAGCGGCTTCGCTCAGGAAGAGCAGGGCGAGAGCAAGCGCCAGGGCAACTGTCTGTGATGCTATGATGGCGGCAGAGTAGGGTGCAGTGAGAGCAGCGGCCAGGGCCATGTGGCCCACCTGGTTCAAGACGACGAAGGCAATCATGCTCCTCAGACGTTTCTCGAACCACAGGGGAAAAGGGCTGAGAAAGACCGACACGCTGCCCAGGACGAGGGCCAATTCCCGGACCGGCAGCGAGGTCACCGCCGTGAGGCTGAGGGCGCGAGCGAGCAAGTATCCACCGACGATCACCGGGACCAAGTGCCACAGCATCAGGCTGGGGAGCCTCATCCGCACGCTCGAAGGCAGGGCAATGAACGCCGGGTATACGCCGAGACGCAGCAAGGCGGCCAGGACCAGAAGAGAGACAACCCGGGTGGGCAGAGGAGTTGCCTGAATAGTGAAGGCCTCCCCCTGTGCCTGAAGCAAGAGGAGAGCTGCCAGCAGAGCTACTCCTGCCAGGTAGTTGATACCCAGCAGTCTGAACCCGGTTCGAGCAACTGTCTGCCCATCGCTGGCCTGGGCGATCAATACGAGCATGCCTAGATCAAGGAGCGCCCAGCTGAGACAGAGGGTGACCAGATTGGCCGAGAGGATGGTGCTGAAAGCACCCGCCATCACCAGGAAGACCGCACCAAGGTGATGGCTGCGTCCTCCGTTCGAATTGAGAGAAGCATAGGTGGAGAGAATGGCCATCACCGCGATGCTGGCTATGAGCGACAAGAGCCCCAATGATAGGCTATCGGCGCGGAGACTCAACTCCACTCCGAACAGCGGGGCAGGGCGCCAAAGGGGACTGGTCCGCATGATTGGCTGATCCCAATAGAGCAGCAGACATGAGACGAGGGAGCCGACGGCCACGATGAGGCCCAGGGCGTGGCCGACCTTGCTACTGACTATCCTCGCCACCAGTCCCAGGGTTAGTGCTCCCAGGATGAGAATGATGACAGGGTAGAGGGGGGTCATGAGAGGCATTGTCGCTCCTGCGGCGGATTGGTCGGAGGCAATTTTAGGACAGATTGTGGCCTTTGTCAATGGTAGAAAGGGTGCGTGGCTCCAACGTGCGGAAGGCAGGCACGGCACAGGGCACTACGGGGGCCCAGATTGGTGTGCGCGCCTGGCTTGGCAGATCAGAGGAAGTCCCACCAGGGTCCACGCTGCGAACGCTCTGTGGAGGAGACCAGGCCATGGTCGTCGAGCCTCCAGGCGGAGGCGTCCGCTCTCTCCACATGGAGACAGCTGCGAGGCTTGCCTCAGAAGAACTTGCACATTTGACACATGTCGACGCTGTGCAGATCACGACGCAGGATGCCCTCTACCACATAGCCCTGCTCCTGGTAGAACTTCTGGGCTTCGGAGTTCCAGTACGTCTTCAGGCTCACCTTGTGGCACCCCTCGCGACGACAGAGTTCCTCCGTCCTGGCTATTAGAGCCCGGGCTATGCCTTCGCCCCGGCGATCGGCGGCAGTGATGATCTGATTTACCTTACCCAGGCCCGCTTTGATCTTGAAGGCGACCGCACCCACGACCCGGCCGTCATCGCGGGCTACGAGCGCATAGCGCTGCTCGTCCCACATCTCTGCGTCGTAGCGGCCGAACATGCGCTCGTTCACGGGCTTCCATTCCCTGTGGAGGAAGTCTTCAATCTCCTCCCGCCCTACTTCTCCGATCTCGAACTGCTTCTCTTCCTCGTTCACAGATTTGAGCCTCGCTCCGCTGCTAGATGGTCTCTGCCTCCCTCAGGCAGGCGTCCAGGGCTTCCTCAATGCAGATGCTGTCGCACCGTTGCTCTCGACTGAGATGGGCAAAGAACTCCACATTTCCAGCAGGGCCTCTTACTGGTGAAGGGATCAGGCCCCGTATCCGTAGTCCTTCTCTCGTCGCCAGTGCGGTTACCTTTTCCAACACCATACGGTGCACCGCTGGGTCCTTCACCACCCCGCCCTTGCCAACCTGATCCCGCTCGGCCTCGAATTGAGGCTTGATGAGGGTTAGAATCTCTCCCTCGGGTCGCAGCAGCTTTACGACCCGGGGCAGGACCAACTCAAGAGAGATGAAGGACACGTCAATGGTCGCTAGATCTATGGGCTCCGCCAGGCTTTCCAGATAGCGAACGTTCGTCCGGTCGAGCACCATGACTCGCGGATCCTGGCGTAGTTTCCAGGCCAACTGGCCATATCCCACGTCGACGGCATAGACCTTGCGCGCCCCGCGCTGCAAGATGCAGTCGGTGAAGCCTCCCGTGGAGGCCCCGATATCCGCCGCGATCCTGTCCGAGACATTCACGTCGAAACGATCGAGAGCGTGCGCCAGCTTGATACCGCCCCTGCTGACGTACGGAGGCCCCTCACGAATGGTCACCTGGGCACCCTCGGGGATGCGAGTCCCGGGCTTGTCGATGACGTGACCGTCCACCAGCACCTGACCAGCCATGATCAGGCTCTGGGCCTTCCGCTGGCATTCGACGAGTCGCCTCTCGACCAGGAGCGTATCGATCCGCACCTTTTCCACGTAGCAAAGGTAACCTCACGCGGAGCAATTGTCAAACGATTGACTATTGCCGGGCGATGGCTTATCATGGTTTTTGTGTTCAAGCAGCTACTGATCACCATGCGACCGAAACAATGGACGAAGAACTTGTTCATCTTCGTGGCATTGCTTTTCGACCTGAAGCTTCTCGACCCCATCTACGTTGCCAGAGCAGTACTGGCTTTCATCATCTTCTGCGTGCTGTCTGGCGGCGTCTACCTGATAAACGATCTCACCGATGTGGAGAAGGATCGGCAGCATCCTGTCAAGCGCACAAGGCCACTGGCATCGGGGAAGCTGAGCAGGTCATGGGCCGTTCGCGCGGCGATACTGCTGCCGCTCATCAGCGTGGCCCTGTCGTTTCTCCTGGGCCCATGGTTCGGTCTCGTTAGCCTCGTCTACTTTGTCCTCCAGCTGATGTATTCGTTCGGCTTGAAGAAAGTGGTCATCGTGGACGTCTTGGTCATCGCAGCTGGATTCGTGCTGCGGGTGGCTGCTGGTTCTGTCGTGGCTGAGGCTGCGAGATTCTCCCCCTGGCTCTACGTGTGCATGACCTTGTTGGCCCTATTCCTGGGTTTCGGCAAGCGGCGAAACGAACTCGCAGTTCTCGACACCAATGCCCTCGCTCATCGCAAGGTGCTTCTGGAGTACTCGCCTGAGTTGCTGGACCAGATGATGTCCCTCGTGACCTCTTCGTTGGTGATCGCCTACTCGTTGTACACCTTCTCCGCCGAGAACCTGCCCCCGAACAAGAGTATGATGCTCACCATTCCCTTTGGTCTGTACAGTATCTTTCGCTACCTGTATCTCGTTCATCAGAAGAACCTGGGTGGCAGCCCTGAGGAGATACTCATCGGGGATGTTCCGTTTGTGGTCAGCAACTTGTGCTGGGGCGCTGCGGTACTGTTGATACTGTACGTGTTCTAGGAGCGGGCGAATTGATCAGGGAATTGATCACCTCCATGCATCCCAAGCGCTGGCTGAAGAACATCTTCATGTTCGCACCGCTGGCGTTTGGATTGAAGCTGGGGATGCCCGATCTCATCGGGCGGTCCGCACTGGCTTTCGTCTGTCTCTGCCTGCTGTCCAGTGTGTCGTACCTGATCAACGACCTGGTGGACACGGAACGGGACAGGTATCATCCGGCGAAGCAGGACCGCCCATTGGCTGCCGGGAGGCTCAAGAGATCGTGGGCGGTGGGGGCAGCCTTTGCATTGGCGGCGGCCAGCCTGTCGATCACTTTCCTGATGGATCCGCGGTTGGGACTGGTCGCTTCGGCTTTTCTGGGGGTTGAGATCGCCTATTCGCTGCTGATCACCAATTTCATCATCCTCGACGTCCTGGCCATAGGTGCGGCCTTCATCCTGAGGGTTACGTGTGGCTCCGTAGTTGCGCGAGCAACCACCTTCTCGCCCTGGCTCTACGTATGTGGCGGTTTCTTGGCGCTGTTCCTGGCCCTGTGCAAGCGCCGGCACGAGTTGCTCATCCTCGGCGACGCGGCGCCCAAGCACCGCAAAGTGCTGGCCGAATACAGCTCCGGACTTCTAGCCAAGATGATCGCCGTGGTCACTTCGTCCACGGTCATCTCCTATTCGCTCTACACTTTCTGGGGAGCTCACGTACCCGAGAACAGCAGTATGATGCTGACCATCCCCTTCGTCCTCTACGGGGTATTGCGCTACCTGCTACTCATGCAACGCCGGGATCTGTCGGGGAGTCCGGAGGAGATTCTGATCAAGGACCGGCCGCTGGTCGCCAACAACCTGCTGTGGGGTTGTGCGGTGCTGGCCATCCTCTATCTGTTCTGACGGGCAACGGGGAGGCGTGGCTGCGCCACTGGATGTGAGGTGGCACAGTCGTGGGCTTCCAGTGTCACCGGATGTGGAAATGACAAAGCGCCGAGCCTTGGCTCGGCGCTTTTCGCTACTCTATCGCTTGGTGTACTGCGGTGCTTTCCTGGCCCGCTTGAGGCCTGGCTTCTTCCGCTCCTTCATACGAGGATCTCGAGTCAGGGAACCTTCCCTGCGCAGCGTACGGCGCAGTTCCGGGTTTGCCTTAGTCAATGCTCTGGCAATCCCGTGGCGGATGGCGCCGGCTTGTCCTGAGATCCCACCTCCTCGCACCTTGACCGTTATCCTGAACATGTCCTCCGTCGCCGTGACCTGTAGCGGTGTCTTGAGGAGCCTGATGTCGGCAGGCCGGGGGAAGTACTCGTCAACCCCCAAGTCGTTTACAAAGATCGCAGGTTCTTTGGAGGGGTAGAGGCGTACCTGGGCACTAGCCGTCTTTCGCCGCCCGGTGCCATAGTAGTATATATCGGTCTGCCCGCGGAGCTCGGCCAGCGGCGGGAAGGGCTCCTCTGCCTCAGCATCCAGAGGCGGAGCCGGCTCGTCAGCAACAGGGGTTGCCTTGGCCGTGCGAACCTCCCTGGCTGGAGGCGTTTCTGCCTTCTCAGCAGGCGGGGTATCAGCAGCCTCTACGGATTTGGCGGCCGGCGCCCGCGCAGGGGCCTTTTCCTCCTCAATCTCTCGAACCGTGCTTCCACTAGCAGCTTGTGGCTCTTCCTCGGCGGGTTGCGTCTCTTCCGCCACTTCCTTCTCTTCCGCCACTACTCGTAACCTCCTTTGTCGCAGCTACGGACCTGGTCGCTTCACAACTCCAGGGACTTAGGTGCCTGGGCCGCGTGAGGGTGCGCATCGCCTGCGTACACCTTCAGCTTCCTCAGCATGCTTCGACCCAGCCTGTTGTGTGGCAACATGCCTCGCACTGCCGAACGAATGACCCGCGTGGGGTGTCTCTTCAATTGCTCGCGTAGGGTGATGCTCGTGAGGCCACCTGGGTAGCCAGAATGGCGATGATAGAGCTTTTGGTCCATCTTGTGCCCCGTGACGTGGATCTTCTCGGCATTGACGACGACGATGAAGTCGCCGGTGTCCAGGTTTGGAGCATAGATGGGCTTATGCTTTCCCTTCAGGATCTTGGCTATCTCCGAGGCCAACCGACCCAGCGTCCGGCCTTCGGCGTCCACTACGTACCACTGACGCTCGATCTCGGAGGGTCTTGTAGAATGCGTCTTCATTTCCAGATACCTCAGTAGTTCACTCTCGCCAGGCAAAGGCCATGAGCTGGAGCCGGCGGACCGGCCTGACTTCTGTCCTCGGCCTCGAGAATCGCGCTCACATCTCCGGGAGGGAGTAGCCCTCTACCTACCGGCAGGAGGGTACCCACGATCGTCCTCGCCATGTGTCGCAGAAAAGCGTTGGCCGTTAGATCAATGTAGATGTGATTGCCATCCTTGTTACATGTGGCGCGCATAACATCCCGCACGGTGCTATCGCCCTGAGTTGGCTGCCCGAAGGAGGCGAAGTCGTGCGTCCCGACCAGGCATTCCAACGCTTCGCCCATGGCGTCTGTATCCAGATGCCGTTCGTGGTGGTACGCGTAGCGCGCCTCCAATGGTGAGCGTATTCTCTGATTAAGAATCGTATAGCGGTACTCTCGCGTCAGCGCGCTGAAGCGAGCATGGAAGTCGGGCGGAGCCACGGTCATCTCCTTGATGGCGATGTCAGACGCGAGCAGGGCATTGAAGGCTCTGTGAAGCTCCTCCAGTGATCGCTTCCACGAGGTGAGGAAGTGAATCACCTGCCCACTGGCGTGGACGCCAGCGTCTGTACGACCGGCTGCCACAATCTTGCCTTCCTCTTGTGTCACCTCGCTCAAGGCTCTCTGTAGCTCCCCTTGGATGGTCAGCAGGTTGGGCTGGCTCTGAAAACCCGCGTATCTGGTTCCGTCGTACTCCAAGACGGCCTTGATGCAGCGGGCTCCGGGAGCAACCCCTTGCATACCACCACTCACTCCACGAGTTCCAAGATGGCCATAGGGGCCGCGTCGCCCTGTCGGGGCCCCAGCTTGATCATGCGCGTGTATCCTCCCGGACGATTCTTGTACTCGGGGGCTATGCTCTCGAACAACTCCCGCAAGACCTCCTTGTCGGAAATGGTACGGAGAACCTGGCGCCGCTCGTGGACGTCGTTCTCCTTGTCCAAGGAGCGCTTGGCGACAGTTATCAGCTTCTCTGCCTCACTGCGCACTGCCCTGGCCTTGGCCTCTGTGGTCTTTATCCTTCGATGACGGAACAATGCCGTAATGAGGTTCTTGAATAGCGCCTTCCGATGACCAGTCGACCGCTTGAGTCTGCGACCTGCTACCTTATGTCTCATCGCTCTCGTCCTCCTGTTGCTCAGGGAGGAGATCCTTCTCTTTCAGGGCCTCTTTCAGTTCATCCAGGGATTTGCGCCCGAAGTTTCTGATCGCCAGGATCTCGTCGTCGCCCTTTTCCAGCTTCTCCAGAATCATGCCTACCTTTGTTATCCCGGCGCGCTTCAGGCAGTTGAACGCTCGCACGGTGAGGTCGAGCTCCTCGATAGGCATCTCGTACACACGGGTTGGGATGCCTTCTTCCGCCGCCTCTTCTACTTCCTCGATCAGCACTCCCCCGACGTTGGACACGAGGGAGAAATGCTTGGCCAGTATCTGAGCGGATGTGCTCAGTGCTTCTTCGGGCTGGATGGTGCCATCGGTCCAAATGTCCAGCTTGAGTTGGTCGAAGTTCGTTGTTTCACCTATGCGAACTCGATCAACTATGTAGGCGATCCGTCGAATGGGTGAGAAGATGGCGTCCACGGGCAGTTGCCCTATGGTCAGCTCGCCTCTATCCTCACTGGGGCTGTACCCACGTCCCCGCTCGACCGTCATCTCCAGCTCTATCCTGGAGTCGCTAGCATCCAGAGTCAGGAGGTGAAGCTCAGGGTTGATGATCTCCACCTCGCTGGGGCATTCGATGTCTGCCGCGGTGACAATCCCCTCTCCCTCGATCTCAAGTCGCAGGCGTACGGGTTCATCCCCATGCATCTTCATTCGCACCTGCTTCAAGTTGAGAACCAGGGTCATGGTGTCTTCTTTGGCTCCAGCGATCGGTGAGAACTCATGGTAGACGCCATCCACGCTGACGGAGGTGATTGCTGCACCGGGCAAGGATGAGAGAAGGACTCTGCGTAGGGAGTTGCCGACGGTTACACCGTAGCCACTCTCCATCGGCCCGATGACAAAGCGCCCATACCGCTCTGAAATCGCTTCAATCTCGATCTTGGGCAAAACTAGATTGGGTAGCAAGGGTTTCCCTCCTGAACACAGCTTCCGGCGTGAGAGACTGCTCTACCTGCTGTAGTACTCCGTTATTAGCTGCTCGCTGAGTGGTAAGTCAATCTCTTCCCGAGTCGGGAGAGCCAGCAATCGTCCTGACAGAGTGCTGACGTCGACACTGAGCCACTCCGGGGCGAAACGGTGCTCCATCTCCTGCACCACGGCCTCGAAGTAGCTATTGCTCTTGCTCCGGGCCCGCACCACTATCTGATCGCCTGGTTTGACCAGGAACGACGGTATATCCGTCTTCTTGCCGTTGACGTCGAAGTGTCCGTGCCTGACCAACTGGCGCGCCTGGGCGCGCGAGCTGGCAAAGCCAATCCGGTATACAATGTTGTCCAACCTGCTTTCCAGGATCTGCAAGAGGTTAGTTCCTGTGACGCCCTTGCGCCGTTCAGCTTCGCGGAAGTAGCGACGAAACTGTCTTTCCAGCACACCGTAGATGCGCCGGGCCTTCTGCTTCTCGCGCAACTGAGTGCCGAAGTCCGTAGTCTTGCGCCGAAACCGGGCTCGGCGACCGTGCATGCCAGGAGGGTAGGAGCGTTTGTCGAAAGCGCACTTCGCTGTGAAGCAGCGATCTCCCTTCAGGAACAGCTTCCCTCCCTCTCTACGACAGAGCTTGCAGACCGAACCTCTGTATCTTGCCATGTCTTCTCCTCTAGTGAGTCCGTCCTGAGACGGACCGACTTACTCGATCGACTACACGCGACGCTTCTTTGGAGGACGACACCCGTTGTGCGGTACTCGCGTCACGTCACTGATGGACCTGACTCCAAGCCCCGCCGCCTGTAGCGCCCTCACCGCCGCCTCCCGGCCGGGTCCAGGGCCCTTGATGAGAACGTCCAGTTCCCTCACGCCCATGTCCATCGCTTGCCGCGCTGCCTGTTGGCCGGCGAGCTGGGCAGCGTAAGGGGTGCTCTTGCGGGACCCCTTGAAGCCCACGGTGCCGGCACTACTCCAGGTGATCACGTCGCCGTTGATGTCGGTGATGGTGATTATCGTATTGTTGAAAGTCGATTGTATATGTGCCTGTGCGTGAGGGATGTCCCTACGCACGCGACGCGGTCCACGTTTCTTGACTTGCTTTCGTGCCACCTATTCCTCCTCTTGGGAATCGGCATCCAGCCTCCTGCTGCACGCCATTGGATGCTCGTGCTCGCAGAAGCCTGCAACAGGCTACTATTTCTTGGCCCTGGTCCTGCGCTTGCCAGGAACCGTCCTTCTCGCGCCCCTGTTGGTGCGCGCGTTGGTCTTGGTACGCTGCCCGCGCGATGGGAGATTCCGGCGATGACGCAGGCCTCTGTACGAACCAATCTCCTGGAGGCGTTTGATATTCTGAGTCACTTCTCGACGGAGGTCACCCTCCACCCTATGATCCTTGTCAATAATGACTCGGATACGGGTGGCATCCTCCTCCGTCAGATCCTTGACCCTGATGTTGGGATCAATCCCGGCCTGACCCAGGATTCTCTGGCTGGTGGACTTGCCTATGCCATAGATGTAAGTGAGCGCGATCTCCGCTCGCTTGTTCTTGGGCAAGTCAACGCCGGCGATCCTAGCCATTTTAGTCCTCCTATCTGCTGCGGGTGGGTGAGTTCAACCTGCCCGACCAGACTATCCCTGTCTCTGCTTGTGTCGCGGATTCCTGCAAAGGACTCGCACGATACCTCTCCTCCGCACGATCTTGCAGTTCTCACAGCGACGCTTGACCGATGGTTTCACTTTCATGATCAACTCCACTCTCTACAATCGGGTCAGTACTTCGGGCTCTCCCTCGGTAACGGCGACGGTATGCTCGAAGTGGGCCGACAGCTGACCATCGTCAGTCACCACTGTCCATTCGTTATTCAGTACGTGAGTCAGATAGGTTCCCACGTTCACCATAGGCTCCAGGGCGAAAGTCATGCCCGGCTTGAGGAGAATCCCCCTGCCCGGAGTGCCGTAGTTGCGTATCTGCGGCTCCTCATGCATCTTCCGCCCGATACCGTGTCCCACATACTGCCGGACCACAGAGAAGCCTCTGGACTCGGCATAATCCTGGATGGACCACGAGATGTCGCCCAGGTAGTTCCCGCGCCTGCATTGAGCGATGGCTGCTTTCAGAGCGCCGCGCGTGGCCTCGATGAGCTCTTGTGCTCTCTTGCCTATCTTGCCGACGCCGACGGTGATCGCCGCATCGCCCTGGAAGCCTCGATAGATGGTCCCGAAATCCAGACTGACGATGTCGCCCTCTTCCAATACCCGTGGTCCGGGTATGCCGTGGACGACCTCTTCGTTGGTGGACACACACAACGACGCTGGAAAACCCCGGTAGCCCAGGAACGACGGTTTGGCACCGTGCTTGGTGACGGTTTCGTAGGCCAGCGCGTCCAGTTCGGCTGTGGTGACCCCGGGCCTTATGCTCTCTCGCAGGACAGCGTGGGTCACGGCCACAATCCTCCCTGCTTCTCGCATCAGTGCCAGTTCGCGATCCGACTTCCTGATGACCATTACGCGACTTGCAGGGCTTCCTGGATCTTCTGCTGTACTCGCTCTATGCCACCTTCGCTCTTGATGGTAATGAGCAATCCTTGATCCTGATAGTAGTCTACCAGAGGGCTCGTCTGCTGCCAATAGACCCGAATCCGGTTTCTCACGGTCTCCGGCACATCGTCGGCGCGCTGATAGAGCTCACCACCGCATATATCGCACTTCCCCTCCTCATGAGGAGGGTTTGAGATGACGTTGTAGACCGCCTGGCAATTGCGACAAGTCCAGCGGCTCGAGAGCCTTCTCACCAACTCGTCCTCAGCGGCATCGATGAAGAGTGCCGCGTCGATAGCTTCACCCTGTTCGGCGAGAAGAACCTTAAGCGCCTCAGCCTGCTCGATGGTCCGGGGGAACCCGTCCAGGACAACCCCGCTTTCGCTGTCCGGCTTCTGCAGGCGCTCTCGCACCATGGCGACGGTAACCTCATCGGGCACCAACTCGCCACGTTCCATATAGGACTTGGCGGTCAAACCCAGTTCGGTCTCGCTCTTGAGGGCCTCCCGAAAGAGGTCGCCGGTGGCCACGTGTGGTACGCCCAGTTTCTCGGCTATCAGTGCCGCCTGGGTCCCCTTCCCGGCACCGGGTGGGCCAAGCATGACCAGATTCACACGACCTCCATAAATGCTATCTCAAGAAGCCCTCGTAGTGGCGCATCAGCAGCTGCGCCTCAAGCTGTTTCATCGTGTCTATGACCACACCAACCACGATCAGCAAGCCTGTGCTGGTCACAATCATGGTTTGCATGGGTGTGAGCGTGTTCGCGAAGAACGGCAGCACGGCCACAGATCCCAGGAACAAGGCGCCCACCAGAGTTATGCGTCGCAGCACTCGATTGAGGTACTCTGCTGTGCGCGCCCCTGGACGAATGCCGGGAATGAACCCGCCGTGCCGCTGGAGGTTTTCCGGCATGTTCTGTTGCTGAAAGATCACGTCCGTGTAGAAATACGTGAACCCTACGACCATCACGAAGTACATGATCCAGTAGAAGATCTTTCCGCTATCGAAGAGGTTCACGACGCCCTGCGCCAGACCCGCTATGACCTGGCTATCTGAAAACTGGAAGTAGTTGGCAATCACGCCTGGAAGGATCAGAAACGAAGACGCGAAGATGAGCGGAATCATACCCGCAGAGTTGACCTTCAAGGGTATGTGTGTACTCTGGCCCCCGTAGATTTTGGTTCCCCTGACGCGCTTGCCGTACTGGACCGGAATGCGCCGCTGCCCCTCGTAAATGAAGACTATGGCAGCCACGGTTACTATACCGATGACGGCGAAGGCGATGAGACCTGGAATGTTGGTGCGCAGATCCTGGGCAACCCTCTGAGGGATCTGGGCGACGATGCCTCCGAAGATGATAATGGACACGCCGTTTCCCACTCCCTGCTCGGTGATGAGCTCTCCCAACCACACGGCGAACATAGTGCCGGCTGTGAGGGTGGCCAGTGTAGCCACACTCGATACGAAGGTCTCGGCAGAGAAGAGATTGAACCCTTCCATCACGGGCAGGGTGCCACGGCTGAACATGGTGATCTGGGCGATGGCTTGCAGCGCAGCCAGCGGCACAGTCATGATGTGAGTGATCTGGTTGATCTTCGCCTGGCCTGCCTCACCTTCTTTGGCCAGACGCTCCAGAGGCGGGATCAGCGGCAGCAACAACTGCATGATGATAGAGGCTGTAATGTACGGGTACACGCCCAAGGCCACAACCGAGAAACTAGACATGGCCCCGCCTGAGAACATGTCCAGTAGTCCCAGCAGCTGATTGCTCTGGAAGAGCTGTCGCAAGGCATCTGCATTCACGCCCGGCACCGGCACGTGCGCCGCAAACCGATAGGCGACTAGCATGGCCAGAGTAAACAGTATCTTCCGCCGCAGGTCCGGCAGTTTGAATGCGTTCATTACATTCCGTATGGTTTCCACTACTGTCCCCCTACCGAGGTCTGGGCCGTCGACCCCTCTTGGGTCTGTCGGTTGGATGCGCCAGTTCCTCGATGCTGCCGCCCGCGGCCTCGATCTTGGCCCTGGCAGTGGTGGAGAAGCCGTGGGCCTTGATGGTCAGCGGCTTGTCCAACTCCCCTCTTCCCAGCACCTTGACCAAGTCATTCGGTGACTTGATGAGGCCCACCTCGGTTAGTGTGATGGGTGTGACCTCAGCCCCCTTCGCGAACCGTTCGCTGAGCCGATCCAGATTCACGGTGGTGAACTGGGTCTTGAAGATGTTGACGAAACCTCGCATCCGAGGCAACCGCCTCACCAGCGGCAGTTGACCGCCCTCGAAGTAGGGGGGGATGCTTCCGCCCGAGCGGGACTTCTGTCCCTTGGTGCCTCGGCCAGCCGTCTTGCCGTGCCCGGAACTGTCCCCTCTTCCTACCCTTTTCTTGTCCTTTTTGGACCTCTTGGCTGGTTTCAAATCGTGTAACTTCATGGCTCCTCCGAAGGAACACCTGCCACACTGGTGTCTGGTTCAGCGGCAGGGCCTTCCCCTGTCCATATGGAATGCGCTAGGCTTCCTCAACCTCAACTAGGTGACCCACCTTCTGCACCATGCCTCGTACGGAGGGATTGTCCGGTCGTACCACCGACTGGCCCAAACGGCGAAGGCCCAGCGCTCTGACGGTAGCTTTCTGGTCTAGGGAATAGCCTATACTGCTTTTTACCCAGGTTATCCGTAGCTGCTTGCTACTTTTGGCCATCTGACTGCTCCCAGAAGGGCAATAGCTCTCCCGCGGGCTTCCCGCGTCGGCGCGCCTCTTCTTCCGGGTTCTTCAATTGCTTCAAGCCCTCCATAGTGGCGCGGACCACGTTCAGGATATTCGCACTGCCCAGCGACTTGCTGAGGATATCCTTGATGCCAGCAGCCTCCACCACTGCCCGCACCCCTCCGCCAGCGATGACGCCGGTGCCCGGCGATGCGGGTTTGAGTAGCACCTTGGCCGCTCCGAACTGCGCAATAACATCATGAGGGATCGTGGTACCTGTGATGGGCACCCGAATCATGCTCTTCTTGGCTTTCTCGATCCCCTTGCGGATCGCTTCTGGCACCTCGCGCGCCTTGCCGACCCCAGAGCCGACGCTGCCTCGGCCATCGCCTACCACAACCAGAGCTCGAAATCCGAAGCGGCGGCCTCCTTTGACTACCTTGGCCACACGGGCAATGTGGACAACTCGCTCCTGAAGGAATTCCTCTTCCATCAATACCCTCTTTCCCTATGTCTACTCAGGACCTACGATGCGTGGGATCGTGACGCAACGTAGGGCAGGGATTCGTGTCACTGCTACTTAGAACTCCAGGCCCTCGGCGCGCGCGCCCTCAGCCAGAGATCGCACGCGACCATGATACTTGTAGCCCCCTCGGTCAAACACAACCTTCTCGATGCCGCGAGCTTTGGCCCGTCGGCCGAGAATCTCTCCTACTACCTTGGCCTGTTCGGACTTTTTCAGGCCGGCGACCTGTTCTCGCACCTCTGGATCGAGAGTGGACGCAGCTGCCAAGGTCTGACCTTCGATATCATCGATTACCTGAGCATAGATGTGCTTCAGACTGCGAAACACGGATAGGCGGGGACGATCCTTGGCGATCCGCAAGTTTTTCCGTACCCGCATATGTCTGCGACGGCGCGCTGCTTCACGGCCTTTTCTCGTGCTCATTCCATTCTACTCCCACCAAGACTGCAGCTCATCCCAGGGACGTGCTAGCCAATCTTGCCTGCCTTGCCTGCCTTGCGGCGTACGTACTCGCCGGCGTAGCGGATACCTTTACCCTTGTAGGGCTCTGGCTTTCGCACGCCTCTGATCTCCGCCGCTACTCTACCCACCAGTTCCTTGTCGATACCCTCCACCGCGATGTTTCGGTAGCCCTTTTCTACGAGTAGCGTGATCCCTGGCGGAGGTACGATCTCAACAGGGTGCGAGTACCCGACGGAGAGAACAAGCTTGTCGTCTTCCAACTGAGCGCGATAGCCAACGCCGTGAATCTCCAGCTCCTTACGGAAGCCTTCGCGGACTCCGTGCACCATGTTGGCCAGCAGGGCCCTCGTCAGGCCATGCAGCGACCGGTGCAGCCTGTGATCAGTAGGCCGGGTCACTATCAACTGGTTGTCTTCGAGGCGCACCGAAATGTCCCTATGGAAGGTGCGCGTGAGTTCGCCCTTCGGCCCCTCAACCGTTACGTCGGAGCCACGGATGGTCACCTGAACGTCCGGCGGCACCGGTATGGGCATCTTGCCTATGCGAGACATCAGAGCGTACCTCCTCCTCTGCCTCCCCACCTGAGTGGGCGGATTGTCCCTGTCAGCTCACGAGACAGTGATCGAAAGTCTTCACTACCATACATAACACAGAACCTCACCACCAATCCCCAAGCGCCTTGCCTTCCCGTCAGTCATGATGCCCCTGGAAGTCGACAAGATGGCTATCCCGAGGCCGCTCTTGACCCTGGGCAGCTCTCTGTTACCGGCGTAGATACGGCATCCGGGCTTGCTGACCCGCTGCAGGGAGGTGATCGCCGATTCGTCATCGTCCGTGTATTTCAGCCAAATCCTCAGCGTAGGCTGAGGGCGGTCCTTGGTGACATCATAGCCTTGGATGTACCCTTCTTCCCGTAACACCATGGCTATGGACACCTTCATTTTGGAGGAAGGTGCCATCACCTGCGCGTGTTTGGCGCCTACTGCGTTTCTGATGCGGGTGAGCAAGTCAGCAATGGGATCAGTGTGCATGTTGTCAGTGCCCTTTCTCAGCTACCAGCTAGACTTGGTGACACCGGGGACTTTGCCCTCCAACGCCAACTCACGGAAGCATATGCGACACAGCCCGAAGCGCCGCATGTAGGCCCTGGGACGCCCGCACCTCGAGCAGCGATTCCGCACCTGAGTCCTGTACTTCCTTCGACTTTCCCTGGCAATCATCGACTTCTTGGCCACTTGACCTCCATGAATGAACTACTGAGGGATGAGTTCCTTGCCAATGGCGCTATACTCTCTTGAAGGGCATGCCCAGCAGCGTGAGCAGTCGCCTTGCTTCCTCATCGGTATTGGCAGTGGTGACAATGCTGATCTCCATGCCCCGCACCTTGTCGATCGAATCGTAATCAATCTCTGGCCAGGCCAGCTGTTCCTCCAGGCCCAGGGTGTAGTTGCCTCGACCGTCGAACGCATCGCGCGAAACGCCCCGGAAGTCTCGCTGGCGGGGTAGGGTGACGTTGAGTAGCCGGTCGAGGAAGTCGTACATCCTCCGACCTCGCAGTGTGACCTTTGCGCCGATAGCCATGCCCTCCCTGAGCTTGAATGCGGCAATGGACTTCCGAGCCCGAGTGGTAATTGGTTGTTGTCCCG
>Ga0307380_10003773_pt1 | contig 20739 bp, 16 predicted proteins | sample UN3MG_FD_202239 | JGI IMG/M metagenome (GOLD analysis project Ga0307380, IMG submission 202239) | Soil microbial communities from Risofladan, Vaasa, Finland - UN-3 | ecosystem: Environmental > Terrestrial > Soil > Coastal area > Acid sulfate soil | place: Finland: Risofladan, Vaasa | collected... | reverse complement strand
CGGGAACATGCACCAGTCCCAGCAGACGTGCCGGAAGGCCTTGGTCAGTTTCCCCTTCTCGTCGCGGAGCCAGAACCCGGCGTGATGGGCGATGTCGAGTTTGCCGTTCGGGTCGGTCGGCAGACAATGGCGGCCGGTCTTGTCGTGCGAGCCCGACCCGTGGGCGGTCCCGTCGTTCTGGGCCACGTGGAAGTCGATGGTCCAGGGCCGAAGCGCGGCCGTGAGTTTCTTCAGGCCCTCGTCCAGGACCTTCTTGTCCTTGAGGTCGGCCCCCTTGGGCAGGATGGCGTCGTCGGGCGCGTTGTACCCCATCAGGTAGAGCAGCGTGTGCGACATGTCGGCCTGGAACCCGAGCGTCTTGGGCCGGTCGACGAGTTCAAGCAGTTTGACCATTTCGCGCCACGAGTGCATGCCGCCCCAGCAGATTTCGCCCTCGGCGGCCAGGCGCTCGCCGTGCTCGTCGGCAATCATGCACGCCTCGCGGAAGGTCTCCGCGATCTTCTTCGTATTGCCCTCGGGATCCTTGGCCCAATCGGCCACGCCGGCCCCGGAATCGAGGCGGACGATGCCGTACGGCCGCGCGCCCAGTTCCCGCAGCCGCTTGGCGATGCGGCAGCCCTTGCGGACCTGCGTCAGGAACTTCTGGCGTTCGCCGGCGTCGCCCATGGCGCTGCCGCCGCCCGTCGGCGGCCAGACCGGCGCCACCACCGACCCGACCACCAGGCCGCGCGACGTCACCCGCCGGGCCAGGTCCTTCAGGTCGTCGTCCGTGGAATCGATGTCGACGTGCGGGGCGAACAGGAAGATGTCGACGCCGTCGAACCCGATGCCATCGACCTTGGCGGCGGCCGTCAGGTCGAGCATCGTGTCGAGGTCGATGGGGGGCTCGCCCCCGTCGCCCTTGCCGACCACGCCGGGCCAGGCGGCGTTATGCAGTTTCGGGTACGTGTTGGGATGGCTTGCGCTCATGGTCAACCGTGTCCTTTCGTCAAGACAGCCCGCGGCCGTTCCGGCCGCGGCTAAACGATCTCGCGGGGGGCGCTACTTGGCGGCGTCGCCCACGTCGGGGGCGTCGGGGTTCACTTCCGGCCCGAAGTATCGCAGGACGACCAACGGCTCGGTGGCCGAGGTGTTTTCGTACGCCACGCCGGCCTTGGCGGCGTCCTCGGTCACAAAGACCTCGTCTTCCGTCAGGTCGTGGAACCGGATGAGTTTCGGGCAATTCAGGCGGAGGCTGTTGATCTTGCCCTCGCCCTGCACCGTGATGAGGCCGTAGGCCCCATGGTCGGTCACGGTGACGCGGGTGCCCGGGTCGACCGTGAGTTCCTTGGCCGTCACGCACTGCCAGCCGTCGATGCGGCCGTAGCAGATCCACTTGTCCATATAGCCCTCGCGCGCCGTGCCGGCAGCCGGGATGGGCTCCAGGTAGTGGTTGGCCTTGAAGTTGGGGTCGGTGTTCTGATCCCAATCGAGTTGGTCGACCAGGTAATCGAGGTCCTTGTGCTTGGCGCGCGGCACGTCTTTTACGAGGAGCGACCACGGCACCTCGCGCCCCTCGACCAGGCTCTGGTACATACCGAAGACGTCGGAGCCCCACTGCGGCTCGTAGGTGCACAGCGACCCGGGGGCGTGCAGGACGCACGGCGGCACGAACCAGCCCGTGCCGGTCTTCAGCCGGTACGCCTGCGACAGGTCCAGGATGCCGTTGTCGCCCTTGTTCCAGTCTTCGAGGCACTTGCGGACCTGGCCCTTGGTCGTCCCCGGGTTCAGACCGAAGAACGTGTACGGGAAATTATTGCCCACGTTGTTGTGCTGCGCGGGGAAGTAGTACGACTCGGGCTTGCCTTCCTGGCCGACCTTCCTGGCCTGCTTCTCGTTCTGGTGCATGTGGTGGGGGATGGGCCCCATGTTGTCGAAGAACTTCGAGTACACGGGCCACCGCTTGTACTTTTTCCAGATGGCCTTGCCGACGATGGCGGCGCCCACCGCGGCCACGGCGTCGCGCAGGGTGCATCGCTTGTCGTCGAAGACGACGTACGAGAGGCCCTCGTCGGGGACGCGTCCCTCGTTGGCGGCCTCCGTGGTCGAGGCGAACCATCGCTCGTCGATTCCGCCGCGGTCCAGGCCGTAGGCGTAGAGATCGTCGGGATGCAGTTTCAGGCGTTTGCCGGGGTGCAGAAACGAACGCGGCACCCAGTTGGGCGCGAGCCTCAGGCACCCGGCGCCGGCCTCCAGGGCGGCCTCGACGAGCGGCCGCACGTTCTTGGTGACTGTCTTCAGACCCTTGACCGACTTGGCTGGCATGGCTCCTCCCTCATCGTGATTGGACTGCCGGGTCGCCGGGCCCGGCCCTGCCTTGGCGCGGGGGACGCCCGGCGCGGCCGCCCCCCTGAGTGTACCGTGCGGTTACGCGGTCACAAGTTCAATCTGGTTCATGTCGGCCGTGCCGAGTCCCTTGGCGGCCGCCGTGGCGACGCACTTGGCCTTGCCGGTGGATTCGAGCGGGGGCTTGCCGATCTTGGCCCGCTGCTCGTCCAGGATCTTCAGGCCCACGTAGTCGATCGCCACCGGGTCGGTCGAGGCCAGGATGGCCTTGTACGCCCACGTCCACTGCGGCCGCGCCTGGGGGCCCCCGTCGGCCACGGGCAGGAGGGCGTCGGAGACGATGAGCCGCGTCTTCTCGCGGATGCACTTCAGGCCGTTGACTTCGGCGATGAAGGGGTCGCAGCCGCCGCCGTGGGCGTCGCCCGGATTGTGGAAACTGCCGTAGTGGTTCTTCAGGGCCTGCGTGATGCCGGAGATCGCGTGGGTCTTGAGGATCGGCAGGTTGATGAGCGCCGTGCACTTCTGCGTCAGGATCTTGGCCATGCGGCCCTTGCAGGTGTGGATGTCGGTGGGGTCCTCTTCCCAGTCGCCGTTGACGCCGGTGTACAACACGCCGTCGATCTTGCCGACCTTGTACCCGGACTTCTCGAGGTGCCCGTCCTCGCGGTCCCACACGATGATGTTCTGGGGCGGCACGCCGGCCAGGCGGATGCCCTCGACCACGGCGGCCGTCACACACGGGTGCGTGCAGGCCCCGACGCCGAACAGGCAGTTGATCTTGACGGCGACGACGTCGCTCGGCTTGACGTACTCTCTCCAGGCGGCCTCCGGCGTGGTCTTGCCGGAGAGTTTCATGACGACGGCGTGGACCATCTCCTTGACGACGGCGGGGTTGGGCTTGTTGTCGACCACGGCGTCGTCGCGGACGGCCTTGACGACGATCGACTTGGGCCCCGCCGCGCGGGCCAGGCCCCCGCCCTGCCCCAGCACCGCGGCGCTGATGCCGGCGACCACGGTCCGACCGAGAAACTCGCGCCTCGGCAGTCTGCCGTTCATACCTGCCTCCTTGTACTCATGGGGCCTTGCGCGATGGGTGCGGGGACCGACCGCGCGAAACTTGCGTCGGACCGCTTACGCCGTGCGGGCCATCTCTTTCAGGAACTTGAGGCCGTCCCGCGCCAGCCCGTCGGCCGACTCGTAAATCGGACGCCAGATACACGCCGCCGCGCACAGGTCCAGAATGCCCGTGGCAAAACTCTCGATCGTGATCCACCCGCTGTAGTCGACGGCCTTCAACGCCGCGAACACGTCTTTCCAGGGCACCTGGCCCGTGCCGGGGACGCCACGGTCGTTCTCGCACGCGTGGAAGTGCCCCAGGTACTGCTTGCCGGTGGCGCGGATGGCGGCGGCGGTGTTCTTCTCCTCGATGTTGGCGTGAAACGTGTCGATCTGGACCTTGAGGTTCGGGCTGCCGACGGCCTGGCACAGTTTGACGGCGTCGGCGTCGATGTTGACGACGTAGGTCTCGAACCGGTTGAGCGGCTCGATGGTCAGCAGCATCTTGGCCTTCTCGGCGTGGGCGGCCGCGGCGGCCAGGGCCTCGACGCACCACTTCCACTCCTCCTGGGTCCGGGCCCGGCCGGTCAGTTGGCCGACGGGGGCGTAGAGCGGCCCCGCCACCACGTTGCCGCCCATCTCGGCCGTCAGGTCGATCATCTGTTTGAGGCGGTCGATGCCGGCCTGGCGTTCCTCGGCCTTCTGGCCGCACGGGCTCGTGCCCGGCATCATGACGCAGCACGAGGTCATGCCCATCTTCGATTTCTCGAGCGCCGCTCGCGTCGCCTTGGCGTCGAGAATTTTGAGGTCGTTGAAGGGTACCTCGACGCCATCGTACCCGAAGTCGGCGACCTTCGGGATGAGGTCGAGTTCGTCCTTCGAGAAGGCGGCCGTGTAAACGAGCAGGTTCAGACCGTATCGGACGTTCAAGGACTTGCCCCCTTTCTTGTCAGGCGGAGTCGGCTCGGGCGACGTGGCCTCGCACCCCGCCAGGCCTGCCGCGCCGGCGACCGCGGCCGCCGCTCCCAGAAATCCACGCCGAGTCACGCCGTCGTGCGACATCGCCCACCCTCCGGACATGCACCCTATGGTAGAGACGGCCGTACGTCGGACCACATTACCGGGCCCGGCCGCTCGCTCGCGCTCGCGGCTAGCGCGCGATCGCTAGCCGCGCACGCCAGTAAGCGGCGGCCCGGCCGCTCGCGTGTGGCTGCAGCGCAGCCATCCCTCGCCTTGAAACAGTCTAGAGGGTGGGGAGTTACGGGTCAAGTGTCTCGCGCGCTGGCCGCGAGCGCCAGCGAGCGGCCGGGGAAACCGTGGCACTCGCACGCTAGCCGCGAGCGCGAGCGAGCGGCCGGGCCCGCCGCTCACTTACGTGCGCGGCTGGCCGCCGGATGAGGCAGTCGTAAGCCTCGACGGCCCCCGGCACCGTCAGGAAGAAGGCGTTCATGTAGCGGCGATGGCGGTCGTTGGTCTGGTTCTGTGGCTTGATGGCGCGGCCAAGTTCGGCGGCCAGTTGGTGGCGGTCGAGTTCGAAATCGACCTCGCCGAGCGCCCGGGTCCGCTCGTAGATGTCGCGGACCTTCTCGCGCACGTCGCTCTTGCGTCCCTCGTCGGCGCCGGGGGCGATGACGACGGCCATCTCCTCGGCCCGGGCGAGCATCCGCCGGAGCACCGTCGGCCAGATCGAATCCGGCACCTTGCGGACGCGACGCAGGATGTCGACCTGCACCTCGCCGCTCTCGGCCTGGCCGATGCGGTTCGGGTCGCTCATGTCCTTGGGCGGCATGAGGCAGCACGAGAACCGCGCCAGACCCTCTTTCTGGGCATCGTTCAGAATCGGATCGACTCGGGAGGCCACCAACCCCACCGTCACCATGCCGCGCTGGCCCAGCACGCCTTCCTGGTGGGCCAGAAAGACGGCCCGGCGTTGGGCGGGCGCCTCCGGCACCTGGCGGACCTGGGACCGGTACGGCTCGCCGGCCGCCGTCCGGACGTCGGCGACCTGGGGCGCCTGATGGCACCGCGCGCAACCGCCCTGGGCCGAGTCGACCTCGGTAATCGACAGCCGAACGACCGCCGACTCGACGGCCCGGGCCTCGGCCACCCGTTGCCGCAGGGCCTCGTCGATCTCCTGCCCCGCCAGCAGGCGCCGGCGGACCTCCAGGTACGTGTCGCGCACAAGGCCCAGGTCGGGCCGGAACGCGCCGGACATGTCGGACACGGGCGGCGAGGCCGCCGCGACCTGGCGGGCCAAGTCGCGCAGCGCCACGGCCTGCTCGCGCGACAGGTTCAACCCGTTGACGACATTGATGTTCGAGAGGTGCAGGATGAGGTACCCCATGGCCCGGTTCTGCTCGTCCCAGGTGGCGGCGGCCGCGGGGTGCGGACCAAGCGCCGCCGCCAACAGGGCCGCCAGAAACGCCGACGCCAGTGCGTATCTCATGACCGATGTCTCCTCCAGAACCGGGCCGCGGCTTCCCGAAACTGGTTCCTGAACTCCCGCGTGGTGGCCTTCCCAGGCCACCACGATGCCGTTTCCGGCCACTCTCGCGGCGGCCTGGGAAGGCCGCCGCGCGGCACCTGGGATTGTAAAACCACTTCTATCCAACATCAAATCGCGGCATGTTCCTGGCGGCCTAGGAAGGCCGCCAGGCGGGATGAAGTAGCGAAGTTGCGTTGTAGGACTAAGGTCTTCTTGTCAGGGTGTCATCGTCTCACACGACACACGCCGGCTTGACCGGGCGCCTGGAACGGGTACCATACAGGTAAAGGTTGCGGACGGCTCCAAAGAAACCATTTACTCGCGAGGTGGCCATGAAACGTTTCATCGCAGTGGCTCTGGCGGCAGTCGTGTTGGGCGTCGCGTTGCCGGCGGTGGCCCGGGACGTCAAGTTCAAGAAGATCGTGGTCGACAAGGCCTTCCGCAGCGAGGGCGTCGCCATCGGCGACATCAACCACGACGGCAAGATGGACATCTTCGCGGGCGACGTCTGGTACGAGGCCCCCGACTGGAAGATGCACGAAATCCGCAAGGTCGGCCAGTACAACCCCGCCGGCGGGTACAGCCAGTGTTTCCAGAACTTCTCCCAGGACGTCAACGGCGACGGCTGGATCGATTCCATCGTCGTCACCTGGCCCGGCAAAGAGTGCTTCTGGTACGAGAACCCCAAGAACCAGCCCGGTCACTGGAAGCAGCGCCTCGTCGCCAAGAGCGCCGCCAACGAGACCTCGGTGTTCGCTGACTTCGCGGGCACCGGCCGCAAGGTGCTGCTGTGCGGCGTCCAGCCCGAGGGGGTCATGGCGTGGTTCTCGGCCTCGAAGGACGTCGAGGCCCCGTGGGACATGCACCGCATCGCCGGCCCCAAGGCCCCCGGCACCGAGCCGTACAGCCACGGCCTGGGTGTCGGCGACGTCAACGGCGACGGCCGCCAGGACGTCCTCGTCAAGGAGGGCTGGTGGGAAGCCCCCGAAGACCGGACCCAGCCCGACTGGAAGTGGCACCCCGCCAAACTGGGGCCCGACTGCGCCGACCTCCAGGTCTACGACATCGACGGCGACGGCGATGCCGACGTCGTCACCTCCTCCGCCCACAACTACGGCATCTGGTGGCACGAGCAGACCAAGGGCGACAAGGGACCCGAGTTCAAAGAGCACCTCATCAGCAAGGACTGGTCGCAGTCGCACGCCGTGCACATCGTTGACATGAACGGCGACGGCCTGCTCGACCTGGTGATTGGCAAGCGGCACTTCGCCCACGGCGGCGGCGACCCCGGCGGCAAGGACCCCGCGCTCCTCTTCTGGTACGAACTCAAGCGGCCCGAGAAGGGCAAGGTCGAGTTCGTGGCGCACCAGATTGACGACGATTCCGGCGTCGGCACCCAGTTCGTGGTGGACGATTTCAACGGCGACAAACTCCACGACATCGTCATCTCGAACAAGAAGGGCGTGTTCGTGTTCCTCCAGCAGCGCTGATCCTACAACTCTACTTGCCGCGCGGCGGCCTTCCCAGGCCGCCGCGATCGGGCCTGACGTGTGTTCCTGGCGGCCTAGGAAGGCCGCCAGGCGGGATGAAGTAGCGAAGTAACATTGTAGGACTAGGGAAACCGCCGGCACGCCGCGGCCTACATCTCAAGCACAAGCGTGCCGGGTCTCCTGACCCGGCACGGCAGGCGGTGCAGGAATCGCGCAAGGCCCACGACGTGACTGAGCCGCTCGACATCGGCAGCGACCGTTTCGTGTGCGACCTGGCAGCCGATACCCCCCCTGCCGTCGAGGTGACGCCCGGCGCCACGCTGCGCATCCGCTGCCGCGGCGCCCTCGACTACGCCGTCGGCCCCGGCCCCGTCCGTGCCCCCGGCCCCAACCCCGGCACGGGCCCCATCGCCGTGGCGGGCGCCCGGCCGGGCCAGGCCCTGGTGTTCGACATCCTGGAGGTGGCGCCCGAGTCGCCGGGCCACGTCTCGGCCGGTCCCGGCGGCGGCGAGGAGGCCGTCGAGATCGTCGGCGGCCGGGTCCGCTATCGCGGCATCGCCGTGCCCCTGCGGCCGATGATCGGCGTGCTGGGCCTCGCGCCCGAGTCGGGCGCCTGGAACACCATGGACGCCGGCCCCTTCGGCGGCAACATGGACACGAGCGACCTCGCGGCCGGGGCGTCGGTCCACATCCCCGTGCGGCAGCCGAGCGGCCGGTTCATCGTCGGCGACGTCCACGCCGTCATGGGCGACGGCGAGATCGGCGGACAGGGCCTCGAGTGTGCCGCCACCGTCACGCTGCGCGTCGGCGTCCGGGCCGAGCCCGTCAGCGACCACGTCACCATCTTCCGCGACGACCAGGTGATGATCGTCGGGACGGGCGAGACGCTGGAAGCGGCCGTCGCCGACGCCGCCGGGGCCATGGCGGCGCTGGTGGCCCGCGTCACCGGCCTCGATGACTTCGCCGCCACGAAACTGCTCGGCCTAGCCGGCCAGACCCGTTTCGGCCAGCACTGTTGCCGCATCAAGACGGTCCGCGTGGCGATGCCGCTGGAGTTGGTGCCCGGGCTGCGGGCCGGCAGAGACAGTGCGGAGGAATCCGATGCCACATCCACGTAGACGCGCGTGCCGGGTTTCGGCGGGGGTCCTGGTCAGCCTGGCGATGCTGGTCTTCGTCCCGCTGTGCGGGGCCGCGGCACCGAGGACGTACATGACCGATCTGGGAGCGTTCTTCAAGGAGGTGGACGAAGGCTATCCGTTCTTCGAGTTGAAGGGCATCCAGAAGGACTGGGCCGCGGCGAAGGCGCGTCTGGCGACCCAAGTCAGGCGGTGCCGGTCGGACTCGGACTTCCTGGGTCTGGTGGTCGAGGCGATCGGTGTGCTGCGCGACGCCCACATGACGATCCAGGATCCGAAGGCCCAGATGCCCCAGCCTCCGGCCGAGTACTACCCCGGCCTCTCATTCCTGCCCGCCCTGAGGAACACGGTCGTGGTCATGTATCCGCCCAGAGGACGCGAGGCCGAACTGAAGACCGGGACCCTCGTGGTGGCCATCGACGGCAAGCCCGCCCGGGCGGTGCTGGACGAGCGCGCCAAACGTGCCTGGGCCAAGGGCGGTTCCTTTTCCAGCCCGCAGCGGGCCCGCCTGTTCGGCGAGAAGACGGCCGGATCGAGTTCGTCGAAGCGCCAGTGGACCTTCCCTTCGGGCATCGCCTCGATCCGCATTTCGGTCCGAAGCCGCTGGCGCGCCGACCGCAAGCCCATCGAGTTCAACGGCATCGACCCCGACGTCCCGGTCGAGGCGGTTCCGCCGGAAGTGGCCGGCGGCCTGAACTCGGCCATCCGCCGGGCCGAGGCGTATCTGCGAACCGCACCCAAGTGACGGCCGAACGCCGGGGCCGGCGGACGCAGCCGGAACGTTCTGAAGGAGATGCCGCATGACGCCGCCGAGCCTGGGAAGGCGCATCCTTCTGGCGCCGGCGATGGTTCTCGTGTGCTGTTGTGCGGGGACCGGTGGAGCCGAGGAGTTCCAGAGCGCCTGGCCCACCGACACCGTTCGCCCGTGGGCGGGACCCGAGTACTGAACCAACCCGCTCCAGGACTGGCGGATCGCCGACGGCCGCCTCGAATGCATCGCCAGCGGCGGCAACCGCAACGTCCACCTGCTGACGCGCCAACTCGGCGCCGCCGAAGGCGACCTGCGGATGAGCGTCCGCCTGGGGCCCCTCGCCGACCCGGCCGCCCGAGCGACGAACGGCTGGGCGGGGCTGCGCGTCGGCATCCGGGGCGACCTCGACGACTATCGCGACAGCGTCCGCCGTGGACGGGGGCTCGATGCCGGCGTCACCACGGCGGGCGAACTCTTCATCGGAACCCCCAAGGGCGGCGACCCGGCCGCGCCCGTGCCGCTGGACGACGTCGAACTCCGCCTCTCGGCCGTGCCCGACGGCGACGGATACCGGCTGGTCCTGTCGGCCCACGACCCGACGTCGGGCGAGCCGCGGGCCGAAGTCCGCCGCCGGGTCGCCGCCGACCGGCTCGTCGGGAACCTGGCGCTCGTGTGCCACGCGGACCCGCTGAAGGCGGGCGGCCGGGCCGGCGACGCCTATCGCGGCAACGTGCGGTTCTGGTTCCGCAACTGGTGCGTCGCGGGCACAAAGGTCGAGGCCCACGACGACCGCGCCTTCGGCCCCATCCTGTTCGCCCAGCACACGCTCAGCCGCGGGGTCCTGAAGATGACGGCCCAGATGCCGCCCCTGGGCGAGAAAGATACGCCGACCGTCCACCTCCAGATACGCAAGGGGCCTGGCGCCGATTGGACCGGCCTGGCCGAGGCGACGATCGATCCCCTGGCCCGGACCGCCACCTTCCGCATCGAGAACTGGGACGCCTCGCGCGACACGCCGTACCGCCTGGTCTACGCCCTGCGCGGCCCCGACGGCAAGCCAGCCGAGCATGACTGGCGCGGCACCGTCCGCCGCGACCCCGTCGACAAGGAGACCATTGTCGTGGCGGCCTTCACGGGCAACGCCGATTACACGTTCCCAAACGCCGACCTCGTGCGGCACGTGAAGGCCCACGACCCGGACGTGCTGTTCTTCTCGGGCGACAACATCTACGAGAACGTGGGCGGATACGGGTGCCACCGCGGCCCCCTCGAAAGGGCCGTCCTCGATTACCTCCGCAAATGGTACTTCTACGGATGGGAGTACGCGGACCTGGTGCGCGACCGGCCGAGCGTCAGCGTTCCCGACGACCACGACGTGTACCAGGGCAACCTGTGGGGCGCGGGCGGCCGGGCCACCGCCAAGGACGACAAGGGCGGGTACGTCATGCCGGCCGAGTGGGTCCGGATGGTCGAGCGGACCCAGACGAGCCACCTGCCCGACCCGTTCGACCCTCGGCCCGTCGAGCAGGGCATCGACGTGTACTTCACGGCGATGACGTACGGGCGGGTCTCGTTCGCCATCCTGGAGGATCGCAAATTCAAGTCGGGACCCAACGGGCTGGCGCCGCCGACCACGAGCGGCCGGGCCGACCACGTGACCGACCCGGCCTTCGACCCGAAGACGGCCGACGTGCCGGGCGCCGTGCTGCTGGGCGAGCGGCAACTGGCGTTCCTCCGCCAGTGGGCCGCCGACTGGCGCGGGGCCGATTTCAAGTGCGCCCTGTCGCAGACCGTCTTCGCGAACCTTGCGACGCTGCACGGCCCCAACCTCCAACGCCTCGTGGCCGACTACGACTCGAACGGCTGGCCCCAGACCGGCCGCAACCGGGCCCTGGGTGAACTGAGGCGCGGCTTCGCCTTCATGATCGGCGGCGACCAGCACCTGGCCACGCTGGTCCATCACGGCATCGACGACTGGAACGACGCCGGCTGGTCGATGTGCGTGCCGTCGATCACCAACTTCTACCCGCGGGCGTGGGTGCCGACCAGGCCCGCGCGGAACTTCGGCCCCGGCATGGCCGAACACACCGGCGAGTTCCTCGACCCGTTCGGCAACCACGTCACGGTGTGGGCCCACACGAACCCGCGGCCGATGGGCAAGCAGCCCGCCGCCATCCACGACAAGATGCCCGGGTACGGCATCGTCCGGTTCAACAAGCGGACGCGCCGGATTGGGGTCGAGTGCTGGCCCCGCTTCGCCGACCCGGCCGACCCCAAGACGGGCGGCCAGTACGAGGGCTGGCCCCGGACGATCGACCAACTCGACAACGACGGCCGCAAGGCCGCCGCGTACCTGCCCACGCTGCGCGTGACGGGCCTGGCGGACCCCGTGGTCCAGGTCGTCGACGAGGCCGATGGCCAGGTCGTCTACACGCTGCGCATCCGGGGCAACTCGTTCCGGCCCAAGGTTTTTCGAGAGGGCACGTACACCGTCCGCGTGGGCGAGCCGGATACGGACACGTGGAAGACCATCGAGAAGGTCCGCGCGGTCAAGGAGGCGGAGGGTGCGTCGCTGGACGTCGCGTTCTGACGTCGGCGCCGACCCGCCCGTGGCGAGTAACCGAACCGAACGTTACATTGTCAACTCCTTGATTCCGCGCGCGGCGGCCTTCCCAGGCCGCCGCGAGGGAGCGCGTGTGCCAAGGCGCGGTGGCCTAGGAAGGCCACCGCGCGGGATCTCGATAGGCTCTCGCGGAGTTGACAACGTACCACTAAGGAGAAACGCGATGAGAATGCTGGCAGCCGGTCCGGAGTGTGTGGAGGTCATCTCGTGCCTGGCCCTGATGGCGATGCTCGCCGTCGCGGCGCTGGCCGCCGACGCCGCGGGCGCCGACGCGCCCAAGGCCGCCGGCTGGACGGCCCCGCGCGCCCTGGTCGAGTCGCTCACGAAACGCGGGTCCGACGCGATCTACGACGAGGCCAATGTCCCGGCGTACACGCTGCCGGAGGCGCTGCGGATGGCCGACGACACGCCGGTCGCCGACGCCGACGCCTGGCGCGGGCGCCGCGCCGAGGTCCTGCGCCTGTTCGAGACCGAGATGTACGGCCGGGCGCCCGGCCGGCCCGAGAAGATGACCTTCAAGGTCTTCGACGAGGCCCGCGACGCGCTCCAGGGCAAGGCCGTCCGCAAACAGGTCTCGATATTTCTGACGGGCGACGAGGCCGGGCCGCGCCTGGACCTTCTCCTGTACCTGCCGGCCGGGGCCAAGGGCCGGGTGCCGGTGTTCCTGCTCCTGAACTTCAACGGCAACCACACCGTCCACGCCGACCCCGCCATCCGGCTCGCGACGCAGGTGGTGCGCAACGGCGACAAGGTCGTCGAGAACCGGGCCCCGGAGGCGTCGCGCGGCAAGGACAGCGCCGCCTTCCCGGTGGAGACGATTCTGGCGCGCGGGTACGCCCTAGCGACGATCTACTACGGCGACATCGACCCCGACTTCGACGACGGCTTCAAGAACGGCGTGCACCCGCTGTTCGATAAGCCGGGCGACCGGCCCGCCGACGCCTGGGGCAGCATCGCCGCCTGGGCGTGGGGCCTGGGCCGCGGGCTGGACTATCTCGAAACCGACCCCGCCGTGGACGCCAAGCGCGTGGCCGTGCTGGGGCACTCGCGCCTCGGAAAGACATCCCTGTGGGCGGGCGCGGCCGACGAACGGTTCGCCATGGTCATCTCGAACGACTCGGGGTGTGGCGGGGCGGCGCTGTCGCGGCGGCGGTGCGGCGAGGCGGTGGAGCGGATCAACAAGTCGTTCCCGCACTGGTTCTGCGGCAACTTCAAGAAGTACAACGCCAAGGAAGGCGACCTGCCCATCGACCAGCATCTGCTCGTGGCCCTGATGGCACCGCGGCCGGTCTACGTGGCCAGCGCCGACGAGGACCTGTGGGCCGACCCGCGCGGCGAGTTCCTCGCGGCCAAGGGGGCCGACCCGGTGTATCGCCTCCTGGGCACCGAGGGCCTGCCGGCCGACGACATGCCGCCCCTCGACACGCCCGTCATGGGCGCCATCGGCTACCACGTCCGCCGCGGCGGTCACGCCCTGTCGGAGTACGACTGGCTGCGGTACATCGACTTCGCGGACAAGCACTTCGGCAAGCCGTGACACATGTTTGCGCGGCGGGTCCCCGTACCCGCCGCGCTGGCGCGATCTCAGGCTGCTCTACCGGCTGTACGGGTCGGCGGCGTCGCGGAGGCCGTCGCCGACGAAGTTGAACGCCAGGACGGTCAGGATGACGAACAGGGCCGGCACCAGCAGCCAGGGGTGCAGGGCCACGGCCTGGACGTTCATGGCCTCCTTCAGCAGGACGCCCCAACTCGTAATCGGCGGCCGCAGACCCAGCCCCAGAAACGACAGGGCCGTCTCGCCCAGGATCATGCCGGGTATCGTGAGCGTCAGGCTGACGATGATATGGCTCGTGAACGACGGCAAGAGGTGCCGCCACATGATCCGCCACTGGCTTGCCCCGGACACCAGGGCCGCCGTCGCAAAATCTTCCTCGCGCAGCGACAGAATCTTGCCGCGCACCACCCGCGCCAGGCCCGTCCACCCGATGAGCGACAACACCAGCGTGATGCCGAAGTAGACCTGGATCGGCGTCCACGATTGCGGCAGGGCGGCGCTCAGGGCCATCCACAGCGGAATCGACGGGAACGACCGCAGAATCTCGATGCCGCGCTGAATCAGGTTGTCCACCCAACCCCCGTAATATCCCGACGCCGCGCCGATGACCAGCCCCAGCACAAAACCAACCGTCACGCCGATGAGGCCGATGGTCAGCGAGATCCTCGCCCCGTAGAAGATGCGCGACAACAGGTCTCGCCCCAGCGAATCGGTGCCCAGCAGGAACAGCGTGCCGCCCTCCTCCACGCCCACCAGGTGAAGGTCGGCCTCGAAGAGACCCCAGAACCGGTACGGGTCGCCGCGCACGAGCAACCGCACCGGGTACCGGCGGCTGCGGTCCTCCTCGTACAGCCGGTGGAGCGTCTCGGGGTGCCGCTTGCCCCTGAGACCGTAGACGAACGGCCGCCACTCCAGGCCCGTGTCCGAGAAGAGGTGGAGGCGCTGCGGCGGGGCGTAGACGTACTCGGTCCGGCGATACTGGAGCGGATACGGCGCCAGGAACTCGCACAGCGCCGCCGCCAGGTACAGCACCAGGACCACGGCGGCCGAGGCCACGGCCACGCGGTGCTTGCGGAACTTCCACCACATGAGCCGCCATTGCGACGCCGTGTAGACCTCGGCCGCGGGCGCGCGCCCCTGGGGACCGGCCGGCGTCGGCCCGACGGACAACTCGAGTTCGACCTCGTCGGTCATCGGATCGCCCTACCGGGCCTGCCGCTCGAAACGGATGCGCGGGTCCAGCACGAGCAGCAGGAGGTCCGAAATCAGCGTCCCCACCACGGTCAGCGTGGCCAGCAGCATGACGAAACTGCCGGCCAGGTACATATCCTGGTTCATCAGGGCCCTCAGGAGCATGGGCCCGGTCGTCGGCAGCCCCAGGACGACCGAGACGATGGTCGCCCCCGAGATGATGGCCGGCAGCAGGTACCCGATGGTGCTGATCATGGGGTTGATGGCCACGCGCACGGGGTACTTCAGCAGCAGCCGGACGCGCGGCACGCCCTTGGCCCGGGCCGTCAGGACGTACTGCTTGCGGAGTTCGTCGAGCAGGTTGCCGCGCATCACACGAATCATGCCGGCCGTGCCCGACAGGCCGACGATGATGACGGGCACCCACAAATGCGCCAGCAGGTCGGTCATCCGGGCCCACGACCAGGGGGCGTTCTGGTACTCGGGCGAGAACAGACCGCCCGGGCTCACGCCGAAGACCGCGTACGAGACGTACATCAGCACCAGCGCCAGCAGAAACGGCGGCGTGGCCAGACCGATGAACCCCACGAGGGTGAAGACGTAATCGGCCAGCGAGTACTGTTTGACGGCCGAGAACACGCCGATGGGTATGGCGATGGCCCACGTCATGAGCAGCGCCGCCACCGAGATCAGGCTCGTCAGCAGAATGCGTTCGCCGATGAGCGTGGTCACCGGGCGGTTCCACTCGAACGACATGCCCATGTCGCCGTGCACCAAGCCCCACAGCCATTTGCCGTATTGGACGACGAACGGCTCGTCGAGGGCGTACCGGGCCCTCAGGGCCTCGACGGTGGCCTGGTCGACGGGCTCGCCCGTCTCGGCCAGGGCGGCCACGTACGAGGTCAGGTAATCGCCGGGCGGCAACTGGATGATGCCGAACGATATAATCGAGATTACGAGAAGCGTCGGCCCCATCCAGAACAGCCGCCGCGCGATGACTGCCAGCACGCTAGTTCTCCTCTATGGCGTAGCACTCCGGGGCCGTGTTGCCCGGCGTGCGGAACATCCACCCCACGATGGCCACCTCCGGCACGTTGCGGAACCGTTCCTGCACCAGGTACGGCGCCGGCACCTGGCCGATGGTGCCGATGACCCAGAGGTTGCGCCGGTTGAGGTCGGCGATCTCGCGGAACAGGCGTATCTGCCCCGCCTCGTCGGGCGTCTGCTCGATCTCGCGGTACAGGTCGATGACGCGCCGCAGGTCCCCCCTGGGCTCCTCGCCCTGGCGACCGTTCGACGTGAACCACATCGCGTACCCGATGGCGTGGATCGACTCCGGGCTGTACGGCAGGAACCACCGCGGGTCCAGAATCGGCACCTGCTCGTCGGCCCCGCCCCACACGGCGCAGTCGTGCAGCAGGGCCCGCTTGCGCTCGTAGAACAGTTGCCGCGCGATGTTACGGACCTCGGCCTTGACGCCCACGCCGCGCCAGTACTCGGCCACCAGTTCGAGTTCGCGGCTGTTGTTCCAGAACGTGACCTCGATCCAGAGGGCGAGCACCTGCCCGTCGGGCCGCAGGCGATAGCCGTCGCGGTCGCGCTTCGTCAGCCCGATGCCGTCGAGCAGCCGGTTCGCCTCGGCCGGGTCGTGCTCGACGTACGCCTTCTCGTACTCCGCCACGCGGTACAGCGACGACGGCGGCGGGGCCATCTGGCGCGGCACGCCCACGCCGAAGTAGCAGACCTCGTTGATCTCGTTGCGGTCGATGGCCAGCGACAGCGCCTTGCGGAAGTCCGGCTGCTCAATGAGGCCGCGCAGCACGGGGTCCTTGTGGTTCAGGTTCAGGCCGATGGCCGTCCGCCCGCCCAGCGAGTCGATCCAGTGCAGCACCCGGTACGGCGAGGCGCCCGCGCGGCGTTTCTCCATGAACAGGGGGTAATTCTCGAACTGGATGTGGCGGCCCTGCATGCCCATCTCGCCCGCGATGGCCTTCTGGTTGATGACCTCCTCGTCGAGAATCTCGAACGTCATCCGGTCGATGTAAGGCAACTGCCGGCCCTCGGCGTCCACCTTCCAGTAGTACGGGTTCCGCTCGAAGACCACCGGCAGCGCCGGCGGCGGAATCCGGACCACCCACGCCCACAGACGCGGCGCCTCCTCGTTCCGCCAGTCGTTCTTGTCGCCGAACAACTGGTACCAGAAATCGAACTGGTGCCGGCGGGCCTCGGCCTCCAGTTGCTCCTGCGGCACGAAGTCGGGGTGGAACCGCTTCAGGTAATGGGCCGGCGCCCGCAGCATGGCCTCGGCCCACCCTTCCGACGCCACCCGCTGGAGGAACATGCCGTGCGGCTCGGCAAACCGGAACCGCACGCACGCGTCGTCGTCGCCCACCGCCTCGACCTCAACCAGCCGGCCCCCGCGCAAGAGGTCGCGCGGAGCCACCGGCGTCAGCTCCTTGTTCTGGATGACGTGCTTGTACCAGAACAGGATGTCGTGTGCCCCGAACGGCGCCCCGTCGGACCACCGCATGCCCCGGCGCAGATGGAAGGTGTACGTGCGGCCGCCGTCCGCGACCTCCCACCGCGCGGCCACGTTCGGCAACAGCCGCCGGCCCATCGGTCCCCAGCGGACCAGGTGCTCGTACGCAATCCGCGCCGGGTACACGCCCACATCCGACGGGCTTGTCGCCAGCCGGGCCCACGTGCCGCCGTACGGGCCGCACTGCTCGGGCGGCGTGATGACCAGCGGCTCGGCGCCCACGCGCTCCTCGACCGGCCGCAGGTCGCCCGCCCGGACCCGCGCCGCGAGCGCCGGCGCCTCCTGGAACCGGCGGGGCCTGTCGGCCGGCCATTCCGAGACCGTGTGGACGGCCTTCGCATCGACCGGGTTGCGGTCGGGGGCCGGAATCGCGTCGAGCGCCTCCAGCGACACGTCGCCCGCCGGCGATAGCGCCCACGTGACGTACGCCACGGCCTGGACCAGGATCGCCAGGCCCAGGACGACCGCCGCCAGCATCGCCACGAGTTTCAGGACGAACCTCACGCCCGGTGACCTCCCTGTGCTTTTCACGTGCCACGGCTTGCTGGCAAGCCGTGCGTTACGCCGACACGGCTCGCGCCCGGCAAGCCGGGCGGCTAACTCGTACCTGCCCCTTCGAGCGAAAGTTCATCGGCCCGGTGGCACCGGACGACGTGCCCGGGCTCGACCTCGCCGAGCGGCGGCACTTCCCGGCCGCACCGATCGCCGCGTACCGGCACCGCGGGTGGAACCGGCACCCCGGCGGCGGGTCGCTCGGGTCGGCCACGTCGCCGCCGAGGATGATCCGCCGCGGCCGCCGACGCGGGTCGGGTACCGGCACCGCCGACAGCAGCGCCTCGGTGTACGGGTGCAGCGGACGGGCAAAGAGGTCGCCGACCGCGGCCAGTTCCATCAACCACCCGCAATACATCACCGCCACGCGGTCCGAAATGTGCCGCACCACCGACAAATCGTGCGCAATGAACAGGTACGTCAGGCCCAGCCGTTCCTGCAGTTCCTGGAGCAGGTTCAGGACCTGGGCCTGGACCGAGACGTCGAGGGCCGAGACCGGCTCGTCGGCCACGATGAGTTTGGGTTCCAGGGCCAGGGCCCGGGCGATGCCGATCCGCTGCCGCTGACCGCCGCTGAACGCGTGGGGATACCGCCTCAGGTGCTCGGGCCGCAGGCCCACCTGCCGCATCAGATCGCGGACGCGGTCCTCGCGGTCGCGGCGGCGGCGCATGCCGTGGCACAGCAGCGGCTCGCCGATGATGTCGAGCACGGTCATCCGGGGGTTCAGCGACGAGTACGGGTCCTGGAAAATCATCTGCATGTGCCGCCGCAATCCGCGGACGGTGGCCTTGTCGGCCGTCGCCACGTTCACGGTCGCGCCACTGGCGTGGAAGAGAACGTCGCCGGCGGTCGGCCGGACGGCCCGCAGGATGGCCCGGCCGACGGTGGTCTTGCCCGATCCGCTCTCGCCCACCAGGCCCAGGCACTCGCGCGGACGCAGGGCGAAACTGACGCCGTCGACCGCCCGGACCCAGCCGACGGTCCGGCCCAGCATCCCGCCCCGGATGGGGAAGTGCTTGACGAGGTCGCACACCTGGAGCAGCGGCTCGCCGTGGTCAACCATGTCGGCCGGCCTCCCGCTGGCGGACCCGGCAGGCGCTGGCGTGACCGTCCTTGAGTTCCACCAGAGGCGGCCTGTCGCCCCCGTCGCACAACCCCGGCTCGGCCAGCGGGCACCGCGGATGGAATGGGCACCCGGCGATCTGCTCGAACGCGTCGGGCACCGACCCGGCGATGACCCGGAGGCGGCCCTTGCGCGCCCCGCCCGTGCCGGGTATCGACTCCAGCAGCGCCGCCGTGTACGGGTGCAGCGGATCGTGGAACACGGCGTCGGTGGCGGCCCGTTCGACGATCCGTCCCATGTACATAACCGCCACCTGGCTGCACATCTCGGCCACGACGCCCAGGTCGTGGGTAATCAGCAGGATCGACATGCCGGACTCGGCCTGGAGGCCCCGCATCAGGTCCAGAATCTGGGCCTGGATCGTCACGTCGAGCGCCGTGGTCGAAGCGGAACCTGCCGCCGCCCACCCCGCCCCCTGCGCCGCTCACGGCCGGCCGTACAGCCGCTCGGCGTTGCGGAAGTAGACCTTCTCGAGCACGTCGTCGGGCAGGCCCAGGCCGTAGATGCGCCAGCGTCCCTGGCCCTGCTCGTCGCCGGGGTGGTAGGGGAAGTACTCGTCGCGCGTCTCCAGCAACCGCATGTGGACGCGCTGGACCGAGGCCACCGGCGTCTGGTCGGTGGCGTAGAGGATGCGGTCGGCGTACTCCACGAAGAACCGCCTCGCGGTGTACGGCTGGCGGCCGAGTTCGGCGATGCGGGCCGAGATGTCGACGTTCAGGTTCGGATACCGGTCGAGCAGCCGCCGCACGTACCCCAGGTCTTCCGAGGCGCTCGCCACGTGGGCCGCCTGGAAGAGGGTGCCGGGGTGCGCTTCGATCAGCCGTTCCTGCGACTCCATCAGTTGCTCATAACTCGGAAACTCCGGCCCGAAGAAGTGCCACTCGGGGCGGGCGCGCAGTTCCTCCCATCGCTCGTTGAACCCGTCGAGCGGCCGGAAGAACGCCCGCGGGTCGGCCACGTGGTACAGGCAGGGCACCTTCAGGTCGGCGCACGCGGCAAAGACGTCGCCGATTCTCGGGTCGTGCGGCAGGACGAGCCGCCCGGCGTCGTCGCGGTGCCGCAAGCCGAGTTCCTTGAAGATCTTGAGGCCCCGTGCCCCCTCGCCGACGGCCCGGCGCAGCGTCGATGGCGGCGAATCGCGACCGCTCCAGCGGATGCGCGTCGACAACGAGTTCCGGCCGCGGCCGGAACTCGTCCAGATACATCCGCGCGGGGCTCGCGGTGTCGGTCATGGCATCACCTCTATTCCTTCTTGGGCCTCGGGCCGATGCGCCACTCCAGGATGCCACCCGAAAAGTTCTCCTGGAGGCGGACCTCGAGGCGGAACTCCCGGGCCGAGACCGGCTCGAACGCGACCCGGTTGAACGTGTCTTTCGCGGTGCCGTATGCCGCGCCGCCCGTCAGCACGACCGGCTTCCATGCGTCCTCGTCCTTGTAGAGCAGCCGCCACGAGGCCGGCACGCGGCACTGGCCGCCGCCCGTATCGTCGAACCAGTACACGTCGCACTCCGCCACCGCCTGGGCCTTGGCCAGCCGGCACGCGACCCATTCCGTGGTCCCCTTGTGGTCCCACCAGGTGAACCGCGGGATGGTGTGGTCGCTGGAGTTCTTCGGCAGCAGGCCGTCGCTGAGGGCCTCGACGGTGTCGGCCCCCCAGCAGTGCGACGCCTTGGCCTGGTACGCGGGTTCGGGCGGCCGCTCCCAGTGGTGAACGTCGGGGTCGGCGCTCGCCTGCGGAAAGGCCGAGATCCGCAGCCGCGCGCACCCCATCGGAATCAGCGTCACCGTCTCGACCGCCTCCTTCGTGTAGACCGGGCTCGGTTGGAGGACCGCCACCAGGCCGTACCGATCGAGTTGCCACTCGGGAATCTTGCGGGCCTTGGCCTGGAGCCGGACGGGCGCCGCCTCGGCCG